>Ga0179591_1363136_pt1 | contig 21400 bp, 28 predicted proteins | sample CZOMad2_1_08_16f_FD_182891 | JGI IMG/M metagenome (GOLD analysis project Ga0179591, IMG submission 182891) | Vadose zone soil fungal communities from Angelo Coast Range Reserve, California, USA - CZOMad2_1_08_16fungal (PacBio error correction) | ecosystem: Environmental > Terrestrial > Soil >... | reverse complement strand
TTAGAACCTTCCCCCTACAAGAGCGTCTGCAGCTTATGGCTACCCTGCCAACTAAGAGTTTTAGCCCGGGCCCTACCCTCGCTACCAGTCCCAACTTAGAGGAATTTTGAACCGATCCCCCCCAACCCCGAATGACACTCGCAACGGGTTATGTTTGGGATGATGTTGGACTAATTGGTGGAACTTGTCCCCTTCTCTCCTGAGGACCCTTTTCCCCTCCCCTTTCGGTGCTTCGCGGACGTGTGTTTACGTTTTTCCCCTCCCTGTTTTCCCCCGTTTTTTCCGATTTGTGTCTTGCATGATTGGGACTGTTAGGGGAAAAGTTTTTAGAAATTCTGGAGGCGACCTGCATTTCCACACGGCCCCATTTGCGGCAACACCGTTTCAACCCCGGATCCATACTTGCACCCACCGCAAGTTGTTCGTTATCGAGAACACTGTTCTTTGAAAACGTCAATACGCCCTCCTGCCTCGAAACGACTTCCTCAGTCTTCCTCCTCTTCCTGGCCGAAAAGTGTTTTTTTGCGAACAATCGTTTCACACAATTGTACTTGGCCGGGCTGTCAAATATCCCCTGACCCAAACCCTTGATCCCACTTCAGTGGAGGGTCCACAATTACAGGCCTTCCTCCCCCCCCTCCCCGGTCTCGAGGATTCGACCGCCAACGAACCTTGACTTCCCCAGGGAAACCCATCTCACAACGTAGACCTCTTTTCCTAGCCTTGTCCTTGTAAGATATGGGGGCCCCAAACAACTGGTAGACAAGCCTTTTTTCCCCCTTTTGAACAATACCCAAATTCCTTCGCGAGCGAGTCTCTTTTCTGATTTGTCGGGAGCTGGCGACTGATTTGCCCCCCATTCTATAACGCAACAGCTTTTGCCTCTTATTTCTCCCCAGCAGCGTCGCCGTATCACAAAGGTGCTCCTCCCCTCTCCCTCATAGATAATTATTTATGGAGCCTCGGCTACTCAGTTTAATGGAAAGTGACAGCGTCTCCCCCCACGTTTCAATTTATTGATCCCGCCAATGGTGATCTGCCCCTTTTTTTCCCACTTCAGCTAAGGATTTACCTCCCTTTTTGTCCCACCAACTAGAGGGGATAGGTTTCCTTTCCTCCTCAAGACATTCTTTTGAAAAGTTAGTGCGTTGCACAGTCCCCGACCTTGAAAGATTTTCCCTATGCAGATCCCCTCTCCTCTACCTGATCCTGTCGTTTGGCGCAGGACAGGGATTAATCTTTGTTGACCCACCCCCCTCTTTTATCCTGTTCAGGTTGGATCTAGCTCTTCTCCCTCTTCCTGTCCTTAGGGATTGTTTCCAGCCCGATTTTGTCGGATTCTCTCTCTGTCAGGATTGGTAGCGGGATTCTGAATCGTTGAATTCATTAAATCAGGGCGGCAATCCACTATTATTCCCCCTTGTCCTTTTCCGCCTTGATATTAGAAGATTGTCTTTTTGCCAGTTTTTCCTCTGCTACTTTCTCGTCACCGCTTGAGAGATCTGCTTTAACTTACTTGCTCGAGTAGGGTCTTTCCTTTTCTTTCTTTTGTATCGACCCGCTCCAAAAAGTTACCTTTTAGTAATCCTTCTCACCAGCCTTTTGTCTCGCTGTCTCGAAGCTCACCGCCGTGATTTCTAGTGATACGCAGCCGTCGTTCCCTCTGCTTTTCCATTACCTTCCCCTCCCCCCCCTCCCCCCAAACAACTGTATCGCATCGCGCGTTCCAACAACTCGAACACTTCCCTTATTTTTGTCTGGTTGAGACCGCTTCCAGTACTTCTTTCTATTCAAGAAAACTTCTGACGCCCCCGATCCGAATCCTTCATCACCAGCCGCTTCCAATTAACCAGGGACCTGAAGAGAGCTTGCACCTTAACCGTAGTTTTCGGAATGGTGGACCTCCAGACCTAAGACCCCCCAATCCCATTCCCTCCCCCCCCTCTTCGGAGAATGGTGGATGTTGGACTTGGCATCTATGGATAATCCCTTGTTATTAGACTCCCCCTGTCCCCCCTATGCCCCCTCATCTTCACAGTGCGCTCGTTGGTCCAGGCCTGAAATTAGGTCCCGACGTGTTCGATCAGTTTTTTTTCCTTCTGGATGGGCCGCCCGATCGTCCCCCCTTCTTCCCCCTTTTCCAGATTTCCCGGCTTCCCCTGAGCTCCGGCCTGACTATGATTTGGCCATGTTGTTCCCACGCTCGGAACCATCTTGAAATGTCCGCCCATTTTTTGTTAAAAGGAGTTTTCTGTCCTGTCTGCCTTTCTGTTGCGGCTGTTTTTTCCATTGCTTGGTAGATCTGTACCATGCCCCCCCCTTTCCTTTTCCAGTTTGATAAACTTGGATACAGGCCACGGAAATTTACCGAAAGGCGAATGTTTAGTCCCCGCGACGGAGCATTAAAGATCTTTCCCTGGCACTTGAACGCAATGTTCTCCCCTTCCCCCTCCTTTCACCCTTCGAGAGTTTCTTGCCAAGGAACGGCTGTTTTGGTACTGATTTTATTCCCTGCACGTGACGACTTCAAGTTGTCTTGATACCAAGAACCCCTCTTCTTTTCCATAATGAAAAGGTTTACGTTTTTCCACTTCCGACATTGAAGGTCTCCCCCCTCTTATTAGAGGCCGCCATCCATGGGACGTGGCCCTCCTTAATTTTCCATTAGCCTCCGTCTAGCTGCCTTTCAGTTCAGAAACCCCTTCTAGCCAGAGTTTATCGCAAAAGCTCTCGAAGGTCTGCAACCCCCCCGTTGCTGTCGCCAATTGGGCTTTCCCTCTTTTCCGAACTCCCTTTTTGTAACACCCCTGGAGCTTTTTTTTCTAATCCGAGAGTCTAATACGTATTACGAACCCCCTTCTGCGATTTCCCCCCCCTGAGAGATACCTTCGGCTCCCAACTCTTCCTCCGGCAGATCTTTCCGTTCTTCCTGCTTTTCTGGCGTAGTTATGCCGGCTGAATGTTCGGTGGCTTCCCCCCAAGACATTGGAGTTAGTACGATTCAGATATCTACGAATCGGCCTTCAATTTTCTCGAAAAACTTCCTTTGGCCTATTTTAAAGCTCGATCTTTTTCGAATCAGACTCCGCCATCCCCCCTTAGGACCGTAGCCGTTTCCCCCCCCCCCCATTTTTAAGGGTTTTTAGTGTGATCGCGGGTCGAGATCTTCTTGCGAATCCTCGCTGCGAGCACCTTTTTCTTTGTCTTCCCCCCCTTTCTCCAATCGAATTTTGTTCGTGATGTTTGTTCCTTACAATCCCAAGCACCGCGTGATGACATGGGACGTGATCTGTTTTCTACGAACAAAATAGTTCCTCCCGAGCTTGTTTTTTTTTTCCTTTGCTTTTTGATGTGCGGTACCTCTCTCTTCCCTCCTACACTCTTGTTGTGATTGATTCCTGACCCCTTGTTTGATAATAATTTCTTTCCCTTCCCCAAAAGAATGAATTTTTTTGCGGGCACTTCCTTGTCTCTAACCAGCAGATCCCAGCCTGCCTTTTTTCAAAATCACCATTTGTATTTTTCTTTCCTTAAACCCACCCATTTTGCAAAATCGTGGTGCGACTCTTCAACCCAAGACATAGGCCTTTTCTCGCGCGGTTTTTCTGCTTGCGTACTCCCCCTCCTCGCGAAACTCTCACGGAACAATGCCCGGCTAATGACAAGCGGAGCAGGATTCTGATCCAAATTTTTCCCTGAGACTTCCTTTTCACCACTCAATTCGGAAACAGCTGTTTTTTCCCCTCTTTTCTCTGATCTCTTTTTTCCCTGTTGAGTTCCGTGATTTGCCTACCACCGCCTTTCCGATTCCCCTTTCCGGATGACCCCACTAATTTTTTCCAGAACTTTCCCTGCGGGACATATTAGGCGGATCGAGTTAGATAGTCCCCCTTTCTCCCTTAATGTGTGGGCGTTCGTAGACATGGCTCCCCTCTATCCGACCACCTAGGTCTTTGTACGTTCAAAGGATTTTTTTCCCTTCTCTAGAAAGATTTTTTCCACTTTTCCCGTGGACTGATTGGGTGCAGCCGATTCTTTTGATGACCTATTCTGAGTCATTCAAGTAGCCTTCTCTTCCCCCTCAGGCCAATTCGTGCTCATAAGATTACCTTCCCGGACGAAGTCCCAAAATGGTAATTTCTCGCTATAAGAATTCTCCCCCTTCACTACCTTTTTCCCCATAAGTTTTCCCGCCAGCGGGATCTTCGTTTTCCCCTTAATGGTCCATATTTCTTCCGCCCGTGGCCCCCACTTGCTCCCCCCAGTCACTTAGAAGCGGCCTAACGGTATAGTAAGTCCGCTGGTTAATTCTTTCTTGGAGAGAACAGTGGAACCGTTCGTAAGACCCAGGTCAAGATTTCGGATACAGCTCCTCCCCTAACCTTTCTCCGTGTTTTCCCGGATCCTTCGTGCTGGATCCACGCATAAGGCTGCCATTTCTGACCTGATTACTCGAATCACCCTGGTCCCTCAGAACGTTTTCTATTGAAAAACTTTTCACCATGAACTACACCCATTAAAAAAATGTATTTTCTTTTTTCGGCCGGTTTTGTTGGTGCCAGACCTTTTCCCCCCCCCATGGCACCTCTCTTTTTTAATGCTCTGCAGAATTGTAACACCATAGTTCCAAGTTACTTCGCTCTCCCTCCGGTCTCTTTCCCCCCCACCAGAGAGAAACTTTTGAACTAACGGACGCGATCTTTCATTGCACACTTCCTCCCCTTTCGAGATGTTCTTTCGTTTCCCCAGGGGGACCTTCGCCAATTTAATGCTTCTCTCCCCTTGCTATCATCAGAGGAAATTGGCGAGCCAGCCGTTGCCCATTATACAGAGAGTTGATGGGTAATGTGATTTTTGTTCGCGATAAGTCCTGAGCCCACCCTTCCGCCCCAAAGCACACTTCCATATGTATAGATTATTTTGGTTCAGCTTGAGACCGGGTTTGTCCGGCGGTGATTAAGTCTTTTTCTTTTCGCTTTTAATAGGACTGTCAATAGATTTCTTTTCGCTTAGATTTCGTCTACCGCACATTTAGAATGTCATCTTTGCCACCCGCGAGTTGCGACGCCTGACTCTTGTTACGTTGGCAACCTTTTCCTCCTGCAACAATTTTTGGTCCGTCTCGTCTACGATGCGTCTGTCGTTTATCCCCCGAACTTGCTCTCAAGCTTTAGCCTCCCTGAGCCTCCTCTCTCACGTGTCTGGATGATTTTGGCACTCGGGATCGGGGTAAAGGTGTTCGATCCCCTTGCCGGAAATAATGGCGATGACTACTAGTGAAGTTTCCCTAGCTGCGTACTCAAGCTCTTTTTCCCCCTTCTAAGAGTCACTCAAGCTTCGAAAGCGACAACTCTCACCTTAGTTAGTGAATTTAGCCGCCTGCTGATTTATTACACCACTGCTCCGTCCCTTTTCCCCCCTCACCCAATTACAAGATTGCTCCTTTTCTTGGTTCCCTTCATCGTTGCTTCAAACCCGCCCCCGATTACCTCTTTCTGCGCTCTTCAATTCCCAGCTCCCTTTCGGAAACCTCTGGCTTATAACATTTCCCGGTCTTGCTTCCTCCTAAGAGTCTCTTCGCTCCACTAGAAATAGGTGGCATCAATCAGTCATGTGCCCTTCTCCTTTCTCTTTCACCAGTTCTTCTTATTATCCCTTCCCCCGCGACACCTCCTTTTGGGTAACAAACCATTAGTTTAATCTTCTCTATTTTTGCTTGGGCCACCCCTTGGTCCCTTCAACCTTTGGCGCTTTCCCCACCTCTTGGACAGATGAGCTTTCCCTCCAGGTTTTAAAACTGTTTCTCAGAGGTCTCCTACCTATTGCCTTTTTTACGAAGTGTCTTTTCTATGCAGTCCCTTGCCTTTCCACCTTTTGCACCCCTGTTCAGTAATCTCCGGAAGCCACCCTCTTTTTTTTCTCCCTTCTCTTTACAAAATGGGTAGTCAACGAATATCCCCGTGTGTCCCTCTAAAGCCCCCCTTTTAAACATATCTCGTTCTCCTTTGTTTTACGGCGATTTTCCGGATTTCCACACCCCCTTTCCCAGGTTTGATGGGAACCCCCCTCCTCCAGAAATTTGGAAACACTGGATGCGAAGCGGATGATCTTTGTTTTTTACGCTGGTTAATGACAAGGTTTTGGCTGGCGGGGAAAAGGCCGCCTTCCGATTTGCTTAACGCTAATTAACACTTTCCTTTGATCCCTTGTTTTTGGGTGTTTTCCATCCTTTTAAGACCAAGTCAGGCAATTGGTCGTGCCTTGTCGCAACCCCCCCCCTCCCTTTTCTTCTTATTCCTTTCCATATGTTCCCTATTGAGGAGCAGTCATTTTCTCCGTTTCCAATGCAGGAGTTCTGATTGTCTTGTCCCAAGCCAAGGTAGTTAGTCACCCTTTCCCAACTGTCTGTTGTCCCGACGTGTTTTCCCCCCTTGGCTTGTTGAATCTGGATGGCCTGGTCCGAATGCTCTCATCCAGAATCTTGCGAAGTGCCCCTCCAACGGGCTCTTCCACCCCCCTCAAAATTTCCCGGGCCTCGTGCCCCCTCACGAAATGTAGACCGACAGGCTAATAACGCGTACCCCGACGACTGGACCATGGTGCCAGGTCCGCAACCAATTTTTCCCCCCCCTTCCCAACCCCCAAACTTTTGGTCCATGATCCAGGATTTTGTTTCCCCCTGGTCCCCCCCCCTTCAATCAGAAGGATAAGTTTGATTTGAAAATTGTAGTGCGTCCCAGCGTAAAGATAAACTCCTTAGTGAGGCGAGTGCAAGGAAGCTTTCTATCCTCTTTTTTCAATTTTGATCCTCCCTTTTTCCTCCCCCGTGTTGTGAGATCCAAAAGCGTGAAATCACACGAGAGGGTCTAGGAGCTTCACTCACCAATCCGTATAGTCTCTGACTTTCGAACAGCGCCACAATTTCTCCAAAACCGCCCTGGGTCTTTCGATAAACAATCCTGTTCCCTTCGCTTCCCCCCCCCCCCACGGCTTTTTTTTTTGATTTGATATTGTATGGGTACGTCCCCATTATTCTATAATGAGGACAAGTTCTTTATTGTCTTTCTCGAAATCCTTCCCTGAGTTGCGGCTAAGCGCCCTGGCGGCTTTTTCCTTCGTTTTTTTTTGGAGTATGTGTATGATTTTTTTTTCCTCCGGGTGCCGGGGCCCCCAAGTCATTATTTGCAGATTCTGGAGTCCAGGAATAGCAAACTTTCCTTTCGCGGCAACAATCCCCCTCTGTCCCCCAGTTCCAGAGACAGTCCAGCAAGTTGTGCGCTTTCTCGAAAAGGGACATGGGCTTGACCCAAACAAGATAATCTCCTGCCATCGACCGCTCAACTCCTCCCTCAGATTATGCCCCTTCTTCTCCTCCTTAAATTGTTGGGGGAGAACTTCATCGACCAAAAATTGCCTTATACCCCTATTTCAAGAATCGGACCAACGCAATCCCCCCGGAGGGCCCTTAATCTCCCCGCCCAAGGAGTCAGTCCCCCCTCCCACTTGGAAGGAACCCGCCACATCCTGACCACCTCTCCTCTTCTCACTGGTGCACATTTCCTTCTGGGGCCCACAACAACTCTCTGGCTCGCAAGGAATATGTGTTTATCAGGAAACCTCTACCACTTTCTTTCTTTTTCTCTTTTTTTTTTTTCCTCTTGTTTTTGGAGTGGAGCACCCCGATTTGCTACACATTGGCCACTGCTCTCAGGCCTCACCTCCCAGGTGGCCGCGGCGAGTTTCTACCTATGCAGTCATTCTGTAGCAAAATTGAACACTTTTCCAGACTACGAGACCGTTTCCCCCCTTCTTTCCCCTCCCCTTAAGCAAGTTTTCCCTGTACGCTCATCAACACCTTTCTTACTGTTATGATCCTCCCCCAAGTTTATTCGGTGGTCCCCATCTGCTCAGACCACCATGAGACTTCCCCCTGTTTCCCCCCCCCACTAGAGGGACCGGTAGAGGTTATTCATGAGAAGGAATTGGAAAGTCTCTGTTTCCGCCTCCACAGGCTATGATTATGACCCCCTCTTCTTTTTTCCTTTTAACACCCTGATCCCTGATTAGGAGGACTCCTCCAGGGAATTAATCGAGCAGCAACCCAGTGCCCATAGCTGCTTGTTCATGGTTCATCTTACTCCCTCTTCCCTTCCATCTTGGCCGGTTTTTTTTACAAGCCACGCTTTGTTGAAAAACGGAAAATGAGCCCACCTTAAACCTTGACCCCCTTAAAAAATTTTGGTTCATTTGTCAGCCCTGGAAATTTCCCGAAGCTTGCCTTCCTTTCATCAGTCCCTTCAGACTGAAGCAATCCTTCCCTCTTCCCTCTTTTTTTCGCAGATTGTTCCTTCTGCTCCTTTCTTCGCACAGATTGATGCTAAGATAGCGCTCATGTAAAAACTTCTCGAGTAGGGGGCGTCGCCATTATTGGCCCGATTGGTTGATCGACCCCCTTAACGGTGACAAGGCATTTCCCCTCTCTCCCACAGAAAGTCATGTTTCTCCCTGTCTTCGAAGCTAAGCTTTCTCTTTTCAAGAATCCATACTCTTCGGTTCGACGCGGCTTCCCGTTCATGGTTCCTTACCCCCCGAGGCCTCTCCTTCCCCCTTCGAAGTGAACCATGATTGAGAAAACTTCCCTTCTTTTTTCTGTTCAGGTTGTTCTGAGAGCTCTCATCGTTCCCTCTGCTCCTTTCTTACAAAGAGTAAGTTTTCCCCCCCACCGCGAAATATATCCCCTCGGAAGCGAGAGCTCCACCTTCTTTCAACCTCGTGGATTTAACTTTCTTTATTCCGCGATAAAAACCCCTTCCCTTCGTCAAGTGCGCCTTCCCTTGGTTGCATTTCCTATCCTTGAGCCTTTCAATTTGTCCTTTCCGCCGTTTGGACACATCCTTAACAGTAACCCCTTCGCGTTGGACCTTCGAAGATTCGCCGTTTCTAACCCCCTCCTTTCTGACCCCCCGGTGTGGATACGCGGAGATGCAAGAGAGATCGAACTCAATTTTCAAGATGTTGGCCACTCTTCACTTACCGATGATCTTCCCCTGTCTTGCGTCACCCCCCCCCCGGGCCGGCACCATCTTTGAATACAATTTTCACGGCGGAGGGTAGTTCTTTGGCCAGACTCGATGTTTTTACTTGTCTTTTCACCCACTTTTTTTTTTTTACTTATGCAGAATTCGATTTTTTTCTTTTTTTTTTTCAAACGTTTTCACCCGATGGTTGCCCCCCTTCTCGTTTTCTGTAAGCAAAACTGATTTTCCCTTTTCACCTTTTTGAAATTTTCCCCCCACACTTTTATCCCGATGTAAAATCGGAATGTTAAGAGACATTTTAGCACGCCCCTGCGCCCGGTGCCTATTGTCACCCCCTTCCCTTTGATACCTCAGTGACCCCCGACTTGACAAACGACATTTTTCCCCCCCCCGGCTTTTAAAACTTTAGCCTAGCTGACGTTATTTTTCATCACTGGACTCTTTGGTCAAGAAATAGACATTTTTTCTACTTCTGAGGAGATTTAGCTTTTTCCCCAGTGGTCGGTCCCTGTTATCTTACCTTCCCTCTTTCCCCGTTAAATCTAATTTTCCCGACAAACCCTTCCTTAGATCGCCCCCCCCCACTGCGAGAGAGGTTTCCCCAAAACGTGTTTCTCCCTGCTGTTTCTCTCGGTCAGCAATCTCTTCCCCCAAATGGGTTTCCATAAAACCTCCGCGGTGTCGAAGTAATCGTAGAACCTCCCTTTCCCCTCACTCCCAACTCTAGTTTTGAAAACATTCTGAGACTTCCGCGGTTCACCCCTTTAATGTCTTGGCTCCTTTTCACTAGCTTTCCTCCGCGCAAGCATTGAAAGTGGCGGGGTAGGCACAATACATTTTTTTCCACAGGATAAGAGGCCCTCCTGCCTCACCTGGCCGCACGCGCGGTTTTCTAGAAAATTTACCGCTCAGAGAATGACTTCCTTTTTCCCCTCCTTGAATCTGGCTCTTGTTCCGGGCTCGTGGATCCTAGGAGTATTCCGTTAAAGGTATTTTCTTCTTTTTTGCCGACTAAGCGCGAGAGCCTTAATTCCCTATGTTCTTTCTAATGCCGATTTTCCCCCCCCCCTATGAATTGCGTTGTTTTTGGACTCAAGCCCCAATTCGAAACGCTTTGATGAACAGTCAATGCCGATAGGTATGCTATTAGACCCCCAAATTTTGGTTTCAAACCTTCCATGATCTTGGTCGCTTTAGACTGATTCTTTCCCCGGTTCATATCTATATCTTTAATCCTCCGTTGTTTGTGAGAGTCCCTCCTTTCTATATGGTCGGTCCCCAGCCCGCCTTCTGTCGGTGTTCCCCTTAATTGTGATTATCCTCATGCAGCCGCTCTTCGCCTGGTCCTCCACGGTGACTCTTCTTTGCGTCACAACTCCCGCAATTCGATTGTTTCCTCCTAGTTAATAAGCCCCCAACCAGATAGGGCATCCGTTTTTCTGAGCGTAGCGTTTTCCCCCTTTCCTCAACCTCGATCCTTCTACCCCGAATCCGCGGACAAATGCGGTTTCCCCCCCCTCTTTCAGAATATCTCTCACTTCATCCTCGAGCTTTAAAATTTTCCACACGCGGCTCCATATTTTAGACGAATTCGTAGATGTTTTCTTATAGGTCTTTCTCCTTCTTGCCCAACAAAATTTACATTTGCTCGGTATGAACTACGCGCTGTGGCTCCACGACAATTAAGCCCTCGGCCTCTCTGAGGGAGTAAGATCGAATAAGCATTGATAGTCTTCATCCAGTTTTCCTTTTTTCCGAGGTGTGAGTTCGTAGATCGTAGTTTTCTCACATCTTTAATGACAAAACTTGTGACTTGCCTTTACAACATTTTCTTTTTTTTTTTTTCCCCTCGATTAGTCCCCTTCCTTTTACCCGACCCTTTTTGGGTTCCCCCTCCTTTTATCATACTTTTTTGTATTGAGAAGTTTTGTCTTAAATCTCCGGCAGACTTTAAGAGAGTTGACCACCCCTTGTTCCGTGCACTGATTACATATCGTTCACTTCAATGGCTTTTTCCCTCCCTCCCAATGAATGGTAAGCATGACCCTGGTCGCCGTGCCCCCCCCCCCAGATTAATTTCTCCCCCGTCAGTGATTGTTTTTCCTTTAACTTTTGATCGACCCTTAATTAGCTCGTCCCCCCCTCAAATTCCCATGCTTCCAAATAGTCACCCTCGAAGTTCCGTGGATACTTTTCCGAAACCTTCCGTTTTACATATTGTTCTTGCCGATCCCAGTGTTGGTAAAACCGCTTGACAAGGTCAAGAGAAGTTCTTACCGTCGCTAGACCCACCTTAGCTTTGCGGAACGGGCTCATCGTTCCTTACGAGACGTCTTTCTCCTTTCCTAGGACCTCGAATCCCACGGTGTTCAGCCCCTTTACCCCCCCCGAGCCCTGCCAATCCCTTGTCCCAATGAACTAAAAAATCCAATTTTACAACCCTGTCTTTCCATTTCCTTTTGTTGCCGCCGGGGTGCCCCTTTGGCCATATGGACCGCTCCTTCCCTTCTTTATCAGTGCTAAACCCCCTCCCCCCCCATGAAGGTCCTGATCGCGCTGGAATATATTTAATCCCACACCGAGTAAACCCTTCTTTTTACCCTCAATTTCATGCATTTTACCACGAGAACCATTTCGAGCTTCGTTAGGGTTCTCACACGCCAAAACCGGAAAAAAATCGACAATGATACTGTCCTCCTCTCCATATGCATTTTACCGGTTCCCATCACCGGTTCCTTCTCCCCTGATTGAGGATTGATTTTGCTTCGCGAGATTCAAGAGAAAAGCAATTCCACGATCCATCTTCTTCCCGATTTTTTCTCTCGGATTCCGCGAGAGAAAGGTTGTCTTTCTTTGGTATGTAGGCCTCGCGCCCTCCCCTTAGGTACTATACGGCGCCAATAGAGAGGTCGTCCCTTATTAGTATACCCTACCTACAGAAATAGGAAGTTTTCCCCCTTCCTTTTCCCCCCTTCAGCCCTATTTGCCCCTTCTTTTTTGGGAGGCGTTTTTTAAGTTCCCCATAATGCGAACCCTGGCCTGATCCACGATGCGTATGTCGCCTCCCCCCCCCCCCCTCCCCCTTGAAAGATTACGATACAGCGAGACCAACGTTGGGGACTTCCCGGCAACAGTTGCCCCCCCCCGGTCCGGTGTCCAGTTTTTTTCAGACCCGTTGCCGTGGCGGACGCCTACAGTTTTTACCCTGATCCTTCTCGTAGAATACCATTTCCTATCCCCAGAGGGAACTTCCAATGCGTTCGTAAATAGTGACTTAGCCATTACCTGCTTTGTCTTTTTTTAAGCCGCCTGTTCCCATCTTCAACTGATGGAAATTCCCGCCCTCTTTTCCTCCCCCCCCCCCACCAAAAGGAAGAGTTTTTTCTTTGGTTCGATTCACCATCAGGTTGTTCTTTCACAACGGACCGAATTACTTCCCCGACTTCACGATGCCCTGACCCATTTTCCCCCCCCTCCTCCTAGGAGGACATCGTTGGCTGCCTCGCAAACGTGAAATGCGGTCTTCATGCCCTCATAGCTCGTCTGTTTATGGTCTCCCCGGTTCCGGCCTGTCCTTCCCTTCTCTAATTTTTTTAAGTCTTTCTCCCGAAGTCTTCTCTTGCGACGCGACTCTCCGCTTTTTGTCACAATATAGTTTTTAAATCCATTTTTTTCGCATTGTGGCCACCCCTTTAAACCTTGTCGTCTCCTTCCACTACTTTTTTTACTTCTGAGTCGTACCGTCATGTCCTCTGGCCTTTAGAGAGTCCCCCCAATTCTGAGATGAGCGCCGACGTCTAGTTCTTGCAGCTATTCCAATTGGCTTTTTTCTCCCCTTTGATGAAGAGTGAGACCGATCTTGCGCTTCCACCGCTGTCTCAGAGAGGATGCCAAGGTAGAACAAGATTTTGTCTCCTTCCCCGACAAATCGTCCTTTTTCTTCTTTTTAATGTTCCCAGTAACCCCCCCCCTTTCATTCTATAGGGATACCTTTTGACTTTGTTTGGCGCACCCAGATCTTCCCAATTTGACCAATTTCTTCAGCACGGCTGACTTTGGTAGGATGTTCTTTTCTTCGTGGAAACCCCCCCCCCCCTCCCCCCTTTCGGGAGTAAAGCCCGTGTACCCTCCACTGAAGTGGATTCCCTTTTTTTGGGTTAAGAGTTGACTTTATCTTTTAGAAATAACTTCATTTTTTGCATTTCCTTTCTGTCGCCAAGCTTCTTTAATCCTTCCCCTCTTCGCGCAGTCTTTTTTCTCTTTACCCCGATGCCTCTTCGTTCTGGGGTTAATTACCAGTAAAGATAAACTCATTGGACTCCCGCTCTCCCGGTTTTTTCTGTCATGTTGCCGCGACCGGGCATGAGTGATACTCTTCCCCAGAATATTTTCTCAGTGTCCCCCTTGACTTACTAGGAACCCCTCCCCTCCCTTCCCCCCCAACTTGAAGAATCCCCCCATTGTCTTTTTCACGTTAGCCTGCACATCAAGGATATAAGATTAGAGCCAGTCCTTTCAATGGAACTTGCCTCAGGAGAGCCGGGTTAAACGGCCCCTACCCAAACCCAAAAACCTTCCCTTTTTCTTCCCCCTCCCTGAGGTTTCATCTTTGTTTTCCCCCCTTTCATCGACCTGATTTTCCTTCGGTTTGTTCATTTCTCTTGGGAGCCATGTTCCCCCCTGATACACTGATTAGGTGCTCGAGTTGAGCCATTTGCAAAGTCTGCCGACGCTCGTGTGCGCTTTTTTCCTCTTCTCCATAACCCTTTTGTTTTCTTCGTCTCTAGAAAAGGAGAATACCCTTTTTCGTTTTTGATCTTTAGCTTCCTGGCTCAACTCGCTCCAAGAGGGTGATTGACGGGCGAAAGCGATAACCTTCTCCAAACCGACTTTTTTCCAGATGAATTTTGAACGATTAACCCCAATTTCCCTTTCCCGAGCAACGGTTTGATGTTTGCTCCTTTTTTTTTTCCTTTTCAATGATATAATTCCTCCCTCAAATTAGATTTTCTTCGCGAATCGTATTTTTCGTTGCGGATAAAGTGGTAGCAATTTCTTTCGGCACTTTTGAGCTTCTTGTGATGTGCCTTGATTGGTGGCGACGGTTCGGTACAGCTTGCGAGGACTACGTCCCGGCACTTCCCTTTCCTTCCCACTACCCAAGATGGTCCCCGGCTATTCGCCAACGCAAGTTTTTGCGTGTTTCTCTTTTTTTGAACGTTGACCGGGTTTCTGTTCCCATCCCATCGACTCACTCCTGCTCAAAGACTCTCCTTTTTCTTCTCCCCATATTCTTAATACGAAAGGGTTTCGAAACGTTCCCCCTTCCTGACAAACCCTTCCTTACTTTCTCCTTCCCACTGATATCACGGCTTGACCCACCCCGTTGCATCCACTAGTGGGGGCTAATCTACCCACTCCTTCTCCTTCGATTAAGACGCAAGCACCGTGGAAGGAAACGAGGAAAATCAGACACAGATCATTTCTGCCTTTTCGCCGGTTTTCCCCCCGATTAATTGGGGTTGCCCCCCCAACTTCTTATCCCTGGGCGAAAGTGATTTATTGTTACTTCCTTCCCCCTCCCATTACCCCGTAATTCGACGTCCGAAGTTTTACGATTTGTCGGATCTTGGGACGCGCGCGTTATACACATTGAACTCTCTCATTTGTCCCCAGCGGTGGGGACGCTTATTCAATCCCCAGCATCCTGACTAGAAACCACCCAATTGGCCACAGTTACTCTTCAAGACAATAAGAGTCCTTCTTTCTTCTATCATCCTCCTCTCCCCTCGTTTTGGAACGCATAACACTTTCCCCCTCCCTTTTCTCGACCCCTTTTTTGATCACATGGGGGCCCCTCGCTCAGAAAAAGTAAAGGTCTGGCCAAACTCAGGTGACCCCCCAGCTCGGATGGTCGCGGTTCTTGAAAGAACCCTCTTTCCCTTTAACGTTGATGGAGTCAACTCCCCTGACCTGTCAATGATTGAAACAAACTTTGTTGCAGAATCCCCCTCTTAAGCTCTCTCTCTTCCTTTTCCTTCATGGACTTTTTGTCCTGTGAATCGATGCAGCCAACCGATTCTAGCTGTTTTTTTTTTTGAGACGTCCTTTTTCCGTCGCGGCTCCTTATCTTTTGTAAAGCATTTATTTTTCTTCGGCCCAAATTAACCGGAGTCCCTCGGGGCCTTGAATTTCCCTATTTAAAGAAGGTTCCCCCCCTCCCCCTCCTGCCCGGTAAATAAGGGATCCTGAGACTCCTCCCCTCCTGCTTTCGAGCAGTTCCTGGTTTCCCTCTTCGCAAAGCTTCTTTCTTTCCCTTTGCGACTTTCCTTTCCTTACAAACTTCGCTCATTTTATGGGTTTTCGTCCGGCCTTGGGGTCGCTGACTTGGTTTTCCCCCCCCGTTACAATTTTCGGACATCCCCCCTCTTCTGTCTTCTGTCTCGAAGCTCAAGATTTCGATAAAGTGATATTTTCCTTCCGAACCGCCTATTTTAGACGCGGCTCCCTTTTTCCTGTTTTTCCCGAGAACCCCAATAGTGCCCCTTTCTCATTCTTCCTTTCCACAAGATGTGCAAACCATTAGTTTTAAGGTTCCATTTCTTCCCGCGCCCAAGCTCCGCATTTGCTTTCTTATAAACCAATAGACTGGTTCTTCCCCTCCACCTCCCTTAGACCAACCCCAATCCCTCCAGCGGAAGCCGCTCGCCCTAGTCACATCAGTTACAGGTATGTGGACGTTCCAGGTGGTCTCTTTTACCATGCACCCAATACTTCCTTCTCCTTTCCCAGGAGGGATAAGGCACCCTGGCATTAGGCTAGTCAGATAGAGCCCCCTGTTTTTACATTTTTAAGGTGTTCTGACCTTCTTTTCCTGCACCTCAACTTGGAACACTTGAGAGCGGTTCCCCCTTTATGGACTTTTGACTTCTATTTCCAAGAGAGGTTCGATCTTTGGATAAGCAGGCTTGTTATTCCTTTTGATCGATCGAAAATTGCAGCTTTTTGGCACCGCAGCTCCGAGGAGAGTCCCTCTTTTCCCTTTGTCCCCCCCCCGGTACAGAGTGAAATGAAATACATTTTTTTTTTTCACCACAACACCCCCCCCCCCCCCCATGATTGATGTTTATCATTGGGCCTTTATGCATCCGCCTTTTTTTCCCCCCTTTTGGAAAAAAGTGGGATGCGTTCCTCTTGCAGAAATTCGATCTACTTAAAAGTGGTTCATTTTCCATTGAACCGCGCCTTCCACCGGCGTTATTATTACTCTCCCTGATCACTGAGCTTTGACCTGGGCTTAGACCCCAACAATGTTCTTTCTCCCGATTCATAACCCCCAACCCGGGAGTTTCCGACTCAGTTAGAAAAGTTAAACGGGCGTTGTATATTTGGAATCCAGTTTTCCCCTATTCCTCCTTATTTTATCTTCCTTTTTGGAGGATAAAAAGGATGCCCCAACCCCTGCCTCCCGATGACTTATCATCACTGCCCTTGGTAAGAACTTCCCATTTTTACTTTTCTACCTTTATCTGAGGCTCTTTTTCCTTCCATTACATGTTCCCGTCGGTCCGAGAATGTATTATGAAACTGATTTTTTCCTTCTCCATGATGTCCTCTAATTGTCCCGCACCCAACTTCTCGCATGTAGCGCGAGAGCCCCCTCCTTTCTTCCCCTTGTTCTTGTTCTCCACCCTTCCGTTGCTTCTTCCGCATATCCCTGTTTTGATTTGGTCGCCCTTTAAGCTCTTTCTCCCCTCTTACTAATCCAAAATAACTCTTATTAAAAACTGGATGAGGACCTGACCGGCTTCTTACTTTCGCTTCCCCAAATTCCCCAAGTATTGTCGAGTGGCTTATTTTTCGTTCCCGGCGTGTTATCTTCGCAAGCCCCTGTGTAGGCCCCCCTTCCCTCCCGTTTGAATATAAGATGTACCCTCTCCGACTTTTAACTCACGGTTGATCCGAAAAAGATTGAGTTTTGTTCAGCCCCACGATTAGAGATTTTGAGACTTCCCTCCTTGCTCCTGCAGTCTACTTGGAGTATTTTCCTGTGACTCTCAGGTCCGATAGTAGATTGCCGATACTTGCGTCCCGTTCCGCCCGATCCCTGTGCTTTGATGAGGCCTCCCAGTCCCCCATATACTTCTCGTGCTGTTTGGACTCAAGTTTTTGCTTCCCTTTCCCTCTCTTTGATAGGCCATTTCACCAAATAGGAAGTGCGCCAAACAAAAGCTCCATCCAGTCTTGTGAGCTTTCCTACCTTATTGCCGGTCTCTCTTCCTCAATAATCCCCTTTGAGAGATTGTACCTTCATACACTTTCCCGTCCCACAAGCAGAAGTGGACGCTCCTTTTTGCTCCCCCTGTTCTTCTAATCAGCAGACTCCGCAGGTTTTTTCCACCCCCCTTTTCTTGCGACCTTTTTCGTCCCCCAACTCACGCGCAAATACGATGTGTTGGATGGTCTTCCCTAAGAACCCACCCCGGGCAGCTCCGCGCCTCCGCGATACCCCTCTCCATGCTTAACAGATCCCCGTACACTTCTCCCGGCTACGCTCCTGGATTTAGCCGGATTCGATTCTCCCACTATCAATCGAGCTTTAAAATTTCACCTCTCGTTGTTCCTGTGAGCTTATTTCTTTCTTCCTCCTTCCCTTTTAGTCAAATGTCCCCTCCACTCTTCAGCTGCTTGCGCTTATTCCCCCGCGTTAAGAACCTTACTTGGACCCCTTATTGCCGGGGAGTATCGAAAGGACTGTCCTTTAATCCTGTTTTTTTTTTTCCTTGTCGTGTGTTCCTTTCATTTATGGTGCTTATCTTTACTTCGACCACCAGGAAGGGGTACTCCCCCCCCGGGCTTTTTTTCTTAACTCTCCTCCTCCCCTGGTCCCCTTTTTGACCCAAAGAAGAACAGTCAGATTCTCGCTTTTTTTGCTCCCCCTTTTTTTTTCCCTGTTTTGTCAATTCTGCCGCTTCAGTAACCCCTTCACCATTTAGTGATAATGATTAAATGCCCAGTCCAAACTGAATCCCGCTAAGACCCTTTCTAGCCCCTGTGGGGGGGTAACCGGTCCTTCCCCGATTTCAGTTCTTGTCTCATAAAAGCTCGTTTTCCCCTCGTATAATGTTGTGATCAGACACTTTCCTTTTCCCCGGCTTGAATCCTCCCCCCACATAGTCCCTACGTAATTGGAACCCGTTCTCGAAACTGTTCCCTTGGGGAAATTATTGGTTCTTGACGTCGAACTTTTTGCTCAAACGTTGACCATGTACTTAGATTCCGACCATCCCCCCTGTGTCTGAAAGGGCTTTTTGCCTTGATCCACTTTGAGATATCGCATTTCTGCATGACTTCTAGTCATCCACATGTGTTCGCACGACTCGCTTTCCCCTCCGGAAACCTCTCTAACCCTTCACTTTACAAAACTTATTCCACCCTTTCACGCTGGTGCCTGCCTGTGTTTGCGACGTTGGCCCACTCATTCCCTCTTCCCTTTAATTTAAGATGCCAGGTGCCACCATTTAAAATGTGACGTTTCTGATCGTTGAATCATACGGCGTATCCCACCCGTCCCCCGGCTCTTTGAATATGATCTTCATGCCATTTCACCTCTGATTCACTTTCGTCGTTTTGGTCAGTCTTTACCGGTGCTCGGCCGTACAAATTTATACCTATACGGATTCTCTCCCTCTCTTCCGGTTGGAGAAACACCCCCCCCTCCTTTCCATTCTCCGAGAGCTTGGGGAATGGTTGATTTTCTTCGCTCTCCTCAGATAACATCTTCACCGTCCCCGCAACTATGTGCAAGATGTCGCTTTAAAGGTTTTTTCCTCCGGTGGGTGAGGTGATTACTGTCCCCTTCGGCTCGCGCTGCTTCGGCGCCTTTTAGGATCAGCGGCTCGTCTCAGAACATTTAAAAGACATTTCCCTTTGTTCCAGCGTTTTGCACCCCCTTCTCCTGCGATCTGTGCGCTCTGTTTCGGGTTTCTTTGGTAAGGACCTCTGCCGCCAAAAAAATTTCCTCCGCGTCTACTGATCTGTCTTCCCCCCTTTATCACCCTTAATTTCCGACAATTAGTACCTCTAAAGCTCTCCCTAAGTGCTTGATTGGCTTTCCGGCCTTCACGTGACGGTTTTTTCCAGTTGGCCCTTTTTCCGACAACCCCAACGCCAGGAGAACCATTCTCCTTCTCTCAAGTTTGTACATGAGAGTAGAATCTGCGAACTCCCTGATTTAGGAAAGGACTCATTTTCCTAAACTTAGCGCGAATACCTTGGTAACCTTTCGAGATTGTTTAGCCGCCTTGCTTTCTTCCCCTCCCTGAAAAGGCTCATACGTTGAAATTTCCGCTATTCACCAAGTACTCGCTCCCCTTTTCCCCTTTTTTCAGATTCCCAATCCGTTGCTTTCCCCACACCGGCCCTAAGTCCGGAACCATTCTCCCCCCCCTTTTTTCCACCTCCTTTTTTTGTGAGTCCCCCCTTCTTTGCTCGATTACAATCCGGCTTTACTCCCTATCTTTCTTTCTTTCTGTGGTCTTCCCACACTCCCCGGTTCCATCAATCATTTAGGTGTGCCATATCCCGCCTCTTTCCCCAAAGACATTTCCTCTTTCGAAATAACGCGATAGACGCTATGTTGGACACCTATCTGTTTCCCTCCCCCCCCCCCTTTCACTTCTCCGGATCCCCCCCCTCTCCACATTCGGGATTAAGGACCCTGTTGTTTATGGAGTCTTCCGTCTTTACCTAAAACCTTGATTTAGCGAGGTGCTAATTTAAAGATTGATCTTCGCTCTTCTTCTTAGTCTTGAATATAACTGTTTCCCGTTTCCAAATTTTGTAAGGAGACCCCGCTTAGTTAGAAATATCCTTCTTCGTGTTGAGAGCTTAGAGACAGTGCATTTATTTTTATATATTTTAGCCTGCTCCGCCAAATTGTAACCCCTTTTTTTTCTCCTCTAAGTAATGGATACGGATTTTGTCCCTGCTTCAAACCTAATGATTGCTAGAACAGTTTTTACCTGTTGTTTGGCCCCCAGATCTTCAGCAATTTTTCCACCAATGCGAGATCTACGCTTTTCATGGTCGGCTGCCGGCTGGTTCCTTCAACGGTTTCGCTTAACCCTTCCTCGCTCAGTGGTTTGCGAAATGTTCCCCCCCCTTAAGTTTTCTTTCTGTGTAAGACCTTTTTACTTTTCATCGGGCCAGTAAGGGACCTATGACCTCTTGTTTCTCCACCCCATTCTTAGTTCCAAATAATGTCATCACCCTCTGGGCTCATTTTTATCGTTTCGTGCTTTCTTTGAGGGTAACCAAAGAGTCCCGTTTCACGCCTCAACACTGCGTGGCGTAGCCGCTGTCTTTTTTCAATTACTTGGGAATGTTTCGCGACTTTCTTTGCTGGTTGCCTTCTCCAAAGACCTTTTCTTAATTTTTTCTTGTTTCCAGACCAATAACTTCCCCCCCCCTCCTCCGGACCAAACCTCACGCCCCCCCTGCTTATCCCCTCTCCTGCCCCCAGGTCCGCTGTGAAACCCCCCTATACTTGCACTTTGCCTAGAGATACGGGAGACCCCCAGACCATTTTCTTCCAACCATCAAATCAAACCAGTACCAGTTGCTCATGTCCATTATTTCCCCCTTATTGGGTTTAAGGTCCCCAAATCCCCCTCTCTCTTCCTGCTTTTCCCATGTCTTTACTTTCACTCTCGTCTTTGAGCTTTTGTCCTTTTAAGAACGATTCCCCTATTCCGTTTTTTTTTTTTTTTTTGTCTTTTTTTTGTTTGTTTTTCCCCCAGGTGAGTTTTGCCTTTTCTATATATTTTAATTTAATCCGTTGGTGTTGTTGAGAGCGATTTTAGGGCCACTTCTCCCACAGCGTACTTTTGATCCCACTCTCCCCTAGATCGTTTCGCTCTAGAAGCGCTACCCTCCCCCAACCGACAGCTTTAGACTTAATTTAACTAAAACCAATCCTGATCATTTCCCCAGTCTCCCCTTGACTTGTTGGTGTTGATTTGATGTGGAAGAATTTGTCTGGTTCTTTTTTTTTTCTCTCTATCAGAGTCCAACCCTTCCATTCGTCGTTCTGCTAGTATTATCCTGGATTTCAACTTGGCTAGCCTGGTATTGCGGCGGATGCGTATGTTTCTTGGTCCTTGCAGACGGGTTTTGCCGGGGACCAGCTTTCCTGATTCTTTGCTAGACCGGCAACAAGCAATCAGTCTCCGGAAAATCAAACGCTGTCAAACACGGTCATCGTCCGCCAAAGCCCGTTTTGCGCGGGATAGAGCGACTTTGTTGACACAAATTCGGAACCTCCCTGCCCCCCCTAATCCCGGATCTCCCTTTTTTCTCTT
>Ga0179591_1370122_pt1 | contig 21405 bp, 23 predicted proteins | sample CZOMad2_1_08_16f_FD_182891 | JGI IMG/M metagenome (GOLD analysis project Ga0179591, IMG submission 182891) | Vadose zone soil fungal communities from Angelo Coast Range Reserve, California, USA - CZOMad2_1_08_16fungal (PacBio error correction) | ecosystem: Environmental > Terrestrial > Soil >... | reverse complement strand
ACTATCCTGGCGACCTCTCAACAAACCCCTTTCTTCGCCCAAAAGAGTTTAATCCAAGGTAGTTGCGGCTGTATCTCGTTTCGTTTTTCCTTCTCATCCCTTACACATGCAGGCCCGCCTAAATGAGGGTGACTCCCCCTCTACCCTGGTTAGATATTTTTCATGCCCTTGCTCGCGTCTCTTAATGGACCATCTCCAACCTGAAGGGTAAATAGCGTTGTCAAAACAATGTCTAGTGAGCTTTTTCCTTCTGTCGACTGTGCTCGTCCTCCCTCTTCCTTCTTTTCCCCCTTCCCGCCACGGCTGAAGGTTATTCTTCGACCTTTTTCCGTTGAATGTCCCAGCAGGACCCGCACTTTAAGAAGAGTTGCCTCCCTTGTCGCAGTAAAGAAGGGGCGATGCATCGGATAGCCTTCGCAACAGCTCTCGGCTTTTTGTCCGATGTTTTTTTGCATTTTTCTTCACGATTGCCACAATCCCTCCCGTCTAGTTCTAATTACCTCTTTTCCCTCCTTCCCCCTTATAAAGCCAGGTCCCCCCCCGTCTTCCTTTTTCGGAGTGACAAGTGACGTTTTTCTTCCATTCAGGAGGACCCCCCCCCACTTCCCCCCCCAAGCCTACGGAGCCAAAAAAATCAGTTTCCTATAAGTCCGGACTCAGTGACCTTGTATCCATATGAAGGTTACATCTTTAGTTTCCATGGAATTTTTTCTTGCATTCTTCAACATATTAACGCCCCCCTGTTACTTCAACCCTTATGTTCATAATCCTACAGTTGTTGTTGTCATAGTCATACCGTTTGCCCTTGGGACCTCTGCCTTTCCTTCAAGAACAAACCTTATTTTTTTTGAAGCAACGAACTTAACCTCCTACAGCTTCACTCCCGGATTTCATCTGCCAAGCTATTTTTTCGGTTTCCTGTCTCCGGGGTTTCCGTGGCCGGTTTTATACGCCCGTTACCCCCCCGTCATCAAAAAAGAGTGTTCTAAATCCTTTCCGAACGCTTCTTAAATTATTGACTTTGGCGTGTCCTTTGGCCCCCCCACCAAAAACCCTAGAAGAGGATTGAAGTCCATAAAAAAGGCCGATAGGAGCTACTTTCCCTTTTCTCCCTCTTAACTTCCGCAATTCGGATCGACCACTGTTGCATCAAAAGTATCTGCAGTGCGTGATAACACCCATTCAAAATATCACCTCTGTACCGACAGAAATTCCCTTTTCTTGATTTTAAAAACAACACGTGTCATCTTTGGGAAGTAATCTCCTTCCGCCAAGCATTTTGGCCTATTCCCCCCACTGTTTTTACAAACCGCGGCTGTCACATTCCGGTCATGTTGTTTATTGGCTGCCCTCTTCCCCTGTCCGGATTCATTTTTACTTGATAGAACCCGCTTCCTTCCTAATTGGAGAGGGAACTTACCATGTGAGATATTCTGCTAGCCCTATTCTATCTTCCCGTCCCTCCCCTGCCCCCACTTTTATGCGGTGTCCAGATTTTTTCGAACCCCTTGAGACGTGGTCTTCCGCAAGGAGGAAATCCCGTCAAATCTAATAATGACTTACCCTTCCTCCCTTGTCCCCCCGTCTTGCGTGATTCTTTTGGGGGATTTCTTAACCCCCGTTGATCAAATCTGACCGAACCACGAAGGTACTTTTATTGTGTCCGGTTTGTTCCCCCCCCCACCTGTTTTTGGCGCGGCTTCTGGCTTTTTTTTTGGTAACCCCAAGGTTTTTTTATTTCCCGGAAAGCCGCAGACCCACATAGCTTTTTTTCCCCCCCCCCCCGTGATCTTCATTCCCCAAATTTAAGTTCAGCGGCTTTCCCCCCCCGCCCCCATTTTTTTCCTTGTTCAGACCATTGGATCCTACCTTACGAATACTCCGTGCTCTTCATAGGTAAGTTTGAAGAGGGCTAATGTACGCTAGTCATTTCTCTCAATTTAATGCATCCAGGAAAGGTTTCGTTAATGTAGCCTCCTTTCCCCCCCCCCGTGCGTCGCACCCTCTTTCCTACTTTACGGGGCTCTTGGGTCCAGTTCTTGGACGCAAAGGAGGGAACTGGAGCAAAAGGGTCTCACGTTTGGTTGATATATAAAATTCCTAATCTGCTCCATGAATCCTGGCTCCGTCAACAAAACCCCTATATACCGTGTTTATACACCCCAAGGCGTTTGCCGTTTTAGTGATTTCCCTTCCTCATCTCGTCGAACTAGCCCCCGAGTGGCAATGGTTGGTCGCGGCAACCCCCCCACTTTCGAGCTTTCTGGACCTTTTTTTCCTGCTAGTCCAGGTATGGCTGTTCAGACTACATACTCTTCACCACCATCGAAACTCCTACTTTCCCAAAAAGGGCTGGATATCAAAAAGTATATTGCAGACTTGATCCATTGGAGTAAAACCCCAAACTCACAGGAAGATTGGTAAATTGATTGATTGGGTCTTTTTGTGGTTGGGATTGACTTATACGGTCTGGACTTTTTGAGCGATCCAAGACCACACAACCCCCCCGTATGGAAAATGTGCCCCGGCCCTCTTATGACCATGCAAGACTTTGAGCGACCCATCTTGGTAAAAAGCATTTCCCGGCCAAGTTACAGATGCATGAAGAGGGGGGATCCCCCCCCCTTCACCACCGTCCCTTCTCATGCCCCCCAACCCTTCTGGTCAATAGATGCTGCTTTATGCTGTGGGGCGGTCTAAGAACCCTTTTCCTCCGGACGCTTTTCGAGTTTATGTTTCGGATAGTAAAATGTCCTGACACAACTTCCTTAGTTAACAAGGTTTCTCCATTTTGCAACCCTATTAGACCCATCCTTCTGTTCATTGTTTTCCATGTCCCCTCCCAAAGTCAAAAACTACGCTGGCCCAGGAATATTCGTTGGGCACACATTACCCCCCAAAGCCCACCGTCAATATAGCCCCCTTCGGCCGCCAAGAAATTCGAGGTTTGGAGTACAGAATGGACCTCTCTTCTCTTTCCAGAGTGCGGAGTCCTCCGTTGTCACCCCCCTCTTGTCTCAAAGGGACGTTAACGAACCTTTTTTCTCTATCGGCTTTCCCAACGGGTACCTTTTCTTACAACATAGACCCAAAGACACATCTCCCAGGTGACAAGCCACACGCTGGGATGGTCCATCCGAGTCCAAAAGAGGGCACATTGACCAAGTAAAGCCAATTACGAGGAAATGCCCCTTTGGAAACGGGGGCCCGGGATGGAGAATAGTAACCTGAGGGGAACCCCCAGCATCTACAATCCGCCAGACGAGAGGTCCCCTTAAGTTAGTGGAATAAACCCCGGCGTTAGGAGGGCCCGCGGGACAGGGCTGCCCCACAGAGCACCACAAGGACTCGATCTCCCTAGACAACAACAGTTTGAAAAATTCCGCCATTCACAGGCAGTCAAAGATTAGTCAACAAAAAAGCTGAACCTGCCCAATTACCTTGTAATTTCCCAATACAAGAATGGACGTGGCCACCTCCTGGCTAGGGCCAGCGTGTATCTTTTATGCGTTTCCGTAAATCCTAGAATCGTCTGCTCCATTATTGTTTGTGCCTCACAATTACCCAAAATTACCTGTGTCAGCCCTGTTATGGATCTGATTTTCCTTTGTTCCCTTCCTTGGTCTTCGCCCGAAGGATTTTCACCGGTTCTTGGTGTACGGGTTTGAATTTACTGGGGCAGCGCATCCCGTTCCCCTTTAATTTAATCTCCTGACGGATTAGAAATTCTCCATAGGTCATATCGGAGTAATCCCCCCCTCCAACATCGTGGCTTCCCCGGCTCCTTTTTGAGGGCTACCTTCCCCCCGTTTTTGATAACAGACTTCTCAAGCTTGTTCTTATTCGGCACTTTGATTTCTGGGCATTCTCGTAGATTGGCCCGGGCTGTTTTTATGTCGGTTGGTGCGAACAGAGCCCACAAGAGTGAGGGTGGTGGGTTATTTCGTTGAAATATTATCTTTTCTTTGGGGAGAAGAGAACTTTGGATGTGTGTTGAGAGTTTGACCTTTCAACTCCACTCAACGCCCAATAAAACAAAGGGCCTACATCAACCTCCCGGGTTTGATCATCTTTTGGCACTACAACGTGGCTGTTAGGGGGGCCCCCGTCTCCCCTTTTCCCCAGTTCACAAACGCCCTGGCGAGGTTCCATATCCCGACCCTCTCCGAACCTATATCCGGCCGGTATTGTCCACCTGACGAACGTCCGTCTTTCATCCTTCCCGTCTCCCGCGGTATAAGACTACCCAACCGGCAGCCCCCCCGCCCGTTCAGGTGGGCTGAGGCGACGATGTTTTTCGAACAAAAACTTTCTTTTCGGTACAGCCGCTCGGGGCCTCGAATCCAACAGGTACACCCCTTGCTCTGCTTTTTCAAAGCGCAATACAAAAAACCAACCTTCTCCGGGACCCCCGACCACCTTTGTCATCCGGCATTCCCGGCTATCCCCCATTCACCTTTTTCCATGACAGCATCCATTAACTGGCCTTATTTTCTTGTTCATTTTCGGACTACACTCTTTTGATGCTTGGCTCCATCGATTTCGCGGTGATGACCTTCCGCCCTCCCAAGATTACCCCTTGGCCCTAGAGTAGGTGACTCCGGGCCGTCGCCGTGTATTTTAAAAGGAACGTGACCCAAATTTTTTGACACCGTAGAGGGTTCCACCAACTTACAGTTTTCTAAGGGAATACGAACTGCCTTTTTAAAAAATTACTTTTGGGGATAGGGAATATACTCCTCTTTCCCTTTTTCCCTCTGGTTATTGACTGTTTGTGATACGTAGAAAAACAAGTTGTACCTGAAGAGACTTTTCTCTATTTCTTTTTCGTCTGCCCCTGCCATTCTTATGACTAAATACAAACATTTGTAAGCACCCCTTTCCTTGGATCGTTATGGGATTGATCGGTTAGTCGGACATGGTTATGGTGGACGGCTAATAAGGTATTCCACGTTTGAGGCTGGCTGGGTCTCGGGTGGGAGGGGACGGGGAAATAACTCTATTTTTTTTATTCACCCCAAAGGGGTCGGTCACTTTTAGTCAGATTTGACTCTTCTCCTGGCCAAAGTCCTCCAAGTCCCTTTTCCGGTAAGGTCCACAAAACTGGAACTACTGGCTTTCTTACCGGTGGTTGTGAGGGACGTGCGTTGAAAATGGCCCAATCGGAAGTCCCTTATTTCCGGTTTTCCGTTGGTACGTTCCTGAATTCCAAGCACATTCCACCGTCCGTGCGCGGGCACCCCCCACGGGCCTAAGCCTTTCTTAGGGCCATCCCCCATGGTTAAAGGGCCCCGGGGTTGCTTCTTCCCCCACTTGTTAACCTTTTAAATCCACATGTTTGTTCGGGACCCATATGTTCTGACTCGTAAAAGAGATTCTCCCAGGCCAGGTATCGACCTGTCAACACCGATTTAACTGGTTGACCTTTCTCCGAAGGGTTTTTTTTTGTTTTCACTGAGGCCGGGGACGTCAGTGCAGGTAGATCACACCCCCCCCTTTATTTATTACATCCCCCTTTGGTTGACATTGGTTCCATTCCTTTACAGATTTTTCATAGAATTTTCTTTTCGGTACGTTGTTAGCTTTCACCTCTTGGACGCGCGGAAAGTGAGTTTATTTCTTGCCGGTTTGTAGATGTTATGATTTCCTGTGCCTAAGGATCAACTGATTCTAAAACACCAACCCGGTTGGACACCAAAGCCCTTTGAGGAACGTAAAGATGATGAAAGACTGTTCTTTTTCTTTATTTACTTCCGTTCCACCAAAACAACCCCCCCCCCCCCCAACACACTATTGCGTAGCGCCCCCCCCCCCCCCCTTTACCTATCGAGTGCCAAGGGAGGTTCACTTGGTCACTTATTTTCTCTCGTGATTTCCCTCCTCCAATAACGGCCCCGAGCAACCTCCTGACCAGTTTCTCGGAGCCTCTATGGCCCCTCCCCCTCCCCTCTCCACCCTGGTCTCCTTTCGATCCTTCGTGAAACCGCTCTTTTAGACCGCCCCCCCCTGCAAACCCTTCGGGTTCCACCAGGGATTTAGTATGTTTCGGCAACAGCTTCATTTTGAGAGTTGTTTTTATTTATTCACATTTCTCGAATTTCTTCCTCCATGACTTTCCCCCCCCCCCCCCCCCCCCCCCTTTTTGGGGTCTTTTTGGCCTCCTTGACCAAATATGGGGAGTATTCTCAGTTTTCATTCTCTCCCTTGTAGAACGAGGAGGTGATGAACACCCGCCCGATCGTTTCTTCCTTCTTTCCTGCCGATCAGATCCCGGCTACTCTCCTTCCCTTTCTTTTCATATTTCTTGTCCCTTTGACTTTCCCAAATTTTTGCTGGCTCCGCTGAACCTTCATTTCTTAATAGCAATTTTACTTTCCAAGTATTTTCATCCTGATTTCGTCATTCCCCCAAACGGTTTTTTCCCCCCGCCAGTCCCCGGCCGACGCCGCTCGAACCGGTTTTTTGGAAACCCAGCCCCCCTCCCTAGTCCATTTGACTCTTTTAATCACAGAGTTTCTTACCCCCAGCCTCGTCGTCCACCCCAGCGCCGTTTTCCCCTGATTGCCCCTAATCTCTTTCCTTCTCTGGTCCGGTAGCCCCTATTCCGCGCCGAACACGTCATGTGAGAACTCGTGAACCCTTCATCCCCCCTTTTTCTCGGGCTTTAACGATATTTATATCTCCTATCCCCAGTGCCCGTGCTTCCCTTGATTGAGACCCTTCTACCTTCCCCCTATCAGCTCCTGTCCTCGAACCTCGGCTCGTGGCAAATGTAGACCTCAGTCCCCTGTTTCACTTCCTTTTGGCCCCAATTTGTTCTTTAGTTCCCCCTCGCTTTTCTTGGTCCGAACCTTGATGACTGAGAGTCCTTTTTCCCGTTTACTAAATACAAGGCGGTAGTTTTTTCTTTTTGACGGACCCGGTCACGTCACTCCCTGTTTATCAGTTGGGACTTTTCGTCAGTAAGACATTTGCGATTAACAGTAGCTTATTCTTCTCCCCCCCTTTTCTTAGTCTTATCGCGGCGTCTCTGGCTTGATTTTTTTCCCAAGACCCGCCCTGAGCTTTTCCCTTTCCGATCGAATCTCCCAGAGTCTAAACTCCTGTCGAGTGGGCCCAGGTAGGTAACTCTTTCTGCCAATGGTACACCCATGATATCGTCCCCACCCCCTCCCCCTCTTGCCGATCACAGTCGAATGATGTAAGTAGTTAGGGGGACATCTTTTGCGTTCCCTCCTTATTATTGAAGGCTTCTTATAGTAAAGGAGAAAAGGTATGAACTACTCCTCCTTTTACGTTGTGTGAGAGAGATTAGTTGCCTCCCGTTGACCTATTATTCCTCCTTTCCCCCCTCACCTTAGAAGTTGCAAATCTTACCCTTGCCGACCCCCCCCCCCCCCCCCCCCCCCCCCCCCCCCCCCCCCCCCCCCCCCCCCCCCCCCCCCCCCCCCCCCCCCCCCCCCCCCCCCCCCCCCCCCCCCCCCCCCCCCCCCCCCCCCCCCCCCCCCCCCCCCCCCCCCCCCCCCCCCCCCCCCCCCCCCCCCCCCCCCCCCCCCCCCCCCCCCCCCCCCCCCCCCCCCCCCCATTCCCCTCACCCTTCCCTACATGCTTTTCTTTGCAAGCCTATTGTTCGGTGGGTCGTCTAGGGGTCTTTTTTTTCAGACACTTACCGTCCCCCTTCCCTTTTCACTCCTCAACGATGTGATGACTCCCTCCTATCGCTCATTTCTCTCTTTGGCCTTTTTACTTCCACTCTCTCCCCCCAAGCCTTAGAGCTGGATAAAGCCGAAGCTGATTTTTTTTTTGCCGAGACTACTTCTTCGTTCTTCCTCCCCCCCAATTTGGATTCTATTCCAAGCCACCAGTCTTCCCCGCGGTCCCTGTCCCAGTCCGAAAAGCTCATCCCCCATTCCCTTCTGGGGGCAAACGGGAGAGCGGGAATTCCTCCCTTCTTTAGTCCGCCCAAGCCGAATATAATGGTGCCCCAAACCGTTTTGAGTGGAAAATGACGGCAGTTTTTATCTGTCCTGCTCTCCCCTCTCTCTTATCATTACGATATCGCCTCTTTGATGAACTCTTTACGGTGCCTGTCCAATTAGTTAGATTAGGAGATCATATTCTATCCTCCGCCCCGCCACTTTTTCGTTTACGCCCCCTTTTTGTCTCAAGTCTCCTTTTTCGAGGTCTGGACCCTTGGAAATACTTCCCCCCCCATTCTTCCTCCTATCCCTGCAAGACTTAACGGAGGTCATGTGTTTACTGGATGGGGGAATTAGTCCTTTCAAATATTACCGAACTAAGTGCTATTCTTTTTTTGCTTTTTTCCCCCCCCCCCCACCGGTGTTGCGAAGCGCTTCTGGTCCTGGCGGGTTTGTACCCTTTTGGATTTAACTCCTCATCCCCTTCCCCCCCCCAACCCCCCCCCCTTTAAAAATACCAGTGCTCGTTCAACAAATCCAGTTCGCTGCTCCCAAGCCCCCATTGTAATCCGTTTCCTCCCCCCTCTTGTCAACCCTCAATCGTATCTAGCCGGATCTGCTTTTTTCTTCCAGAGGATCATTTTTTTTTCGCTGACTGGTGATAAACCAGGCATACGGTAAAGAAATGATTCGAATGCACCCTTGTCCCTCTCCTCCCCCCAAGTTGCTTGGTTTCCTGCGTTCCCCTGAGTCGATTTGCTCAACTCTTAGATAATTTTTCATCAGACCTACCGGACCCCAGCTCTCCGAAAACTCACTATCACTTTTTTTCCTCCCCCTTCTTGGGTCCCCTTTTTTTCTTCTGAAGTCTAATCGTTTTTACTAGTAGAACGGCTACAGGGTTAGATACAACCCATAAATTAAGAGCTGTTGCCACAGGGTTACGCTCTCCTTTTTTACCTTGTTGGTCCTTTTCCAGATCCCTCACCTCCCACCGCCATCCCCCTCCCCCCCCAATCCTCCTGTCCCTGTCATACTAGAGAATCGATAGGATTATTCGTCCCCCTAAATCCCAACTCTTCTCTTCTTTGCCAGGTCTGGGGTCTGTTTTTTTTTGGATAATTTATATGATTTCCCTCTCCGTCCCATCTCCAACCGTATTTATAATAAGGGACTGCCCCCCATTAGACGCATCTTTGCCCTGACGATTTGTCACATCTTTTCCCCCCTCCCTTCCCTTCCCTGGCTTTACTGAAGGGGGGGAGCTCCCCCCCCCGACCTTTTACTCCCCACCAGGCTGTTCTATATGAAGTAAGCTTAGATGGCCTTCGGCCCTCTTTTCCTTCAGAACGACCTGTGGTTCATGACCCCCCCCCCCCCTTTCCTTAAACCTTTCCGTTTTGCCATACGCTCGCGAGACTTATGTTAATTCTTCCCTTTACTGCACAAAAACGCAGATATACCCTTCTGTGGGAAATTCCACAACGTCCCCCTCTCCCATTGTCCTTCCCCACTCTCGTTCTTTTTCTCCGATTCCAGTTTTGGAGATTAACTCCTGCAGGCTCCTTCCCCAGCGGTCCAAAGACGACCTAAACTTTGTATAGGGATGGCCCCTTCCCGGTCGCCACCCTTCGCCCCCAAATCCCAAATCCTTCCCCTCCCCCCTTCCCCTTTCCTTGAGACCCACCCTCCAAGCCCATGTTGCCCTGACGAGCACCTTTCTGATGAGTCCAAAATTGTGAGTTGCTCGAATAGGATGGAACTTGTCCCGCTCTCCTGGTTCGTAGGCCAAACGGTCGTTTTTTCGTGATCCCCCCGCCTCCCCCCGCGAGGTCCTAGTACAAAAGGTGAAAGTCATAAATTCATGCAGGACCACCTGCTTCTAACTCTTCCCGAAACTTCACATCCCTCCATGCACTCCCCAATACTCCTACCCCTCGCGTTGTCATCGTCGTCATCATCCGCTCCAGTTTTGATGACCAGTCTGCGCTCCTCCCTCTTACCCAGACTTGGTATATACGATGTCGCCCAGCAGAAGAAGGAGGAAGTTTGGGTTCAGTGGTTCCCCTTTTTTCTTACTTGTCAGAGCGTTCAAGCCCGTCCCTTTCCCTTCCCCCCCCTCATCTTTTCTCACTGATTTCGCGGAGACGACCTCCTAGCCAGCAAAATGAATGTACTTGGAGTCACTTTCTCCCCAGGTGTTGCCACTTTATCGGAGAAGAGGATTCCGCGATGCGATGGCAGCCTTCGATATTTTTCTTTCTTCTTCTGTTTGACTTGTGGCAACCCCCCCCCATTGAAGTGGAACAGTCCGTGTTTAAGCTCCGCTGAGGTGGCGTGGAGTGCGTCTGTTCCTCTATTCTCTCGTTTCATCCTCCCTCTTTTTTTTTTCTCTCTCTCTTTCAAGCCGCACCGCCACCTCACCCGCAAAAGCGACCTTTTTCCCGAGGCCCCAACTTATTTCGCCGGTTTCCCCAGGCAAATACTCAGAATTCGTCCTCCTTTAAGGGTTCAAGTCTCCTGCTGACGCTCTTTCCTCCGATACCGCTTCTCCCACCCTGGTCTTCCGCCAAGGACATCATGGTTTTTTTCGAAGATTGTATAGTACTCTCCTCCCTCAAGACTTTGGGGCAGGCTTCGGCTTAGCTAGAAACAAACCCCTTCTTCCCCCCGGGGTCTTCCTTCCCCCTTCCTGGATGAAAGTTTCCACTCTCCTCCTCCCAGTCTTCCCGGAATCTTTTGGTATTTCTTTCGGTAAAGAGAGGATACTCTTTTTAGTATGATGACTTCCGAGCCAGATAACCCCGCGGGCCCCGCGTTATTTTCTTTTTTCATAGGTGCTTTGGACTTGTTTATTGGTAGCGTTTATCCCTCCTTTTGTCTTTTGAATTAGCTCCCAATTTTTGTTTCCTGAGGGAATAAGATTGTATTCTTGTGGTGATCACGTCTCGAAACTCCGTTTTGACCTACGAGCTCGTCCTCTGTCTTTTCGTCCCTCCTTCTCAAGCACTCACAATTTTGGACACTGATTTTTTTTTTTGGGCGGCTGTTTATTTTTTTAAAGGTCGGGTGTTCTGCGACAGAGTTTATGTCAGTGGATTGTCCATTGGTCGTTGACCCGTCGTGGGCACTGATGTCCCGGCGAAAAAGTTTCTGGAGTAATTGCGTCACTTTCCCTTTCTCCTGCCTTACTAACCCTGAAAGTCGGTACCAAACTCCCCCAAAATGGCCGTTGCGGACAAATGGCTCTTCATTTGTGTTTGTGAACCCCACCCCCCTTCCCTCCATCGTTCTGTATCCGTTTTTATTTTCGCCTGGAAATAATGCCCCCCCTTTGAGAGGGCTACAGATTTTGTATTGACCCAAGGACCGACATTGTTGACCACCAATTCTACTGGTTTTTTAATTTGCCAACAGTATTTCTCCCCCCGCGAAGAAGCGTTCTCTCTTCTCCCCCCCAGGTTCGCTACCTTCCACAGCATACTTTTTTCTAGCGACCCTCTGGGGTTCCTTTAGCGGTTGGTTGAAGCGAACCCACTATTAACATCCATTTTGTATGATATGGTTACCTTGATTTCCCACGCTCGAAGTTTTTTTTACCCGTCTTTCTTCTCTCCTCTGTCCTTTCCCGGAGTAGAGGGATCCATAAGCAGTTATCTTTTTCTTATTGAGAGGGCCTAAGTTCACCACACCATTAACCCCCCAGCCATTCTCCAGTAGCATCCTTTGATTTTCCCGTTCCTCCCTTTTTCTCTTTCCTCTTGTTCTTTGCGGTCCCGACGTTTACCTCTTCTGTTTCTATGATTTGGTCATTTCGGCTGAAAATGAGACCCCCTTCCCTGCCACTCGCGAACCATGTACCGCTCGGCTTCCTTTTTTTTTGTTTCCCGGGCCTGTTCCTTCCGTCCGAAAAATTAGAAGGGCCCAACGCCCCGAGGTAGCACCCTTCTATTTCCTTTTTCCCCTGACCTCTTCTTCATGTTCTGATGTCTGAATCCACAAAGTCGGAGTGAGACTTTATTCTCCCCCCCATCGAAATTCCTCCTTCAAGGAATTGACAAAAGGCACGTTGGAGATATACTGTGTCTATTCGACCTCCATGGCTTACTCCCGTCTGCCGTGTATTCCAATCCCTTGCCCCCCCCCCTCTCTGCGAATCGCCCTCTCTTCCGATCCGTGTAGCTTTTCTTTCAATCTTTCTTATTTCCCCAAACTTTGGCTGGTCTGCCCCTGACAACTTGCATTGGTTGGTCCCTTAATCTCCCTTTTCTTTTTTTTCCTTCGATTTGGTCACGTCCTTGCTGGCGTAAGGGACCCACCGGGTGGCCCCCCCCCCGCATCTGCAGAAAGCCTCGCTTCCCAGGGGTGAACAACCGACACATTGACTCTCCACTTCTTTCTTTCCTTCTTTTTTTCTCCCTAGGTACTATCCCACCTTCTGCCCCCTCCACACCAGAGAAGTTTCTTTCAGAGATTACTTGAATGACTGGGACTTCTTCCCCCCTCTCTTTTCTCCCTTCTGACCCCACGGTCTCCGTCACAGAAGAAAAGTTTTTTTCCTTTTTAGATCGCCATTTATAGCGTAATCTAATCTACCCCTCTCACTGAGTGCCGATTTTACCTCCTTTTCCTCCCTTCCTTCTCCCTCTACTGTCTCGCATGAGCCCAGAAAAACTGCCGGCTCCCATAACGTTTCAAACCTCGTGTCGGTCGCTTCGACACTGATTTTCCCGTCCTCCCTCCTCCCCTTTTTACCCCTCCAGATGCTGCCCTCTGTCGACCTTTAGTTTTTCCTCGCTTTCCAATTCCCGCCCTTCAGTCTCCCTTTTCCTCCCCTTGTTTTCCCGTTCCCCCTCATTTTCGCTTTCTGACGTTCCCCCCAGCTCGGATCTTCTGATAGAGAGTCTGGCTTTGCGTGCAAAGTCCCCCCTCCACCCCCCCTCTTTTCTTAACTCCCCCCCCGGTTTCTCACACTTCTTTTTTTTTCCTCTTCCTTTACCCGTGTTTTCCACGGTCCGAGAGGGATCCCCCGACATATTGCCGATTAATCATGTCCTTCATGTAGGTCGGAAGGTTACCCTTGGCTTTATCAGCGGAGTTACTGATGCAATAGTCACCTTCCACTGTATGAAAAATCTTCTGCCCCCTCCGTTTTTTTTTTTTTCTCTCGCCCATTACTGTGTCTCCGGTCCTCTTCTGCCTTCAAGAAACTTGCGATCTCCATAGCTGTCAACTGCTTCCCCTTTTCCTCGATCTCGGCAAAGATATGGGCGGTGGGCGAGGAGACTTGGGTGACCGTGGCAGCTTCTTTCACTCCTGTCCACGTTCACTCCGAAACCTCCTCGTGTTCTCCCTTTTTCTCGCCTCTGATCTCTGGCGGGTCTTGTCACCATACACCCCCCCCAGCCCTTCCTCTTTTCTACCTAGCCGAGATGTTGCGATTACTACGCCGACGCAAACTGTCCCGGTTTTACTTTCCTTCCACTTTTTAGTTTCCCCTCCCTCCCCCCCCCATCTAACTTCCCTACAAGCCCACGGTGGTGAGTGGACCAAACTTTTGCTCTTGGGACGTCCTCCTTCGGCTTCCCCCCCCCCAAGCGCGTTTACGGTGACCCAACGGCAGTTGACCCTCCCCCTTCAAGGTTTTCTTTTGTTCCTTCTTCCAGTCGCGTTACTGCGCCCCACTTTTTTTCTCTGCTGCAATCCTTGTATTCTTTCGGAAATGGATTAGTTGCTCCTCTGACGATCTACAGCCTCAGCCACTTGTCTTTTCCCGCTTGCGAACCCCGTTTCCTTTTTTTCAGGTATCCCTTCCACTTTACCTCCTGTCCAGATCGGTGAACGCAGGCACGGCTTTTTTCGCGGTTTTGGCTTCCCTTCTTTGATAAATAGACCACGCATAAGTTTCTTTTTTTGTTATTTTTGACCCCACCGGTGTGCGAGCTTCTTGCTGGCTTTTTTGGTCCCCCCGGTTTCGTCCAGCCATTCTTTTAAAAAAATCGCTCCCCCCCCCCCAGCTTACGGCCCACCACGGTAAGAGCACAACCAGTCCACAGGTTTGATTTGTCACGCCCCTTCCCTAAAGACCCAGTCCCCCCTCCTCTTTCCTTTTCTTTTCGGCAGGAAGTTCTTCCTACATGGCGTCCCTCCTTGCATACAAGGTTCCCTTTCGTAGCGTGTAGAATGAACCCCTGTGCGACTTCGTCCACTATTGCTGGGTTCCCTTTTTTCCCCTCACTTGAGTCGATTTTCTTCATCAGTCCGATTTCCTGTGGTTATATCATACCGAATCGCTCCCCAAGCATGCCTGCACATCCCTTCTCACGGTGGTTCCAATTCTTTCCCCCTTTTCTTCTTCCCCCCTTCTTTCCCCTCTTTCGGGCAGAACCTTTGACCGGTGTGGTCAGACACAAGGTTCCTCTCTGGTACCGGTTCGCTTCTGGATTTTCTGGACCTTTTTCCTATCCCCCCCCTCAACCACCTCTCTTAAAAACTACTACTGGTTCCAACGTCTACAACGCGATCTAACAATGGATGATCCTGCGTAACCCTCCCTCCCCCCCAAGTTTCTTCAGTGACTGTGCGCATGGCGGGTGTGGGGGCCCCCTGCTAAGGTCAGCTGACAGCGAATAAAATATACCACCGGATGATAAATCTTTGGGCCTTTTTTGTATTCCACCCTCTTCCCCTTCCTTCTAGTCTTTACCTTCCTGGTCCACGCTATCAGACACCGTGATGTATGCTTTTCAGGTTTTCCTCCCCTACCACACTTTCCTTCCAAACAAGGAGTAGATAAGATGCTTGAACTGTTGTCTGCTGTGGCCGGTTCTACTCCCGTTTCGTACGCTTCTTCTCGTCTCCCCCTCCTTTTTTATGTCCCCAAACGGTCAGGTACCAGGCTGTGCAACCTATCTCCCCGCGCCCTGGTTAATTGATTTCCTGACGCAAAAATGATGGCCCGACGCTTTCCGCGTTTTTTTGACATTTCCATCCCCCTTTTCCATTTCTCAATTTCCCTCAACGATGGAGGTTCGTGTTGTTTATTCACTCTTCTCGCTCCTTTCGGAATAATGTCAGAGGAAGCCCCACTTTGAATTTTCCTACTAGGCTTGCCCCCCTCCCCCTTTCCCCCCCCCCTCGCCCCCCTCCAAATCCCGGAAGAAAAAGTAGGTCGAAGGAGATAAACCATAAATAAAGGAACGAAGCCCAACGTCCCCCCTAGTTCGCACCTGTGATGTGCTGCTGAACCCCTTTGGTGACAACCTGACCCTCTCTAGTCGGCTTTAGGGCAACGGGCGTTTGACTTTGCCTCCTGAATGCTTGAGTCCCCTAGTCCCCAAGTTACAGGTAAATTCAAGCAACCGCTGCTGATAACGCTACTCCCCCCCCTTTTTTCCCCTTCCCCTTCCCCTTCCCCTGCACTGCCACCTTCCCAACGAAGCTATTTCGTTTGTTCCTTGCGATTCCCTATCCTCGTGCCAGCCAAGTATGCAGGTATTACGAAAATCCAGACCCTCTTCCCTGGAATCTGAGCCTTTCATTTTTTCTCGTTCTTCCGAAGCTTCAAAGGTTTTTTTTGAGACGTTTTTTTATTTCTATGGAACTAATGCGAGAAATTACTTTTTTTTCTCGCCCCGTCATCGCTGTCGAACGAGTTCCCATTTGCTCCCTGATTTTCCTTCTCTCCCTCCCCCTGTACCTTGTAATGGGTAGGATTCGCTTTTTTTCGGTTATCGGAGTCACGGTAAGCACGGGGTGGCAGCTGCCTGATCTTTGCTTCGGCGTGTTTGCTTTTCCCCCTTCTCATTGCTTTTCCCTTTCTTTTGGCCTGTCATTTTGGTGGAGGTTTTCTGCTGGCCGGTCCTTTCCTTTTTTTTTTCATCCTACCTCCTTGTTAGATTTCTCCCCACAGCCAAGCACCCACCTTTCCCACCCTCAACCCCTCGAAGGTTCGAGTTCCCCCCCCCCCCCAATTTATTACTCCGCCGTTCCCAATTCCCTCAAGAAGGAAGCTACTCCCTTCGTCTGCCAGCCGCCCCGCGTGAAGCCTTTCCCTTTTCCCTTCCCCTATTCCCCCTTTCCTCCCCCCTGCGCCCTAAGGACAGTTCAGTTGTTCTGCGACGATTGCTCGTCGAACTCGTTTCAAAGGCTTAGGTGCTCTGAAAGTAGCCTTTCTTTTCTGTTTCTTAATCTCTTCTAATAAAAACGATGTCCAAGTTGTTCAGCCCCCCCCCTCTAAAGTGAAGGAAAGCCGCTCCATTATTCCGGAGTAGGTTCTTGATTTTCGGGAAGTAAGCTCGGCCCCTTTTCTATTTCCTCCTGTTGGTCTTCGACGTCGAAGTTAAAGAGCACAAAGGGAATAGTATTGCGTTTGCCAGTGCTTGTCCTCCACGTCCTTCCTTTTGTAGCGTCTCCTCTCCTTTTTTTTTGCCTTTCCTTATGTGCCTGTGCCCTTTTGTATAGGACTCCCAGTTTTTCTTCTGTGTGATCACGTCCAGAAACGCCCGTTGTCTCCTCTTCTCGTCCGATGTCGTCTTTTTCCCTCAGTATGCCCTAACATTTTCGTCTTTCCTGTTGATGTCCTTGGGCTTTTACGGGCGGAGACTCCGTTTCTGTTCATGGATTTGGATTGGCTCTGGTGGCGACCGTTCTTTTTTCCATCTTTATGCGCCCCCCGTTTCTTTCTTTCCTTTGCCCAAGATCGCCGGCACCGTCATCTTTTATCGTTTATCCCAATGACATAAAGTTCGTTGAGGTTGTGGTCATGGTTCTTTTCGTTGCTGTTCCCCCTTTCCCCCCCCTTCTCCCCTCGGTCTATCGCGTTTGACTTTTTTCGTTAAAGAATTGACATCCCTTTTGCTCCGCGTTTTTCCCCCCAAGCCCAGTTGACATTATACCGTTGTCATGACCACAGGTTTTTTCTGAGCTCCAGTCATGACCTCTCTAGCCTTTCGGCCCCAGTTACAAGGAAAACCAATTTCTCTCTGATTTTTAGACAGGTTTTCCTTCTTAGCTTAAGGAGCGTTTCCCCCCTTCCATCCGGGCCTTCTGATCTTCTTTTTACCCCCCCTGTCTTTGGTCACGCTCGACGTCGCAGATTTCGTCAATTTCACCTGTGTTTTTTTTATAATATTTTGTTCCGAGGTGTGATTAAGGTGATCTTACCCTCCCTGCCCATACCCAAACCTGAACAAACCACCCCCGCACCCTAGAAAACAAAGTCAAACAGGCTCACACCCCTCCACCCGCCAACAGGCCCTCCCAGGGCTCATCTTGAAGTGTGGAGACCGTATGAGGTCCATAATTCACATATTCGCAACCCCACAATCACCCGCGTTGTCAGCCCATGAGGCTGACCCACCCCTCCCCTGCGGACATCCGCGACTACGAGGCCCTTCATCTTAGCGTATCCCCCTGTGCGCCGTACGATCTTGGAGGCCTGGCCAGTTCGTGTTCTGTCCCCAATCCAGATCCGAAAAAGACATGTCAACAGTCAAAAGGTGCCCCCCCTCGAGCTGTAGACGGTGGTCGCCGATCGGTTGTGCTGTCCGATTCCCCCTCAAACGGCCCGGCGTCTCCGATTTCAGGAATGTCACATCGCTTAGACTGTCCCCAGCTTTAAAGCTCCACCAAGCAGTTCTCCTGGTTTCCGGGATGTTTTCCCCGCCAGCGGTTTCTGCCTGTTCCCCCCTATTTTCCCCTTGCTCTGATCATTTCCCCCCTTCTCTTGTGGTACTTTATTAACTCAGCCGTCACTCTCCGTCCCTCCTTGCCCCCCGGTTTTTCAGTAGTGTCTGGCAGTATTCTCCACTGGGGTTGGGGTCATTCAGAAAAGAACCGTTAGGAGAACGATGCATGGAGGAAAAGAGGGAAGAACGGAAGAGTATTAGAAGATTAACGCATCTTCACGAATTCTTGCGATACCGAGTTCGGGGCTCTAGATCCCCAGCTGGCCCCCCCCTCCACGGCACAGATGGAAACAAAGAGATCACTTGCGCGGGCTGAACGAACTTGCCGCAAACCCCTCCCCTCTTTGACTTTTGGCCTCTCAAGAAGCCCAAGTGTGAGTTCTAAGGCCATGCTTTTCACTGGAATCTTTGGCGGCCTCCAAGCCCCTTGTTGTTTTTTTTTTCCCCCAACATCGACGCGGCGGGTGCCTTAGGCAACCACGGTGGTGTTCAAACGAACCACATCGCCACTTCGTTTATTTCAGATGGAGAAAGACCCTCATCTTTACATAAAACAAGAGTAGAAATCACACGGTCGCGTCTTTTCTTTTCTTCCTTACCCTCATATCTGGCCGCTTAAGGTCCTTATAATGGGACATCGAAACCCCTTCCCTTTTCTCACCCTTCTTCACCCTCTAAAAGGGGATCCCGGTGTAGGTATATATTCGACTTACTGATAAAATGAAGGACTAATCCCCTGATTGTTTATACACCCTTTACAATCCCGGCCCACGCTATATTCACGCCTCGACCCCCACGGACCCAGTCCACTAGCACCTCGAGTTTCCGCCCAGTATCAATAGATACAAACCACCTGCTTTTTTCCGTGTCACCCTGTTAAACCTAGCCCCCAGCGGTGTCTGCACACTAGACACACTATGGTTTCCCTCTCAAGGTTACGACGTGAGACCCCCTTTGACATCCCCTTTCTAATTTCTTCCGCCTTACTAGTTTCCCCATAGAGACCGGCCCTAATATACGCAAGACCCCCGGCTCCCCATGGTAGAGAACAAGGCGTCTTCGGATAGGTACAAATTCTTTACTACGGCAACTCCGACCTTGACGATTGCTTACCACATTTCCTCAGTCATATGGATGAAAGTTGGACTCTCAACCAGCTCTTTGAGGTATGAGCCTCGCGTCGTGGGGTGGGGTCCCTGACACATCCCAGAAATCCTTTATCAATGATTGTGAAGTGTATAACTCTTGGAGGAGTGAGGTTTCCTACTCTTTCTTCCAGTTCAACTGCTCGTGCAAAATCACATAGCCTGAGATCATCACTTGTCTCTTTAATGTCTTTCCCTCAGTCCCGCGGCTTTTTAGGAGGTTACCGTACGTTGTTCCCATTCCGCTACCAGGTATAATTAGCTCTTTCATCGGTTTTTTTCGCTGATTTTACATTTTTTCCTGGTCACTCTTTCCTTCAAGAACTCTCCTGAACCCTAACTTTTACGCTACCGGACCAATTCCCTCCTGCGCTCCCCTCCTTGTCTTTTTTTCGCCCGATCCCCAGGTTTCCGTGGGATTTTTACTGCGTACCCTCCGTTTACCACAGTGTCCCTTGCTTCTCTCCGAGCCTTAATCCTATATTGAGGTGTCATTTGCCCTAGAAGCACCAAGAACTGCCATTTCTGGCCATGGTTCTCAGCCTCTATGGTCCCCCCAAAGAGGAATCATTAGTGGCAAAACCTTTGTAAGGAACCCCTTAAGAGGAACGCGCCTTCATCTAAAAGCCCTGAACATTCCAAGCTTTGGGGACACCAGAGATTGACCTTCCTCCGCTGGGCCTTCCATTGCGGAGACCCTGGGTAAACCTTCGCGTGTTCAAGCAGGCTGGGAGGGAAAGTATTTTAACATTACTTAGATTTTTTCCCGAAAACTACAATTCTCTCCTTACCAATGAATTTGGTCCTGCTTTAGCCCTTTGGCACTCCCCACCCACTCATCATACAATCCCCCTCCGACCAAAGCCCAGGACAGGCGGCTAAAAGCTTTTTCCTTCTCTTCTCCAAGGGCGATCGTCACAATTTCTCCGTCTCCCGGTCCACTTACTCCGCATTGCCCCCGTGCGTCTTGGATCAGAATGGTTATTACGTCCCTAGTTGTCTCTCAATTCCCCTCCCCCCATCAGATTTTTCATGTTTTAGGTTGTTAACAACCCACACAGGTGGGATTTTCGCGGTCTTTCAGCGGGTGCCCCCCCCACTGGAAGCCCCAGGAAAGGACTGGCCCAAAAACAACTACCAACTTCTCAGTCATGCAGTTCAGCTCTCCCTCCCATTTAGTTACCCTTAATCTGCAGAGAAGAGTGATCTGCGACCCCTGAAGTCCGCGGCTACGCCCCCATGGACGGAGAAGTGCAGGTACTTCATATGGCTGAACAGACGCTCTCTCCTCCCCCGCGTCCTCCTGAACAAATCCCACTTCTGAGACCCCTCACAAGGGTTATGGGCGGTAATTTCCCTGCCCTCCCTTTATTCTCTCCCCTTTCGCGACCCCCCCCTTGTCCCTTTGCGAACGCAAGGAGGGTCGGCTAATTGCCCCACAAGATTCCCGGTCAGTTCCCTTCGCCTTAGCTGAATCCCAGCCCACATCGCCCTTCGCCCCGGATGGAGTTGTTCCTCTTGGGAGACATGCACCGTTCAATTGTTTGACCACGGCGATACTTGGGGCCTGGTTCTTTGACTTCCTTATGGTATTTTGTTTAGCGCCCACCCGCTTCACCATCTATGTCCCCTTGAGGGTATGATGACATTGATACCTCACCACGGCTGCTGAATGCCTTCTGGTCCGTTGTGATGTGCGACTGCTGCCCAGCTACGAACTCACACCCTCTTCTTGCACTAATCACTCCCTTCTCGGCTGATTACTGCGAAGACTATACCACTCTCAGAGATTCAAACATTTTATCTTAATAACCTCCCGATCGGCCTTACACTTTGATGTCAATGTCTTTGATCAATACTCGAATCCTTCCGTAACACGCTCTATATAGATGCTGGTGGTTGAAGTCCCCGCCCTTCCCCTTCTCCGCTTCTCGCGCAGCACTGTTATCCACGGTTATCTTTCCCCTCGTTTTTTCCCCCTCCTCCCCCGCTCTGTCCCGACGACCAACGCCTAGAGAAGACTGATGGCCATAATTGACCAGCCGCTTCTGGAATCAACGTTTTTGGTTTTTTTCTCTTTTTTGGGTTGTCTGCCCAGGAGAGATACCTACGTGGTTCTTTCCGCGGACTCTCCACCGCAAAGGAAACGTCCAAGTTATACTAGCTAGTCCCAAGCCGTTTCCCTGCAACACCCTAGAACCAACCCCCAAAATCCCCGCCAGCCAAGACTGTTATCTATCCCATGATATTTCACTCCCTTAACCACCCAAGCCCCCCCCCCAAGAAGAGAACCTTCCTGATGGCCCCCCCTTTTGGAGTTTATGCTTCCAAATTTCTGAATTTTTTAACGCCATCCACTCCCCCGTTATAGTTAAGGTGCTTTTTCTTGAACCTGATCCACCGAAGAAAAATCTTTAAGCGTATATCCCCCCCCAACCAATTTGTCCCCATTTAAATCAATTGTGCCGACAAGGATGACGACTTAGATTCCTTTACATTCCCGCCCCTACCCCCTGGCAATATAGGCCCTCGTTTTTGGTTCATCTTCCCGACCCCGTCCTCATCCGCTGAAAGCGTTCTACGTATGCAGCCCGCTTATCCACACACGCCCCCCTCCTCCCTTGTAATACTGGTATTCCTTGCTCGCTTAGA
>Ga0179591_1327836_pt1 | contig 21405 bp, 32 predicted proteins | sample CZOMad2_1_08_16f_FD_182891 | JGI IMG/M metagenome (GOLD analysis project Ga0179591, IMG submission 182891) | Vadose zone soil fungal communities from Angelo Coast Range Reserve, California, USA - CZOMad2_1_08_16fungal (PacBio error correction) | ecosystem: Environmental > Terrestrial > Soil >... | reverse complement strand
CTTAATTTATGGTTATCCTCCCGATTTCCAAAGAAAGCTCTTCTCCTCCCCTTCCCCTATTTATGGACAAATTTGAGACTAAATCGGGAAGATGTTTCGAGCTTTCTGCTGAATTCTCTCCAGGAAGTTTTGTATCTTTTCAGTATCCGGTGATGCCGTCTAATCTCACCTATTTTTTTGAAAGAGAATTCCCCCTTATAAGTTCCGGCTTCTTCCGCAGAAACTTTTCTTTTTATTATTTTCGGTTGTTCAGGACTCCATACTTTGAGACTATGTAAAAGTTAGATATTTCCTCTCAGTAATCTTTGATCCCCCCGTTTTCTTCTTCAAGTCCCCGACCGCATTTAGGCCGGCTATTCTTTTTCTTTTTTTTTTTTTTTTTTTTTTTTTCTGGACTTCCCCCCTGGAAGCTTCTTTTGATCTTCTTTCGGTTTTCTACTCCGAAATGTCTTCGTTAGTCTGCATTTCTGCACCTTTGATCGTCCCCCTCTTTTTTCAAGTGAAGGTTTCAAATCTGACAATATTCTCTTTTGCTGGGAGTTTCTCAGACCTTATATCTTTTTTTCCACACTCCCCTCCATGGTCTTCCCGCGCCTTTCTCGGCCAATCGGTGAATCGAGTCAAATGAACTTGTGGTCTTCATGACAGGGAATCTTATCCCAAAGTAAGCCTTCCTTCCCGGTCTTTCTTGACTCTCCTTTATTTTTTTCCTCGAGCGGAGTTGATTTTCGCTTGAATACTACTCGGGCCCCCTTCCCCTATCAAGTTCCTTCAGCCTATCCCTTCGTTGAATTGTCTTCTTCCCGACGCCTTTTTACTTAGTCCTCAACCTCCCTTTCCGATGTTACCAGAAGGTGAAGCAAGAGGAGCTTCTTTTTGAAGACTTTTCCCCACGGAGGTCCAAAGAATCGCCTTCCCCCCCAACCTTATTTCTCTCCTTTTTTAAAGGTCCCTCCCTACTTGAGCAGTCATATCACTGCGGCAGGATCCCCTTCTTCCTTTCCCCTCTGATGAATTTTTTCCCTCAGACGAGGCTCCCCCTTAATTGCTTCTTTCCTCTTTTTCAATAAACTATCCTTCCTTTTTTACCCTTTACCCCCTATTTGAGCATTCTCTTCAATTATCGGAAAACTCAGCACACCTTGCGGGTCAGATCCCCCCTGAATATCCTTCTCCCGAGATGAGCCTTATCATTCCTTTTTTAGTGATTCCCCATCCTTTTTTATGGGTGCCAGTGAATTTCAATAAATCCCTCAATCAAGGTGTGTTTTCCATCCCCATTTCTTCCCTTCAGTTGGACCCCCTCCTCTTCTTTAACATCATTCTCTAGGACACGCCCCCCGCTCAGCCGTTTCATTTGAGAGCGTAGCCTTTTGTCTTGAGACCTTTTTGAGTTGGGGAAGCCCCTCTCAAGTTTTTTTCTTTTGAGGCCAAACCCCTTCCCCTTTGTTTTTCCCCACATGCCGCTCCCATTTTTATAACTCCCCCCCCTATGCGTGAAGTCTTGGATCTATAAATGTCTTCTTCTTCATTTTACACCTTTGTAGGTTCCCCAAGTCCTTTCCCTCATACAACCCCTTTCTCTTTCCCCCCCCCCTTTCGCGGGTTCGCACCTTTTCCCTTGGATAACAAGAAAATGGAAGATTCCATCTTCTTTTAGGACCTCCCCCGACCAGACATTTCCAAGTATTGTGCCTCCCTTTATTTTTTGGGTTTTTTTTGAACAATGGCTCCCATTACTGCAATCGCGAATGAGTTCCCCCAGTTTGAAGTCCGTCTTTTTCGTAAGTAATTTTTTTTTTTTTTTTTTTGACCCCGAGATTTCTTCAAACCCCCCTGAAGATCTGCATTTTCTTTAATCCGTGCTATTAAATTTTCTCTAAATTCAATTAGAGGGGTCCTCTCCCCCCCTTGTAATTTTAGGGTTCCTTCAGCAGGGTCCCCCTCCTGTATTACCTTCCTTTTCTTATTTCCCAGCTTACCTCTCTATTTTCTTTTAGCAACTTGTTTCCCCCCCCTCGATCCGCATTACCCCTCAAGAAGTTCCCTCGTCGAATGTGAAACCCCTCTTCTCTTCACGGAGTAATCATTCTTAGCTGCTTCTTCCGAAACGCGTGTCCTGAATCTCTTAAACTTACGGTGACATTTCCCCCCCCTGACTTTTCTTCCCTGTATCTCCCCCCCCCATTGGAAGTTCTCTTTTTGGATAATTTCCCTCCGACTGAGGCCACCCCGTTTTCTGTTGCTTCCCGAAGATACTTCTTTGGGTTTTTGTTTCAATAACCCAAGATTTCTCTTTTGACGAGCCCCATTTGGGTTCTCCTCTTTCCCTTTGAAGATTCCTGTCGAACACGGCCCCCTCCTTGAACCAGGGAGGACCACCCCCCAGGAGCTTTCCATGGCCCTTCTTCAATAATTCCCCTGAGTCCCTGTTCTTGTCTGCATATTTCAGTCCGATCACCCCGAAGTCTGCATTCCCCAGAGGACCACTGTTTCCATACAGGATCCCCTTGGTAACCCCCCTCCCCTTACCACACTTCTCTTTGGCGGCGATCCTAATTTCCCTTGTGAAACTTTGTCTTTTCTTCTCTGATAAAACATTTTCTGCGAACCTCCTTCCTCCACGTCCTTCAATTCCTTTTTTGGGAGCCTCCCCCCCCCCAAGGCCTGTCAAACTAAGCGTAAGTTTCTTTTCCACAATATCCCGGCTGTTCCCCCCCAATTCCTCTTTTTTTTTAGGTCCCCCTTCCCCCCCCCTTGGACTTCTTAAATAGTGCTGGTCAAGTAACCCCTTTTTTTTTTCCTAATCCTTTTTTGTAGCCCCCTTATTTCCCTTTCCTCTTTTTTAATGGGAATACTCCTCCGAGTGTTTTTTTTCTCCTGAAAAGGAATTACCTCCCCCATTCTTCCCAGGAAGAGGTTGAATTTCTCCGCGACCCTCCCCCCACAGAGACTCTGAAGTTTCCCAATGCGGCCTCGCTGTCTAAATCTTTTCTATTAATTAAAAAATTTTCCTCTCCCCACGAACCACCTCAATACTGGGCTAAGGTGATCGCCTCCCCCCCGTTGATCTTACTCGTCGGTTTACCGAATACCCTTCTGGCCTTGCAAAGGTTTTGACCCTCTTTTCTTTGCTAAGGCTGGGTTCCTAAATCTGCCCGACCGAGCCTGGAGAAGAGAGGAAGTTTTCCTTCGGGAACGTTGAGACCTGTGGGGTTCTCCGAACTTGTTTTCATTTGCTCTGAAGGCTTGCCAATTGATCATTTGAGATCCTCCCCGATCTTTGGGCTTCGTAAGTCGCTCAACTCCTGCCTTGATGTGGAAGATTTCCCCCTCCCTCTAAGTCGATCGTGGACCCCCCCAACCGCATCGGCGCTTTATGCTCCTTGTTCCTATCCTTTACAATCAAGGACTCCCTCCCCCTCCCGGGGAGGGGAACTGAAGGCCCCCCAGTAAGTCTGATTTTTCACTCGATTTTTTCCTCCCTTTTTTTTCCCCCCCTTTTCTTATTTGCACTAAGAACCACTCTTTCGCCTGATGTCTGGCTGTGGCGCATAAAAGGATAGATGGCGCATCTCTTCCCCTCCCCTCTAATTGAGGATCATGGGATCACTCCCTTTCTGGACACTCTATTTCCCCTCACCCAGAAACTCTTTCCAGCCTTGTCCCGCGTTCAGTTAAGTTTTTTCCCCTCATATTTTCCCCAAATGACTTGACCAGCTTCCATATACACCCTTCCCCCCCCCTAGACCAGTGGAAAATTCCCCCCTTCGTCCCCCCCAATCACCGCCCGTTCAATCAGCTTCTTCTTTAGTCGACCTCTCTCTTTCTTTGATTCTCCCTCCTTCTTCACGAATCGGCCAAAATGGGGTTAAAATAAGGATCAAGTTCCCCCCTCCTGCCTGGCCAGTCCTCTCGTCCGTGATCTCCTCCTTACTTTTTTGGGGACTCTCTTCTCCTGGACATCTTTGTCTTCTTAGAGCTGCTTCTCAGCCCCCCCTTTTTGTAAATTTCTTGAATAGCGCATTTTCTTCTTTTGGCCTCCTTAAGCCCCCCAACGGTGATCCTCCCCTGTTTCCGACCTCCTCCCACTTCCAAGCAATCCCCCCTGGCCAGCCTTAATGTTTTAAAGTCTTCCCCTGGATGAAGCTCTCCGAAAGCCCTTTTTCGCGAGGCCTTTCATTGTATAGTGCTTTTTTTTGAAATCAATCGTTTTGTGGGTGTATAGATAGTTGGCGTCCCCCCCTTTCCCCATTGGTGGTCTAAACCTCCTCGATATATGAACTTCTTTTTATCAATGTTTCCTTCCCTTTCTCTCCATTTTACTGATATTCCCTTTTTTGTTTTTTTCAAAAACCCTTCCAACATTCGTTGTCCCTCCCCCACATTGCCCTTATTTTATGAAGTGTTCCCCCCTTCCATCTATTGGACCTCGACACTCCTTTCCCAACCTCCCCCCCCATTCGGAAGGCATAAATTGAATCCTGACAGATATGACTTCCCTGATAGAACCCTCCCGTTGTGAACCCTTTCCGGACTTCCCTTCTTTTCACTCGGCCTCCCCTGGATTGTTTCCGTATTTTCCCCCCCCACAGTTTTTTCTTTGTTACGCGACTTCATTAGAATGACAATCCCCCCTCCCCTATACTTTTTGAAACCCCCTGCCCATGGTTTTTTACCTCCCTTCTATTTCATTGAGAGAATGAACTTATCTTTCCCATTTTTTTTCAGTAGCATCCTTTGTAAGGAAAGAGTTTTCTTTTTTTTGACAGAAGGGGATTTTTGAGTCAGTTCCCCTTTCTTTTCTCCCGATCCTCTTCCCCTTTTTTGAACCTCCTTTTCCTCTGTCTCGGCTCCATTAGAGCTCCCTCGACAATTACTAGGACGCTTTTTATCCTCCGACCCGCTAGAATGGCCAGAACTTTCCCTTCAAGATAAGACTCTTTTCTTCTTCGCCAGAACTAGGTCCCCCCCCTCCCATCTCTTTCAGTTTGGGCAAATCCCTGACTTGTTGATATTGCAAGTTTCCCTCCAAATCTCCTGTTCGAGGATTTCCTTATAATCCCTAGGATCCCTCTATGTCTCTTTTTTCTTCCAATTCGTGTTTTGATGAGTCGCTTTCCCCCCAGCCCTTTTCACTATGAGCTCTTTCTGTGAAGTTTTTCCCCCCTTCCCGATTTCTTTTTCCTTCAATTGGCGAATGAGACCCTCCCCCCGAGTCCTATCCCCTTGAGCCTCTACTTCCTAAATTCCCTCCCCTCGATTCAGATTCGAACAGGCTTCTTGAACGCTGTATTCCCAGCAACCCCTCCCCCAGAGTCACAATATTAAAGGTCGGCACTTTTAGTAATGGTCCCCAAACTCAGAACTAAAACATTTAGATAAACGTTTTCTTCCCCCTTCATTCAGGTCCGCATTTCAACCTTTTTTCGATTCCCTAGGTTCTTCCACCCCTTATGACACCGTCGACCAAAGTCGCACTCCCCTTCCTCCCCATTTTTTGGTTTTCCCTGCAGAGAGCCCCTTTCCCCCCCCCAGAGTAAGATTTTCTCCGGTTAAATACTTTTCCTTTCGGTGCTGCTCCCCCCAGTGATTGATTCAAATATCTATTTTTTTCCCCCTAGTAGTCTTATCTTTTTCCTCCTTTGTTTTTTTCGTGAGCCGACCAGCTACCAGATCGCTGTGTCTGTACTCACTCCCTCTTTTTTTGGAGAATTCCTCCACATAGTACTCCGATTCTCGTGCGCTCTTTCTTCCGGACAGACCATTCTTTAAGGCTTTAGAGAACTGGTGGTACGATCTTTCTCCTATTGGGTCCCTGATTCCATGATGTGTTTTTCCTTTGCAAGACCGTTTTTCATCAAAGTAAGACTCGAGGCACGAATTTTCTTCTTAAACCAACTTTACTCCCCTCTTCTGATTTTTTCCTTAAGGACTAACTTGATAGATTACCTTCAGATGGTTAGGTGATAGTCACACTTTATGTAGACTGTATTCTACTCTCTTAAGGTTCTGGACTTTTTGGAAAGGGCCGCCCTTTCTTTTTTTTTTCATCTCTTCCCATTTGATAAAAGTGTCCTTCCCCTTCATGCCAGGTCCCCTCGGTGGCTCTTTTCCAAATCCCCCCCCTTCCTTGATGTTCTCTTCCCAGGGACCTCCCCCGATGACTCTTCTAGTTTGTGACTCCCCAATACCACTCTCTTTATGTTCTCATGGAGGACCCCCCCGGAATCGCGAACTTCCCTTTTTTTTGGACAGGACCTGTTTCTTTATTCGTTCCCAGGTTCTTTCCCTTAAATTGAACTCTCCCCGAGAGTTATTTCCCTCGAGGCCTTTGTGCCTCCCTCCCCTCGGAGAACTACCATTTTGGCTCCTCCCTCTTCCTTCGAATTGCAGATTAAAGAGTGCCATTCCTCCCCCCCCCTTCGAAACCTTTCCTTCCCAACCTCGGTCCCCAGAACCTTCTGGCCCTTCCCTTCCCACCCGGTGATATCATTTCAAAGTGTCCCTTCAAAAATGAAAATTTTTCCCTCTCATTCTTTCAATTTTCAACATTTTCTCTGGAGCAATCCACCCCTCTTGAGGCCTTGAACGAGTTATTCTCCATCTCTTGAGATATTCCTTTTCCCCTCCCCTTTTTTCGTCTCGAATTTTTTCCAATGTTTTTCCGGCTTCTCGTCTCCCTTATGAGCAATCATCCCGATTTTTATCCTGCCCTAAACCAGGAGATTCCCCCCCTTGCCTTTATCTGCTTTTGCTGATTCTCCTCTCTCATGCCCCCTTGTTGAATATTCCTTTCCTTTTTTGGCCCTGCCTTTACTTTTCAGGAAAATCCCTTGATAAGGGTGTTCCCTTTCCTCCACAATTACCCACCCTTTCTGCTCCAGCCTTATTTTCACAAGTTTCCTCACAGTTGAGATCTCTCTTCACGACCAGAGTAGCACTCGTTGCGCGAGGTCTTTCAGACCACGACTCCCGGGGCATCCCTCACTTTCCCTTCTTTTCCCCGTTTTTTTTTTTTTGCGTCTTCCTCCCCCAAAATTTTTCCCTCCCCCTCCTCGTTAGAGAAACTATAGATCCTCATTTTTTCTCAGTTGCGTGTTCAGCGGCCTTTTCCCCTTTTCCCCCGTGACATGACAGTGGACCCCCTTTTTGTTGGGGTACTTTTTCCCCCCTCGGATTAATTCCCCCTTTCCCCCTTCTTCACCTTTATTTTCTCCCATTACAGCTGCTTGGCCCCAACATCCCCAGGTTCGTAGCAACTTTAAACCAGTGTTGATTTTAATTCTCCCTTCAGTAGTTTTCCTTTTTATCGAACCGTCCCCCTCCCCCCCTTCCCCCATTCCCTTTTATGCCATCACTTGACGCATGAATTGCTCTCCCCGTTATTGAAATAGGTTTTTCCCCCATTTTTTTCGACTTAAACTGAGTCCCCCTCCTTTCCCCCATCGCCCCGCCTCTGTCCCCTAATACTCTTTTTTTTCTCCAGTTTCCTCCTTGTCATTGCTTCTTCCTGGACCTTCATTCTTCCCTTAAGGAGCGTGCCGTTAGCGAACTGAAAATTTCCCCTCTGAACGTCTTTCCAAAAGTCTTCCCCTTTTCTTTTCTCTTTCATCCTCCCCCATCTTTTTCTTCCTCCCGGGAACCAAACTCCCTCCCTTCTCGACGTTCCTGCTGAGCTTTTTTCCATTTAGCCACCTCCCCTCGACCTTTCCCACTCCCCCCTCTGTTGTTCCCATCCTTCATCGCATGTTTTCAAGGCTTTCCTTTTTCCCTGTTTTTAACGCCCTCCTCTGGATCTTTTTTGGATGTTTTCCCCCCCAATTCCCTTTCTTTATTTTCCATTTTTAATCCATTCGTACTGGAACAATAGAGCTTTTGGTATGCTTGAGTACCATCTCCCTGATTTATCTCTTTCTTCCCGGGATGGATAGTTTCAAGCTTTTTTTTCCTCTGCTAATTCCCCCCCGAGGTTTTCTTCATTAATGCCCTCAATTCAGGAGCCCCCCCCACGCGGCCCATCTCAAAAAAAAATCCCCTTTTTCAATCCGCACCAGCGCTCGGCCCGTCTCGGCGTGTCAGATCTCCCTACTAAAACCCCCGATCTATCTTACCTTTTTTTAGTCCTTTCCCCCACCTTCTGCTAAACATTCGATCCACGTGCTTCTCCCCCCTTCTACTTCTTTCCCCTTTCCCGTCTTATGTTAAAATTTTACCCCTCCTTTTTCCCACATCACCTGTCGTCTAATCTCACCGCGCCCCAGTTCGCCCTCTCCATGACTTTTAGGTTGCCATGCAGCGAGCCTGCACTCGCCGGAATTCTCGTTACGCTTCTTCCCCCCCACACTTTTTTCTCCTGAAACTTTACACTAGCTTTTCCCCTCATTATCTTTTTCTCGCATTCCGTTGTTGTGGTGGCCCTTTTCTTTGACAAGCTATTTACTTGAATCCTGACCTCAAGTTTCGTCGTTTTTTTTAGCACCAGGGCCTAACTATTCTTTTCCAGCATTCCGGCTTGTAATTTTTGGATGTTGCGATCTGAGGTTCCTCTCCCTCAAACAGAGATCTTCTTTCCCTTTTTCTTTCTGGGTTCTGCCCTTTTCCCGGTGATGTCTTTCCTGTTTGCCGAGACCCTGCAAAAGTAAGATTCTTTCCTTTTGAGACCCAGTATCGTTTTTCCTTTTCTACGGTGGGGACAGGTTCTTTCTCCCGTTAGGGATTCCCTGGTAAGCTTCGGATGCCTGGATAAATCTGGCTTTATGCTACCTCCCTCTGTTTTTCAGTCGGTCACGAGATTATTGCTGACTTTGGGAGTTTTTTTTTTGTTCCAGCTCAATGGGAATTGATTTCTTTCTTTTTTCCTTTAGGGTCCAGACATTTCCCGGTAGAAACGCTCTTACGTTTCGCTGAAAACCCCTTTCTAATATTTGGCCTTTACCCCAACCCCTCTCCTCTTCTCGTAGTGAGACCACGAACTTTGAATAATTTACTTCTGACCTTGCAAAAAAAGGCATTTTCCTTTTTGACCAATTTGCGGTTTCCCTTTACCTTTGCAGGGGACACTCCCCTCTGTGTTAACCTTTTTTCATCGTATTTTCCTTTTAATGATTTCCTGGGTCACATCGCTTTTTCCTTTTCCAACTGAGTCTGGCTTTTTTTTGGAGAACCCCTTAAGAGATTAACTTGAGGAGCTTTTTTATGAGGTCCTTCCTTTTTCAGTTTCTTCGACACATGACCCTTCTGGAAACCCCCCCCCTTTTCAGGCAGCACCCGAACACAAGAAAGGACACCCCTGACTCAGACCTCCCCCCCCCTCTCCACCCCCACACCCTCCCGCCTCTCCCCGAACGTCTCCCATACCCAACGCCCTCATACCCACCCACTGGCCCTTCAACCCCTCCCACCCCCCTCCCCCCCTTCCTCACGTCACTCTCCCCCTCCTCCTCCCCTTCCTACCCTCCCACTGCTTTCCCCCCCCCTTCTCTTGCTCACCCCTATCCCCCCCCCCGCCTCTTCTCCCTATCCCCCCTCTCCTGGTCAAGCAGTGTGACAACATGTCCCCTTTCTTCGCTGCAACTTTCCCTCCCCCGTTGAACTATCCGTTCCCTTCCCTCCAAATATTTACTTTCCTCTTTATTCAAGCCTTCGATAGTGCTTTCCTTTCCTTCAGGCCAGTTCTCAAATCCAAGATATTTTTTTAAAGACCTTCTTATTATTTAGAAACTTCCATCTTTCCCCTCTCCAAACCACTTTTTCCTCCCCCTTGGATTTCTTAGCCCTGGCCCCCTTCTTCTCTGGATGAATCCTTCTATAGTGCACACCCTTTGCTGTTCCCTCTTGTAGTTTATTTTGGCAACTCATTTTCCGTTTTAAATGATCCTAAGGGTTTTATACTTCAACTCCCCTCTAAAGACCCAGACCACAGGTCCCCAGAAGTCAAAACCCCCCCCTCCCGGGATCCCACCTCCCCGCGTTTCCCCCTTTGGAGAGTCCTTTTCTTGTTGCCTTCCTTTGTTTCCCTCCCTCCTTTTTATCCTAACTTTTTGAGGATGGGCTTCACAACACTTTTTTTTTTAAACAATTCCTTACGAAAATTTCTTTTTTTCGATCCCCTTTCTTCCTTAACTTGACATTTACTGCTTTACCCCTTTCAGTGAAAACCCAATTATCCGTTTCTCCCATAATTCCCCTTTTCTTTCTGAAGGGTATGCCTTTTCCCCCCCAACATACTTTCTATGTTCCCAAAAAGTTTTTTTTTTTTTGTTGTTGTTGGTTTCCGTTCTTTGGTGGTTTGTATTGGGGTGTTTTTTTGTTTTGGGTTTTTGTTTGTCTGGGGTCTTTTTTCCTTTTTTTTTGTTTTTTTTTTTTTTTTTTTTTTTTTTTTTTCTTTTTTTTTTTTCTTCACTTCCTTTTTTATTAATTGGACCTTCCACTAGTCGCACTCTCTCCCCGAAAAGCCAAATTTCCCTTCTTGAAGGATACTCCTCTGCAAGAGCTTTACGGATTTCCCCCCCCCATATAGGGGCTTTCCGCTTTATTACGAAATTACAGCCAAGGAACTCTCTCTTCTGTTTTTTTCCATCACGATCTCTCCCCTTTCCAAGGAACTGCTAAGTGCCCTTTTTTTTTCGAAATTAAACTTCCTGAGCGCCCTAATTTCATTTTAAGGACCTTTTTCCGAGGCTTATCCCCAGCCTTCAATAATCCTTTCTTCTTACCTTTTAAGAGTAATTTTTTTTTTCCCCTCCTGCTATTGTATTTGCCCCTTTTATAAAACTTCCTGCATCTAAGAAGTTTCAGCAGTCCTTTCTTGATACCGATTAGCCCACCTTGTTTCTTCACGTCCAATAGTTTACGCCTTCTTTTCAACAGAAAGAGAATTTTTCCCCTTCATTTCCGGTCCTTTCCTTCGGGATATAACCTCCCCCCTTCTCTGTTTTTTCCCCCGACATTCTGCCATGTTCTTTTATCTCTTCTTAGTGGTTTTGAGTACCCCTCCCTTTTTAAGATTATCTGTTCTTTGGGAGGTCATTTTCTGAGGATTGGCAGCCTCCCTCGCCGAGGTTTCTCTTTCTAATTTTGTCAGGCCCTTAAAGGTCTCCTAATTTCCCCCCCCCCCCCCGCTCGCACTTCATCTCTTTCCCCCACCCCTAAGCCCGTCTTCAGGTTCCCTTTTTCGAAGTCTCTTTTTCTTTTCCCTCACAGATAACTCCTTTCTCTTCTTCCCTAGACCTTGCGAAATCTTTTTTTTTTTTTTCAAACTAAAGACCCCTTCACGATAAATTTGGACCCTTCTCTTAAAATGCTTTACGTCTTAATCCTTTTCTGACTAGGTTTCTTTTCTGATCCCCACCCTTACCTGCCTAACCGCGTCCGCCCCAGGCAGGAATATCTCTCTTCGCTACCCCAGACAGTCCGTCAAATACGATTTCAGCTGGACAATTCAAAGGCCCCACAGAGCTTCCTTTTCGGAAACGGACTTTTAAAATCCATCTCGACTCTTAATCTATTTTTTTTGAGAGTCTTCTGGGGACAAGATCTTTTTTTTTTAATACTTTTTTTGACGAAGCACCGGTCCCTCTCCAAGTATGGACAAGCCCTTTGAGTACTTGTTGCCGTGAGTATTTCTTCTCCGCAGCCCCTTCTCCTGCCGCCCCTGGGTCTTTGTTTTCGTGGGGACGCCACCCTTTCAAAATTCACTGCCAGTCCCTCTGGTTTGATTCCCTCCCTTTGATCTATCGGTTTTCCAATCTCTACTCTCTTATCTAGTGTCCCTCAGATCGTTGCTCTCGGGGTTTCTAAGCTGACTTTTTCTTCTCCCGAGCCTTTCGCGGAATGGACTTTATGGACCATTGTTGACTTGGACGAATATCCGTCCTTCGGTAGTTCTAAAGGGACGTACTTTCTTCCCAATGAGTACTGCTTTTCATAGGAGCTTGTATTCGGTACTTTCACCAACCTATCCACTTCAGGTTTTAGTTACATTCCCCCTTGACTTCAGCCCAACTCCTCATTTCTTCGTGACCCCCCCCTTCATATCTGCCGAAGGGTGGACCAATACTTTCTGCAAATTGTGTCGTTTTTCCCCAGGCCATGGGATGCGGCCCCAATACTTCCCCACTTAGTATGTCCTTTACAACAGGACTCTTCCCTCTCATCTTTCGTTTCGGGATTTTCCCGAGACTTATCCAGTGAAGTAACTCTCGTTTTTTGGTTCTATCCACTGTATTCTTTCTCAGCTAATATGAATCCTCTTCGAATTGAGGTCCTTCCGCTGAGGTGTTCTTTCACAGAAAAGAGCCTTCCCTCCTTGTTTTTTCTTTTGTTTTTTTTTTTTTTTTTTTTTTTTTTTTTTTTTACATTTTCCTTTTTCCTCTGGACCCTTCTCTCCCCTTTGGAGTTTCCCCTTTTTCTTTACGAATCTTCCCTTCCTCCCTTCAAATCTTTTCGAAGTTTTTTTTCCTTTCCTTAACCCCCCCTCTCAACGGATTAGAATTGCCGTCTCTTTTCCTCTATCTCAAGCGCGCCCCTTCATTGAAGCTCCTTTCCTTTTTGCTTCCCCCCGCATCCGTTTCCCCTTGTGTTTTAAACTTTCTTTCCGGCCCCCCTCGATTCTCGCCTTTTCTCGGGCCTCCCCCTCCCAAACCTTTCCTGTCGATCTTTTTCCCTCATGGCATATCTGTTTTCCTTCCCCTTGCTTATATCACCCCCCTTTTTGAAAGTTGATGATTTTTTATTGGGGCCCCTCTCCGAAAATGTTTGGTTCTCAACGACTCCTCCATCCCCAGACCTACCCCGTTGCCCGTAAGTTCACTTAAGCTTTCTCTCCCTCTAAACACTGCAGCGTTCCCCTTTCTTTCCGTGCAGGAGTTTTTTTTTCCGTCATTTCTATGGTGAATTTTTGTCCCTTCCTCCCTAACTCCGTTGGGTTTCTCGATGTTTTTTTCCCCCACTTCCCCCTGAGTCTAACAAGACAAAACGTTCCTCCCTCTCTCCTCAAATTTTCTTTTTTTTGGTAGCGGCTCTCTTTCCAAGAAGGGACATTTCTTTCTTGTAGGTCTTTTCCCCCTCCTCCCCCCCTCGCCGCCAACAACTCCCCACCCCCCCCCCCTCCCCCCCACCCCCCCCCCCCACCCTCCCCTCCCCCCCCAACCCCACCCCCCCCCCCCCCCCCCCCCCCCCCCCCCCCCCCCCCCCCTCCCCCCCCCCCCCCCCCCCCCCACCCCCCCCCCCCCCCCCCCCCCCCCCCCCCCCCCCACACCCCCCCCCCCCCCCCCCCTCCCCCCCCCCCCCCCCCCCCCCCCCCCCCCCCCCCCCCCCCCCCCCCCCCCCCCCCCCCCCCCCCCCCCCCCCCCCCCCCCCCCCCCCCCCCCCCCCCCCCCCCACCCCCCCCCCCCCCCCCCCCCCCCCCCCCCCCCCCCCCCCCCCCCCCCCCCCCCCCCCCCCCCCCCCCCCCCCCCCCCCCCCCCCCCCCCCCCCCTTCCCACAAAAAATGTGATTTTCCTTTCCGCGCAATAACCACCCTATTGGAGTTTCCCCCCCAGCCCAATCACCCCTTATCCTTAAACAAGTTTCCTGAAGTAGCTCTAATTTCCCACTCTCGACTGATTCCCCTCCCCCCGAACCGCCTTTTCTTCTGGGGGTACCTTTTGGGGGTTTTTTTTTTAAGATGCTTAATATCGCTTCGGAGCAGGATTTAAACCCCCCTTCGTTTCTTTTTCGACTGTACCTGAGCATTCCCTTCCCTCCCTCACTTAGCCCCCTCATTATCTTCCCCCCCAACAGATTCCGTGATAGTTCCCTTTGGGTCCTCCTCGGTCTCTTGAACAGTCGTCTATTTTAATGTTGTAAGGACTTACGTTCTTCACCCTTCTCCTCATGGGTTCCCTCCCCCCTGACTTGGCGTCCCTGCTTCAATCCTTCATCGATATTACCTGCGAGGAACTCATTCCTCCCCCTTCCGATCGATGCGCCAGCTCTCTCGACACACGCCCTCTCTTAGTTCCTCCTCTCACTCTCTTGCGTTTTTCCCCTCTCACAGAACTCTCCCTTTTTTTTAGCGATCCTTTTTCGTTTTTAATCTAGTGCCCGCGTCCCTGTTCTCCTTTTTTTCACCCCTTTCCCTTGAAGTTAGATTTTACTTTCGGATCTCCCTTCGGCGGATCTTCTTTAGACGCCGTGGAGTTTCCTTTTATATCAGATTTTTTAGACCAGTCCCACCTCTTTTCGATTTCTCTTCCACAAGCTCCGCGGTTCCTTTTTTCCCTGGAAGAATCTTCCTCCCCCCTTTTTCAATTTTTCGGATCGCGGATCCTCCCTTCCACATCAACTCCTCCCTTAACTCTCGGCCCCCCTTTGATACATAACCGTCCCCTCCTTTCTCCCCCTCCCCCGATAAACGCGACGATCCCCTCCCACTAGATACCCTTTCCCCCATATTTTATTTTTTCCCTTTCCCCCTCATGAAGTACAGTATATCAAATGTGTACCCCTACCCCCGTCATTTGAAGATTCCTGAGTGCCCTTTCGAGCGGTGATCCCCGAGCATATACAGCGACCCTAGAAACCACTGCCGTCTCCTTCTTTTTTTCTTCTCCCCACCCCCTCTTCCCGGAAACATCCTTTCTTTCGTTGAAGACTTTCTTTCCGGTGCAACCTCGTACAGTCCCAGCGCAATTTTCGATGGTCCCCCAACCTTTTCTTTACTCTTCCTTTTTTTTTTCTAGACCCTTGGAAAATTCCCTATTAGTCTTATTTTTGAAGAGCACTTCTTCCCCCAGTATGTACAGCCTTCCTTCACTCCTCTTAGGTCCTCTCTCTTCATGGATTTTCTTCGAGACATATTCTTTCCTGGCTTGGCAGTTCCTTTTATTTGTTGCCCTCCAGATCTGGGTTAACTCTCCCTGCCCAAAGCCAACGTTTTACGGACCAGGTTTATTCCCGTGATCTATTTTGAGGGGGTGTCCACTCCCCGCGCCGAGGTTGAACTCTGGTGACGCTGGTCCGTTTTTTTTTCTCTCAAGGACCAGTGTGAACGATCTGAGCCCCTTCTGGACTTCTGGCCCCCCTTGCGTTTGCTCTTTTTGGTGGAGACAGCAGTTTTTTAGAAACATGATATTCCTCAAACCGCGGTTTTGTGGATCATTCGTTTCAGTTCCCCAATAGTTAACTTCCTCCTTTTGGGTTCCTTTCTTGCCCCACTAGGACTGGAAGACCACACCCCTTCATTCAGAGAATTGTTCTTAATAGCGGTCAGGACAATCCCGCCTCCCCTCTAAATGCAAGTGGGTTTTTTTAGAATTCCTTTGAAAGCCCCCCCCCAAAAGGCTTTCCCCTGGAAGCGCTTTCCATGTCTTTTCCCTATTGCCAAGATCCTTTGATTCCGTTCGCTACACTCGATGGCGCCCCGGTTCTTAGATATGTATAATTTTTTCGGGAGGTGGATCCCCCTCGTCTCCCGCAAATTCGCTCCCCCTCTTTTCCCCGCCCGTACCGTCCTACTTAATTTGGGTCTTTCAAGCAGTTGATACGCCTTTCCCGAAACCTGAAAAATTCTTTCCTCTGCCGAAGGGGCAAGTTTTTCCCCCCGCGCCAGTTGAAACTCTTGACCCAACAATATTGTTGATTAGTCTTTCTTGATCCTTTTTGCAGGCTCCAGTCCCTTCCCCGCACGTTGAACCGGTTGGTTTCCCCCCCCCTTCTTCTAGTCCCCAATACGTCGATTCAATTAAGCGTCCCCCTTTCAAGCTCTTTTTCCCGATCTTGGCCTGCCTTTCTAGCTGTCTGATCTTTCCCCCTTCGAGCTCTTCCTCATGTCATTGTTCTTAACTTTTGTTGAAGAGCTTAGGTTTTTTTAAGATGATTAACTACTCCTCAGTTGTTATTGCGCACACATCTTCATGTCCCCTAAAGTACGCGTCTTTTCCCCCTTAACCTTTAAAACGCAGCTCGTGAAGGTCTTTTGAGAAAAAGCATGAATCGTCGCGAACTTTTCCCCTTCTCTTGAGCTCTCTTTTTTTCCCCCCCCTTAACGCATTAAGGTTTCCCCTTTTAAAATGTTATACGCGGTCCTCTTTTTTCCAGAGGTATATCCCGTGAAATTCTTCTTTGCTTTTTTCCGTTGCAAAACGGCTTTAAGTCGCCTGCGCAATACCCCTGATTTTTCCTTCTGGGTCGTCCCCCCCTCCCTCGGTTTTTAAAAATTCCCCCACCCTTAAAAATACTGATTCTCTATGCCAGTTTTCTCCTTTTTTGACCCCGCACACGCCCCCCCTGTGCCCCCCCCCCCTGACCATTTTTAGGTCTTCTTCCCTTCTTTAAGATCGGACATCTTGGTCTGCCGGACTCCCCCCCCCCTTGGATTCTCTCCGCAATTAAATAAATCACTTTGCCCCTTTTGGAATCCTACTTCGATACGGCAATCATATTTGCTCTTCTCCGGGGCCTGACATTACCCTTCCTTTTCTCCTGTAGCTCCACTAATGGTTCCCCCGAGCTTCCTCCTGGGACTTTACCTTAAGTTTTTCGTTTCCCCCAGATGATGCCCTTTTTGCTCTTTTTATGTTATTCCCCCGGGGCCAACATCCCCTCCCTCTCCTATAGAAGCATTCCTCTCCGCTCCGCTCAAAAATCCCCTGCTCACCTTTTCAGATGCTGCTCCCTCGCCGAAAGAGCATCAATCCCCCCCCCCTTTCCAATACTTGGCCTCCTTTTTACCTAAAATGAATTTCGATTCCTTCCCCCCCAAAAGTTTTTTTGTCCAGGTTTCCTTTTTCTCCATTAGGCAGTCTCACCAGTTTGGTGCTTTGTGTTCAAAGTGATGTTTTCTCTTGGTGGAAAACTTTTTCTGTCGATTGCCCTTTTCCTAATCCACCCTGCTCGATTGACGGAAGCCAACCCCCCCTGCCAATCTTCAACTTAGCCTTTTCCCTGGCCCCTCCCTTCGCCCCACCCTCGATTCCCTTTCGGTTTCCCTTATATGCTCCCAGGTCAGCTTTAGTCAGCTTCTTCGCACAGCCCCTCTAATTCAATTTGTAGTCCTGGCCCGCAGGACCGCTAACCATTACCATGTTTCCTCTCACAAGGCTATTCCCCTTCCCTTACTTTTTTCTTCCAAATTTGTTCCAAAAACCCAAAGGTGAGCTGTTTCCTCAGAGGCGCATACCTTCACCCTCTCCATCAGACCCGTCCCCCTTCCTATATATGCGTCAGCGAGAACGGCCCTTTCCCGCTTCCGAACATTCGCCTTTTTCTGCGCCAAACAATTTTCTGGCTTGTCCCTTCCAGCGAACCCTTAAATAGCTGTTCTCATTATCTCTCTCTTTTTTGGTTTTTTTCTGTTCCATTTACCGCTGTCCTGGGCCTCCCTCCCCCCAGTTTTGTTTCCCGGCTTTTCCCCATGCTTACTTCTGAATGCATGAGTTCCTCCCCACGTGCTGTTTAGTCGAAAAAAGAATCTTTTCCTCTTTCTTTGCCCGGTTTGACTCTGAGCGGAGCTTTTTTCCTTTGTCAGTTTCACGCCCCCTTTTAAGGAAGCGGTAACTCTCCGGTTTTTCTTAGCCAACCCTTATATCCTGTTATCGCTGCCTTTTCCTAACCCCCAGGTTATTCATTTGTCATCCAGGTTCTAAGCGGTGCTTCTTTTAATTCCCTGGAACTATTCTGCCTTCCTCTACGGAGAAGATTTTATTGATATGGACGAGAGTCTCTGCTGCACCCCCCCCATGCTTCTTCTTTAGAAACCGTTTTCCCATGCTTACTGAAATCTGGTGGGCTCGTCCCTGCCGGAAATAATGAATCAGTTGATGTTCTTTTCCAATCCCCTTACTCAGACCCCCCCTAGAATCTTACTACCTCTCCTTGTGGAGGACTTCTTTCCTGACTGCCCCTCCCCGCTTGGGATTAAGGACCTTTCCTCTTTTCCCCTTTCCCAGTACCCGTTCTCCCCCCTTCTGTCCCGTAAATTCCCTTGCTTTCCCCCCAGAGCTTTTCCTAAAGACGTTGCATAGACCATTTCGTGGCGACTTCCATTCCCGAATTGCGGACCGTTATCAACTCCCCGAGAGTCTTCCCCCGCTTTTGACTCAACAGAAACGGATAAGAAGCACTCCCTTTTGGTCTTCCTGCTTTTTTTTTCGCCAGAAGTCCGTCCGGTCACCCCTTTTTCCCTGGAGAGCCTGGAAGATCTGCATTCGCCTGCTTTTCCCGGATTTTCGTTCTTCCCCCCTAATTGATTTTCCTCCGAGTAGGATTTGCCCTGCCTCTTTCCTTGCAGGCTCAGTCTTCCTTTTTTTCATCCACGATATTCGGACCAATTTGGTTTTCCCCCCCTCTCCGAGAAATCCTCTTCCCCCGAGCAATCCCCCTCCCCATGTTCCCCTGGCTTTCCCCTGAATGGCATAGCAGGTCTTTCTTAGACTTTTTCCTCTCCTCCATTGTGCGAAAGTTGCATCTCCTTGTTTACAAGATGATTTTTTTTTTTTTTTTGCATCAATAAGGTGATGTCCCCGACCGTACAATTTCCCTCTCCCAAGTAATGACCTTTCCCGGGATGCGAAGCGCTGTCCCAGCGTAGCACTGCAGATTTTTGTTCCTTTTTTTTAGAACTTTCCTTTTTCTCCCCCCAAAAAGCCCGTGTTGTTGTGGACCCCTTAACTCTTTCTATCTTTGAGGCAAACCACCTTCACGCATTCCTTCTTTTCAAAAATGACGCCAAAACGTTTTCCCTTTCTCCCTGATTTCAGATCTTCCGTTGCCTTTTTTCCCCTGGCTTTGAACCATCTCTGAGTCTCCTTTTGAAAATTTTACGTTTTGAGCAATCCCCTTTATTGGATGTCTTGCAAAGTCATTCTCTTTCCACATACCCCCCCCGCTATTTTCACTTGCATCCCATATTACTTCCCTCCAAGCTACAAGATAGACACGCCCCCCCGCCCCCTGGCAGTGTCCATTTTATGGAAGGTTCTGTCTAGGCTTTTCTTGAATTTTTTTCCAGTGTTCAGATATCGGATTGCGCTTAAATGAGAATGACCCACCATCACCTATTCTCCTCGCTGGTCGTGACACCCCCCCCCCCAGAGCCTTACTCCCCAGTGATATTTCCCCCCAATTCAAGTATCTCTCGCCAGAATTTTTCATTTTTTTCCGAGGAGTATCACCTCCCTTTGAAAAGCCCCCCCCCCTCCGTTTCTCTCCGTTTATGGTTTCAGATTAACCGATTTTCCCTTTTTACCAGTTTTATTTTTTTTTCCCATTGGATCTCTGTCTTTCCCACCAGCCTTCTCCCCTTTTAAGATAGTTTTGCAGACCCTCTTTTTAGATTTCGCACACCCTACTTTTGTTACAAAGGACTCCCCCCATAAGAATTGCCTTTCCTCTCGTCCCCTTCTTACAATCTTTTTCTCTGGTAAATAACATGATAGTGAGTACCTAAAATCCACCTTGCAGTTAGATCCATGGATCCTCATATTAGTAACCCCCTTTTATGATGACTTTGTGGAGTCACGAATATTCTTTTCGTTTTTCCTAACTCCCCCCCGTACTGAGTCTTTTTTTGCTAATGAAGATCCCCCTGAAGAGGTTTATACGGGCATTGCGCATGCCCAGGTCTTCCCAGGTCTTTCCCCCCAACTTTTTCTGGCCACCACTCCTAGCTTTCCCCTCCTTCGCCCGGATCGGTCGCATTAAACCCTTTCCACCGCCTTCGTTTTCTTCCAATCCCTGCGCCTCTTTTTGTCCACTCCTAGTAGATCACGTTTTTTCGATCACCTTCCAGCTGCCGGACCGTATTTGTAAACTTTGTATTTTCCAAACTTTTTTGATTTCAAAGGTTACGAAACCTTTTTTCGACACAAAGGCCGGCCCCTCCTTCTTTTTCGGCGCGATAAATCTGACCTTCCCCCTTTGACCTAAGCTGTCCTTTTCGCCCCCCCCTGCTTGATCCCTTAAATCGGTAACATTTTTAATTAGATATCCTATTTTTTCCTCACTAATTGTTGTTGTCCGATGATTTTCCAAGTTTTCTTATTATGGTCCTTTCTTGTTTTTACCTTTTTGGTTGGGGTGCCCATTAACCTATTATTCCCTTCGGAGTACTCATTCTTTTGCCTGGCTTCTTTCCCCCGAGCCCTCCTTATGCCCCTTCTTTTTCCTGGGCTCCGGGGAAGAGTATGCTCGTGATGTGGCGATTCCCTTTTTTTCCTTTTTTATGCCCCCTCCCAAGTTTCTCCAAGTAAGCTTGGCAGCGGTAAGACATTCTTTATCGCCGCCACCCCGCTCTCCTTTACCCCTTCTGGTCTTAACCCCCCCCCCCCCCTTTTCTGGAACTTTCTTATCTTTTTGGAGAGATTTGCCAGTTCTTGTGTGTGATCTTTGTACCTATGAAGTCAAGATAGGGCTTTCTTAGTGATTCCCTCCTGAGATTTCCTCCTTTTTTTTTCGATCCCTTGGAGTGACAGGCATTTTTTTTTCCCCCCAGCCTCCCCTTTGCGATGGTTCTTAGTCGTAATTCCTACCATCGTGAATCGGTTGCTTTTTCTTTTACACTGGAACCTTCTCCTCTGATAGTTTCCCTCCTTGTTACATCCTTTTTTTGATTCCCTTTAAATAACTTACTCCTTCTGCAATTTGGGCGGGTTTTTTGTTAGGAGTCATCCCACCAAGTCCTACCGCTTTAATTTTCCCGCTCTTTCTCTTACATGTCCTCTTTCTTCTCTTCAAGAGAGGAGCTTGAGAGTGAAGAAATTCCCTCTTTTTTTTGGCGGCGGTACCTTCTCTCCCGCTATACTGAAACTGCGGCGATCTGATCTTCGGGTTTCTTTTCAGTTTCGGTTGTTGGGGGAGCGTTTATCACTGACCCTTCCTCTTTGTGAAATTCCTGCGGAACCCCCCTTCCCTCCGAAGCCTCTTCGTCTCCTTTTGATACTCTTCGTAAAGACATTTTCCATAGGGCGCAGACGATCTCTCCCCTTGAATTACCCCTTTCCCCCCCCCTTTCCCAACCCTCTCTTCCTTTCCCCGAGTAGTGATTTTGACGCCCCGCGCTCTCTTGCTTCCTTGCAGGAATCAGTTACGTCGCTTGCAACCCCCCTGAAACATGGGGTCCCCCCGGCACTCCCTTTTTCCTGCCACTCGAATGCCACCCCAACTTTTGTGAGGGTCGATCTTTTTTTGAAAGAAGGCATAGCTTTTTTATTGCGGATTCCCCTCTCCTTGTGGGATTTTAGGTTCTTTATGACTTTCCCAAGGTGAATATCCTTTTGCGAAACGAATTAATCCCTTTTTTTTAAACGTACAAGCCCCCCCTTTTCAAGCCAGTAATGTCAAATTACAGGTATAGACTTTTTCATTTCGCCCTCCCTCTTTCCTCTTCAGTTTGCGTCATTTTCTGACCCTTTCAATTTTTTT
>Ga0179591_1267869_pt1 | contig 21405 bp, 19 predicted proteins | sample CZOMad2_1_08_16f_FD_182891 | JGI IMG/M metagenome (GOLD analysis project Ga0179591, IMG submission 182891) | Vadose zone soil fungal communities from Angelo Coast Range Reserve, California, USA - CZOMad2_1_08_16fungal (PacBio error correction) | ecosystem: Environmental > Terrestrial > Soil >... | reverse complement strand
CTGTCAACCCCCTGTTTAATTCAGAAGTCAATTTCATTCTCTCGCCAGGGATTTCCTAGGACTCCCTGGAGAATATGCGTCTTCCATCTGGCCCTGTGGGGCTCATCACCACTTTTCCCTTTTGACCGCCGTCATTGTTTCCTTTTCCCCTGGTCTTTTTCGAGTTTTCGGATCCCCACAGTCTTTCAATTCTGCTTTTCTCCGTCCCTGCTCTGTCACTGCCCAGCTTGGCCGTATAGTAGTTTGAGCGCTGTTTTTGATTCCCTCCCCCATTAGGAGACGTTCTACCCTTCCGAACCCGCTTTGATACTTCTCTTGGACCTCCAGGATTCGGGACAGATCGTCACCTTTCCACCTTCTTCGATGTTTCCCTTTTCTTACTCTGCCGACGTTTCACCTTTTCTAGAATTAAAACATTTCCCCCTGCTCACGTGCTGAAGTGAGTCATCGCGTCCCCGCCTGACCGCTCGATGGACTGCCTTCTCCCTCCTCTCAGTGGACTCCTTCTTTTATTAGGTGAGTGCCCTCCCTCCTTAACTCCCTTTCTTTTGTTATTCCGGCACATAGCTTGATGATCGGCACCGATCTGGGAAAGACCCTTATGCCAATACTGCCGAGAAGCCCTTCTTGCGCCCCTGACGTGGTCTCCCACTTGTAGAGTTACCTTCTCAAGTTCCACATTTCGATTTCAACTCCCCCGTAGCCTGATTCTCTATGAGTCATGGTCGATCCACCCTTTTCGGGTAATTTCCCCGTGCCTACCATGAGTTTCCTCTTCCTTTCCCTATTCGGTTCTCTTTCTCTCGCCCTCATCGGTTTTTTTTCTCATATGATCCCTTCGCACGATTTTCTCAATTGTCATCTTTCCCCGGTCGTCTGAGGTCCCCGTGCGCACTATCGAAGTTGGAAAATCCCTTTCAACTTCCGGGGGCCCCCCTCCCCTTCTAGAACTTTCCTTCCTTTTTGACGGTACAGTGTTTTTTTTCGGACTTTTTAGATGTATGTCTCCTGCCACCCCGGCCATTCTTAAGTCGTCGCTCCCCCGAACCTTTGACCGATCGACTCCTTTTCTTTCCTTCAAGCTACCCCAAAGGCTTTTTTTTAGGAACAATTTTAAGGGCACCAGTCTATGGGAAAGAAGTCCCAGACCATTGCCCCCAAGATTCGTCAACACATGAGTCACCCCCTCCTTGTTGCGATGCTTCCTTTTTCCAGGTTGGACGTTTGCCGGCCCGACGGGCCTGGGATCGGCAAAGCTTGGACTATCGCTCCGCCCCCATTCCGCCTGCCCACATGAACCGTCATTTACGCAATTTAACTGATCGATTTGCCCCCACCCGCAGTTTGAATTCTACTTTCCTGTCATGGCCCCCTACAGGTCTGAAATTCCAACAGCTGGACAGCCTTTTCTCTAGAGTCGTGCCCAGACCCATCCCAACCAGTGTCCGTCTTCTAGAAATTCTCAACAACGTTCGTTGAACTTTTTTTCGAGTTTAATATTACGTTTCGCCCGCGTCAGGACATGTCCGCAAGACAATACCCCCCGTTTCGTCCGATTTTCAAGCCCCCAGGTTTCCGTCTACTTCCCCCCCCAATCCCAACTAGATTTGAAACGATAAGATCGTCACATCATCAAAGAATCTCTTTGGCCACTTTGTTGTACTTACCTGACATCGTCGCCTTACCTAATGAGCGTTCCAGTGTCTTTTCATTCAGGGCTCTTTCTTCCGATACGTAATACCTGACCAAGATTATTTCAGTTTTTTCTCCCTCGTCCCTGTGTGTTCTTACCTCTGACCTCTCAGTCTGTGGGACTTACTGAACCCCAGGGAGATCTCTGTTCAGGTGTGAGATCCATTGAGTTTAGCCGCTTAGCGTGATTTTTGGTAGAACGCTCCCCGCCTGTCTTCCACCCCCTGAGATATCTGTTTGACTCGGCAAGTCCAAGAGGTTAAATTGGTGGTTTCCCTTGAATATAAACGTTCCACTCTGACAGCAACTTGGTTCTTGGTTTTTCGGCCCCCTCGATTTATTATTTCTTCCTTTTTCACCTTTTGCAGGGTGAGACCCGGCATCGGGCACGGTGGCACTAACATTATCCTTCGCGGATGATTAGCCCTGCGTCCTTTTTACGTCTGTCTTCTGCCGTCAAAACGCCATTCGGGACTCGGACCCCCGCTTTCTTACGTGTTCACAGTAGAGGCTGATTCCCTTCTTCCAGCACTGTCCTTCAATCTCCCCCACGGTTGGATAATTCGGATGAACTCAAGTAACCCCCTTCGCACTGAAGAGAGGCAACCTCCTCCTCATGGGAGTTTGTTTACTCCCGTTCGGAGTTTCTCCTTCCCTACTCTAATATCTTGTCCCCAGAAAGGGCCTTAAAAGGGACTGAGCTTTCCAAGCCGAAAGAACGAAATCCCCTAACCAAGTAAGTCTTCGGTCGAAAAGAAAGTAGTACTAAAAGGATTCCTGATGTGCGATAGCTTGGTAGGAGTGGAGTGGCCGCTCCCCGAGGAGTACTCTGTATTTGGTTTTTTTGGGCTTTTGTTTTTTCTTTTTTTTTTTTTTTTTTTTTTTTTGTTTTTTTTTTTGTTTTCTTTCTTTTCCATTTCTTTTTTTTTTTTTTTTCTTTCCTTCCCCTTTTTTTTTTGTCTCCTTCTTTTTTCTTTCTTCTCTTTCCTTTTTTTTTTTTTTTTTTTTTTTTTTTTTTCCTCCTTAATCAAGATAGCTTTGGTCTCTTTTCTTTTCTCGGGTATTGCACCTGGCCTCGCATTGCTTCCTCCTGGCCCCCACTCCATTAGGTACCTCTGCCCCCGTATGTTTCAGAAAATAAAAACCGGTTCATGTTAACGACCATTTTCCCTTCGTTTCTCCTTCAAGGGTTCCCTCAAATTCTACCATCTTCTTCTCTGTCAAGCCAACTCCCAGTTTAGCAGCAATGTTTTTCTTTCTTTCCTGGACGACATTGTACTCGCTCCCCCTATTAACTTTGAGGTGTTTTCTCTCTTTTCCTAGATAAACGTCATTATCTCCGGTTTCTTTTTCTGATTATTAGGAGATGATCGGACCTGTGACTCCCCGGTCCAACCCCATTTACCGAGTCTGGGTTTCTGTTTCTTTCGTTAGACACTTGTTGCTGCTCGGTCCTTATTCCCCAATCCGTGACCGCGGTTCTGCATTTGTCGCTTGTAGGAGTTTACGTGCTTTTTAGCTTTTGGTTGTGTTACGCCCGGCTGTGCATATTCCGCCTCTTTTGCTCCAGGATCTACATTGATTGTCTGCATTGTCAGAAACTTTTCCCGGTTTCCGCCGGTTGGGGGTTGTTCCAGGATTGTGCTCCCGCATTCCCTTCGGTGGGTCTTTTTTCTTCTTCGTTTCGGTTTGACACTTTCCGCTGAGTTCTCATTCTCGGTACCCTGAAGTCCTGGTAGCGGCGCCTTTTCGATTTTCGGTGAACGTCCCCGGTTGCGACCCTTCTCCCCCCTTCACCTTGATTTTTAGCTTTTTTTCGATGACTCTTCATCTGTTCGCCCTTTAGTTTCTTTTCGCTGCGGGGGTCCACCTATCAAGTGGCACTTGAGCCATTTTTCGCTCTTTTTTTTTCGGAGCGGCGTTGGCTTTTCGCTCTTCCTCCATTGCTACTTGTTGCCCCCCTTCCTTCCGTTTTTTCCCCGTCGCCTACCTCAAAGCAGATTTGCCAGAGTCCCCTTTTTCCGCTGTCGTTGCGTGCCTGTCTCCTTCCCTGCGGATTTTTCCCGCCCCTCGTCCGTCCGGTATGAAAGGTGTTGACTGTTCGGAAACCTTGTCATTTATCCGTCGACCTTGAACTTTCCTGACGATGTTCTTATCCCTTTTCTGCTGACGTTTCCCTAGCCTTTTCGGTCCTCGCCTATGTCCTGGGATGTACCAGCGTCAGTTTTGAGTCTTTCTATTCCCTTGTTTTGAACGTCCGCCCCTCTGGAAACCTTTTTTCCTTCTTTCCTGCATGATCCCTGGCGGCCGTATTTGGTTTTTCAATGATGGCCTTTTTTCGTCCGTAGGCCCCCCCCACCTCGATTGTTGCAGTCCCCCCCCATACCAAATCATCTTCATTCCTTCTTCCGTTGACAAAGGCTTAGGATCCTTTACTTTCCTCGCTGTTTCTTGAATCTTTCGCCTCCGACTTTTTTTTTCGGTTAGCTATTTTTTCAGGATTTCCTTCCTGCCCGTTGGTCAAGTCTTACCATGAGTCAGCAATTTAACGGTTCCCGTCCTTTCCTTGGTAAAACTTAAGTCCTTGACATCCCCTGGTTGGCTTTGAATCACTTATTCCAGTCCAAGTCCGGTGCCCCGGTTTCAGTTATCTTTCTGATCTGGGAACCATACGTTCTGCCAGGGCGTTCAATTCTTGTTTTTCCCCTGAGCCATCTTCCTCGTCGCTTCCTTCTTTCGGTTTGCCTCCCAGTGGTGGAATAAATCGACCTCCCCTGAACTGACGCTTTGTCCCACTCCGCCGCCGGGTTGCCTCCCCACTCCGCAAAAGTCACTACTACATTAGCTCCCAGGGCCTTTTCTCCCCCCTCGCTGGGGCAGGGCTTAATTTTGAAGTCGCAACTTGTTCGAGATCTGCGGTTGTGAAACTTCTTTTGAGCTTGTTCAATAGTCGGCCTAACAACCTCTCTCCCCCTTCTGTGTTTCCCCGGAGTCAGGCATGGGGCAATATAAAGTCGGAGTTTCCACTGCCTCTCTTGGGTGCAGAGCGGTTCAAGTGTTGCTAGCTCTGCCAACCTAACTCTTTTTACCATTGCTGGGGGGCCCGCTCTGCGTGGCTTTGTGTAATTGAATGGGTTCCAATTTAAATGTCCCGCGCTTGGCAATGGCCCCAATCGGTGCGTGGTGTTCTTCCCCAGGGAGTCTTCTTTGGTCCGAGTCCTCCGATTATCATAAGCCCCTAGGAGCTTTTCGTCCTTTAAGGGCGGAAACTGACCGTCCTGATATCTCCCAGTCATTTTCCATGTGGACAGATCGTATGTCTGTTCCTTTGAAGGCATCATCCTTTTTTCTCCTCTCGACGGGGTTTCTCGTCTCGTCTCCTACGCTCCCCGGAAGACGCGACGATGATGAATCCCGATCCCATAATTTTTTCGGTCACAACTTCGGCCTCCGGTCCCTATTTTTATAGCCCCACTTCCGAGTGGTTGGCACTCTTTCCGATCCCCCCCCGTCCCCCGGACTGAGTCAGACTGAACTCCTGACATCAGTTCTCACTTCAAACCTAGTGCAGTTCCTCTTGCGTTCCCTCCCTCGGACACCCCCCAGCGCGGTCTTCGGAACCCTTCAAGTGTCAGACCTCCACCGCACGGCAATGTCACCTTCTTCTCTTTCCTTCCTTTCGTTTTGAGAATTTTTTTTCCACTGGACTCAATCTATCATTTTACTTCTTTTTTTGAGGAGAGAGCTATTTCTTACTATGTCTCCCCGCCCCCGCACCCTTATCTTCATCCACTCGGTTGGAACCCCATGGTGGATGAGTATTGCCATGAAAGGTCTACTGTTGATTCCTTTCCAAGTCGCACTCGTTGTCCTTTTCCCACGAAGCCGACTATCTCTTGTTCCAGACCTCGCTTTGGGTCGGTAATATGTTTTACCCCCTTTTCTTGCCGGTTGCGCTTTTTATAGGTCCCCTCAGCTCAATGGTTTGGTTTGAGTCTTTTTTCGGTCAAGTTCTTCCTAGTTTTCCTTGGATGGTCCCCTTTCCAGTTTTTGCCTTGACTGAGTAGCACAGAGGCCCTTGAGTTCCTCCATTAGTCAAGGTTTCGGCAAGCCCATAGTACCTTTTTGTGGCCTTCGCCCACACCTGTCATTCTTCGACAGGGTTCTGTGGCCTACTTGAGCGTCAAAGGCTCTCGAGGTAGGATTTGCCTAGGGCCCCTCTTCTCCCTCACTAGAAGTCCACCTCTCACAACTTTCCCCCTTAGGAGATATTCTCCCCGATTCCCACTTTCTGAAAAGGTTTTCCCCGAGAGAATGATTTTAAAAGTCGCACCCCTGCTTTCTTATGTCGAGACCCGTGATTGTAAAGTCACGCTATTAGTTGGAACCTTTCTCTACCCACAGTCCTTTCCCAAATTCTTTGAATTATCACAAGCAAGAATGCTCAATGCGACCACGTTTTTCTTCTCCCCCACCCTGTATTGTTCGCCCTCTCGGACTCTTGGAGGAACCGTTCGTCGGTACGGAGAGCCCTCCCCGAATTTTCCGTAAGGCCTATTGTTGTTTCGTGTAGAAAACTTGAGCTGAGCCCTGGAGGTCTCTCCCCCCTGGTACCACAACCCTTCTCTTCTTCTCACCACTTCTTCGCCAAGTCGTGTCCCTCGCCTGAAGCGATTTGATAGCCTTGTCGTGCTTTTTCTCCACTCAGACAATGTGGCACTAGGTAGACTGTCATGGTACCGGCCCTTTTGCTTAGCTCTTCTCTTATTGACGAGTTTTTCCGAAACTCGGTAGCCCTCTATCCCTTTTTGATTTCTAATTTCGCCAGCGATGCCCCCCCGGTGCAGAACCCAGGTCTTATTCGAGAGGGTTGATGTTCCGAGCTCTGGATTTTTCTGAACCTCCCTGCCTTCCTTTCCCCTTGCCAGTGCTTGCGCGTCGGCTTCCACTTTTTTTGCATACAGCTTCCCTCCCCGATTTCACACTTCTGTCATTTTTCTTTCCGTTTTTTTCCCTTTTAGTTTTTCCCTCTTCCCTTCCTGTGGCCTCAGCGAGTCGAAATTTCCACTCCCATCCCGTCCAGTGCTTTCAGTTTCGTTCTTCGCTCCGCCACTGTGAGAGTACCGTGAGATCGCTCCCCACTTTCTGTCTATCGTTCTGATCCTGAAGCCTCTTTTTATTTTTGTCTTTTCCCCCCCCTCGTCCCCTCAATCCCCTCTTTGGAAGCTTTCCGTCGAGCCGGAGGGCGGCGACCAATCCCCTTTTCGCAAGTGGATTTCAAGCCCTTTGCCAGCAGAAGTTTTCCTTCCCTTCGTGCTTCGGAGCTCGCATGTATATAAAGGACTAACTGCTTTGCTTACAGCCCGTGCCCCAGTTTTCTTAGGTTTCGTCTTCAGTGACCCTTCCATTCTGAGATCTAAGTTCTGCCAATAGCTCAGGCGAGTTCCTCTTTCGTCTTCTTTTTTTTTCCCTAACCTTGCCAGTTCATCACGATGTATCCTTGACCCCTCGTCTGGTGGGCCCGAATCGTTCTTGTCTCATGTTTACGACCTTTCTACCCTCGATTTTCCCCCGGCAAGTTTTTCACCCGCTCTCATCTCCTTTCCGGACTTTTTCTTTGCGGCGAGGTTATAGCCGATTTAGAGCCCGAGCACGCGGTTTGATTACCCCGTCCCGAAAACCGGCACCGTGCGCCCGACTTCCTCCCCTTGCCCTTCCAAAGTCTTATTTCTTCCCACCGTCCCCCCCACCTGCCGAGCGGAAACCCAGTTCCAACATGACCTTCCGGTAACCACTAGGCGAAGTGTTTTCCCCTTGTCTCCAAAAACTTAGCCCCTCAGTTGGGCGCTTGCCTGTAGCGCCCCCGGTTTCGTGATTCGCCGGTTACCTCCTGAAGAGGACCACCTTTGCCACCCGTGACGGCTTAAGTAGAGTACGGCCCCCCCCAATCCGCCTGCGGTTCTCCGAACGAGCCGTTCCCCCTCCGAATTGCCTTCCGAAACTCCCCCCCCCCCCCCTTTTCGGCCCCCCACCTCGGACGACTTTAAGCCGAGTCGGCGTTCGATTCTCCCCTGCCCCCACAGCGCGACTTAGCCCCCAGCCCCGATCCTTTTTTCCCCCCACTTCGCCTCACGGATAGAACCCGAGTCTTCACAGGTCGAACATTTCACCAAGCCGGTCTTTTGTTGGCTCCCTCCCACCCAAGCCCAATTCCTTTTCCTCTAAGAAACACTTAGATGAGGCGAGAAACAGCACGGATCATGTCCACTTCCCCCCTTATAAGCCACAACCTTTCCCTTGGCCTCCGTCCGAAGACCTCGACCACCTTTCCTTTCATGACTGTTCCTTTTCTTTTAAGGGCTCGTAGGCTCGCCGCCGCCGACCTTTCTCCCTGCTTCTCCGACCCTCTGGTTCATTTTATTGCTTAGCCAGCGGCCCCTTGGTCGGAGATTTCTTCCTTTCGGGGCTAACACAGGAATGTTTCAACTTTTCACGGATTATAGCACCCCTACCCTTTTTTTCCCAAGAGTCCCTGTGCCCCCCCGATTTGGAGGCTTTCAGATTTCAAGGCTCATCCCAGCCTCTCTTCTTCGATTCCCCTTACCCCTCTGGGCAAACTGTTGGTCATGGGTTTTCTCCGACCCCAGCCTCCCCCCTTTTCGCCCCGTGCCCTTCTGTTCTGGTCGAACTGCGATAAGATTCTGAATGTTTTTTATTGCCGCCTTAGCATTACCCCCCTCCTTCTCTTTCAAGGTTCGGGCCTCTGTTCCCATCCATCGGTCTGAATACGGAATTAGCCCTCTCCCTTTCCTTTCTTGGGTTTCTCACCGGGGCACTTAATTTTCAGAGTGTGATGAGTATTTATTACTCTCCTCTTCTCCCTATTCTTTTCTTTATCTCATAATTAGGAGGATTTCGGATCACCATCCATACCTCCCTCCCCTCATGAGCCCCCAAGTCCTGACGTTTCTCCTTCTTTCCCTAAGCCCTCTTGCCGGGACGGAGATTGGCTTCTTAGACGCAGTTGCCTGATCTAGATCTGGGCCCTACCTTCTCTCTCCCTGAAGGTTCTCCGCTGGATTCCCCCTCCCCAATCCTGACCCTCCCTCCTTCGCGAGAGCCCCCGCAACCCCTGTTGTGAAGGGTGGACGAGGAATTTTTCTTTTCTGAGACGCTTTCACACGTCTGATTTTTTAATATGTTTATTATCGGCTCGTTGTTCTCCTCCTCTTCTAGGTCTTACTTAATCGTCCTCCCCGGCTGGCAAGCCACCCCAACGCCAGGGCCACGCGGAACCCGAGATATTTTTTTTGTGGGGTGTGACCTTTGTTACAGCCCTCCTTCAAGTGAGTTCTCGCTCAATTGCATAGTGACACCCTTCCCCATGGCGATGCCGCTCTCCAATTCAACTGAAACGGTCTTTCGCTCTAATTCGTACTTCCCCGATATAATGGCCGTGACCACCTTTCTTCAGTTCTAATGGGAGGTTGGCGAGATTCTCTATCCAATTTTTTCTTTTCGTCCCGTCTCTTGGAGGCGGCCATGAGATTCTCCTTTTTATTTTTAACTGTGAATTATCCTCACCTTGATTTTTTCTCTCTAGCGCGTATGTTTCTTCCCTCTTGAAGCACATGGGCTTTCGGGCTTCCACGTACAGGGGTGATCTATTCTTGTTCGTTGACTTTTGTTGTGTTTTTCGGACGAGCCCCCTTTTCTCTTTTTCTTATTTTCGTCTCTTCTTATTGGTATCAGCGATGGCACGCTTCCTTTTCGGCCATGCTTCTCCGTCGGCTCTGTTTGTCCTCCCCTTCTTCTCAAGTCGGAGTGTATGGTTTTGTCTTTTCCTCTGCCTTGGATTTTTCTACTTCAATTCCTGGTGTCTGTTGGAGCTTGTTTGGAGACCTTCCCTTGGTTATTTGTTTCTTGATAGGCCAGCTTCCTGCCCGGAGCCTTCTGTCCCCGATCTTCTGCGCGGGCTCCCGGTACTACAAAATTTTTTGCCTAATCAGTACCCTGAGGTTAGACTGTTTTTCAGATTTGCTCTTGTTTTTTTTCGGGTTTGTTAGATCCCTTTCCCCCTGTGGTAATTTTTTGACTTTTCTTTTGACCCTTAGGAGTGGCTTGCCCGATCCCTTTGGTTTTTTTTTTTCCAAAGGAGATTCCTGTTTCGTGACTTCTCGAGCACTTCCATGTAAATCTCGTAGCTCGACGACAAAAAATACATTTTACCCCAAAAGCCTGTCAACTTACTTTGAGAGTTTTGCCCCTTATTGTTGTCAAGTATTTCCTTTCCACATTCGCCTTGTCCAAGCGCACGGATATGCTGACGCCATGTTTGCGGCTCCCCCACCCACTTCTGTCCTCGTGTGGCATTGATAATCACACCTATTTCTTCTTGAGTCCCCTGGCGTACTCACGTCCCGCCCCGTCTCGTTTTTTATCCCGATCGAGACAAATTCGTCGCCCTTTTTCCAGGCGTCCATTTCTCTCTGATTTCTCTCTGCTTTCTATATGTTTCGTACCCCTTCCTTACGCTGTCTGACGATTGGAAGCCTTCGGACCCCTTTATTTTTCTTCTTTCTTTGCTTTCAATTTCTTTCTTCGGAGGGTGTTCATGCTGGTCCTATCGTGTATGATCTCCCGTCCGTAGCAGGCTTTCCCCCTTTATTCTCTTGGCCCCCGCTGCCCGAATTAATATATGGTCCCAGGCAGAAAAGAGGCCCTGCTTCTGAGGCCGTTTCAATTTGAAAGGCCTGCCCGCTGTTCAGTCGGAGTGCCTGTCGACTATCGACCTTCTCGATTCTTTATTTTCTTTTGTAAACTTTTGAACCTTAGTTCTCCCTTCTCGCAATTACGGTTTCTGAAAGTTGGAATCTCCCCGCTTTTCTCCCTAAAGGATCCCCTTTTACCTGTTAGATTTCCCCACACAGTGCAAGGCAGTAATCATTGTTTTCCGTTTTCCGCGCGATTGTCTGAAACCAAAGGCTCCCCCGACCTTTTCTTTTTTTTTGGTGATGTTTGCCCTGTCGGTGCTATGGCCATCCTCTCCCCTTTGTATCGCCTATCTCTCTTCGGTTCCGCCGAACAATCTTGCCCCCCGTCCCGTAGACAATCACTTTTAAATGCTTAGTTTTCGAATGTTCTTCTTTACCCACTTGCCCCCAATGCTTCTGTGCGGCTCAGAGGTCTTCCCTGTCTCGAGAACAGAGTGTCGGCAGTTTACTGACTTTTTTTTTTTTAAGAGTTTCGCACAGCCTCTTACCAGTTTCAATTGTACGGTACCTCCCAACCCATTTTCCTCCCCCCACATTTTTTCTTTTCAACGCTCCCCCCCCCAGGCGAAGATCTTCAAACGTTTTTGGCGAGGCCGACCGAGCTTTTTTTCGATTCATTCGGCGTTGCGCTCCTTTTGGAGTGGTTTCCCCTCCCCCAATTCCCAGTTATTTCTTTGGGGATTTTTCATGATGTTGAGTGTCTAACAGACGGACTTTTTCCTGACCCCTACGCCGCGACGTGCCAGCCCCCACAGGCGGTTTTTTTGAGGTCCCCTTTGCTGCCGTAGGGATGAACAGTCCTTCCGATTTTTGGTCTTTTCAGTAGCTCCCCATTCTTTCTTATTACCCTCTTTCCCGCTGCGAGAAATCCATGCCTCGAGATGATTCCCTCCGACTTTTCCGTCCCCCCTCCAGATTTACTGTACAGTACTTTTTGTTCTCAGGAGCCTTATATACCTATGAGTTTTCTTGCCAGAGGTCCCTCCTTTGTTGGAAGACCCCCTTTCCTCTGTTTTTCCCCCCATTTTCCCGCAGCCCCTCAAACCAACCTAACAGTCCTGCTCCGTACTTCTCCTGACTCCTCCTTTCCGACCTTTTCAGGAGTGGACTCTCCCCCGGAACCGCCCGGGTAAACTCCCCCGTGAACCAATTCACCATCCCCCCGCCGTTCTCTTCCTACTCCCCTCGTCTCTCGAGTTTTCCTATGGTCACCACCCTCCTAGCCCGGAGCGGCTTACTCTTTCGATGAATTTTGAGTCCTCCCCCCCCATACTCAGCCAAGGCCCCGGAAACCCCTACTTTCTGCTAGTAGGGCGTTTATAATTGGGGCACGTGCACTCAATTTTTGCTTTTCCTCCCTCATTCCCCCCTTTTTTCGTATTCCTATTTGACCTATTTGCCACACGTTTTCTTTCCTTCCCCACCAGAATAACGTGCAATCATTGCCTTTTTGTTTTAAGTTCGTTTGCTTTTTTTTCGTCGCCCATTCCCTTCCCCTATAAAGTTTGATTTCTCCCGTTCTCATTCGGCTGTTTACGCACTGAAGACCGATCTCTTCGGATCAGTTTTCTCGGTTTCCGCTTGTTTTTTCCTTCCTCTGTTTTTCCAAATTTCTTCCATTTTTGCCGATGGTGAGATAGTATTTTTTTTGAGGCGCACCTTTTTTGTGGTCCTCTTTCCTTTGAACTGCCCTTATAGGAAGACCCCAGGAATGACAACCCCTTAATGTCGGTCTTTCAAGATTCTCTTCAGTCCCGCAACTTTCTTTCCTTAGGCAGCGTTTGCCCGACGCGTCCCTCCCCCTCTTAATTTTACTTTTCCCAGTCACACAGTGTTTGAGCCCCTCGATTTTTCCCTGAATTTCTGGCGAGAAAATTCCATTCCCTCTCCCTCTTTCCTTATTTTTCTTTTTCCGAACTCCTTTTTTTTTCGGATGTCCTGCCCCCCGAAACTATTGCTTCTCAGTCAGTCAGTCCCCTTCCCTTTCCCCGTAAGACGGTCTTCCCGTCCTTTATGGCCCCCTTAACAGGTTTTCCACACCACCCCTCCCTATGAATTCCTTTTCCCCCTTCCCACCGTCTCTTTCTAGTCGTGATTTTTTTACATGCCCTTCTTGTGAACCAGAAAGCTCACGCTCCTATTACATTGCGCAATCCATTGTACCCGCGATTTTTTCTCTTTTTTGCCCTTACTTCCCGCGATGTTGACCTCGATAACAAAACGTTCTCCTTTTGCCCCACCTCTGGAGAAGTCACCCCTAATTGGAGGGACGACGTGGTAGTGTCCCTTTTTTTTTTATAGGTATTGTCCCTGTACTACCACATCTTTTTTTGGACTATGCTTTTTTTCGGGAGATCATTATTCCCCACCCGCGATTTCGATTTAGTTTGATAACGAAGACCTTTTACGTGCCGAATCTTCTTATCCAGGTTAGCTTTTTTTTTATTTGACCTGCTTCGTACAAAGACAAAAGGGACTTATTTGCATAATTGTCCCCGCCCTTTTGCTTGTCCCCCAGTCCTTCTCGTTCATTTTGTTTGATTTTTCGTTTACATGCGGTCGCCACCCCCAAGAGCTTCCCCTTTTTCTTTTTTGTCCCGACTTGAACCCCTTTTCAGCCCCAGTCTTCAGCCCCCTCCCTGTTTTGCTTGGTATTACAGTCGCCCATTTAAGACCCTCTTTTTTTGGCACTTACCTACTTGCTGAGCTTTTTTCCAGTCATCTCCTGTTCTTTTCCCTTCTCTGGTTCCGTCCCCAATTGCAGCTTCTTTTTTGACCTTCATGTGGGAAATCCACTCTTCCCCCTTCTCTCGAAATTTCCCCCCACCTCCCCCGAGTCGTTTTCCAAGTGCGTGATCCTTTTCGTACGTCGCTCGCTACTCCGGTGTTTTTCCTTGACCCTTCCTTAGCCGAACTTCGGGCCGCGGTTTTTCCTTTTTCGGCCATCAGGCGCCTGCCAATCTTTTTAGTTTTTCCTGGTTCAATGGCCAAGCCACATCGTTTTTTCCCCCCCTTTGAATTGAGCTACGTTCGCTAGATAGGAGGTTTAGCCGCCGCCCGGTTCAGATGTCCTCTCCCTCCAATTGCCAGCAGAACTTGGTCATCTAACTCTCATAAACGCGTATAGACAGTAAGAATGCAGCTGTCCCTAGACCGCCGAATCCCTCTGGCCCCTAATTTTTTTTCTTAACCGTCGTTGAGCGCATTCCCTTCTCAAAGTTTACTCGTAGCCTTACGTGAGTCCGCTTTCGTACCAGTTCTTCCTCCCATACGTTCCCCCCTCCCCTGTTTCTTTCTCCTCTTTGGAATCCCTACCGGATTTCCCCTTTTCCAGTCATCGAATCCTCCCGGTCTTGAATAGTTAACTTCCGACTTTTCGAAAAACACTCTTTCCCCCCCTGACTTTTTCAACTGCCCCCACACGCGCTCCCCTTCTCCTAACTCGATTGGTGACTGCTGAGGGCCAAGTTTTTTCTTATCTGTCTATCCTTTTACCGTACGAGATCCGAATAGAGCCCCTCTTCCAGGTGCCTAACTCTTTCCCCTCCTCCCGGTTCAACAGAGCCTTCCTCACGTTCCCCTCTTTCGGCCCCGAGCCCCACCCTCCCTTTTCCATTTCCCATAGGCAAGGATACGCTACCCAGACCCTCTCCCCCAGACAATTGAATTTCAGCCTCCAAAATGCGTTTGGTAGTTTTCAGTAACCCCGTTTTCCTTCCGGGTATTCCGGGACCGCAGTAAGTCTCCCCGATTTGAATCCCCTGGACCCCAGTTACGTTTACCCTGAGTACCAACCCCTCTTCTGTGCGTGTACCCTATCTGAAGACCCCCCCCTCCCCAGAACTTGACTTTTTGAACAAGCCATGCCTTTTCTTGAAACCATCCCCCTCCTTGTGTTACAGGTCACCCCCCTCCCAAAGGACGACTTTTGCTCTTTGCGCGATCTTCCTTGGCGCCCTAGTCCCACCAGCGCGAACGAAGACGAGTTCTTTCCAACCTTCCAAGATCGGTTCTTTCAGACTGATCCTTCCCTCTTTCTCCAAGAGGAAGTCCCACCCGGTCAGCCAATTCCCCCAATCAACCCGTACCCATTTCCTTTTAGCGACCAGCGGTCCCTTTCCTTATTGATCGCAACCTAGCGCTGTGCTACGAGAACGTTTTCCCCCTTTTTTAATGGCACAGTTTTCCCGAAGCAAAAGAATGCCGACAGTTAGAGAAGACCTTTCTTCTCTTTTTAGCCCTCTCTCCCAACAATCCCCCCTTTCCTTGAGACGTCTCTAGATTGTCGCGATCCCTCGTAGCTGCGAGTCATGCCGAGTCCAGTTGACGTTCTTTACAGCATGTTCTTTGCCCCAGGATCATTTTCCCTCCGTTCTTGCGATTCCATTTCTCTTTTCCTGGGCGGAATCCCTGGTCTTTGTCTCTGAGAGGTCGGAAGAGTACTGACCTGTGGGGATCGGTGTTTCCGACTGGCCCTTCCTCCGTTCAAAGCCTTCCTCCACATGAGTCTGCTAAGGGCCCTTTCCCAAGATCACGGTGATTTTTTATTATCTTATCCCCCCTCTTCTGATCGAAACTCCTCAAAGACGGAAGATTGTCCGGGGAATGAGGTTTATCCTGTAGGCGATTCCCCGTATTTTTCTTCTTTGCGTCCCCTTGTAACAAACTCCTGTATTTTTTTTTTGAGGATTCACGTTCTTCCCCCCATGCGCGATGATTTACTCCTTCTTAGCCCAAGATCCACCTTCTGTTGGCATCGCGCCGCCCCCCTCTCAATTAGGGGACCTTATTCCATTTTTGACTCTTCTGAATTTTAATTTTTCATGGTTCCTCCCCCTTTTTTCCTCACGTTTCATCTTCCTAAGTCTTTTTCTCTTAAATTAGGATTTTACTACGTTTTCCCCCCTCCCCTTCGCCTCATTTAGTGAGACGAGGCACCTCGAAGTCCCTCCTTGGCGTTCGGGGCAGAGCTTGAGTATGGAGTAATGCCGCCTACTCATCTCTAATGTGATCGAACTTTTGAATTTCACCGTCCCTTTCCCTCTCGTTTTTACCTTTCCTTTCCGCCTTACGCTGAACCTTCGTTCCCCCTCTTACGGACGACTCCAGGAGAAAGTTCCCCGGACTTTTTTGGAGGCGCTCCTATGGTATTTTTTTCTGATAGGCCGATCCTATCAGTTACCTGTACTTTCCTCTTTCCTCCCTCTAGGATAGTTTTTTTTTGAGTACTTTTGAGCCGGATCATTTTTTTTGAAATCGGTTTATGCCTTTCTCTCCTGGATTCTATTTATTTTGCAACGTGAGAACAAAACCGGTTAATTTCCCTGACCCATCAAATTTGGGCCCCCCCCCCAACATGCTTCACAAGTTGCATCTTTAACCCGGGAACAGCGTTGCTTCTTTCTCCCGCCGTGTACCCTTCTCTTTCCCTCCTCCCTCTGACCTTTTCTTATCAGCTTCGCAGCGCCTGATTATACAATCTAATCTCTATATACTTTATTTTGGTAGCGAAACCCTTTTTCTTCTTCTCTACTCAATTGACCGGTCAGGAGATTCGGTTTTCTTTCCTCTTTCTAGGTTACCTCCTATCCCGTAACCCTCTTATGAATGACGCTCTGATGGGGGTCTCCCTCCTACGAACTGAGGTTTTGGTCGGCAATCCCCCCTAGATGGTCCTGTTTGATCTTGTTGATGGGCCCTCTGCACGTGGAGTTTTCAGCGAGTCGTATTCTGTGTTGTTTCCAGCTGTTTGATCCTCACTTGTGTTTCCTTTTCTAATTTTTTGGCCGAAGAGCTTCGTCCTCCCCTCTTCCCGCCTCTTATTGTTTCTTGAGGATTGAGTCCTCCGGTAATCCGTGAGGTTTTTTTTTCCAGGATTGGCTAATTCACCCGGTGGGGCTGTTGCGTGCTTTTAGGCGAAACTTCCGCTTTTTTATTGTGTCCTTTTTTTAGCCTCTGACGCGTCACTTTCGGATTTTTCGACTTCGAGGTCCCTTCTGTCCCGTAACAGTAAAACCCTTTTCAGCATCTTCCCTGACTTCTGTTCTCTTTTTCTGGTCGTCCTTCCCACTCTTTTTTTTGGAGGGTCCGTTTTCTCGTGGCTGTTTAAGAAATTGGTCCTTTATGTGGGCAGGTGGGAAGAAACCCTTCCCTTTTCAACCATCTGGCGGCGTAGACCGGTTCCGGAGCCTTCCCCCCTCTGAACGTTTTTTTGCTTGCTTCGTGCACTTCTCCCCCTTCCCCCCCTGTTTCGGCTTATCGACCAAACAATTTCCAAATCCGCCAGCAACCCGTACGCGATCAGAAGTCATCTCTTTTTTCCCTCTAGTAGCCTCGTTTCGACCCTACGGCTCATGTCAAGCCCCCCAGACCCTACTTTCTCATTCTCCGCCCACCCTGGTTATCTTGGACCCTTTTTGGGATGCACGTTATTGACACGCGTTGAGGGGAGCCCTGCTCTCCGTCCCCCGATCGGTTTAACGAGCCCTTCTACGCAGATGTACGCTTATCCTCTCTTCAACCTTCAGTGAGTTCATTGACCTGAGGCTTTCTCGTTGCGGGTACCGAGGTATTTGTCTCTTCCTTCTCGTTCTAGTAGGTTTCCTTGTATGCAGACTCCCGATGACCCCTTTATTTCCCTTTCCCTTTGCTTCTGTTTGGCCGTGATTGGGCTTGCTGACAAAATTTCGCATCTCTTTTCTCTCCTTCGTATTTTTCAGCTAGTGCTTGTCCGCTTTTTCCCTCCCAACCAACGCACTCTCTTCGCTGCAAATATGGCGAACATAAAAGCGGCCATTACTTGTTCGCCCCGCTATACACGTCCTTAACTTTTCCCAGGCCTTTGCTGTGTTCCTTTCTTTGCGATCCGCCCTCACGGGAAGCCTCGTGATGTGATTGTTCCTTTCGATGCTCCCGTGAGATATGTCCCTTAGGGATAACTTACCCCCTTTCCCCCTCAATCTTGCCGACCCTTGTTTGGCAATCGGTTTTTGACCGCTCTCCCTTCTTGTGGCCGAGAGAATAAGCGGCCATTTATTTCAATTCAAGGAATGTTGAGGTAGGTCTTTCTCTTATGGAGAGAGGCTGGTCACAATAAACCTTCTCTCCTCCCTCCCCCCCCCCCCCCCCCCCCCAACCCACCCCCACCACACCCCCCGCCCCCTGGGCGCGTTTTGCCGGGGCCGTCCAATCGTGGCTCTTTTTTCACGTATCCTTTTCTTCTCGCCTTATCTTTTGGAGGGGAGCGCTATGTCGAACACTCCCCCCCCGGTCCCCCCGACTTTTGCCGAAAGAGAATCCTTGGCCGTTGACCCTTCTCCTTTCTCCCCCTTTGTATTGTTGCTGGGCACCCCCCTTTGCTCCCCCCCTTCCCCTTTCCACTCGCGCTTTTTTGATCCGTGGTCTTAAGGTGCTTGCTGGTCTGATGTCGCTGCGAAGGGGTTCTTCTCTCTCTCTTTTTTTCATCTCTCTCCTCCGTTTTTCATCGGAACCTACGTTCCTTCCCCCCCTCCACCCCCCAATCGCAATTTCGCTTTTCGAAGCGTAACCCTCTCCTTTATTGCCAACGATTCCTTTCGGGGGGCTCGACGAGCCCCTCATATACTTGGTTGTTCTGACCTTTTTTTTAGCAGCGGCTGGCTTGACTGACCCAACGTTCCTTTAATTCTTTTCCCATGGGGGAGAGACCGACTTTCTCGCATTTGGTATTCGGTTGTTTGGGGCTTGCGTTTATACCCTGCCTCTTTCTCTGTACGTCACAATCACGAATTTTCGACGGTTTTCACTTTCCCCCCTTAATCCTTTCCCGGAGGAAAGGGGAGATTATGGTGGGAAGAATCGGAAATCGCCTTCACGTAGGACGACGATTTCTTTTCGTTGTTTACTTCCCACTGAGCGTCAAATTTCTTCCGTACCGCTGTCCAGACTCTATTTCTTCGCCTACCCTGTCCGTCTTCCCCAACTTTCAGGTCACAATGCTCTTTCCTTCTCTCCGTAGGCCCGTAGATTCCCCCTTCGAATGTTCTCGTTTCCCTGCGTTAGCTCGTCTGAAATAGAGTTATACCCTGTCGTTCGACATTTTCTCTCGTGTTGCCCCCCGTTACGCCAGTTCCGTGTAAGGACAAAAGCTGTTCAGACACTCCTTGGCCCTTTGTACCATAGTCAAGCGCCAACTGCCGATTTTCCTCTCCTTTACTAGGTTGAATATCCCCAGACTTTCCCCCGGCACGAGAAGTGCAACCCCTAAAATTTCCCCTCCACGGGCCACCCGGTCCTCTTGTCTCGGCACCCTCCTCTAGCCCATCGTTATGTTAAAACCTCTTTGACCCCCCCCTCCTTGAACGGAGCCCGCGGGCTCACCCCTTCTTTTTTCTTTCCCCTGGCCTGTTGAGCCCATCCCGCCTGACCATGGCCAATCCTTCGGGTTTCTTTGCTGTTTGCCTGGGTAACTTGTTGTCATCTAACCCTTATCTCCTATCCCCCTCCCTCTTTTTGTTTTCTTCTCGGTCGGGCCACGTTTTCGCTTCCCCTTCCTCCCGGTCAAACGCCCGGAATCATGCTACACTATTTCTTTGCCAGGCTGCGGCCGTATATGTTTCCAGTAGCATTTCCCATTTACCCCCTGACTAAATTTTGGTTGGTCGACCAGGCTCAGTTATAGTTGACTTAAGAAAACTTATCGTCCTAGGGCTGTCGAGTCCCCTCTTTTGAACGAGGGTTGCTTTCGTTTCATGTGTTTGAACTATCGCGTTTTGCTGTTATGTCTAGTCCGATCGGACCTCTGCCGTGGATTCCTCGTTGCTTCTTCGGCCAGGCAAGGACCCTGGTCTCTTCCCTCATTGGCTGTCCACGACAAGGGGGCGGGTCGTCGTCTTTATCCACCGCAGACTTTATTTCTTCCAATCCCTTGAGTCCTCGGTTCCGCGAAAAAAAAACAAACCGCATGCTTCGATCTGTTACCAGTTCTTTCTCCTTTCACGGGAGGCCGTTCTTCCCTTGAGATGGAGTTATTACTGGGATCCTCCACTTTTTCGATTCCTCTTCCTTCTCAGAAAGCCATTAAGAATAAAAAACAAGTGCATCTTTCCCTGAGCGTTGCCTTTTCTACCTTTCCGTTAAAAATGTACTCGTGTCCCCCCCCCCTTCGGATATAGATCGCTACCAAAACTCATTAGCTTGCCTCCACCACAAACGGTATCCTCTTCCTCTCCCAGTAGCGGCGTTTTGTCAGACATTGGGGTCCGAAAAAGCCCCCAGAAATTAAAAGGAGCCATAGAGTTTACCTCTTTTGACGCTCCCCCCTCAGTGTCCACTCTGGGTATTTGCCCGTCCAAGCCTCCCCGTATTCCCCCCCCCCCTCTTTCCCCCGACACGCCGGCTCCCCCCCCTTTTTTTTCGATAGACCCCCCCCCGACTGGGGAGCTTTGTCGTAGTTACAGGTTTTTCCCTTTCTCCCAGGCCACAAGAACCTTGGGGGACGACCCCTTTGTCACGATGCCCCCTAGGTCCTAGCCCCCTTGATTCACCACAATCCTGCACTTTAGGCTTCGCACGTCAATCGTTCAGATCTTTCAGTTCACAGAGGATATCCGGATTCTTTTCCCCGGCATTTGCTTTTGGCTGCTTGGGTCTGAACGTCTTTCTCACCTCATTGTCACCCCTTGTTTGTCTGCGTTCGATTTCGTCCCCATGCGGCTCCTCCCCATCCGCGCAAAGAGGCTCGATCTCGATGCTCCTGGAGCACCAGCTTGACGGCACGCATCTCAGTGGAGCCTGTTGATTTTTTTCTACTCCAGATGCCGAAAATGCTAGACTGCCTTGTCATTACCGTGGCGCGTGGACTTGTAGGCCCTCCATACGGCGATTTTCGGCGGCCGATTTCACACCCCTTAGGCAGCTTGTACGTTTCATTCTCTCCTTTGTTGACGTGCAGATCCGATGATCTCTTGAAAATGTTCCCCCCCTACCACCGCCATAACGATGGCGTCACTCCCCCAGAGTGAAGTGTAGATGTAGCATCTCCTGAAAACGCTCTGACCCACTTTTAAGGTAACTATGCTTTTAAATTCCTGGACTTTCTTCTTAGGCAAATATCTGATCATGACTTGCCCCATGGTGTTTCTTTGAAAGGAATTCATCGATTGACCTCTCAAGCTGAGAAGAGATGGTTTAAGATGAAGCATCTCCCTCCCTCCGGGCGCGCAATTGCCGGCAAGCTCCCAGTCGGAGAAGTCATGGTTATCGCATGTAATCCCCCTACACGACCCCTTCCTTTCCCCCCCTCCCGGCTGCTCGTACTCAGGGTCGCCCAGTGAACGCCTTCCAGGTGGCAAGTCGATCGGCCTCCCTCTCTGTTTGTTAGACGCCAGGGGCTCTAAGCGCGGTTCCCCTTCACTTCCTACCTTAGTCTTTTCTTGCGATTGCGGGTTCGAGGCTTGTCCTGATCGTGCCAGGACGAAGCCTTGAAAAGCGGTCACTCGGTCAATCTTTGCTTCCCCCAGCTTTTTCTGAAATCTTTCAGTAAGTGTCGGAGAGCTTTGGGGCCCAGTTTTTGGTTACAGAGATCGATAAGGGGCATGCGATGCCGTCCTCCTCGGAAAGAGCAGGTAGCGCCACTCTCACCCCTCCCGTTTAAACTTTACTTTAGCTGCCGCAGGGCTCAAGCCCCCAAAGTAAAGAGTATCACAACGGCCCCAGGGGCCTGTCTCCCTTTTTCCCAGGAAACCCCACGGGCCACGTTCACAGCCCTCGTCCGCCCGCCCCCAAGACGCTCGTCGGCGCACCACCGTTCGAAACTCAGGGTGTTGGTATATTGATCATGCCCCCTTTTTTCCCTTTGCCCCCGGTCCGAACGGGACGCGTCCTCTTCAGCTTCCTCTCCGCAAAGGAGGCGCCCCCTAGAGATTTCAGAGAACTAACAATCGAAGCTGACTGTTCCCTC
>Ga0179591_1277576_pt1 | contig 21409 bp, 24 predicted proteins | sample CZOMad2_1_08_16f_FD_182891 | JGI IMG/M metagenome (GOLD analysis project Ga0179591, IMG submission 182891) | Vadose zone soil fungal communities from Angelo Coast Range Reserve, California, USA - CZOMad2_1_08_16fungal (PacBio error correction) | ecosystem: Environmental > Terrestrial > Soil >... | reverse complement strand
AGATTTTACCTTCATTGCCCCTCTTCCATATATGGTCCTACAACTTCGCTCCCTTCCCATCGTGACCCTCTCGCGCGGTGGTGAACCAGCAGGCGAGGCTCCTAAGTCTCAACCTCCGTCGTTAGGAGACCTATCGTCCCGTTCTTACTTAGATGGTTCCCGCAAGACTTTTCCCCTGTTGAACTTGACGGACCCCACGGGTTGTGGGGAAGATCTTTTCTTTCGTCTGTGTACATTAGAAGGCCCTTCGACCTTAACTATGCCTATGGCGGAATTACCTTTCTTCTTTAACTTGATTTTATTCTCCTTTTTTTCTTTTCCCAAATCTTTTTTTTTACCGTCCCTTCTGGATGTTCGGCGCTCTTCATAACAGAGGGTCTTCGATCGGTCCCCCCCTCCCATTTTTTTTTTTTCCGCAAGCTTTCCCTTGTAGCTGATATTTCTTCCAGTACTATGTACTTCCGGCAGCATCCAGCAATCCTTATTCGGCATTGTCCTTAGTCTCCCCCCCGTGTCAAGTCGTGGCGCACGGATCTCTATTTTTGTTTTCTCTCGTTTTCCTTTTGCTTCGACCGGTGGAACGCCCTCCGACCCAACCCGCGCAGCACCCCGATCTGTCAGATAGTGATCCCCCTTTCGTCCCCATTTCTCGATGTCCAATACCCCCTCTTTTTGCTTTTCTAGTTTTAATTCCGGCGAGAAGCCCTTTCCTTTGCCTTCCTTGTTTATCGATTAGGGCCGAAACTCTTGTGGTCGGTGAGCGTTTTGCAACCTTTCTTGGGAACCGCTCGTCTTGATTACCTGAAAAAGTTCTCAACAAATCATCTTTTGACATACTCCTATTAAAGTCACGCTGTAACCCTCTTTTCCCCCCCATTCTCGAGGGCCCTTAAATTTTTCAGAGTAAAGCATGGCCTCCTGAGTTCCTCAAGCTTTAAACCGTCTCCTTTTACCCAGCTCGATTATTTTCCCCATGCGCCTGTCTGAACTGGGTTTTTATTTCACGGTAGTTCGTTTTTTATAAGAACGCTTCTCGCCCCCTTCGAATCCTCCCCACCTTGCCGTACAACAGGTTTAGCGACCCGAACAGACCCAGCTTAACCGACGGTCTGGCGTAGTCCTTTTTCAACCGTTCTTAAGGAGTCAAAAGGCCCCCCCAGTCACGTCTAGCGGTACTCGTCGTCCTTCCCACTCTCTAGTTTCTTGCCAAGCAGATTGACCCTTATCCCGGAGGTCTTGTTTTTCGGCTCTTGCCAACTAGCTTCCTTCTTCCTTCTTTCTCCCGAGACCCTTTCTCTCAACTCCCTGAGTACTTCCGGTCTGCCCGGCTGAATAGAGGTCCTGCTTCAATTTTTTTCCCTCTGATGCCAAGATGTGTCGCGAGTCCCCAGCTTCCCTCCGCTGCTAACCCTAGTCGTCCCAGTTATCCCTCGTCTGCCCTCGTTCTTTACTCTTTCCTTCTGATCGCAAGTAAACCATACCTCCTTCACGCCACAATAGTTACCTCTCGCTCAACATCTTCCTTGACGCGATGCCTAAAAGGCGTCCTCCCCTCCCCCCTGTATTTTTTGTCCGCGAACAACTTGCCTAACCGGTCCTTTTCACCGTCGTTCTGTCCCCCCGCTCCCCCCCCAGCTATACCCTCCCACTCCCAGTCATGAACCCTCCTTTCGGCGACCGCGGCGACCCAGGGTGTGGTTTTTTCCTTCAAAATTTCCCTTTACACCATTGTGTGGCCGTGAAGCGCCCTTCACAATAAAGTTTGTGCTTGGTATTTTTTTCCTCAACTCTCCCTGGATTTGTCAATTCCACCTTCGCCCATGATCAAGAGTTTTCTTTTCCCTCAGCTCACGAGTTGTGCAACGGCATCGGGCTAATCCATTTTATTTCTTTTTTCCTAGCTGTGGTCCTTTCTTGTTCCCCTTTTCTACCGGGTACGGTGGGCGTCTCTTTGCAGGAGGTTGTCAGTTTTTGGGCGGCATGAGGGAGGTCTCTTTCCGACTCCCTGTTTACCTTTCATCCTACGGTTTAGAGAGAGAGTACGGCTTTTTTCCCTTTTCTTTCCGTTCGTCTCTGCCTCTTCTATCAATTGGAGAGATGGGTCTGCCACTTTTCCCGCTCTTCGGCGGAATCGGGAGTCCCCCTTACCGACCCCTCTTCGACTTTCTTCTCTTTGCGAACGATTGGCGTATTCTGACTCTCAGAAGTTTAGTGACCCTTCTTTTACTCCAAGGACCCTCCTGCTAGGACAGCCCTTCGCGCCCGAAGGGTAGTTCATTCTTCCACCTTCAGTTCTGTCCCCCAGCGTCGTCGACGGTTTGAAAAGACCCTTTTCTCCCTTTCTGTTCTCCTCCTCCCTTCTTTCGGCTAAGCTCTACTCCGCAGAAATCCTCCTCCTACGTCTGCGCGGCACCGCTCCGCCTTAGGAAGTTTTTACCCCCGCGGTCTCACTTTTCTTCCCGCATCCTCTTTCCTGGCTGAAGTTTTGTAAAAACTCTAATTTCCCCTCCTCCTTTTTTTTCTTCTTTTTTTCTTTTCTTTTCAGGTTAAAAATCGTCATCCCAGTTACGCTATGCGGTAGACCCGGGCTGGCCAGTCGGGCCCCGAGCTTTTTACCTCGTCTGTGAAGATCTTTTCCCTCTGCGAGGATTGACGCGCAGCGTCCTGAACGACTGCGCTGGTTGCGGCTCCCCTTTAAGTCTTCACCCCTCTCCTCTGCCAGAAGAGTTACACGCAGTTCGCGGTTCCTCCTTCTTTTCACCCGGCTTGTTGCGAGTTTCTTTCTCTCTTATGTTGCTTTTCCTTTTCTAGGGCTGCTGCTTATTCCCTAGCTTAACCCCTTTTTCCCCCTTTAGCTCCTCCCTTTATCATCCTTCTGTGCGGCGGGGACGCTTTCGCAGCTTTCCAACTTGTCAGTTTTTCTACTGATCGAAGGCATGCTCTCTCTTCCTTTAGAAGACCCTCCTCCCCTCCCCTAACCAAGTCTCCCTCGTTTAGCCCTCCTAGCCCAGAATGCTCCTCCTACAATCCTATGACCGACACACCCCCACGCACGACTCCACCGCTAAACTCCCCAGGCTCCCTTTTGACCTTCTGACATGTCTCTCCTTTTTTCCACCTCTCCCTTACCCTCCTTCAAGAGGAAGTTTTCCTCTTGATCTTGCTGACCAGCACCCGACCCGCCGTCCTTTTCCCTTACTGTAGGCTCCCTGCTGAGTTTATTGCCCAACAAGACCCCCGCCCTTTAGCCCTTTCCTTTCCTTCCTTTGCCCCATTTCTCCACAACTTTTCGATCGGCCCCCCGGTTGAACCCCCACCTCCGTTTTCCCTTTTCTATCCCGGACCGGCCAGGCGTTCTTTGCCTTTTTTTTGAGATTTTTACCCCTTGTCTTCCTCAGTTTCCAAGAGGTAGTCCCCCCCCTTTTTTTCCGCGGGACGGGGGGGGTCTTTTTTTGCAGGGTCCTTAACTTCCTCCCTCTGCTTGAGCCTAGGTCTGTGCCTCTTTTTGGTCCATCCGGATACCCCTGATTTCTTCAGAGACAATCCTCTTTGGGGGACTGCTTTCTAACTGGGCCCTTGTAAATACCCTTCTTTTCGATCTTTTTCTCTTCATTCGAACCCCTTTATGCCCTTCACTTTTCAGTCGGACCTTCCTCTTTACCCCCTTCTTCTAAGGTCCCTTCCCGGTCCGCTCCGCGTGTGGGCATAGACGTATTCCTCAGTTTCTTAGTCTTCCGCTCCGGTCAGACCGGAACCACCTGTCTGATCCGGGCTTTCCCTCGAGGATTAAGTCCCCTGACGATTCACCGTGCTCGCCGGATGGGTGCTACTTCTTTTGTAGTTTCCAATCTTCCTCTTCCCTGTCTTTCAGGGAGTTATGTTCATTTCACGACCCGTTTTTACTAGGCAAGGATTTTTGGACGTTCTTTTCTTCTGAAAGTTGCAGCAAGGCCCGATCCCACCAAGGTACTCTGTCACCGTGCTCCCCACCTCGGCACGGTCTCTCCAGAATCCCCAGATCTCTGTTCAGAGACTGTCACGCTCTTTCGTCTTCCCCTCTAGACTCCCCCCTTGGAAGTTACTTTCCCTTTCGGAGAAAGCTCCTACCCCTGTCTCGTCGTCTCAGTACAGCGGAGGGTTACCCTTTTTATCTGGTTTCTTTCGAGCTGTTGTCGAAGGTGCCTTTTTTTCCGGTAGGAACACACGAGTCTTCCTCTTGCCTGTTCAGTATCCCACTCCCTATGGTCTTCCTTTCCATTTTTACCGCTTCCGTTCCCTCATTTTTCCTTTTTTTCCCCCCTCCCTCTAACACGAGATGTCCTCACGCGGCGGACGCTGATGCTAGCGAAGAACACCCCTGGTTCCTTCTCCTTTTTTCCTCGGATTGATAGCTCCACTTGATCTCATAGACGACGTTTTTCACAGAGAATCTCTCCCTTCCATCTTGGAGGAGCGCACTATACACTTTACCCCCCCCCTTCTCCGAGGGCACTCGATCCTCCCTTTCCTTTTTTCTGAATTCTTACTTTCTTAAGAAGATTAAGCGGCATTCCAGTGGGCGGTATTTTTTCCCCCAATTTTCTTTTCCTTTCGAGTTTCTCCTTACCTCTGTATCGGAAAGTCAAGTTTCGCCGTGAAATACCTGAAGGTAGGTCGTTGAATTATGTTCTTCCTTTTCTCCCCAAACCTCCCTCTGAAAAGAAGGGAATTTTCCGCTTGTAGCCCGAGTGCAATTCTTTTAACTTGTCTTTTTTTTTTCCTCCCTTCCAGCCCTCTCCCAACAATATACTGAAAGATCAACAGTGGTGTGCCCCCTTTTCCCCCTCCCCCAGATTTTCTTTGACAAAGCGCTGCCAATCCCTCGGTTCTCTCCCCTTATCTTACCTACTACAGTTGCGCTTTTCAGACTTTCGCCAATGGCTGTTCAAAATCTTCTCGAGTTTTTTTTTCATTCCATGGAGTAGGCCGTCGAGGAGCAGATATTCTGGCACTTTCCATTTCTTCCCTCTTTTCCTCAAGAAGTAAGTTGGGGTGAGAGAGATCCTGCCGCGACAATGAGATCAATCAATTTTGGCTTCCCATCCCTTTTACTCTTTGTCGTGTGTGCAGGCGCTATGTTCGTTCATGAGTTATCCGTAGTCGTAACCGTCTCCCTTCTTACCCTCTCAACCCCCGCTTGGGCAACTTCGTCAGGATCGACCCTTTCATTCATGGGTCCTGCCGTGCACGGTTTTCCCAAGATCTTTTTTTTTTGGACTCTTTTTCTTTCTCTACCACCCTCCCTTTTGTCTGGTGAGAACCGGTCGCACACGAGCGGAGAACTTTTTTCTCTCTGTCCCTTAGGTTTTTCCGGATTTTGGTTTGGTTTTTGTTTTGGTCTTCCCCGTTTGAAAAGACTTTCTGGTTTGCCACATTAGACTTCTGGAGTAGGAACCTCACTCTTTTTCTTCCGCCAAAGCAGTTCCCCTCATAGAGGCCCAAATTTGGTTTTTCTCAAGACTAACCTGAGGGCCTTTTTATTCTCTAGTAGCGGTTTTCCGTAGGAATCAGGCAAGCAACGCCGCCGGCGATTCTCGTCCGATGGCACCTTGTTTCCTCTTGTTTTACCCCCCTTTAATCCCATCGGTGTTCTCTCTCAGATTTTTCTTTCTATTTATGTATTAGAGCAGAACTTTTTCAACCTTCCAGCGACACCCCCCCCCTCGCCTAACCATTCCTTTTTTTCGCTCGGAGCCAGTCAGGCGCCACCTTTTTCTGAAGACTTTCCCGGCGAGATTTCCGGAATGGTCCTTGGATCGATTTCTTCCCTTTCCAGACCCTTCTTTTTCGTTCTGGCCCCAGAGCGCGCGACAAGGCGAGGAGGAACCTTCCCCCCTCCGCCAGTCCTTTCTTTTCTCCCCCTGTAACAAGGTGACGGCTTAACACCCCAGACTCTCTCCATAGCCCTCTACCAAACAGCCTCGGTACGGTTCCAACTCGCCCCTTATATGTTTTTCCCTTTCGCGACCGTCATTATGATACGGAGTCTCGAGCCCGCTCTTTTACTTTCAATGATAAGTCCCTTACTGGATGGTCGTTCATCGCCGGTCTGAAAGAGGTGGTGAATGTAGCCGGACCTTTTTTCTTTTTCGACGTCAAAGGTTCGATCGTATTCCAATACTCCCACTTTTTTCCCCCCCCCTTCTTTACCCTGGTGGGGCGCTTTTTTTCCTACCATCCAGCGAAACCGGCCCTAATTCTTTTTCTCTTTGTATCAACCCTTTTGGATCTAGTAGTCATTAACCTGCCCCTCCGAGTCCTTTCTAGAGTATATTCCAGCTACCTCCGTTACAGAACGTAAGCTGACTTTTTGAGCGTTTCTTTTCAAACTGGCGGCTCCAGAAATCTTTCGCCTATCCATCTCTTAAAGACGCGGGCTCGGGATGTCCTCGGATCTCTTTCCTACCCCCATTAATTTTTTTTTTCCTGTTAAGTGATCACGTGGTGTCGAGAAGATCCCCGTGACCTCTCCTGCTTTTCTTCCCTCTGCGTTCCCCCTTAGCAACTCGAGGCGCCCCAGCGGATGTTTTGCACAGCCTTTCAGATGCTTCCCTTTCCCACACCGACCCCCCAGCACTCGTCCATTTTGCCCTATTTCTTTTACCTCCCCTATGTACTCAAACAGGATGCGACCATCCGCACGTCTCACCATTTTACTTTCCAAAGTCTTTGTTTCCCTTTTTTCCCCCTTCTGTTAAATTTCGGCCATCCCACCCTCTCTACTGCTTCAATTTCTGCAGCCAGGTCCTTCCCTTTTCCCTAACCTCCCTTCTCCCTGTGAGGGGTGCAAACCAGCCGATTCCGGGGTGTTTTCCTGTGTCAAAGCGTCGGTCCCGGCAACATCTTTCTGGTCTTTTTCACCCCTCCCTTAGCCCGGTAGTGTGCATCTCACGTATTCGCCAGATTCGCAGGAGAGCTCTTGGTCTTTTAATCTCCCAGTGGAGTACTCTGTCGAATTTTCGGGGATGTTTTAAAGGTCTCTCCATTTTCATTTGAGGACTTTGTTCTAACTGGGTATTGTGCCTTTTCTTCTTGATTATTGTGAGGGGCACGGCTGATTTTCCGCTCTTCTTATTTCCCCCCCTATGAGATTAGTTCTTCTCTCTGGTTTAAGTGTTTAGCGGCGCGGAGGACATTAGAACGTTTCTTGACATTACGTTCAGCGAGTGAGGGTGCCCTCTTTACCCTCCCTTCTGCAATCGTCCACGTCTGCGTACTGACTCCCCCTCTTTCTCTGTCTTTATGCAGCCTGGCGGTTTTTCGTATTTTTCCAGAGCAGAATTCCTTCCCTGATCGAACCTTCCTAGGCTCGATGCACGTGAGCGCCCGCAGCGGTGCTCGTTCCACCCGCTATTATTTTGTCTCAGATTTTATCGTCTCCCCTTTCTTTTCATGAGTTACTCCTCCTTGACTCCCTTTTTTAGTCCGTCTACTCTCAGGCCATTCGCGCCTCTCCAGATCAGAGGCACGACTCGCGGACTGGTGAATTTCTTCTTTGTTTCCCCTGACTTTTTTCTTCTGATCGGGCTGTAATGGTGACCGGCCATATCTTTTCTACTCCTCCTTTATTTGTTTTTTTTTCTGATCTCGTGCGGTTTCACCATCTGTCAGACCATTCGATCTGAGTAGAACAGGGAGAGTACGGTTTTTCGCTTCCCCATTTACCGAGATTTCCGTTCTCTCTCTCTTTTTTGCTGCTCTTGATTTTAGCGCTAGATGAACGCGATGCGCGTTGAGACCCTCTCTCCCCTCTTCCTCTCGCTGGGAGACCAAGTGTCATTCCTAGTCCCTCGCCGCTGACGACAGCCGTCGAGCCTCTCCACCTATTGTGCCCTTTCTTCGAGACAGTACGGGTAGGCTTTGCGCCTGTATGATCAGTGCCTTCTTCATTCATCTCACCGGCCGAGTTCTTCGTGTCTCCCAAGCACGACTCACTCTGTTCTCCTGTTTCCCAGCTAATTTCCCTCGTGGCAGAACGCGGGCCTGAACCCTCTCTTGAGCCATTACCCTACCCTCTTCCTTGTCTCCTCCCCTACCGCATCGCTCGTCCGTCGCCGATTTAATTTTAAATAATATTCCTCCCTCAGGTCGCCGGCGACGGACCTTTCTCACCTTTCCCCCCCCTCACCCTCAAGGTACGCCCACAATTGAACCGCATTCCACTTAGCGAATTATCTGACACTTCTTTCCTCCGTCCTCTTTTCCCCTCTCTGTGTAGAGGTCTCCCCCCACGGCGGCGCCGTTGGCCCATCCTTTTTGGTCTTTCTGCAACTCTTTCTCTCTTCATGCAAACAAGACCGCAAGCTAGTACCTGGGACGTTCATTTTGGGTTCAACCCCCTTTTTTCGATCGTCGGGTGTGCAGCAACACACCCGTCCCCTGAGTCTCGACCGGTCGAGAAAGTCCTTTATCCCCTCCTTTCGGGTGTCTTTATCTTTTGGAATGTCAGGCTGACCACGACATCTTCCTTGTCCCTCCTTTTGTCTCCTTCGGCGCCGCGGTTTCGTCATCTGTCTTCAGAGTGGTTCTCATTTCTTCACAGGTTCTGGTGCACACCCTCTTTTTGACGTACGCTATACCGCTTTCACACCTTTTTAGGCCCTTTTTTTTTCCCCTGTTTCCGAAGCAGGTCGCCAGAGGATGCGGGAGCTTTTGATTCTTTTTTTTCCCTCACAAGAGTGGTCTTCTTTAGTCCCACATTTTCCCCTCCTGGCTTGCCTCTTTATTTTTGAAGGACTTTTTCCCTCTCCTTCTTTTGCCGACTTCTCTTCAGATGGTCTTCTCCTTCCTTGAATGTTGCCCCCCAAGTATTCACTCAACAACCTGACGCGAGACGTTCTGAACAGAGTTTTTCTTCTACGAGCTACAGTCTCGCTGCTTTTTACTAACGAATCCCTTTTTTAGTCCCCTCTGGTAAGCCTATCGTTGCCCAGGGCGTCGGAGGGGATTTATCGACAACTTTCCTTCTTGTCAGTCCTTCTTTCCTTGCTTATACCCCTGCAGGACCAAGCGGGTAGCCACAGGGATATCCTTTCTCTTCCTCCAACCGGATTTTTTCATAACCTTGAGGAAACTCTTACCTCTCTCTGTTTCCTAGACCGAGTCTCTCCTTTTGTTAATAAATGCCGTTCGCTGCACCGTTAGCTAGTCGATTCTTATTCGAAAGTACATTCGTTTCGTTACTAGGAGAGGGCGGATCTTTTTTTTTTTTCCTCTCCGCGTCACATTGGAGTCCACTTACTTTTGAGTCCCCTCCGGTTACTTTTTTTCAAGATCTTATCCACCGTACCCCAGCGTTTCCGGCCCGTCGCCGCGATACACCCCACTCCCACCCTCATTTAGTCTTCTTTTCTCCTTTCAGCAGCTCTGGTACCGTGTGGACGCTGACTCCTCCTTTTAGACCCCTTTTTCCCCTGTTCTTTTGAGATGGGTTTCTGCGCCACCTCGGCGCCGTCCAATGCTATAGGACTCGGAGCTCTCCTTCCAATCTTTCCCTTCCTTCGGGGAGCAGTCTGACTTCCCCGGTGCCACCACTTCTTCTCTTACAACCCCTCTGCAGTTGAAGAGCTTCTACATTGGCCCTTTTCTTTTTGCTTCTGGTCGCCATGAACTCCCTTTAACCTTCATTAAGTGTGAGGGGGTCCCCCCCCCCTCTGGGATGTGGCTTCTAGCGGGATACAAACGCTGTGTTACTTTGAGTTTGCTGCCTCACTCGTTCCAGTCTTCTACCAAAAGACTGATTTGTCGTTAGCCCAACCCGTCCTGTTCGGTTTTTTTTATAGATCTTAGCCCCCTCTTCCGGTATCCTTTATGTTTAGTATACCTTTTCCCTCCTTGGTACTCCCCCCCCTCTCCCCTCAAGATCTTCCACCCTTTGTTATGCGTGCAACGTCAAGCGCCTTCTAGGACGCCTCCGTCTTGTCCCCACATCTCTAGTTTTGTCGCGGTGCTTTTTTTTTACGACTTAGTAGTTCCGCCTCTGCAAGAACATCCCCTGCTTTTCACCCTCCGCGCGATAGTCACGCTGTTCGGCGCTCCTTGATTTTCTTCCCCCCTCGAAGACTATCCTTTATCTGTAAAAGATATCTTATATTGTTTCGCTCCCGTTGTGGTTTTCTCGATCCCTCCTTTTCACCATACATGAAGATCTGCCGTATTCCTTTTTCCTCCTCCCCCCAGGACGACGCGCGTAGGGTAAGAAGGAGCTGTAGGCTTAAGTAGACCTTCCCCCCTCACGTGTTTTTTCCCGAGCATCGCTCAACCTCTTGGGTCTCGTCCCGGAGATTTTTTTCATCGATTGTATCAGGCCAGGTTTTGAAGCTTCGATCTTTTTTCTTTTCTGGCTTTCCCCTTTTTTTTATTCCTCCCCTTTCCCGTGTTTCTGAAATCACCCTTGCGCCATACGATAGTTTTCTCACTCCTTTCTGGTCCTGATATGTGTTGTTTCCACGACACCTAAGGTCTTTTTTTTCACCGATCAACCCCCCTTTTCTGTCGGGCTACCTCAATTCTTGACGATCCACATCTTTTCGTAGCCCTCGATGGACACCCCCTTTTTGGGTTTATCCAGCCCCTAAATGTTTTTCCTTTGTTAGATGATTGACTAGGATTCCGTCACTCACGTAAGTCGTCTTCCCGAAGAGTGGCCTCCCCTCCTACTGCTCCCCCCGTAAGCCCCATGTCGCCTCCCCTTTTTTCTGAGAACCTTCCCTCCCTTTCCGATTTGTAGCCTTAGTGGCATTTTCTGTTTCGGGGTCAACTCCCGAGACACCCCCCATCTCAGAAAAACTTCCCGTGGTCTCTGGAGCTGAGGCGTCACCTCGTATGTAAGACTTTTCGTCTTCTTCCTCCCCTTTTCCCGTTAATGGCAGTCTTTCTCTTTTAACTTCCCCAGGTGAAACCTCCTGTTGTTTTCTGTGATGGAAGACGGCGCGGATTTCCACGTTAATTTTTCCCCTTCCTGTAGTGACCCTGCCAAGGTGCCCTGCTTCTACCAACCAGTCCTTTTCCCTTCACCTGTACTCAAGCCGCGCTACTGCGTCCCCCGACCTTCCCTTCTCTTTAAGTGAGAGAATCATGGATTCCTCTGATCTACCCTCTGGGCCTCTCCCTTAACAGGATCTCTTTCTTTGTACCTCTGCCTGGTTCTGCCCACCGATTTGTCTAGGTTAGATTCCTTTTTCCTTTCAGGTTAGTTTCCCCCATTTCCTACAGTCAATGACTTACTCGTACACGGGTTTTCGATGATCTTTTTTCCCCTCCACAGAAGACCGTCAAGAAGGACTCCGTCAGTCGTTTACTCCACTAGAGACAGGACCCCTCCTTTGAGCAAGTTTGAGGCTAATCTCTCGAGAAAGCTCAAGTGCCCCTTTCGTGGTTTCGGTCGCTATTGGCACATGATAGCTTTTTTATAACTTCTTCGCAGAGAATTTATTTTTGCCCAGCCAGTACTCTTCCCCCCCCTCTTTCCTTCCTTGCAGAATCCTCATCATGCCGTTTTCAAACCAGTTGTTTTCCCTTTTCTTTTATACCACTATTTTTTCTCCCCGCCTTCCCAGATACATCTCCCGCTGGATCCCCTTTCTTAGGCCCAGTTAGCAGGGGACTCCCTTTTTTCGTTTTTCCCGATTCCCCTGTCCGGGACGTACGGAACCGCGCCTGCCCTCACTCTTAAAGATGACTGTTCTTGACTTCCCTTCCTCTCAGTACCCCCGTAGTCGACGCCGAACGTCTTCCCCCATGCCTTGATGACTTCCCCCTTCTCAAAGTTTGCCAGTAACTCTCCCACCAGTCCCTCCTTAGACACCCCTTTTCCTTTCGGAGAACCTCTGCTACCTTCGGTGTTCACTACACCCCCCCTCCCCTGAAACCTTTTTTTACGGCCTGGAAAGCGCGCAGGTACCTTTCCCCGCTTGACGTTTTGTCTCCGTACTGAGCTCAGGTATTGAAGTCTTCCGTCACCGATCCTCTCTCCTCTTTGTTTCCATCCTCTAACGGGTTGGTCCCCCCTCTTTCCTGCCTTTTTTACTGTTATGGCTTGCAATCTCCAGTGCTTTTCTTAATTTAGATTTCTTTTCTTGATCCCTGGTTGATTTTTTGTTCGGAGTCGGTCGCAGTTTTTTTTTTTTCCTGATTTTCCCTCCCCAGGTTTTTTTAGCTTTCTATGGAGGATTATCTTCGACCTGTGAGCCGGCGCACTTTCCCCCCTCTCCTTTTTTGCTAGGGTCTGCAATCCGGAGGCCGTATGCCCCCCCAGTAGGATCCCCCGGACCGCACACTCTTGGATGGTATCCGTTGTGCTGCGGACTGTTCCGATTTGAAGCATCCAGACCCCCGTCTTTACCCTGTTTCACCTGTGCCAGAACCCTGCGCTCTTTTTTTCGCCTCGTCACAAACTCCGAGGTTTTCAAGAGTATTCCTAGGCGTTTGACTCAGTTTTTTCAGCAAGGCGTCCGATCTTTTAAGATCAGACCTCCTTTCCCCTCGCTTAGCCCGCCAGAGGAACCGACATCTCGCATTTTCCAGCCCAAGAATGGTTAAGTCCCCTTTTCTCCCATAGCTTCTCTCTTTTAACCATGGTTCACCTTCCCATCTTCTTTCTTCTTTCCTCCTTGTTTTGATTAGATTCTTTTTTCCCTTTTTCCCTTCATCCGATACAGGAGGACAAGGGACCAGTCTTTTTTCTTTGCATAGAGCTTTTCTTTCCTATTTTCCCCTTTTCAGTCATGATCGGTCTAGTGATGCCTCGAATCTCAGGAAAAAGCGATCCGGCTGTTTCTTTTTTCCTTCCCTTGTCTCTTCCCCTTCCGTTACTACGCTTTGACAAGTAGTTGACTCTTCTCCCAAACTTCGTTTTTTTCTCTCCAGGTCTCTCTCTTTCATTTTTTTTGAGTGGTTCCGCGGCTGCTTTTCTCCTCATAGCCTCGGTCTTCTCCCCCCTAACCTGACTTAATTTTTTCATAAGATTGGTGGGGCCTACTTGTCCCAGTTTTATCTAGTTTTCCAATTTAAGGACCCCAGATGCCATGCTCTAACGGACGTCTCTTCTCCCTTATGAAGTATGACTTTTTCCTCTAAACCCTTCGCCAACCTCCGGACTAGCTCTTTCGACTCGCTCTTCCCTCCCCTCCAGAAGCCAGCCGAATCAAGCTCAAACGAAAGGTACACAAATTTCCTCATTGCCTTCTTCTCCCCTCAATCCCATGACCTACCCTTTTGAAACGCTGTTCGGTCCCAGAACCCCTAGTTCCCTTCTCCGGAGCTCTGGGAGACTCTTGATAATAAACCCTTTCTTTCGCTTTCGGCAAACACAGAGAAAATCTTTGAAGGTTTTTTCTTCGCTTTTACAACAACATGGTTTGCCTGTTTTTTTCCAGTCTCACCCACCCCCTCCCATTGTCTCCTGTTTTCCGCCTTACCGGTATTAACGTTGGGTTCCTTCTTTGGTTGGATCGCTGTACGACGTTGTGTCTCCTCCTTTCCTGTTCTTTGGTCCCCTTCTTCTTCATGCTTTCACCCGGGTTTCGTCATACGGATCCCTGGGTGGCAGGTTTCTTTTTCCCCCGAGGTTGATTGTGTTCTTCTTTTTACTCTGCCCCTTCCTTTTGATAGGGACCATCAGCGGCTCTGTGATTTTTCCCTTTTAGTAACCGATTCGCCCCCTCAGTGCTAGGCTGGGACTTCGACACCATTCTTTTCTCCCGTTAACAGGGTAAACTTCCTTGCATGGACTGATTGCCGGGGCTGGGCCTTCCCCTGGGTTCCTCCGATCTTCTTTGGATACGATCTCGGGAAGCTTATTATCCTTTTTCTATGGCCCCCCCAACTCCTCCTCCCAACACGCCGTTCATTCTTTCCCTCTTCCTGACTAATATATTACCTTTCTCGAAGGCTGTTGCAGCGTGACTTACTCGCATCCCGGGTTTCGACACTCTGGAATTAGATTTCCCCTTCTTTACTGGATTTTTTTTTTTGATTTTATTATTCATTAGACCCCCGTGTAGGCGGTCCCGTCGATGGCCGGGAGATCGACTGAAACGGACCCCCTCTCTACCCCTTGAATACGTTTCCCCCACATTCAGGTGGGACAGACGCTGAAGACTCTCTCTTTTTTTCGTATGCCTCCCTTTACTTTTCTATCCCAAAGGATCCCCCCAGGACGTTCTTCCCTTTCGCTCCCCAGGATTGCCTATACCTTCGTTGACTTTACGTTGTCGAGGGTCGTATTGTTTTTTTTAATAACTTTCCCCTTTTTTTCCATTTCGTTCCAGCCGAGGTTCCTCGGTGTCCAGTCTTACTATGAAACCCGACCCCAAGAGGTCGGACCGTGTCACGGCCCCTCCATTCCTTAAGCCGGGATTTCCTATCCTCTCCGCTGATAGCCTCCCTCGGTAGACTCTGTACCTTCCTACGCTCCAGCAAAACTTCCTTTTTCCTCTTTTTGTTCAATTTCTTCCCCCTTTGCGGCCTCCAATTACAATCAATAGACGACCCTCTATGTATAGACTTCTTTTCTCCCCCTTTCCCCCCTATGGGCTTCGCCCTCCCTTTTCAACGGTTGACCCCAAACTTCCTTTCCTTGGAAATACCGGGCCTTTTTAGATCGCCACGGTCGTCGTGCATTCGTCGTCCCGTACCCCCCCTTTAGAATACTGATCAGCTAAGTGGATGAGTTCTCCCCTCGTTTATTGGCAAGTCTAGACCTTCTTCCGAATTTCTCGACAATTTTCCCTGCGTTCTCCCAAAATACCTTCTTTAGGTGTAGCACACCCGATCCAGACCAGCTTTAGAAGTTTCACGAAGCTCCCGCTGGCAATTCAAATGTGTTTTCTTCTACCGTTCCTAAATCTCCCGCCCTCTCCTCCACCTATTCCCACTTGTTCCGGAGCATTACATCTCTTCGAGTCCCACCCTTTTACGTGATGCTTGCACAAGGTTGATCGGTCTTAGTACCTAAGATTCTATTGTCTTCCATTCACGACGGGCTGTTCACTTTCCCCTCCTCCCCCTGATAGCCCGCTGTTAGCGCGCTGATGGAGCCGAGAAGCCCAGGACTTTCCCCCTGCTTATCCTCTATTTTCCCTCCTCCGTTATGATTCCCATCCGGGTCCCTGAATGAGACTTAGTCCTCCATCTTCTCGCCTTCACGTCGTGTCCCGCTAGATTAGGTTAACCCGCCGTTGCCACTGACTTCTCCCTCTAAGTACCCCGTAGTAGGCCCCTCCACACCTCAGATTTTTGGAACAGAGTCCTAGTGTCCTCGAGAGCTTTCCCCTTCCTGAGTAAAAATTTTTTTGAATATTGCCTTGGGTAGTTCTTTTTTTTTTCCCAGCTTCCCCGTTCCCCCCCCCTTTCTTGACCCTCTGACCTGAGTGCGACCTCGACGTGAAGAGAAATAGTAGAATTCTTCTTTTAAGTAGAGGTGTTCCCCTGGAATTCTTTACCTCACCTTCTTTTGTTTCCTTCCCCACTAGAGTTAAGATCCCATAGGTGTTCTTAGCTCGATCTAAACTCTTTTTGTTTCCCCGACTCCAACTTCCTTTCTATCTGATATTATGATCTTACCGGACGTCCCGACCTCACGTTCTATCCTAACCGTAATCTTGGACTGGTTTCAGGTGTTCCCAGTTGCATGTCCCAGCGGGTAATGCTCACTTTATCTTCTCTCTTTGTATATTTCTCATTCCTTTCTGGTTTGTTCCCCACGGGCGCCCCGGTGGGCCAGCCTGACAACAACACATCTTCATTCCAAAACTTCCGTCCAGCTCTTGATCCGGGGGAAGTCCCTCTTTTCTACTCCCTCTGTGCCGGCTTATTAAGAAATGGATTTTTTCCCCTGTTTACCATTGCGGTTGGAGGAACCTTTCCCTTCACCTGTGTTACTCTTATGGACCGGTAGCATTGAGATGAACTCCTCGTCTTTTTTGCAACCTCCCCCCTTTTTGACAAGGATCCCTTCCCCCACCACAGACCTCGAACTATAAAACTTAAGCACGCGAGGTAAGGACGTGACCCCCTTACCCTTGGGTCTATGGATAGTAACTTGAAATTCCCGTAATTTCTGCTCAGGCGGATCTTTATTTGGTAGTCCTCCTCCCTTACCCTAGTCCCTGTTTCTTTTCTCAGCGAAGCACCAAAGTTTTTTCTTATTACGTGTCTCTTCATTTTTTTCATCGCGCAGCTTTCGCCCCCCTTTCTCGATCAGCCGGCCATACAGACCTGAAGGGGTCTCTTCTTCCTCCCAGATTTTCCGGGAAGCCTGATAGTCTGTCTTTTCCTTTCCACGTTTTTTTCATTTCATTAGTCTCACGGCCATCCTTGCCCGGCACCTGTGATCGTATTGCGGACATTCTCCCCCTTTCCAGTTCCTTTATCATCCGCGTTGTTCGGTTGCTGTATTTTTCCCCCTTCCTAGTCCTTATCCCTCAGATTAGACTTTGTCTGATGCCAATCACGCGGCTAGGCAGTAGATCAGTTCAATCCTCCTTCATCTTTGGACTTTCTGCAGACACTTTTTTTTCGAAAGCCCATATCCCCTCCTCAAGATTTTCCTTCTGTTGCAAAAAGCGGCCCATGTTTAGTCCCCAAAAGCCCGCCTATGTACGAGGTCCACCTGTTTTTTCTCTTTACGGCCAAACGAGGAATCACACTCGTCCAGCTACCCACCTCTTCCTTACTTTCTTCCTCCAAAAAGGCCTTCTACCAGCCTTTAAAACCTTTTTCCTCCCCTTCCGTTTTTCCTAAACTTTCTTTCACCGCTTCCGGCCAGTCCAGCTTTCCTTGCCTCTGGCTGAAGCACTTTTCCGTTCTTCCTAACGCCCCTACCTGCTTTGTTGTTGGACTGCACACCGCAGATTTTCCCCCTTGGTTTCCCCGGGGAAATCTCCAGCCTAAGTTTTTTTCTCAGTCCTAACTCCTCTCCCTTATTTGAAAAGCACCTCCCTCTAGCCATCTTTCTCTTCCCGACGAGTGGTACCAGCTCCCTTTTTTGTCAACTTGATTGTCCTTCCCACTGTTCAGGGGATGGATGGAAAGTTCCGTGAATGTCTCTGTTGGAGGTGGTGTCTTTTAGTCCTTTTTCGTCTTTTGGGATCGGGGCGGAACCCAGCGGCACCCTTCCTTAGCTGTTAATTACGCTTTTTATTATTTCTAGCCCTTCTACTTTCGTGAGCTGTGCCCGTAGGCGCTGCTTCTACCTGCGTATTTCCCTTCGGATTCTAGTATGCCTCTCGGGCTGCAAGTTGGCCCATTCCTTTGGACTATTCACAGGTCCCATTAACTATCCTGATGATAAGGTTTTCTTTAGAACCTAGTCCCGTCCTGGTTCGGGAGACTCGACCCCTCTCTCGACCTTCCCCCCCAGACATTGGAGGCACGTTTTTTTCAGCAGGGGTTTTCTTTCTCACACACTCGACGTACTTGGTAACAGTCCTTTCGCAGCGGCGAGTGCATCGTAGCATTCTCCTCAATCTCTATCTAAGTTTTTTTTCCGAGAGTTCGTAGAAGAGCCTCTTCACTCCTAGTACCGCCAGATAGTTCCTTTTTCCTTACACCCGACTTTTTCCTACTTGTTAACTGAGAGATCGAGCGGTCTGACGATGGTGATGGCCCCATCTTTTAATACCTCATTTTTTTTTTCTATCTCTTTTATTCCCTTCTTTCTTGACCGATGAGAAGTTAACAGTCTTTTTTGCTTCCAGCAAGATTAGGATGGTCCCTCCTCAGGACGGGTCCCTTCTCTTCCGAAGAGACTTCTTTTTCTTCGGTCCTTAACTTGAGGACGTATTTGCTTTTCCTACGGTTTATTCCCTTTCCACTCGCCTATTAAGTACAACCCTTTCTCGTTTCGACTGCGTCCCCCCCCCCCCCGGAGGTGAGAGCCTTAACATACGGGCCTGTTTTTTTATAGAGGTTCTTTTCTCCATAGTATAACCTTTTTTTTGTCCGCCAAGCAATGCAGCTCTTTCGGAATTTTTTTTCCTCGCCCGGTCCCTCTTCCTCCCTCCCTTTTTCCAAAACTTTTCATTTGACCCTCGCCCCAATGCTCGATTGAAGTACCCCCTTCCGTTTCTTCCCCTCCTAGTCCTTTCTAAAACGCGCCGAACTCCCTCCCGCCGAAGCCTTCCCCTCCTCCTTCCTTCGTCAGAAGAAAATTCTCCAACCGCCGACTCCACCGTCTCAACGCCATGCCTTGAACCCCCTTCCACTACATTCCCCACTGATCGATTCAAGCAAATCCTGACGGCCTAGTCCTTACCGTTTATGTCTCTGCCTCCCCCCTCCACCACTTCTTCTCCATCGATGGGCGAATCGGAGTCCATGAAGTTCTTCCTTATGGTTCCGGTCATTTACCCGCAATTAATGTTTCCCTTTTTTTTCAATGGTGAAACCCACCACTTTTTCTATAGGAGTTTGACTCCCACAACCACACCGATGGTACCATCCCTTTTTTATCATAGCCTTTTTTTTCTTCATGGACAGTGTTTGCATTATATTTGTGTCAATGGCCTCTTAACTCTGTGCCGAAGGTCGGCACATATGTGGATCATTTTTTCTTTCCCTTCTTTATTTGGTCACGCCTTTTCGTCATAGGCCATGAGAAGTCTCTGCTTTACCGTAGTGTTCCTTCTCTGTTCCTCCTTCCCCTCCCCTTCGGTGACCCACATACTTTGTGAGTCTTTTTGATCCGTGACCCTGTGCTCAAGCCTTGTCGACTGTTCTTTCCCTATTTCCCCCTCAACCCCCTCTCTGAATGAGTCCGGGTCACCGTCTTCCCTTAATTTTCAGTCTTCTCCTTGTCCTTCCCTTACTCTCAGAGCTGAGGGGGCATTCGGGATCGGCGAGATGGAGTGATTGACTTGACCCTCCTTTTACCATCCTGCCTCAACACAGCCTACGGAGGTTACCTTTCTTTTTCTTGCCGCATATCCCCTTTTTTGCCTGGATTTTCCGTTTCCCCCTTCCTACAGGCATCCTGGGATTTCAAGATGTACTCCCTCTTCCCTTCTTAGTTCTTTTTTTTGGGGATGATAATAGACCAAGTGTAAGAGTGCCACTTAGTCGGAAGTTTTTTCTATTTAACGGGTGCGCACCCCCGGAGAGTACCCTTCCTTAGAACTTTTACGAAAGGTGGGCAGAAGGCGTTACTCCCCACTACCTCGTCCCTTTAGAGAGGAAGTGCCATGCGCTCGATCTCCGTGAGATTCAGATTCCCCTTTCCTCTACCCCCTTCATTTTTCCCCTTTGAGGTTTTCTCCAGTTCCTGGCGTGAGTTAAGGGCCGGCGGCTGGTTTTTTTTCTCACGTCCTTTCACTTTTCAGGTAGGCTGTGAGTATCTTCCTTTCCCCAAGAGTCCTTCCCCCAGACAACCTAGTTTCCCTTCCTGGTACTCCGCGATACCGCCATTAACAGGGACCGGTAATTGAACCGATTTTTATCCCCTCGTTACGCTGACTATGCTCCCTAGATCACCCCCGGCGGTTTCTTATTGATTATTGTTCTCTTCTGGAAAAGGGAGACTCCATGCTACATGGACGACAACTCCCCGAGCGTCCCCTTCATATTGATCTTCCCCCTTTTCTTCTCCCCAGTCAACTCCCCGGTGACGTCTTTTTTTCCCCCGCTTCTTAATCTCTCTATTTCGGTTAGTGATTCTGTCTCCTCGTGTCAAATCCTGATAGCTAATTTAAGTTTGCCTTCTTTCTCACAACCCCTGATTGCGTTTTTTTCTAGTTGCCCTTGTGGTGTCACTGCCTTTGCTTTCCTGAAGGTATCTTCTTTTTTTTTGAAAACACTCCCCCGTGTTTCGGTGAGACCTGTTCCAAGCCACTTCCCCCGGGCTCATGTTCTCGCTCTATTGGGCCTTTCCTCCCGGTTCGTTTTCTTCCCTGGAATTCCCCATAGCACGACAAAGACCGCAACTTCCCCCCCACTGTGTTCTGCACTAACCCTGCTTTCGTTTCCCATATACGGTATTGCCAAGCGAGGTGAGGCTTTTAATACTGACTTCTCGTTAGTCCTTATTTTTCCCCCCATCGCGGCTGGCCGTCTTAATCTTCCTGTTTCCTTTGAATCTGATTACCTAAGAGTTATCCTTTTCCAAAGTAGTACCTTCTCTTTTCCTCCTCCTGTTTGAGCAGATCCTCCTGTTCAAAGATTCAGGAATATTCTGTAGAGTTTCCTACAACTCCGGCGCTCCCTAAAAGAGTGAAGCTTTCTTTCTTTCCACACCCTCGGCTATGATGAATAAGACCTCTCCTCTTTCTAATCTTGATCCAAGATTCCCCCTCGCTTTGCAAAGCTCGGAGCTGTTTCTAGACCCCAGGCTAACGTTAACCGGGAAGGCCCCCTTGTTTTAAGACTTCTTGTCCCTTTAGGCTCTGTCGGTTGCCCTTTTTTACCTACACCCTCCATGTGATCCAAATTCTTGATACTCCCTCTCTTTCCGAACCTCTCTCTTCCTTTATGTTCCCTTCTCTTGTTTTGACCCCGACACCGACGTTATTGTTGCGACCCTACCCCTTATTCGTTGCCCTCTCTTCTACATGGCTCGGGGCCACCCTCCCCGTTTTTTTTTGAAGCCAATGGAAGGAATTTTTCCTCTTTTTCGTTGAAGTATGATCATTCGGCAGTCAAGAATCCATTTCAGCTCTTCTTATTTGACCACAGTGCATGTCTTCCCCATTTTTTGCCTCTCCCTATTCTATTATTCCCGATTCGTTTCCTCTAGGCATTGCGGCAACGTGCAGCCAGCTGACCCCACAACCAGAGGAGAACGTTTTTTCTCTCTTTTTGCTTCATTCAGGTCCTCCCTCTGCCCGGATCGTGAATACGGATATCTCTTGTCACAGGGAATGGAGTCTCTCTTCTTCCTTTCCGCCCTCACCTTGGGTAGGTTTTTTCAGAGTCTCTGGACATTCCTTAATCTTTTTTCGTTGCCTACGAAATGGTGACCCCCCTCCAAACCACCCTCCAGCCGTCCCAATAGAACTCTACCTACAAAGCCTCCCCGGATTCACTTCCCTGACCCCACTTCAGACCCTTTGTCGCTTATTTCACCCCTTGATTTCTCCTTTCATTTTCTCAGGAGGATTCCCCCCCGAGCGTTGTAAGAGGGAACAGATTTGCATTGCTTCCTCTCGGTCTTGTAAACCTTTTCGTATCTTCCCTTTGTATCTCCTTTTCTGCAACCCCTTTTCCTCAATCCAGGAAATAGCCATGACTCGTACAAGGGGCGAATCATCCATAACTCCCTTCCAGGGTCTCCAGGTGGACTCCTTCGTCGTAGTATTCCCCCCCCCTAGTTCTTGAAACTTTTTCCTCTAGTTTCTTGACCGCTGCTCCTGGCCCGAACTATCCTCTCGTTTTTTGG
>Ga0179591_1322328_pt1 | contig 21417 bp, 16 predicted proteins | sample CZOMad2_1_08_16f_FD_182891 | JGI IMG/M metagenome (GOLD analysis project Ga0179591, IMG submission 182891) | Vadose zone soil fungal communities from Angelo Coast Range Reserve, California, USA - CZOMad2_1_08_16fungal (PacBio error correction) | ecosystem: Environmental > Terrestrial > Soil >... | reverse complement strand
AACTTCCCTCCCCCCTGTATTAGCACTTTTTTTGATTTTTGCCCACCTCCCCCTAGTCTTTCTTCCGCAGGTTTTTTGGTTACTGTGATGCCGCATTCTGCATAACCTTTACCTGACTTGTGAACAGTTACTCCCCCCCACCCCCGTTTTTGTCTAGGGCACTTCACTTCCCCCACTACGAAACGCCGCACGATGCTGTGTAATACACCCCCCATCTCTCCCCGTTCTTCACTCCCTCTCCAAGGCACCCACTTAACCGCACCGAGGTGCAGACCCCACCTCGCCCATTCCGCCCCCCCCCAACACAAGCACACGATTCGCACCCCCTTCTCATGGCATACATTGCATCGGCGATGTTTCCATATCCCCCAAAACCCGAGAGCTCCTTGCTCGCCATTTTACACCTCCCCACTCCTTCTTTTTTGCAGCACCCCTCATATTTTTGCCTTCTGTTCTATGTATTCAGCCGCCGTCCTTTTTTCCCAGTCATGCCATATAAACTCTTCTTCCCGCTGTTCCCTGTGCCCTCTCTAGTCGAGACACCTTACCATCTCTGCTAATCGTGACCCGCTTACGACTGTTATCCTTGATCACTGTTCCTTCTTATCGACCCGTAGGTACTGCTCGACACTCATTACCCTCCATTACATCCAACACGTTCGCTTTGGTTACCTGAGCACCCGCACCGGCAGGGTTTTTGGCCCTTTCGTCCCGGACATATCACTTGATTGGCGCATCTGTACTTCTTCGTCGGTCAACTTGTCTTGAGGTTGTTCGCCTATCTCCCCGTGTCATACCCATCTTGATGTGAGGCTTTGGCTCTTTGTCCCCATGGACCTGAGATGCCAATGAAGATCGCTTTTTTGCTGGACCCGTTTCCATACATTGCATAGCGTTGGCCATTCCTCAGCGGTCTTTTCAACCAAATCGGTAGCGTCGGCCTGCCCTGCTGTCCTTTCTTAACAGAATCATTCTTCATTCGCGGTATAAATTCTTCGTTGTGCGGTGGTTTTTCTTCCCCCGTATCCCCATCCCGGCCATTCCGGGCCCCCACTCTGTGTGGGTTTCATCAGGCTCGACACACACCTTTTGTGATGTATGACCCCCCTGTGCTGCCCCCTCTTATCCTCTCTAGGCTGAACACATCCCGCCCACACTTGTATCATGACCCCGCCGGCCCTTGCGACACTCATTTCCCCTCTTATCACGAACAATAGCGTTACTTTGCCTGACGCTTCCCCCCCGGTTAACCCCGTGTTATTTGCGGCAATAGATCATCCACGCATTGTCGGATCCTTCTGTTTTCATTAGATGGGGGGTACCACCTTTGAACGTTGCTCTCATAGTAACCTGGGGACATTGTCCTTATTGTTGGATAGCCTTACTTATAGCCAATCGCGCTATTTCCCCCAGATCAGCTGAATTTCCAGTCCTCCTACTAACCTTTGATTGTCTGTGTGTCCTTCCCCTTCACCCACCACAGGGACTCCTTCCGGGGATACACACAACCCCATTGCGTCTATTTCGTTGTTTACACCCTCATGCATAGTTCTCCCTCTTTGTTAGCACGTGATGCTCGTCCCCTACCACATATTCAAGAATAGATCCGACCGTATTTTGTATTATGTTTTTTCCCCGTTCTGTTACAGAAGATTCCGCCTCGATAAGTGGCTACCCAGTCTTATGCCTTATTTGGCTGGGCCCGTTGAAGTCTCCAATCTGAGACCCGCTGCCCGGTACCCTACATGTACCTCCTTATGTAGGTGGCGAACCTTTTCTTCCCCACACGTTACCATTTGCAATGGCGGAGGATGGTCTGGATTGTCTTTGTTGCTTGCGTATGACCGAGGCAAATTCGTTTGCCCCCGACTCACTCCAACCACTTTTTCTCTTCGAGCTGAGGTCCACATACACCATGCACGTCACATACACCAAACTTCCATCAATCCGCCAGAATCCGGAATGTGGAACCCATATTGTTCCATTTTTTTCGTCAGAAGGTCCCCCCAAATTTGGTGTTTCCGGAACCAGGTCCCCCTTTCCCTTCTCCTATCATCTCCTTCCCGCCGTGAGTTTTTCCTTGCTTGGCATAATGCCATTTTTCCCCCCATCACCTCCCTTGCCATACACCCATTCCAGTATGGTCATCCCCCGGTACCGTTGACCACTGCTGTTCCCCTCCACCTATACCCAGGACCGATTCCCACGTCGTCTCCTACCCATCCCAGTTCGTTCCAAAAGTTGCCGTTACTCTTTGACCACAACCAGATATCCCTCACCATTCGCTTTTGGCCTCCACGATTTTCCGTTTTAATCCATAGCCTTCCACCACGTTCCTGACTGTTACCTCCCATATGTGAATTTCGTGGCCGCGTTTGTGTTTCCATCTGGGTTCTCCCTCGAAAGGTGCGAGACCTGAGTTCCTCTCCCATTTCTTTAATGACAAGCATTACCCGCCACACCCATTGTGTCGACGTGGATGCGTGGCTTCGTCTACCTCCTATCCGCTTACACCTACCTCGGGACTACTTATATTTGATGTGGTCACCCTATTTTTTTTCTGGAGTGACCCCTTGACTCCGGCGTCTTTCCAGCGTCCCCGGGGGGATCTATTGTCTTTTTTGCTGGCCACACAAGTGTCCCCTCCATAATGGGACCATCCTTAAGGCGTCAACCATGCCGGACCCCTCTGCGCCTTTTCGTGGGACCATTTGCCCTGACCTCCCGACATTCACCCCTAACTTTCTTTGCATTTCACAAGTGCTTCCACTTCACCAGTAGTTAGTGCTTACGAAACAGATTTAGGATGCATCCTAGGTATTGGCACCGTCCTGCGAGCGAGATACAGGGCCGCGAACTTTACAGCCCACTGTTTTCAGGTCTTCCCGCTTGTTTTTTGGCAGGATTCTTATTCTTTAATGATGGTGACCGCATGCCCGCACCTCACAGTGATGCGAGCCGCTTTTGCTGCATGTTCCTCCCCCCCCGTCAGAAACTCTCCCCCATTGGTTCAAAATGGTTTCCTTGTCGTTTTTTTGCATTTCACCCGCTCGTCCCCCCCTGACCCAGTTCCCCCGTCTCACTCATTAAAAAAAAGGGAGCCCTGTGCTACGACTTCCAGTATCTCCTCCTTCTGATGTCCCCATGTGGTCCTTCCCCGGGCGGTGCGTTGAACGGTTTTTCGATATCTTGGTTGTTGCTGACAGTAGCTCTTACGTGCTCCCGTATCACTGCCTTCATAGGAGCCCCCCTCCCCGCACCTTCGATTTTTGACTGAAAGCTGACCACATGAGGACATACAGCAAAGTGTCACCCCTAAGGCGCTCATTTCTGTAATGTTTAGACCCGCCTACACCTGACGTGGGCAAGCTTACATTTGCCTGAGGTCCACCACCCCCCCAAATCTCCTTCGTACCATATGACCCCATTACTCATGTATCACCCCGATCCGACCCCGTTGTCCTTCCTTGCCCCTGTATGTTCGCCCGTCCCCCTAGTCGATTTTTTTTTTTTTTTCTTGCATTTTACCTGAGACGCTGCCCGGTTATAAGATACTTTTTGGAAACTCCACTCCACTTAACGGACTAGGGTTTCCTCGACTTGCCCCCTTTCTGTGATGAGGCGACTCTAGGTCGAGTGAATGTTGACCCACAAGATTGCCCCCTGCCCCGATTACTCCGCTTTATGGTCCCCGGTTATTCGGTTTCGCCTGACACACAGTCCCAAGTCTGACTAGTCAGTGCCCAGTTCTCTCTTCGGCTGAAATTGTTTGAGGCGGTCACTATCTCCCAATCAGCAGTTCCTTTGTACCCAATTTTTTTGCACGCCGGTATTATCCATGGTTCCCTCCAAGGCCTCAACGCCTTACTATTTGTGTCATCGGTGATTATTCTTGGAGCCTTTTTCGTTACGAAGTTGGACCTCCTATTACGATGTCTCTACTCCCTTCTGTGTGCAAGACCAATCTCATTCCGCATGGATTATCCGTTGATAGCGTCCTGCCGGTACTTCCTCCGCGAAGCTTCTTCGGGTACAAGAGGTCTTGCTTGCGTGTATATCAGAGCCCTTTCGCGTCTGGTCTTATCCCCGTCACGCTTCTTCCCCTGATGAGCCGCCATCCCCCCCCCTTAGTGACAGCATAGCTTCTCGTCGAGACCTGCTGAAACATGTTTGACCTCTCGTACTATAAGCGTTGCCCCGCTCCGGCCTGGTGTGGGTTTACGAAGCCTACTTTCCGTGTTGGGGGTTCCGATGTCACGGTCCTTTAGTTTTCCCGCACATTTTGCATGTCGATCTTCTTTTCTCTAACGGCGCGGATTTTCGCACATGGTGCCACCTACCTATCCGCTTTTCGTACCTTCCCTTTTCTCGGCTTCCTTTCGACTTGTGCGGGCAATTCTGTTGCCCAGCCATCCCCGACTCTCGCATAGACAACGAGACTGATCTACTTTAGCCGTTTCAATCTGATTCCGGGCCTCTCCGAGCTTTTGTATTATTATTCTCGATTCCCCCCCAGGTTTGCGACCCTTCCAATTCCACCTTGCCCGCCCGGGTAGAGCGCACTATCCCGTTCGCTTTTCTTATTTGCTGTGATCAGTACGATCGACACGGCGTTGCCAGCGCGGATCGTATCGCCCAGCTGAGCCAGGGACACCCGCGTTTTTTGTCGCCCGGGGTCCCCCATGTGGTGGTCTTAGTTGCAGTAATGCTTTTCGATGCTATGGACGTCTTGTCGACTCGAGTTTCTGTTCAATGCCTTTAGGCTTTGTGATGGCCATTTGGAGCCAGCGACGTGCCCCCCCGGACGAGCGCAAGTATTTTCAAACCGCCACTGGTTGCTTGGGGGTGGCGCCCGGATCCGATTTCGCCGGCCCCGTATTACAAACTGATTTTTCGCGAACGGCTTTTTGCCCATAAAAGGATAACTGTTGCACTGGTCGTTAATTCGATATCCGGGCACTGCCGATCGACCTCTGCCGACTCAGTCCTCCCTTACAGGCCATGGGCTTCCAGCCCGTAGGTCTCTGACAAAGCTGAGGTTTGATTTGTAATTCCGGTCGCCCTTTATCGTATTCACCCAACAGCCTAAAAGCTCCCCCCCCCCCGGTGTCCTTTGTTGTTCGTTTCTGCGCCAAGCCGTTTGGTCTTCCCCCACTTCTTCTGTTTTTGGAGGCACCCAATTCCCCCGGGCGACCTTCGTGTTTTGGGTCCCCTTCTGTGCGCCAGGCCCCTGCTCCCAGACGCGTTATGCTGCCTTATGTCTTGTGCCCCATTACGTTTTTTACAGTGGATCCCTTCTTTTGACCCGGTGTCAACGTTGTGCCTAGACTCTGAAGGCCTATCATGCTTTCTCTGGAATCAGATGGCTTCAGCTCATCGCATAGGATTCTGTCAACTTACTCGGTTCTGATGAACTTCTTTGCCTTTCGTGTCCCCACTCACTGCTCAGCATTTTTGAGGATATCTCAAATGGCTCACGGATACGTCCCCGTCCAACTCCCCCAGCGGCTATTTGAGGAGCGATAGTTTCCCGTAGGTTGCCGCTTTACAACTTTCTAGGCCCGGAGTATCTACGCCTTGTAACTGGAGGCACCCCGCCTGGTACCGTGAAGTTGTTAGTACAAGTTACTCGTTTGCCTCCCTTTTTTGAGGCATATTATTTAGTGTTTCCCTCCGCCAGCCGTTGGCTGTTTTTTAGATATGTAATATTCATCCACTTTTCCCCTTCCCTTTGTTAATGAGGTCCGCCTCCACTCCCCCCCCCGCTTCTTTCCAGGGTTAATTTCTCTCCAAAATTGCGGATCTTAAATCCACTACCTGATTTTCCAATACCTCGCAGAAATTCCCCCGTGATACGCTACCAAGTCCTGCGTTCTTTTCTACTCGGCCTTCCCCCTCTGCCTGTCCCTCTACAGCGTTCACACTAGAAAATCGTTTATTCCGACCCCCTTACCCTTTTTTAGTAACGCACGAGGTTCCTTTTTTCGATACCTCCCATCTGCCCCCAGTCCCTACCATCTTTCCTGACACACGAGTGCTCCGTTCCTTTTTTTCTATGCCGGCGATACTACCGTTAATCACTGTCTCCCGGGATGCAAGGTGTTCTTTGAGACCCGCCTAGTAGACTTCGACTTTCGCGTTCCCCGTTTGTTTTTACCCCCCTTTTCCCTTGCCCCACACTTCAGTCCCAAACGTTATGAATTTTTGGTACATTTCGGACGAGCCAACAAGGTATCTTCCCTGTGAGTCCTGTCTCCCCTCCTCCCCTGCTGCCCGGCCGTAAAAAAAAGTATTTTGCCCGGAGGGAATGCCGACCCGAATGCTTTCAGGTTTGCAATTGTACCCGAGTTGCCTTGCCACAAAGGTACCTATTCCAATCCGCCGCCCATCTATCCGTTACCCCCATTCGGTCTGATCGGCTGAAGCCCAGACTAGTAGCTTATTCACCGTCGCTCCCGCCCCTAAGCTACGAGTCTTTTTTTTTCGTTTCGTTTTTGTTCGACACCCATCTTGCGCTTGGTTGCGGGTCTCACCATGGCCTAAGAAAGATGAGTCCACAAGCCTGAAAGACGGACAACAAAATGCGTAGCCCTGATATTTTAGTAGTTTTTGCCCCCTCCCCCAGGCCGATCTTACTCCAATTTGCCAAGCGTCCCAAGTGAGACGGACCCATTGCAGTGTTACGATTGGGCATCCTCGTGTCCCTCCCGACGGTTCCCAATTTTCACGTTTGTCTCTCTGCGTATAAATTCAAGTGCGCTGGACCCTTTTGCCCGACTTTGGTACCCTTAGGCTAGCCCCCGCGTGGTCCCCTCCGTGCTTACCAGCCACCTCGAGAGAAGTTTTCCTGTTTTCATTTGTTGCTACCTCTCCCATTCCTGATCAAATTCCCGGTACTGTGCATAATCGATTGTCTCCTCCCGCGGGCCTTGCCTCACTCCGCACCTGTAAGGGAGTGCACCCGTCTTTTTTTTTGAGGGTGCGGTAGACACCTCCACCCTAATAGGGTGCTCAGTCTCTTATCTCCCTACCTCCCCCTATTGTCCGTTTTGTCTGGTTTTTTCGATATGACCCCCACCTATCACCTTGGATGGGGAAGTCCACCCTTGTCGCATTCCCATTGATTGCGCCAAATTTTTGCACACCATGTTGTTGATTCCGATCCGCCCCCCCCCCCTTGGGTGGGCCTACTGCACTTCACAGGTACTATATCAACCTATGCATGAATGACCGCTCCGCCGACCCTACCAGCTAGTTAGCTGGTTACTCCCCCCGTCTTTACTTTGACTTGTCCCACCTCCCGTTGCTGTCCCCTTTAGGACAAACCAACCATGTGTCTCATTTAAACGGACAGGTTCTTCGACCAAAAGCATGCCTCTGCATCGTTACACCCAAAAAATATGTGCTTCTCTCTACCTTTCCCCCCTACTTTCTGCTGTTTTTTGTTGCTTTTTCCAATTTCGTCCTTCCCCCCTCTTGCCCCTGATACTGCCCGGCGGCTGTTCTTCAGGAGCTCTTCAACGCGTCAATAAGCCCCTACCTTTTGCCGGGCTCGTAGTGCTCCCCTTGGGCCCCCCCCTCCTTGTCAATTTTCCAGTACCGAATTGCCACCCAACACCGCTCCCGTCCCCGGCAATATCGTGTTGGCCCCAACTTACACTACGGATGTTTCTTAGTTGCAGTATCCCATTCCATCTTTTCCCCACCGAATGTATGTCTTTCTTTGATTCTCGCCCTTCTCATCTCACCCGAGTTTTTCTGTGATTACCCCTCCTCCCTCCTGCTCTTTGCGCTGAGCTTGTTCCAGCATTTGTCTCCTTGTGCGGTCTCCCCTTTTTCTTTTCGCTTTGGTTGCCTCGCGGCTCGCCGGTGTGTCCCTTTTCCTTTTCTCGCCGGGCGATTCCTGATGTTTCAACGGCTGGGTTGACTATTCCGCCGTAGATTTCGATATGTACGTTTGCTTTCCCCGAGCCTTGCGAAACGGGGATGTGATTTCCCTGCCTCGCCCCGACTCTTTGCATCGGTCCTTCCTTCGGAGTTTCAAGTATACCAGCCCTCCTAATATAGCTGTTTTTCATCGGAGGAATTTAAATAGGTCGGCGGCACTTTGTCAGCTTTCTCCCCTCTTCGGCAATTTTTTTTATATATACCCCTCCGCTTTTCCATCTCATCGTTAATGATTAGATTTTTTACGTACGTGCCCACTGGTTCAGCGACAACTTAGGCTTGTGTGGTTGTCTTCCTTCGCCTGCTCTTTTCCCACTATCCCCTCAAATGCACAATTATGAGTTCCTCGTAGAGTTGTGCTTTCCCTATTTTTTGGGTTTGTGTTGTCGTCCTATAACCCTGCATCGATGTTACCCGCCCTTGATTTTGTCCCCAAATGTTCTGGAGCGTCTACTTTAGTCACCCTATAAGAACATGGTTTTTTTAATGGTCTTTCAGTTCACAAGAACTTTTTCTAAGATTAACTGTCCGCCGAACTATACATCTTGCTTGTAATTTTTAATGGTGTCTCCAAAACTGAGCCTTACTGAGGGTTTGAATGGACTTGTGCTCGCTGCCTTTTGGGAATGAATATCTCGCGACTTTCGAAGGCTGTCCGGTTGCTGTGACCCTTTTATCTGTAAAATGTGCCGTGTATGCAGGCCGGACTTGAACTGTTTGCCACCCTGCTCCAGGAATTTTTCTTTTATCAGGCATCGGTTGGCTTATTGGTACAGTCCTGTTTCCGTCTTCATGTTTGCACTTTTTCCTGTTCCCTTCACCCAAGGCATTAGAGCATGCTGACGTATAGGGTAGTTCTATCATTTGTGTCGAGTCCTTTCCCCACACTGACTTTTTCTTTTTCCGGCCGCGCTAGCATACTTTATTTTTCTTATTGTCTTTGTCTGCCCATGACCATCCGCCGGAAAATTTTGCACTCCCGAACGGTCTGTTCACTTGCCGCCCGTTCCCAAGAGTGGTGTGCCCTGGCATTCTGAACTTCGGCACAACTAATCCCCCCATATTTCCATCACTGAGTTGGTGGGAGAACCTCAGTCTCCCGGGGATTCACTTCCCCCGGCGCACTTTTTCACTCCTTTCTCTCTGTCCAACAGACCCTTACGCTCTTCCTTAAAGTTGGCCTGATCCCGTAGTAGGGTTGTATTCAGGTTCGGTGGCTGTCAGGGTCCCCTTTCCCCTCCCACCCCTCAAGTTCACAGCGTTTTTCCCATGGATGATCCTCTGGGGCAGCGCAATGCTTTGTTTGTCTCCGACGTTCCCCTATGAAACTCTTCTCCCTCCGTTCCCCGGCTTGTCTAGGGGCGGTTTTCTCGATTTTCCCCCACCCCTTTCGTTCATTACTTTTTTGCGGAAAATATTCTCCTCCCCTAAGGAGGCCCCTTTTTGTCTATTAATCCATTTTTCTTTTTCCCCACTCCCACCTCTAGTTGACGCCCAGTGCCTCTCCTGGATGGTATCCCCCACTTTTGTCTTGCGACTGACTGCTCCCCCGTGTAATCCTCGGGCTTCTCTTGCCTTCCCGTTACGTGCTTTGCTCGCGGTTATAACCTCTGGTTCGCCAGTCTTTGGCTGTACCGAACCAGCAAACCACATTGGAAATCACCCGCGGCCACTTTGTTGCCCTGGCTCAGCGCTTTCGGGCCTAGTGTACAATAGTCCTGTCTTGCATGTGGCTTTTGTCTTTCCTGTTTACACCCTTTTTTATCGCTCCCCCCCCGCCCACCTCATCCATGTCCCCCCCGAGTTAGACCCAGTCCGAGCTATCTCAACCCCATCCGGGTTTTTTCATGTTCCTCGATACGTGCATCTTCATCCGAGTTGTCTTTCCCGTCAGAGAATTCTTTGCTCCCCCCCCCCGGCCTTCGCTGGCGCTCCTCCACACTACTGTTCCCAGTAGATTTTTTGAAAACATTTTTGATGACTTCGCGCATCAAACATGTATCATCCCCAATGCACCCTAGGAAGCTAATGACCCTCTTTTGAGAAAGAATCCGGCACAAGTTTCCTTTTGGCTTACTTGGACAAAGATGTTGAGAGTTATTTACATGTATTTCTTTAGGCCGGCAAACATTTATTGCTCTAAAAACCTCTTTCTGTCCTTGCCATCCGGCCGCCCCGACTCATTTCGTCGTTCGGGGTTGCGGCCCCGGACCCCCCTTGAATCAGTCGGTTGGTTTCTTTTGTCGCAGTCACCACCCGTCCTTTCCCCCTAATTTTTTTTTTTTATAAAACTTCTTGACCACCCGCGAGGCAATCAGTCTCCCCCAAATCTTCGGAGTCCCTCGTTACCCCGCTGCCCAACTTAGTCCCCTCGAAGTCCCGACTCCTGGCGGAAGGTGGGAATATGCTTGCACTTATCAACTTGAAGCACAAGCCGATCACGCTCTGCAGCCTCGCTCCCGCTCGCCGATCCCCTTCTTGCACGAGGTGAGATCCCAGCATGAAGTTCGCCGCCTTTGCACCAGGGAGTTTTTGCACGGTTGGTTTTTTGTTTGTTCACTCGATTAATCTGGCCTTTTCTAGGAAAGGACTGTGCACCCCCTTATGTTTCGGAACTGAGGGTCTCCCCGTTCTGTCTGGATAATGCTTTTTCCCCTCCTTACTGAGCGGCTCTAGTCTTCCGTGGGATTTGGTTACATCCGCACTGCCCCTTTTGCGAGGTATCTGCTCAAGGTAACCTTTTACAGGACATATTGTCTTCCTTTCCCGAATGACTACCCCCCCCGTTGGCTACTTCATTCGCCTGTCCTTACTTTTCCTGTTAACCGTCCTACCCCTCCGGTCCTACCTTTTGCTACTTTTGTCTTGCACGTAGCTGTACTTCCTAGAGGGTGAAGACTCCTCATCCAGTTTGATGTTTTTTTAATTGTTTATCTCCTTTCCCCCTGCCCCCTCCAAGTCCAGATGCCACTTCCCCCCCAGGAAAGGATGGGTCTGCGTAGCTGTATGTCCTCAGTGCAATGTTGGAAAGGGAAGGCGGTTCACGAGACCCTACTTTCCTGTCTCCCCTTTGTGTTTCCCTTGAAACAATCATTCATCTCCACCCCGGAGCACGCTCGCACCTTTGAATGTGGATTCCCTCACCGCACCGAGCTACTTTTTGCGATGTTTTTGCTCCACACACACACAAACTTAGCCATGAGTTCCACTCGCACCTTTGTCATTAGACTTAACTATAGCCCGGTTATCAACAGCTTGAGCTCTGTCCCCAACCCTTGAGCCCCACAAAATGGACGTTGTTGTTCAGCTCCCTAGTTTCTCTCCATTCGGCTTTAAGCTCCGGCTTTCTCATCTTAGCCTGATCCCCCCTAGGCTTCGCAGATTTTTTTTTCCGAGGGCTTCCCGGCGTACTTTCCTCTCTTTTTGCTACGTCTTTTTGTTTAGACCCCAGAATCATTTCGCCCAAAAGGCGTCAGGTATCCGGCTACCGCCCTGCTCTAAGTTGGCATGTGCAATTTACGATGTTTTTGACTTATAGTCCCTTCTTGGACTCTTTCGGTCAACAATCAGTTTCTCCTACTCGGCTTTCCTGAGCTCCTACGCTGTTCTTCTCTCCCAGAGGCCTTTTCAATTGCTCTTTCCAGTCCCCGAGCGCCTTCCGGAGTCGCAAGAATTAGCGGGCGCCCTACATACTTTTTTTCTGGTCCAGATCCTTAGGAAAACCCGCAGACCCCAGCTCTATTCTTTAGTTTGACATACCCCTGCACTTCACCCCGGTATCGCGCCGGTATGCCTTTTAGACTTGTTCGGCACCCCCTACGGGGACCATACTGTTGCACCGGACAGTTTTCCCAGTGCTGAGTAAGTGACGTATGCTTTTATGGTCCCTTTCCAGCCAGGTACAATGTCACCAGATGTTGGGATTGACCCCAGATTACCCCCCCGATTTTTTTTTTCAGTCTGTCAGGTTTGCCCCCCCATTTCATATCTGTTCGACAAAGCTTTTTTTGAGCCACGTTGTCGGTGTTCGTGAACACCTGCTTGCCTAACTTGCCTAATTGCGCGAAAAAGGCCGCTCTCTCTGTCCCACCCCACCCAGGGGTCGTTCCTTTCTGTTATGCGCTTGTTCCCACTTCGCTCGCAGGCATTGTTGTGAGCCATAATCCTCGCGTCAGTCGCACCCCCCTTAGTCCACGCCTGTAAGAGTACTAAAGATGATAGGGCCCCTGCCTCTTCTTTTTGCCTCTGTTGTCCTTCCCTCACGTTTTCAATATGGCGAACCCAACGCTCTGTTGATACAAGCTTCCGATGCAAGCCCTCCCACCTCCATTCCTGTTCCCCTTGTTAGACTTTGTACCACCTCTAATTACCCTTTCAGACCCACCATGGTTAGACCCTGTCACAATCGTTTCATTTGCCTACCCATCTTCGAAAGAAAACGCGCGTCAGAAAATCAACCCACATGCGATGCTGAGGTCCCCACCCTTTTTGGTCGACCTTTACTCTAGACGGACTTCATCTTGTCAAGGGTCAAAATAATTCTCTTCTCTGGAACCATTTTCTAATCTTCGAGTCAGCACCGGTGTCAGCTTGACCCCCCCACAACGCCCCCAAACGTTCCAACCCCTACTGCCACAACATTGCCGGAGTGTGTATTCAGACATGGGCCGCTGCGAACGTAGGGATGTCCCTGGCGTCCCACTCAGTCAGTTATATGGGCCCCAACCCAAAAAACTGCCCATTCACCCTTTTGTTTTACGTGTAAAGTGTCCCGATGCCGTGTAGCACAGTCACTTTTTTGTTCCTAGTAAACGCAGAACCCCCTCGGGAACCACCACCCCTTCCCCCACCACTAGGAAAACCCTCGTTTCCTCATGTGCCAATCTATCTATCGTGGGCCACGCCTCAGTTGTAACTTCTTGATCCCGACAGGCCCTTGTCTTTCTGTCCTGCCCGCGGACGTACGGCTTTTTTTATTTGGCCGCCCCATTACTTCAGGTCATTGTCCCCCCACTTATCTCAATCGATCCGAGTCGATCCCCTGTTCACCTCCGTACTTGTAGCCATTTTTGAACCCCCAGCCGTCATATTTTGTTTTGTAGTCATTCTCATATTAGTTGCTGACCGGCCCTGGACCACAGGAAGCTGCAACTTCCTAGCCTGTCTTCATGGCCCGCTTGCCCATATCATTGCCCCCACGCAGTAGTTGGTCATTTCAATATGCTGACCAAGCGGAACAGCCTAAGCTGGAGCTTTCTCCTCTCACAGGCCGACTGGGACGCATGGTCACCATGCCCGGGCTTTTCCAATGCACTGTAGTCCCCTCGCGAACATAGATCTGAGACGCGCTTTTCTACCGTCGACACGAGAGTCCGCATATGCGTCACGTAGGTTTTAGCCGTCCCTGCCCATCATTTCCTTGTGGATATCGCTAACCCCAACAACCGCTTCAGGCATGCCCAATCTTGTCCTAACACGACTCCACTTACTCTGCACGACACTTCTCCCTTTAGGTAATTCGTCTAATTTGCCCGTCTGCAGTACATTGGAAAGCGGGGGCTACGGGTAGCCTTTTGTTTTTGCGATTTTGATATGACCCCCCCCCCCCTCACCCATCGGCAACGTTTATTTATTTGGACGAGGCCTTAAGCGACTTTGTGACGCAGACGCACATTCGCTTGATGCAATCATTTTTAAATAAGTTCTCCCCTACACCCTCTTAATCTGTCACCCTTCCCGCATTCCACAACTCCGATCCCAACATGCCGCTTTAGGCCGGTGGACGTCGTCCGCGCCTAAAAGTTTCGTGATTTCTGACCCCGTCAGGTCCCCTCCCCCGTATAAATTAAAGTGGATTTTAGAGTCGTACCAGAATACCATTAACCAACCAAGTGCGCATCTGTGTCCTTACTCGTTGTTACGATTTGTACTTTTCCCCTGTACCTCGGACCTGGCCTCAGGGTGGTTGCAGCCCTCCCTCTTGGATGAAGTGTTCTGTCCTTGATGGAAGAAATTAACCAACCACCCACCACCTTATTGTTGCCAGGACCCCCGCAAGACGTTTCCTTTTTTTTGGTACGTTCCATTTTCACTAGTTGAACCGCGTTTACCCTCCTCTTCCGCGCGCAGATTCAACCCCCCCTTCCCACATGCCCAATCGATACTTCGGGCGCGTGCGCATGAGGACCTCTCACGTACCCAATCGGTCGTAACGCCCCGAGAAATGTTCGTGGTTAGCCTTATTTTCCCCTTCAGCTTTACTCTCTCCGTTTCCAACCATACGACGGCCTGGTTGTCCCCCCCCCCACTGCCCTTTCCCCCCCCCTATCCACCTTCCAGATTACTCCAGATTGGCGGTTGATAATGACCCCGAGAATTCCCCCCCCCGTTTTTTTCGGCCCCGCCGGGCTTCCCGACTAGACGCCGCGTCGTAGAATTCCCCTCTCAAGCCTCAGCGCTACGACCGTCAACGTTTTTATAGGTGTGCCTGTGTCCTTCCCTCGCGCCGCTTGCCCAGTCACGCAATAGTACCGTCCCCAGCAGCCCCTAGCAAACAGCAATCCCCCTGACCAGGTTGTTGTTAAGACCGAGAGATTCCCTTAAGCGCAGCTCTTCCGGTTTTCCTCCCCACCTCATTTTTTCCATGGTTCTTGTTCTCTCGCCCTATACCATGCGCACGACATCTCATCATTTTTTTCGCGGTGAGCCATTTCACCCCACTGCCCGGTCGGACGTTCCCTCGCTCCGTCATATCACACTAGGTCCCATTCATCTGACTTGACAACTACTTTTTCCCTCTTCACCGCATAACGACTAGTCTTCTCGAGAAGTTCTTTTTTGCGTGCGCACACCTAAGGGTTGATGCGACGCCGTTCTTGGCCCACCTTTATACGTTATTTCCTTTGAGTTAAAATTGTCATGCTAGGTTGCCCCCTATGCCCCAGCCATCTCTTTCCCGCTCCCCGTACCCAGTTCTTAGTGAACAAGTTGGACCGGATCCCCTTCCCCACGATTTCTGTAGGTTCCAGGATTCACGCAATGGGTTGTTGAGCCAGTGGCACGTTCCTGGCTGCATTATCCAAAAAAAAAGCCCTTCTTTGATATGCATGTTGGCTGACCCCCGGCTACGTACCCTGTTCTTCCGTAACGTGCCTGTGACTTCTACTCCCCTCGTGCCCTATTGCATCGCTTTCAGACGTTTGCCTTTCACAGAATGATGGGTTCCTTCCGACCTAAGCCACGGTTACTTTTCGTATTGTTTGGCCGCGAGTGAATCCGATTCGGACCCCCGTCTTCACTCCTCAGCGTGCGCCGATCTCCCTTCTTTTTGGTCCCGGAAAAGGGGATTCTCTTGTTTCGGACTTTTTGGTTTTCCTCGTGTGGTTTTCCCTCCTATGAGCATGTATTCTCCACATCAATACTGCCCTAGCTAAACTTCCCCCTTAGGATCCGCCTTGCTCTTTGAGCGTAACTTAGCTCGGTGTATTGTCTTCCCATGAACATCGTGACATTTTACCTTTCCCTCATCCCAGCCTAGCGCGGACCCCCGTCCGCAGTTTCATCCCCATATTTCTATTTTGCTCGTCTTCCCCCCCCGTTAGTTTTACGGTGCGTCTCAGAACATGTCGCCAGCACCCTAGGGATTTGATTTTTGCCGTCTATCTAACTAGTTTTCCGATCATGTGATGCTCTTTGTACCTTCCCTTGGCATAATCTACGGAAGTCGGTCTCAACACACCCACATCCCGTGCACCGCTGTCCCTAATTATGCTTGTCAGCACTTATTTGATTTTCGGGCGTTTCCCTTTCATCGGGCAGATGCTTTTTCATTCCAGTCCAGGAAACTGAAGAATCCTTCTACAATGGGTGGCAAAAACTTTTTGTCCTTTTTTTTGTTTTGGGTATCCCTCGTCTTCCACGCACCTCTCTGGTTGCCAGACGTGTTCGTTTTATGATTCTTATGCACTCACTAGAACACCTTTTTTAACCCTTGAGACCAGTTTTAATGACTTGTTCCCTCCCTCTCCTCCCACAGCGCGTTTCAAAGGCATTTCAGCATGTTTTTCCTTCCTCCAGTTGATTCGCAAAACCTCGGTTGTGACGTCTCATAGTCGCCGAGGCATCGTTGCATGTCTTCCATTTTTGGTTCCTAACCCGTCCCTGCGACCGCCCCCCCCTACCTGCGTTAACCGAAACATCCATCTCTGGCCGTCCGGGTCCCCGGTCGGGAAACTTAGCGTCCGCATTCCTTGTCGGCTCACCTGTGCGCTAAAGCTAATTTCAACCCTTTTCCCCTTTTTTGACGTCAGTGCGAAGTGAACGTTCTCAACGTCAGGTTTCTTTTTTTCTGGCTTTGGGGCCCTATCTCGCCCCCCGATCCTCCCCCTCCTCCTCCGTCGTTGTCTCTCCGACTAATGGCCCCCCTCTTGTTTTTTTTCCGAGTAATGCGTCACTTTCCACCAGTCAGGGGAATTTCCCCCCCGTTTTTGTGGAGTGTATTAGTCACTACGTGTTCCCAGAGGACAAATATCCTCGTCCCCGTCATGACAGTTGTCCCCCGGCACAGGCCCTCTTTGTCTCCGGTGGACTTAGGTCGTTTCATGCTCCACTGGCTTTTGCGACTTTGAACGACTGCTGTCGCCCCCTCTTTTTGTACACCCCGGGTAAGTATCCCGCCAACCCGTTTCAGATACCACGCAGTTTTGTCCTGTCTGCTCTGCCATATTTTCCCACACGTTCATCCAGCCGCCCGTCTTGCACCTTTTGTTATGATCGTCCTCCCTCTGAATCCTCCACCTCAGCCCCCGAGGCATCCGGCGCCAACCTGAACCGTGATCGCTTCCCATATCCTTGGACCTCACGTTATGAATGGTCTGCGTCATACTGCACGTAAGGGCTCATTCGGAGGCCTCATATCGCCCTATGGCATGTTTGTGTCTTATTCTTTGAGAAAATTTGGTGGACTCGCGCCTCCTCTGTGGAAAAACTTAGTCCCCATCGGACAAACTTTGCGACCATTGAGATAATCCTGACCACTCACCCGAAGTATGGCCCGACCCCCACGACATTTGAACTTCAAGGTACACCTTCCTTATTGTACTGTGGTCTAGTGCAAAGTGCCCTGACTTCGTCCTGGGGGTGCCACTACATCACTATTCCACTGCTATTATTCCCAGCCACCCCCGACAATCTTTGGCATAGAGTTGGCAGTTTCCTCGTGTTTATATGCGGACTGAACCTTCTCCCCCGAACTGCGCCCCCTGTTACCCCATAACGTTCCCCCCCCCCCAAAGCATAACGAGCCCCCCGCAGATACAGTTCTCTAGGTACCATTTACGTTTTCCTTAGTGATGTTGCAGCTGTGCCCCTAGTTTCGTTCCAAGTCCCCCATATCTTTCTTGACTCCCCGTTGGAGCTTCGACGCCCTCTTTTCTGTAGGTTACTTCTTTTTTCCATACTTACCTTGTTCCGGCGGTTTAGGGTCCCCAGTCAGCGGCATTTCGCCCCATCGGGAAAGGGTATGGGCATAAACCTACCTCTTTTAAAGGTTGGTGACTTTCCGCCGAGCCCACCCAAACTACTATGAATTCGCCCTGATGGAGTGTGGCGTTGGCCTTGAATACGCTACACCGCACTTGAATGTAACCCCACTTCAGGATCGCTAGGTTCTTCTTCCTTAAGATGTTCTTCTATTGACCACCCACCAACGTGGCCTGCTTCGTTCCCCTCGCGGTTCTCCGTAGGCTTGTCATTACGAATTGACCCCCCCCCCCCACACCCCCGGCGCACTTCGGTGTCCCCGTGCAGATGACCGCACAGCCCAGGGACGGTCGTCCCCCCCCACCTGAAAACGCTTCGTAGTGTAGGCCAGTATGCAGTTCTCTTCAGTGCGATTTGTAATGAGTCGTCTACTTTTCCCATCAAATTCCATTCCTAGACCTAGGAACCCCCCCCTTCCTTTCATACATAGAGCCTTGTATAAGTCTTTCATTTGTCCGTGCACCCCTATTTTCGTCTCCCCAAATGATGTTTGATTTTAATATTGCCGCCGGTCTTTTTGATCGAGATCTAACTCCCTCCTTTGTCGTTTTGTTAGTATTGTCTTGTGAAGCGCCTCCCATTCCTCGTTTCACTTGGGCGAACGTCCTTGCTACCTGTGTGGTCGGAATGCGAATACTCTTCGCTTCGGCTCCCGCCCCGTTCTATGGGTTTCTGGGCTCCTGTCTTTTGCTACCCCCGATTTGCCTTCACCCCCGTGCTCACCAAAGATCTTGCCCCCCTCCACTGTCTCATTAGTTTACCTTTCCTTATTGACGGTCCACGAAGGACTAGTATTTGTCCTTGGGTTTTATCATTGGTGGGTCCATTTACCCCAAATACACAAATATTACTCCCCAGTCCACTTCTCTTCGTTAGGCCACGCGATTTTTTGTTTAGTCCTTTACGTCTCTATTTAAAAGACCTTACCCTAACACGCTGAGTCCCAGATTTAAAGTTAGCCCTCTCCCCCCCCGACCCCGAGAAGTACCCGATTGCTGTATGCATCGATTCTTTGGTACTTTTCATTGTAACGGACACCTTCTTTGAGCTTTTCTGGAGCCGGTCCTTACACCAGAAGTGCCTCCTTTACAACGTACATTCAATCTCGGCAGACGTTCCGGTACTCTCACCACCATAGTGTATGTATGATCCCCTCATTGGCCCCTGTTGTGTTGACTTCTCTACGGGGTCTATGAATGATTAGAATGATTCCCCCCCTTCCGTCCTTGCCAACACACTGGACATTAACCGTGAGCTCATGTATCTTCCCCCCCTTGATGTTGTTTCCTTCATTTTCCCTTGATTCGGCTTATGTTTGATCCATGTACATGAGCTCCCCTCGAGTCGCACCCGCCTTTCATTCCCCGTGCGCACTCTTGAATCCAATGGGTTTTTCGCACATTAATCATCACTTGTCCCTCTCGTCTATGCCTCGTCCATCATCTGTTTCAGATACTGTCGGAGATATTAGTGCCGGTGCTTTGCAATGTAAGACATCCAATTCCCGTATACTGCATCCTCCAGTGAAAGGCGATGTTTGTTTTCTTCCTTCGTGACATGGATCAAATGTCTCTCTTTTCAAGGTCTAACCGGCGTTACCCCCAACCTTTTCGTGTTTCGGCGAACCGTGTCCATTAGTGGTCTTTCTATAGTGCCTTTATTTTTGGAAGATGGGAAGTTTTATCCTCCACCGCTAGTGCTGCATCCAAGGACTGCACTCAACTTGCGGTGTTTTTCACCTTCCCTTGAAACAAATTCGCGCTTTTTTTTCCGGCCGGTTTCCGTAATCGCGAGCTTCTTCCTCTTTCACTCACCAATGTCCCTTTTTTCGGTGTACCTGTAGACATCTTACTGTAGACCCCCCCTCTTCGTGGCACGGTTTCTGATTTTGCAGGCGTCCGGCCCACCACTCCTCCTTCATCTTATTTTCTCTTTCCCCCCTACTCCGATGCATCGCTCCTTTTGGCTACGACACCTTGTGCAGCTCGGCAGGGTCTTCTTTCGCTACTGATAACTTGACGGTTGGCACAGAGTGAGATTGAATGTCGTTGTGCCTCATTCTAACACCCCCGCGTTGTTGCATTTTCTTCCATTGAAGCTTTAGCTTCCGGAAGTAGCCGACCACCCCCCCCCTTTTTTCCGAGTGTGTATCAAGACGCTCAAAACCCCGCCCTTGTTGGCCCTCAGACTACTACTCGGAAAAATCTGTACGCCCATAGACCAGGCTGCGAGTTTTTGTGTTAAGCTTTTCCCAAAGGAAGGCTCAGTCCCTTTTTGATCCGACCGTGTGCCTGCTTTAGCGAATCCCTCATCGCCTGATGACCTAACGACTATGCCTAAATCTTCCCCCCTTGCGTCCTTTAAGTATTGCTGCTGAACAACCACCTGCTAAGAAGCCTACCGGAACAACCACAGAAGCCGCCAACAACCACTCCCACACGCCCGCACCACTATCCTGCCTATCCTATTGATCCGTAACACTAGCCCCCCTGCCCCCATGTCATCAGGGAAGATTGGAAGCTACTAGAACCCTCCTCACTCCGGACGACACAACCTTTTCCGCTTCCCCCCAAACTATCCCCAAGCTGCTCCAAACAAGCAACACGCACCTCATCTCGAATAGTGCCCCCGTCATTCGCAAGGACCAGTCCCGCCCCCCTAGGTCGCCTCACCAGGTATCCCTTGACCATCACCCACATGTGGCTAAGCCCTCCACAGTTCTACCATTCTCCCTGCCCTCAACACTTCCCGCCGAAGCCCCTCCCCCCAAAAGTACAACTCCACACCTCTGAATCAACCATAAGAGGTCCTCTTTTTAGATATCACCCACCCTATTGTCTCCCTATTTCGGGTTTTTTTTCATCCCAGAGATTCCACTCACAACCTAATCCTGTAAGAATGAGCACCCCAACTCAAAACATCCCCCCCCTAACTTTATTTGCAACCCTCACCAACAATCAAGTTTGTTTTTCCGTACCCACTAGTTCCTGTCGGTCTCCTTCATGAAGAGCTTGTACTCCTTCTTGTATGCTGACCGGGGGAAGAAGAAACAGCCTCTCAAGAAGTGTATCTTACACCTCTTATTCTTTTTTAAGTCCTCGAGGGAAAGATGTTTTTACCAAACACATGTCTCTGTAGTACCATTCTGTGGTAATTTCCACCAGCTCGGTTCACATCGAAATTGGCGACTCATTGGGAGCTCTTTTCCCCAGACTTTTTCTTAAGGTCCCCGGTGACGGACGGCTTAACCATGACGTAAGCCAGTCCCTCCCCGAGCAGCACCCCACCGTCATGTGTCTCTCTGTTCCGCGTTTCCTATCGTCCTTTTAAGCAGCCAACACCACTTATCATTGTCCCGCCCATTGCCTTTAATTAATCCCTCTGATGTTTGCGCTTGTGCCGCAACTCCACTCTTTCTGCAAGAGTCCTCCTCCCTCTGCTTTGATAGAGAATCGAGCCAGTATTTTAATCTTAGTATGGGCCATGCCCCTTCCAGGTCGCGTTGCTATAGTCGTCCATGGCATTCCCTTTGCCAAACCATAGTTGCCCCCCCGTTTGGTCTGTTGGTGACAACTCACTCAATGGAGCTGACACGCGCTTAAACCGGCGTCCTCTTCCAATGAGGATCCATTTGGGGGGTCTTCCGTATTACATTGTTGAGCGTTACACAATTAGCCTCTGACTGGTATTCCGTGTCACACGCACGCCACTACACACTTGCCGCATCCCCCACTGCACCCTCCCTCCCTAACTACTTTAAACTGACGCTTCCCCCTCACTGAGGGGGGGAAATGCAGGAGGGCTATCCTTTAGTCGTGTACTGCTAATTACCCTCTTTTTTCTCGAGTCGACTTGGCTCCCACGCTAAGCGTCCCCCCCCCATTTTCCGAAATAGTTCCAGCTCGTTTTTAGGGGCATTCCGAAACCCAC
>Ga0179591_1310117_pt1 | contig 21421 bp, 20 predicted proteins | sample CZOMad2_1_08_16f_FD_182891 | JGI IMG/M metagenome (GOLD analysis project Ga0179591, IMG submission 182891) | Vadose zone soil fungal communities from Angelo Coast Range Reserve, California, USA - CZOMad2_1_08_16fungal (PacBio error correction) | ecosystem: Environmental > Terrestrial > Soil >... | reverse complement strand
AAACAACTCCTTTGAGTTAGTTAATTGTTTTTTAGAACACACCCTGACCTCCCTCCCCCTCCTTCCCCCCCCCCCCCCCCTTTGTGGAGCTAGCCCACAGGTTTTTTTTCTTATGGGGGTTATTTCGGGTCCCGACTGTCGCCGTGTTTTGTCGCGACCTGCTTGACTTACTCTTCCCTCTTAACACCTTTCTGCCTCCGCCCGTCTTTTGCCTCAGGATAGTAGTTTTTTTTCCATGCCTGCCTCCATTTTCTCCCTCCCCCATTACATTTCAACCATAAAAAGAGGGGTGATATTTTTTGAACAAATCCCCCAGCCCTGAGTGTTTGAAAAAGACAACTACTTGAGAGGCCCCCCATTTGCATTTTTTTTTTTTTTTCCCGAAACTCAACCCTATAATTTTAAACATGCCGTTGTCTTGTGAAGGTACAACCCGTCTCCTCCCACCCGGTTCAAAACCGAAAGCTGTAGCGGGTGCTTGTCCCCTCTCCTAAGGACATTTCCAACCAACCATTAAGCCCCAGTTTTTTTCGGCTGTTGATAAGGGGGATTCACTATTACAATTTCTTAGGTTAGAGCAGCGCACAAAAAGGACGGTTTCTTACACGGGAGTCCCAAAGGCCGGCGAAGTCTTATCTCGCGGTACCTCCAACATGCCCTTCTTCAGGGAGTATATTCCCCCAGTGACTCCAATACTGACACAAAACGCCCCCCCCTATGTGTTCAGTCGTCGTCCTTGCTTAATTAATTCACTCTCACACTTGAATATTCCAATGATGCACCAATCGAAAATAAAAAGCCATTTCGCGCCGTCTCTCCCCCTCGACTGCCAAAGGACATTAAGGCTTTCAGTTTGTCAAAAGTCCCCCAGATTCCTTGGCCCCCTTTTTCCCCACCTGAAGCCTTCCAATTTGGTAAGCCACATCCTTTCTCTTATTTTCTTTTACGCTTCCTCCCCCAATTCCAGGAGGTGACTGTGTTCAATTGTGGGGGCGATTTCTACGACCCCTCCCGCCCCCCAGTCCGACCGAAGCAGTCAAAGAAAGAATCTATCCCCCCCCCAACAATAGACTGCTCCCCCCCCCCCCCTAGAGCTAAAGATGTAGGGACCCTGTCGGACCATGCGAACCTACTTCTTCCCCCCTCTCTCCCACTATGTCTCGATTAGAACCTCAAATGGATCACCCATCCGCTTCTTCACCATGTTTATCTTCCAAAACTCCTATCAGGACATTTTGCATCCTCTTACCTCCCCCAAAACCCATTTCTGCCAAAGGCATCGCGCGTTCAAAGAGAAAAATTTATTTATTATTGAGAATTTTTGAAGCTTCTCCCCTTCTGGAATAAGTGAAGTTCTTCCGCCAGACACAGGGCTTTTCTCGGCGTCTCACCACTCCCTTAGATTGTCTTTAAATCCTTGGGCGGGCAAGTTTCGCTGCCCCTCTTTTTCTTTTCCGTTGACTAAAAAGTATCGCATGGAGCTTAAGCTCCTTGATTGTTCCAGTTCCGACGGTACGCCGGTGTCCCTTCTGAGTTAATAATAAATATCCTGGGGTTTTTCAAAGTCCAGTTGCCTCTCTCTTTTCCCTCCCATCCATTTGGTCTTTTTTTTTCTCTTGCGTTTCTTCCTGGAGTTACCCCCCCCAGGAGCTCCCTTTTTACCCGAATTTCCCCGGCTTTGCCCTCTCCTCTTCCCTTTCCCCTTGAACTTCACAGGAGAGACATTCGAACCTTCATCATTTGAGACCCCAGGACTCGACCTTTCAGCTCACTTGTCCCCGACCTAGGTTTAACGAAGGCTTCCCCCTCCTCTCCTTTCCACAGTTTAACATTGGTCTCCTATGAAGAACTGGTTTATTTTAACAGATCTTTCCCCCTTTCCCACTACATGAAAAATTACGTTACTTTTGAGTAGCCATCCGGTGGTTAACGCATCGTCGTTTGAGCAGGAGGCACTTTCGACCCTGATACCCCTTTCTTTCTTCGTTTTCCATTTCATCGCTGGTGAGTGAGATACCAAAAGGGGCGCTCCTCCGCTGCCATCTGTTTCTCCATTGTAGGTTCTCATCCAGTAGTTTTTCTGTCCGATTTGCCCTAATGTACTTTCTCCTCCCTTTTTTCCTTCTCCGTTACCGCAATTTTAAATCCTTATGGGTGGCTTATTACTTCTTTTTGGCCGAAAAAACTTCTTATTCTCGTTGAGGCCGGATTTTTTCTGTCTCAGTCCTCACCTAACGCACTTCCCCAGTACGATGGGCTTAATTTTGAGATCTTTCGATTACTTCTTTTTAGGATCTTACTGCTCTTCTGCACGTTGGAATAGACGGCTTAGCATTAACTTTTGGCCCCTTGGGTGTGGGCTTAGTTTACTGTCGAATGCCCACACGTTCCGGTTCCCCCCTACCAGTGGACGTATCCACTCTCCCTGACCCTTGATGGCATAATCTCTCTTAATCCATCGCGCAGTGCTATCACTAGTCACCTTCGGGTGGGTTTGTTAGATCTCTCTCTCCCCCGGAGTTCATGATAGTGTGCAGCCTTACCTGATTCAGGCGTTGGGGCAGACCACACTGACCTGCCCCCCCCGTTAATAGCTGTTGGTTGCGATTGTGTTCCGTCGGGCATTTTTTCCTTCCTGAATGTTACCGAAGAATTTACGTCACACCGATTGCCTAACTTTCTCCTCCATTGGAAGAGGATCAGTAATAAATTCCGAGTTACGGGTTCTCCTATACCTCCGGAACCCCCGTAGCCTTCTCCCCCCCCAAACTAACCTTGCCCAGCCGGATTTGTGTTTTTTTCCCTTTCCCGTCGTACTCTTGTGCACAAATAAGAAACTCTTTTAAGCCCCCACCAAACGGTACTTCCCCCCCCCTTCGGGCGCCAGTGTTGCGTATTTTTCTTTCCATTTTTCTTTAGGACCCTTTCTTCGACGTGTAAAGAGTCTTTTAGTAGTCAGTTTTTTTCCCTTAAGCTTGTTCCCTTGTTTTCTCAAATCTGGCGATTGCTAACGGAGTTTTGACCTCTATGGCTCGTTTTTTTATTTTTACTTCTGTTGGACCATGATCCCCAGGTGACCGAATTCCTTATGGAGGCCCTTCCCCCATGCCCTTCCCGATCCCTTTCTGGTTAAATAGTACTCGCCGTTGGTCACCTCATCGCGACTGCGCCTCCCGCCACACCAAGTCCCTGAGTTCGTCTTTTCTTCCCTTTATTAGGACCCCCCCATTCAAACCGGACTTCCCCTTTGTGTTTACCCACTTAGCTGGTGGGTTCCCGGGCCTTGTTTTGTTGTCCCGTCTATCCTCCTTTTTGGGACCCTTTAAGCCTCTTCTTGTTGGTGCGCTACTAACCCAAACGGAATGACGCCGTCCCTTTGGCCCTTTTTTCCTCCCCCTCCAGAGAAATCCTGCCGTTCTTTTTTTGGACGCTCTTAAACAGTTGCAGTTAGGGCGAATTCGGGTCTCCTTGTTTTTTTATCCCGACGCCGGTCCCCCTATATTACCCAATGGAAACTCCATATTGGACCCGTCGCAGCGACCACTGAGGGTGAATTCCCCCGTGCCCTCTTTCCCCTTTAGTCCGCTCCACCGATGTAACCGAACTTGGAACTCTCCCTTGTCCCTTGGAGACTAGCCACATCTTCTTGATCAACCGGTGAACATTGCTGAATCGGGTCCCTATTGTATTCCCCCCTTTCCCCCCCCCCGATGTTCTTTCTCTCTTACTCGGTGCTATAGGTTGCCACCCACCAAACAGTAAACCAAGTGTAAGCAAACCCTCCTTCCCTATCTTTTTTCTGTACTTGTGCTCTGATCCGGCAAAAACACCCCCCAATGGACTCTTCCCCCAATATCCGGGCTGAACCCCTTATTTTTTTCTCCTTGGTCCTTGCCCTTCTTTCAAATTCTTATTTCTAGATGCTAGGAGAAGTCACTCCCCACTTCGTCCCTCTTCTCAGTTGAAAGTACTTCTTCTTTTCCTTTGGGGCGATTGAAATACCCCACCACACCCCCGCCAAGATCTTTTAGTGCGGAGGACCTTTCGACCAACCGCCTGAGCAGGATTCAGCTCAGCCTGCTATCCCCCAGAAAAATCACTGAACGAGAACTAGAGTTTTCAATAAGATTCTCCGTATTATCACACTCATCCCTGTCTCTCTATAAAAGTTCTCTTAACATCGCACCCACGGAACGCTTCTATCCCCCATCTCACCCTGAAGGACCAAGAGCGTCCAGGATATCTCAACCAGGAAGTTTTTTTAGACCGTTTCCTTTTGTTGACACGTGGTGCCGTTCAAGACAGTGGCCCGTCCCTCCCCTCCCCCTCCCCGACACGATTTTATTTCACAAAAGCATTCCCACCCCCCCCCCCCCCCCCTACCTCCCTTCCCCCTCCTTTGTGGAGGATTTCCGCTCAATAAGGCTTTTATTCCTTCTGGGATGCCCTACTCTGATCCGTAAGCATCCGTATACCACGTAGACCCCCCAATTCGTCTCGTCGCTGCCCACCCTCCACCCCCAGCTCATAGCAACGTTAGTCTCAAGTGAATGATTTTCAAATATCTATCATGCTCCCCCCCTCGATCCGTTCCCCTTCCCCTCCACTAATTCCTCACAGTCCCAACGTGTTCAGACCTGAGTTTGACTGGGTGCGATCCTCTTTCCCCCCTCCCAGTGATTTTCTTGCCACCAACTATGCCACCTGAAAACCATTTTTCCCGATGGATTAGACCCTCAGCCCTGTACTGTTCTTTTTTTTCCCAACAACCCCGTTTTTTTCGCTGCACATCTCCCTTCCCTTTCAGTGATACTCGTCCGACCTAATAAGTTGTCTCAGGCATAAGGCGCGTTCCTCCTTTTTTCTTCTGATCCTTTACTTTTTTACCCTTCTTCTTTTCCCCCGGGTTGCTAAAATCGCTACCGTGTAATATCTTTTCTCCCTTTTTGGGTGAGTGCGGACCTTACCTGATCTTGAGTTTAAACCCCTTTTATCTGTACCTTTTCTTATTAGCTTAAAACAGGAATCTACTACGGAAATCCCCCACCTCTTGAGTCGCTTTCATTCCACTTTACTTTTTCTCCCACGTAATCCTAATAGCTTTTCGTCCCCTGTAATTCTCCTCCACATAGCGTTTACTCACAGCCCCTGTTTACGCTCTTAAGGTTTGAACTTTTTTTTGAACCAGGGGGGCAACTTGATGTTTGCGAGGATTGCCCATTGCCAATACTTAACCTCTTGGTTCCCCTATTTCTACGTATTCGCCGGCGGAGGGACATGAGAGTTTTGTGTCTTTTGAGATGATTACGAGCATTTCTCGATTTCCCCCCCCCTCCCCCCCCCCCCCCATTCCCCGTTTTAATTGAAACTTTCCCTCTACTCCCTCCCAAACTTTTGTCTTTTGACTAGATGTCTATTGTCCTTACTAACCCAGTTCCGCTAGTTTTCTCTCCTGACTTTTTTCTCCCTACTTTTTCCTTCCTATGTAACCCATAGATGTTTCTGAGGGGTCACGCACCGGTGTCCCCCAAAACTACACTTACTTTCGCTTTTCGTTCTTCCTGGCGAGATATGACTTCTTACACCCCCAAACCTTTTGACCCCGCTTTCACCTTCCTGGCACCCTTGGTCTCTTTTCGGATCCGTGAGAGAGAATTTTAGAGACCCCTTTTTCTTTATCGCCCTTTTCTTGACGGTAGTGGACCAAGTGAGGATCTTTCGTGCCAGTTATGGTGGTTACTCAAGTTATTCTCTTCTAATCCTATCCCCATGCTGATTATCAAAGTGAATATCTGATAATGAGATTCGACTTTTTCTATTCTCCCCGTGTTCTCTACTTTTCTGAGGTTTTTTATACCTCTCAGTGACCGGAAAGTGTTCTGTCTTTTTCCGTTGTCCCCTTCTGGTTATACCGCTCCTCCCTCATCGACAGAATGAAAAGTATGCCAAATGTGATCTGGGATCCGTTTTTTGGTCAACCTCCGCGGTCGGGTCTCTTTCCCCGCCAACGTCGGACCAAGGACCCTACCTTTTTTTCTTTGTCTCCCTGTTTTCCCGTCTTTTTGTGAAAGGGGCCCAGGCCTTTGGATGTTCCAGTACGACCTCAGGCACCAAAGCTATAGTCAGGGTCTGTTGACCGGAACTTTTTCTCTTTGTGTAATGGAAATCACTGGATATTCTCTTTCTAGACCCGATGGTCGGTTCTTCCCTTCCTCTTTTTCCCTGTTGATAGAAGCACCGGCGTTTTTGATTGGTGGACACCCCCGATTACAAGGACATTCAGATTCCCAACCCTTGTTCATTTTCTAGGTGAGTGCCCTCCTTCGTTTGTTAGCCCATATGCGAACGTGACCATGAATCGGACTACCAATCACTACTTCAGCCCCGGAGTCTGAAACAAAATCCTCTCCCCTGCTTTCCCACATCGACTCCCCCACCCAATCCTTGAAGTGTGATGAAGCATCGGACTCCCCACCAGCCGTCGTTCCCGTTTCGACCCCACTGTTCCCCTTTCGGTTTTCCCGGTACCTTCTTTTCTAGATTCTCTCTTTCCTCCCCCGACCTCGGGAGATAGAAAACATAAGGTACCCCAGGCGTTAATTTTCCCTTTTTTTCCTTTTCTTTGAAACCGAACCCTCCCCGATCCTTCCCTTTCCGAATCTACCCCTCCCTTGGGAGTAGCGGAGTGTTTCTTAGAGTTATTTTGCCCTTTACTTTCTTTCCTCTTACCTTTCAGACTAGGCATATCTATAATTCCCTGAGAGATTCCCCGGAATTGCCCCTTTCATCCCCCCTCTCCCCAAAAGTTATTGGCACCAGAAATGGAACCCCTGCCCGTGTCCGCGGTTACCCCATCCCCCCCCTCCAATTTGCTCGAAACTTTAGTCAAGTTGTTTTGACCCTCTTGCAGTGTCCGGTCCCCCCGGACTTCCTCCTCCCCTCCCCTGATAGGAGTATGGGCCAAACAAGCTCCAGTTTCCGTGCAACCGTCGACGCTGTTATTCATGGATTTGCCCCCTTATCCTTGCAAATTAAAAAACCTTTGAGGAGACCATTGAGACTTTGTTTCATATTGGTCATTTCCCTTCCAAGCCACCCCTTCCCTTTCAGTCAACTTCACGCTTAGTGTCTTCTTGATTCCCCTCAGTGATTCCGGTGCAGTCCTGCTTCGGCTAAGTTCTCCCTCTAGGCCCCGCCTCCAGAGAGACAACAACTATAGTAGGTTCGCCCGTTTTCTTTTCAACCCTTAATCAATCGGCGCCACTCTCCTCCAGATATCCCCCTTTCGGTCCCCCCACCCCTCCCCCCGAGCAACCATTTCGGATCTCCTTTATAAATATGAGCCAAGTCCTGACCAACCAATCCCCTTCACGAACATCTGCTCCCCCCATATCTCACACCCTTTTCCTTCCCCTCCGTCCCGCCTTGCTCCTCCTGATTAATCACGACCGAAAAGTAAGACCCTGGAAATTTTGCCCTTTGTGTCTTTTGAAGCAAGCACTCCGCCACGCACATCCCCTTCCTTTCTTCACACCCCTGTAGAATGATTCCCCCCCCCCCCCCCAAGCTAGAACTTTTTTTTTTAGATGAGGTAAGAGTATCCATCTTACATGATCACTTTGAATGGTCCCACCCCATTTGAATCGTCCTTTTTCTCCCCCTCCCCATGAGTTCTCGCGAGTTAATCCCCATGTTGCCCTTTTGATCCCTCCCCCCGTTTTTCCTCTGACAACGTTCCTTTTGGAGATCTCAACCTGAGTAGAATCTTACCCCAATTTTTCAATCTCTGCCCCACGTTGAACATTCTCCCCCGATTTTTCCTTTCTTGTTCCTTTCGCTCCTCTTTCCCCGAATCAGGCCAGTTTCTCCCCCATTTGAAAAATTCTGAGGGATCTTCGGGATGTCGTAAAACCCCGCTTTGTCGTCCCCCTTTCCCCCCGCTCGACCCTGATAACTGTTATCAGTCTTTTTCGTAGCTGCGATATGGGAGCTGACGTTCGGCGCGGTTCAGACTTTTCCCTTCTTTACGTGACATCCCCCTTTTCCCCCCCCTTTTTTTTTAACTACCTATTCCCTTCCTTCTCTTTTTCCTCCCGAGTCGAGATTCCTTATGCAGGCGGACCTTGATTTGTACGCAGTTGAACGCTACCTCTTCGTCCTTTCCAATTTCTTTCCCAACCTCTTAGCGTCCCTTCTCATTATAAGGCCGTTTACTGGAATCCTCCGGTTGCTGAAGCATACATTTAATAAATCACCCTCCGCCGCTCAGGTTCCCATTTGTTCCCCTATTGGGTTCTCCTCGTCCTTCTTGATTCTGTTTTGAACTCTCTTCCCCGGAACAGAAGAAAATATGTGATTTCAGTCTGAGGGTTATGCCCGTCCAGTCTCTCTTTTTTTCCTTCTTTCCTTTCAGTTGTATACCTCTTCCCAAATGCGGCCGTTTACTCCTACCCTTCTTTTCCCCGGTCAACAATGAATTTTTTTTGATCTTCTTCACACTGTTACTCCGGAATCGTCCCCTTTCACTCGTTATTTTCTTCCTTACTTTTTCGCCCTCCTTTGACTCGTGAAACCCCTATAACAAAACCGTTCTGTTTGTTGGGGTACATTTGCGCCCATATTAGCGTTCTTATTTTCTTACTTTCCCCTTCGCCCCTTTCTGACCCCCTTCCAACAAAATCTTCTTGTCGGGGCCAGTAGCCCTGCGGGGTCCCTAAAAGGTGCGAAGGGATCCTCCTTCTTTTCTTTTCCCCTGTGTTTCACCATTGTCCTTTCTCTTTTTCCCCCTCTTCATTTTCCGTTCAGATCGGTCCCTTACTCGTAATCTAGCTTTTGGCTTGGTACCGTTGTGCTTTTTCTCCTTCTTTCCTTTTTCGCCCTACTCTTTCCTCCTTTGTCTCATCCTTCCCGGTCCTATCTTTTTTAAGAGTGTTGGTTGGTTTGTTGGTCGTACTTTAAGTTTTATCCGGTCACTAATAATGGCGCTTCTCCGGCCCTTTCATCCCTCCTCCTCTTGCTTTTCCTTTTTTTCCCCTTAAACTGGTGCCTTCATCTGAAAGGATTTGGAAAGGAGTTCTTCCATGTCTCCCCCCCACCGTACTCTCTGCTTTTTCCCCTTCCAAACCCTTTCTCCTCTTTTTCTGGTGTCCAACCTTTCTCCCTGTCGCGTTGCCCGTCTGCAGGAGCAATAGTTTTTGTTTTCGCGTGGATTGCATCTTTGCTTTTTCTTTTTTTCCAACCGCTTTTCACCTTTCCATTTTCTCGTTTTTCCAACAATAGTTTTCTTTCATCTCGTTGTGATCTTCTCCATGAGACCCTTTGCCCCATTAATTCTGGAAGACCCGATCTGTTTATAAATTGGTAACTGCAGCCCGTGCACCTTTCTCGTACACCCCACCCCCTTCTCCCCCCTCCCGTACCCCTCGCCCCCCTCCTCTTCCCCATTCCGAGTTTGAGCGAATCTTCCCTTCCAAAGGTTTCGTTTCGCATCCCCATGGAAAATTCAGGCCTGTTTCTAGATCTTCTTTCCCTTCCTTCTTGTTTTTTGTTGCTCTCCTTCCCCTCCCCCCCCCCCAGAATTTTAACTAGTTTCCCGTTGTCGAAAGTAAATATCCCTGATTTTTTCCCTGACTACCTTTCACATAGGTTTTCTTTTATTGGAGGGTTCTCGGCTGTTACCGTCCGGCGCTGCCTGATTTCCCCCCCTTGAGACGCCCCCCCTTCCCTAGTTTCTATGAAGAGGGATTTGGACCCTTGAGCCTTAAAACGCGTCAAATTAAAACGAGTACTTAAGTCTGCTCACCCAAGCCCTCTCTTACTTCCCACCCCGTACCCCCATTCCTTCTCTCCCCTCTTTCACAATAGATTTTCCCCCCACGAGACCCCCCCCCTAGATCCCCCCAGAGGGATATGGACGCCCCCCCCCGAAAAACTTGGAAACTCCTTTTTAGTCCATTTTTCCCCCCCGAATACTCAGGTCCCCCTCCCCCCCCCAACCCCTGGAGACATCTCCCATGTCTCCCTTTTATTGTTCTAATGCTTTAGCCCTTTTTTTGCGAGTAACCGGATGACCTCCCCCCGTCTCCTTTTTTTTCTTTTCAGAGTTCCCCTTCCCCTCCCTCGCCGTGTCTTCCCCCTGGACGACAACGACACGAACCCTTCTCCGGACACCCAACCTTATGAAGCGGCTGACGCATATCTTCCCAATTGTCCCCCTCCACCTCCCATCTCTCAGCCGTGATACCTCCATATTCTCTTCCTACTCGACCGCATTAAGGTTAACGCTCAGAGAAAGTCCCGGCCATCGATCCCTATCTCCACCTCAGGAACCCTCCTCCCCTCCCTTTCTCCCCCCTCCTCTTACACCCGATTTAAATTTCGCTGCCAGGTAGGCCAATTTCTTTGACCCCAGACCGCAGTCCCTCTGTCACTCCCGTCCATCCACAGCCAGACCAGTTTTTTCCCCCACCCCCCCTTCTCTTTCTAAACCCCAGATCCCTTTCTCCCCGTGGAGATTGGCGTCACTCTTTCCGTCCCCTAAAGTTAATTATACTTACACATGGACTTTCACCCTCCCATTTCGACACACCTCTCTTGGTCCATCCACCGATACCCTAATTCTACCCCTCCCCAGAACTTTTCATGCACGGGAAATTTTTGGACTTTCCCCTATCCAACACTCTCGTCTCCCCCATAACCTCTTATTCGACCGCCCCTCTCCCTTTTTTTTAAACCGTTCTTCTGGGCTTGTTTTCCCGACCCAGTTCAGAGACGTTTTCCCCCCATGTGAACAAACACCGTGAGCGTTACCGCGGTCTATGATCTTCCAACCCTCCCCCCTCCTTTTTGACGTCGGAAATGATTCCCTTTTATTTTTCACTAATGAGTTGACTTTCATTTGACAGTCATGTTCCGTGTCCTCCATAGGCGCGTTCAGCCTTTTTCCTATTCCTCTTCCCCCATTCACTATTTTTTCCCTCCCAATCTCGTTGCCTCCTCATCCGTTTGGGATCGATTCTGATCTTCTTTCCCCAGTTATATGTCTTCCCATTTTCTCCTTTATTTTGACCGCGCCTATTCTTCCTCTTCCAACTTTTTCCCCTTCCAATCTTCTCTTAGTCGGCTAAGACTCCTATACCCAAGGTGAAGACAACGTTGCCCCCCCATCTCCCAATAGACTCCTCTTTATCAATCCGTCCTTTTCCCCTTTGTTTTTTTCCCCCCTGCGAAGAACTTGCATGTCGGTCACTTTCTCCGATTTTGCGGCCGTCTATCCCGTCTGGTTTTTCTCCTGTGCATTATCTTTTTGTCTCCTTCTTTTCCCCTTTCTATTCCCCCCCCCCCCCCCAAATTTTGTCCGTGTAAGAGACAAGTTTTTTCGAGAAAAATTGTTGCCGAATTTCCAGTCTGGTTTCCAGACTCCTTATCCCGGCCCTTTTTCCCCTCTCTTCGTTGGTCCGGTCTTACCCCCCCCTCGCATTATCACCCCTACCACCCTTTCTTCTCTTGTCTTGGTACTTTTGTGCAGAAAACTATTCTGGTTGGTGGGCAGTCCTTCCTGCGGGTTCGCCTGCCCCGCCACCTTGTCCCACCTCCCCAGATAATGCCACTTCTTTTTTTTTCGTGCCTGCCTTCGGTGATTTTTTCAGGCCCGACGAGGGCTCAACCATGGGCATTTTTTTCATCCTGTTCGACTTTTCCCCATATCTTTCCCTTCCGTTTTCCTTCCGGGCCCGCCTTCCCCTCCCCCCCTCTCCCCTTGCATTTCTTTTCCCCCTTTTTTTCTCTTTAGTGTATCTGATTCAAAGGAAGACGTTTTTTCAGGACTTCTGGTTTTGGAAGCTTCCTTTTTTGCCGCTTTCTCCCCCTCCTCTCCTTCCTTTTTTCCCCCCCCTTTTAACTTTTTCCTTGGGGTCCAGTTTTTTCCCCCCCCGCTGAGGTCGTTTCGCAAGGAATTCTATTAGTGCCTCCCCCCCCTTATCCCCCACCCCCCCCTTCCCTTATACACGGGTATTTACCTTTTTTGTGATTGTCCCCCCTGCGTATTCTATATGTACTACCCCCTGGATAGGCGGGACCACCTGTTTTTTACCTCGTCTTTTTTGTTCAGGCCCTCCCTCCCCTCTCTCTTTGCCTTTTTAGAGTCCTCTTTGGCAGTGAAACTCCCGGAAAGCGTTAGCCTGTGGCCCCCTTTAACTTTTCATTGAACTGGAGGTAGGTCAACCTGTTTTCTTTTTCCTTCTCTCTTTTGTCTGTCGTCCCCACCTCACTTTCCATCCCTTTTTACTTCTTCTTTTTCCGTGACAGACTTCAAGGCTCAAGGCAAGAGCCGTCCCAGAGGTATTTCAATTCTTTTAGAGACCCCAACTACGGCACCCAAAGTCCTATAGGGTCTATGTTCTCAGGTCGGCACACCTCCACCTCCCTGTCAGTTTTCGACCGGGAATAGTACAGTCTGTTCTTTCTAATAACTCCATTCTTGATCATACGAAAGGCCGGTCCCTAAGAATTTCTTTTCGACCCCGTTCCTCCTCAACTTCTGAAGGTTCATTTCCTCCCTTTCTCCCCCCTCAGGACTTTGGCGGAGGTCACTTTTCGGTCGCGTGTGACCACGGCGAGGCCGGGACCAAGCCTCTGAGGTTACTTGCTCTACGACACTTCTCCCCCTTCTTTATTGCTTTTCCCTTGTCTCCCCCCCTCTTTTACTTTGTGGACCTCTTTGGATTTCTTTTCCCCTTGTCCCGCTTTTAGACCTCCAGACATTTTGCCAACCCTCCTCTATCAACTGGGAATTGACTCCCGTCCCCCCTTTCCCCTCGATTTTTTCCCAGAGAGTCCTTTCCTCTGGCCTGCACACTCCCTCGACAACGTACTCATTGCCGCTTAGGGAGTTCTCCCAAGAAGACCTTCACCCCAAAAATCCGCGAAGTCCCCCCCTCTCACTGTCTTTCCTTTCTCCCCCTAATCGACCCCAATTTTCCTATTCTTCTGAAACCCATTTTGGAAGGCCTATATCCCGCCACCAGTCAGACATTTTCCTCGCCGAAAGTCGCTCCCCCTTTCCTTTCCTTCTAGCGCCTCCAATGCCCCCCCCCCCATGACCATCTTCTTCCTTTTCCTTCCGGACTTTCTTCTTTCCCAAGTAGGAGCATGAGTGAAACCTTCTACGTAATTGTCGATCTCGTCTCCAGCCACTACTACTTGCTCCTCCTTCCCCCAGGAACCTGCTCACCCATCTCTTTCCCCAACTTTTTCAAACTTCCCCTCTGGAACCCTATCGCAATTTTCTCACCAAGAAGAAGACGATTAGTTCAGTAAGTTTTCTTTGTTTCAGGTGTTACTTTTGTGCATTCGGACTCCTGCCGCAAATCCTGTCCCGGTCTCCCACTACCTCTAGTTAAACAGTATCCTGAGAACCCCACCCCACCAACCACACCTCCACCCCCCCCCCCCCCCCCCCCCCCCCCCCCCCCCCCCCCCCCCCCACCCCCCCACCCCCCCCCCCCCCCCCCACCACACCCCCCCCCCCCCCCCCCCCCCCCCCCCCCCCCCCCCCCCCCCCCCCCCCCCCCCCCCCCCCCCCCCCCCCACCCCCCCCCCCCCCCCCCCCCCCCCCCCCCCCCCCCCCCCCCCCCCCCCCCCCCCCCCCCCCCCCCCCCCGTTCGCTTTTTTCGATCAACTGGAAAGTAGTTACTTAATGATTCAATTTCTTCTAACACATTTGCTAGGGCCAGCGACAACTCTTTTCTGATCCAACTCTCCCTTTTCCCCCCTCATCAAGTTTCGATTCCACGTAGGTAGCACACCCTCATGAAACCTCGCCCTGGACTTCAACCTCCGGTACTCCTCGGTTCTTCCCCCCATTCCCCATCTCCCCCCCTTTTTCCTTAGTGGCATGGTGAAGATATCTTGTCCAGAAATGGACTTCCAGATTTTTCCCCCCCCACCGTTGAATTGCTAGTGTCAATCTCCTTTCTCTTTCTGCCCAAAAGAACTTTGCTCTTCCAACTCCCGAAACTCTGCCCTGGCTTTCTCTCCTTCTTTCCATCCGATTTCGTGAGGTTACATTCCTTCCGCCGTTGTCCTTCTTATCCCCGTCCAATCCATTCCCTTTTCCTTTTTTTCCCCAGACTCCTTAATCTCTCTTTCTTCCTCAAGTGTTGCGACTGCTACTTAAACCCTGATTGCTTTTCTCCCAGTTGACTTTTCCTTCCTTTTGAATTACTGAAAACGGCCCCCCCCAAATAGGATCTGCCTCCCCTTCCCCGCCGTTTTCCTCCCCCCTTAATAGATCTTTTACCCTCCTTGACCTCAACCCTCGTATGTTTACTCGAACGCTATCCCCGAAGTGCCTTCTTTTTGTGCGTCAACATCTTTGGGGAAGCACTTCTGCTTTTCTTAACCCTCGACCAGACCTCTTTTAGATTCTCTCTAAGTAGTTTCTCCTTAATTGAATATTTGAGTTTTGATATCCCCGATCAGTTGCTCGATCCCCCCATGACCTTTTCTTTCCTTTCCTACATTTTTCTTTTCCAAACAAGTTTGGTTCTTGAGATTTGTCTCAGGGATGGTGATTTTTTCTAGTGTTGCTTTTCAAGATGCTTTCTCTTTCATTCCTGTAATTCCCACTATGGTCGGCGACCCCGTTTTTTGGATCATTAATTTTGTAACTGGTGGGCCTTTGTTCGGCCCATTGTTGCGGGCGTTAAACTCGCGCCTGTCCAAACCCACCTTCCCTCTTCCCTTTTGCACTACTTGAGAGTATCTTTCACATCGGATTATGACTTAAGAACTGGTCGATATTTATCGCTTTCTTGCACCTTCCTGGCTCTGTTTTTTTCCAAGTTTTTTTTTTTTTCGATCGGCAGTATTATTGTTCTCCGTCATCCTCGTAGTTACCTTCCCTTCTAGATACTTGTGCTTTTGCTTCTTTTGAATCCTTCTTTTAATTTCTTTGCGCCTGATTAAGTCGGTGTTTAGAAGAAGACACGATTCTTTCGGTTGGTGGCGTTGGCGCCCTTTTGTCATATTTATCAATTGAAGACCTTAATGACTGATTGCTTCGTCCTTTTCTTTTTTGGTTTCATCCTCGGGTTTTCGATCAATTAAATTTCTTTAGGGCCTTCCCCCCACAATCCTGTGAGAATTTCCTTTAGCCTCTGTTCCCCTTTTTAAGATTTCTCCCCAATCCCTTCGCGTGTTGCCGGACCCGTTGCTCGTCTTTTTTTTCCCTTCCATCCTAACTCTTCCTTTCATCTCTGAGTTGTGGGTTACCTTCGGTCCAAGCTTGTCTATTTTATACAGAATTTTGTTTATTTCGATCCGTTACATGCCTAGGTCCACCCGTTTCTTCCATTTCTTCCCTTTTTCTTGTTCATGATCCCCTTGGCATTTCTTTCGCTTTGTTTCGTGACCAGTGCCGGCTTTACATTTCGCAGAGACCTTCTAATTTCCCCACGGAGATTCGACTTTTTCCCTCGACTGCCCCCCAAAGTCCTGAGGGCCCTGTGGAAGAGCTTCCAACCCCAAAGTTCCTTTTTCGACACCCCCTTCAAACTAAGTCCTTTTGTTCCCGCCTCACTTTTTTAGGCGAGTCTCCCCCCCACTCAAGGTACACGGTTTTCCCCCATTTTCCGTTGTTTTTCGAAAACCTAATCGTCAAACTCCTTGAAGGGTGAATTTTTTTTTTCAATCCTCATTTCCCCCCCCTTCCTCTTGTGGTTCCTTTCTCTTTGCTAGGTCTTTACTGGTGTAGATAAACCCCCTTTCCCTTTGGCCGCTGTTTCCCCCCCCCCCCCCATTTACCGCGGAGAGTTTGGTCACGTTCCGCGTAGAAGTCAGGGAATTTTTACCAACGCTGATCCTCCTTTTCTAAACCCCCCCCTCGAATTCCCCCTGAAAGAGTTTTCCCTTCATGTAACTTGGGGTTACTGACAATTCACCTGGTACCCTGGTCTCACTTTTGTCCAAATCGGAACTTTGCCAAACTGCTGCCTTTTCCCTCTTTCAGTGTCAGATTGCCTTCCCAACAAAAAAAGTTTCGAGCACGCTAGTGTCATGGGAGTTATAGTCCCCCCTCAGCCGTCACCCCCCCGGCGAAGAGCCCAAGGATCATTTTTTTTTTTTTTTCTTGTTATTTTTTTCCACCCTTTGGGGTTTGACCTTTCCAATTACTAGCTAGGTTCAGAGAGACCCCTCTGCCCTTTTTTTCAGTCAGAAGTTATTTCCCGCTTTCCATCCGGCTTCCGCTTTTTTTTTCTCCTGCCCATTTTTCCCTTTTTTTAACCCCTGCAACCTAACTTAAACCCCGGAGTGAAGGACCAAGACGGAATTGAAACTTTAGTTCCTCTTCAAATTCTTTTTTTTCACGTACAGCAACCTCACCCCCGGACTGACTCTGCCTCTTCCCCCTATTCTTCAAAACTCTGAGACCCGTCCTTCCCAAGGTTTACGCCTGCAATTTTATTCCCTTCCGAAGTCTCCCCCTCTTCAACTTGCCCGGAACCCCCTTTTTGTCACTGTCTCCGCCGATTTCCGAGCGACCCGCAAAAGCCAAGTGCCATTTTTTTCTTTTTTAATGTTGTTTCTTGTCTGGTGAGTTAGAAGAATCCACCTTTAAGCCCGACACTAAGCCGTTAAGTCTTTTTTCCCCACAGCGCGTCCCTTTTATTGTTAATTCTCCTCAAAGGTATTCAACTTCCTTACCCCCTTAGAGCTTACCCCCTCCTTTCAGGTACCATTACATTGAGAAGAGTGCGAACCCCCTCCAATTGTTGATATTTTCCCCCTACGACCGTTTATTTCTTATTTTTTGAATCGTAGCAACTTCTAATTCATGCTCCACCCTCCTATCCTCCTCAAAACTCGGATTCACTCAATAACCCCAGTCTTTTATCGTGGTCTCCCCAACACCAGCCCCCCCCCCCCTCTTTTGTTGTTTACACCCCTTGCAACCTTTAGCGGCTTATTGAATCCGGGTCTCCTTCTGACCCCCCCATTTGATGGAACCGCTTGACCTTATCCACTGGGCTCTTTCCTTAGCATGAGGAGATTCACCCCTCCTTGCCCTTTTCATGTTCAAGCTCTGCGCGTTTTCCGCCGGGTTCCGTTTTTTTTATAAGAAACCCTTCCTCTCCTGTTCCAATTCTCCCTTTATTTCCCTTCTAATCATTTGTTGTTGAGGTTCTTACGGCTGGAGTACTCTTGGGGGTTTTCCCTACCCCCTTCCAAAGTCGTGACCGCCTCTGTCACATGGAACGGCAAACCTAGTCGCGGAGTCTTCATCGATCCTACGCGCCAGGACCAAGTTGACCCGACAAATAATACCCTTTCCCTCTTCTTTCGTACCTCGTTCATTTTCACGTTGTTCACTTGGGCGTTTGCAAGACCCCCCTTTTCATTGAACGGTTCCAAATGAACAGATCCCCAACTCGGGTACAAGTTTTTCTCGGATCTACGTACCCGCGCGTTCCTTTTTTTCTTCGATTCGATTTTTCCGATTCCAACAATGCTTGTTCGTTTAATCTCCCTTTCTTCTTTAAAACTGATCGAGCGCTTTACAATGTGCTCCGGAAGAGACCCCAATTCCTCCTCTCTTGCCATAATTCCCCCGCCTGCCTTTCCTGCTCGTTACGGCCAACTTCCTCTGTCTTGTTTTACTTTCCCTCTTAATGGACAACCATCTTTTGAGATGCTTTGTTCGCGTAGACATCGTCCCCTCCACTTACCAACCCTTCCGCTCCTCACTACATTTTTTCGGATCTTTTAGTAATCGTCTAGCTCCTTACTGCAACTTGTAGGTGATAGCGTTCCTTGCCGTGTGGAGAAATTCCCCCCTGATTGTTCCCTCTTTTTTTGATGCGATTTCAGTATTATTTTCTTTTTTTCATCCATCTTTTCCGCCTAAGGTTATGTCCTTTTTCCCCCCCCCTTCATATTAAGAATTAGTTAGACCTCCAAGAAGTCGTTCACTTTTTTTCCAGTGTCCTTCTGGTGTTTTCTTCCTCCCCCTTCCGATCCGACTGTCCAAATAACTTTTTTTTCTCATTTTTGGTCTCCAGCTCCCTCGGTGAGTCTAATGAACTACCGACCCCCCCCTTCCTCCCTTTCCTTTTATTTTTTGGTGTTTTAGAGATCCCCCCCTTTTCCGGCGGAGACCCAATACCCCATCAAAATGAATTTTTTGAGGAACTTTTCCCTCATTTTGGTTCGGCCCATTTCCCCTCGTCCGGGCATCTCGCTCGCTTTGTTTCGTACACTTTTTTCACCGGAGTGATCGCCGCAGTGGTACCACCTTATGGCTTTTCGGAGAACAATTTCCCCTCTTCGTTACAACCCCTTTCTTCTCTGTGATCGGTCGTCCCCAATGCTCGAGGTGAATTCTATCCGATGGGCAAAGTCCCGATTATGCCCTTCGTCATACCATTGCCCGTCTCCCTTTGACCCTGTTGCCACAGACTCCTTTTCACCAACACCCTTTCCTTATTCGATTTCTCATTTTGCGGTCCAAAATTCAACCGTCTCGTTTCGGTTTCCCACCGGTTAAAATTACTTTTCGGGTTTTCGGATGCTCTTAACGTTGTTGTTGTGAGAGACCCAAACAGACTTCCCCCCTTCCCCCTCCGTCATCTTGCCCCTTTTGTTTCTACACCCCCTTAATCAATGATTTTTTTTTTGCCGGCTTTTCATCACATCCCCTCTTTTTTAGTTCTTTTCCCCCCACCCCCCTTTTCCCCCCCCCCCCCCCCCCAACAGTTTTTTCTCTTTTCCCTTGCCGGTCTTTCCCCCGTTTCTCGCCGGTTTTCATTTTCCCTCAGAGACGCGACCTACGGCTCATCCTTCCCCCCGAGATGAAAAAGACAAAGAGGTGGCATCTAATGCACAGAGGTTTTCCCCCCCCCCCGAATGATTTTTTTCGCCCCCTGTTCCCCAATGCTTCTGTCATCACGCTGGCCCCACTCTGACTTTTACCTCCTTCGCGGCCCCGCGCTATGGCCAGTTTTTTTCCCCCATTAAAGCAACGTTCCCTGACAGGTCGAACTTTTTTGGGCCTTTCTCCCCCTCCTACGCGGCCCCTTCCCCCACCCATCGGAGAAAGCCAAGGTCGCACTTTATTGTTTAATGGGCTGAATAGCCATTTCAATAGGAGAGATTGCGTGATACAAGTTACCCAGGATCTCCCTTCTTCCTTTTCCCGCTCTGTCTCTGTTATCCGCCTGACCATTGCGAAAACAAAACTTTGAACAAGATGGCTTGGCTGTAGCAGGGCTCACATAAATTCTTTCCCCCCCCCTCTCGACTCGTCTCCCCCTTCTTTCCCCCCCCACGAGAAGCACCAGGCTGAGCCTTATCAAGATTTGATGATTTTATAATTTTGATCATGCACTGCTGAACACCAAGACTTTTCCCCTTCCTCCATCCCTTCGATCTCTCTCAACTTTCATTGAACAAGCGACCCTCAGTGCTCCAGAAGTTTTTTTTTCACGACCCTAAGGAAGTTGCAGTTTCGGTGTTTGTTCTTCTGGCTTTCTTCTCCTCATCAACCTCGACCGCTCACGCCAGATAGTTTTCTGCCCAGGAGCAGTACCCCACTAGCCACCTTTGTGGAGATTTAGTAACGTTGGCAGCGGCGTCAGATGCCAACTAGGACTCTCCTTCTTTTTCCCCCCATAACCCTTTCCTTTCCCCCCCTTTCTCGAGCCACGCTCCCTTCTCTCGAAACAGAAAACGTTCAATGGGACGGGTTTCTTTTAGACAGACAACAATCGATCCTTGCGTTCATAACCGGACACGCCTTCCCTTTTCCACTAGCCCCCCTCTTTCTTCCTTTCTTTTTTTCTTTCCTCTTTTACGCCTGACTCCTTACCTCCCAAACGCCTACCCAAGACCCTGCCCCCAGTTCTTTCGCATACACACACCCCAGCGCTCCACCCCGCGCTTTACACCCACGCACTTCCCCTTCCTACTCCTATCGTTTTACATTTTTTTCCCGCAACCCTCCGGAGCCGGACCCGACGTCTCATCGCGCCCTCACCGCCAACGCACGTCCCTTGCCCTCACCGCGATAAGAATCCACTCATCGCGTCGACCATCTGACTCTCTCCCTACCGCCTAATCATGTTGCTCTTTTCTCTTCCTGCCTCCGCGCCGTTTTTTTCACTACGCCTCCCTTTACGTTTACTCTCCGGCCGTTTTCCCGACGACTCGCGCTCGCGCCGCGTCACCTACACAATTTTGAGCGCCAGGCACACGAACCGACACGTACCCTAACAGAAGACGTACTAGCTGTGGAGTTGTTTTTGTGCACACCACAGTTTGGCCCTTTCGCTGACATCACATCCCCTCTTTTCTTTCCCCGTTCTTCTACGCCTCATGGGTTTGAACTTTTTCTCACCGTAAGACCATGCGACTAGCTAATGCAACCCCCCCCTCTCCCATTTAGGGGTTCCTTCCTTTTCCTCCTTGTCTCCCGTCCTATGGCCGTCCACTTCTGTATTCCTGTAGCTATTGATAGCTCCCCCCAAGGAAGCTCGTTTTCACGTTTATTTTCGTTCTAAAACCCCGGTCGCGTTTGTCCTCCCTGAGTCTTTTCTTCCCTTTTTCTTTCTCAAGCTGGACGCGGCCACTTTTTACCGCGCTCTGGCAATGTCTTCTTTCAATGAGCTCCACCACGAGGGTTTGGTAATTCAATTTTTTCAGTCAAACTCTTTTTTTGTGCGTTCTTCTTTCCCCCTTTTTCGCTAGTTTTCGACATCGCCTCACCTTCCAACCAAAGCTCGCGGCACCTGACGTGAAGAATAGGGAGCTTTAGTTTTCAGCATCAATCTCTTTCTCCTCCCCTTGTTTCTATTCTTTTCAACTTGGCACCTCTTCTGGGTTTTGTGCACGGTTCCCGATTAGCTCTATTATTGGAGCTTAACCGGAGTCCTGATAATGTTTAATTGGGTGCCCCCCTCCTTTTTCCTCTTCCTCTCTCTTTTTTCTCCTTCTTCCGCTCGCCGAGACCGGCCCACGGATTTGGTGCAGTGTGAAGTTTCTTTTCCCCCGCAGCCGTTATTACCGTTTCCGACCACTTTCCCTCCTGGTGGAGAGGCCTTTCCTCCTCCTACGCGGTTGAGGGTTCGCAATTTAAAGTGCTCTTCTTGGCCCCCCATTCTCCCATCTTGCCTCCTTTCCTCCTTTTCCTCCTGTTTTTGTTTTGCCTTGCCTTGATGTTTCGGGAACTCACTCCGAAAGAAGGCTTAACTGCTTGTTTCCGTCACCCCGTTTTTTTTCCCCTCTTTTTTTCCCTGTTGAAAAGATAGACTGCGGCACTCGTCATGTTGGCTTTTTTAACACTTTGGAAAGCGTGATCGACGAGTCAACCGGTTTTATAAGACATGTATTTCATACCTCCTTCCCCTGGGAATGTCTCGCCCCCCCT
>Ga0179591_1347969_pt1 | contig 21439 bp, 26 predicted proteins | sample CZOMad2_1_08_16f_FD_182891 | JGI IMG/M metagenome (GOLD analysis project Ga0179591, IMG submission 182891) | Vadose zone soil fungal communities from Angelo Coast Range Reserve, California, USA - CZOMad2_1_08_16fungal (PacBio error correction) | ecosystem: Environmental > Terrestrial > Soil >... | reverse complement strand
CTTTTATGAAAGACGACGCTTGAAGACCTTTCCCGGCCTCCCCAAGATGAAGATTGACTTTCCGGTCCCCGCTTGTGACTTCCCCTATGGAGGAAAAGACCCATTCCCTCCCCTCTTGCAAGACGGCAGTTCACGCGAAAAAAGCGTCTTCCGATGTCTGCCGAGCGTGCGGCCTTTGAGTAACGTCTTCCAACCCCGCCACTTCTCAAAGAATGGAAGGAGACCTGCCTCCCCCCCCCCTCGCCAAGGACTTTTTTTTTTCAGATTTTTTACGTTCCGAGCTTTCCGATCTTCTCTTGCACCCCCGCTGCTCCCCAGAGCGAAACCCTGTTCTCTCCCCTTTTTAGTTGAAATAGCCATCCTCCTTTGAACAGGTGCGCCCTTTTTCTTAGTGCGGGCCCCCTAGCATTCCCTCCTTAAGTTCGTCCGATCTCCCCAAGAGAGGAGATGACTTCCTCTTCAGTCTGAGACGCTGATGCAGAGACTGACTGCCCCCCGGAGTTAGCGCGAAAGTCTTTTCCTTCCCTTTGCCCGGCCCGCCCCTGCGCAGTCCCCCGAAGACGAAGGGAATACTCTCCCCTCTTCTCCCTGGCAGGAGACCCTCCCGGAATTCGGTCTTCCTTCCTAGAAGAGTTCCTTTGCGAACGCCCAAAGCGTCTCCTTTGATAAAATCGGCTTTTTCTCCCCCCCGCAAAAGCCTTAGATAGTCTGCTAAGCCACGTTTGCACTGGTACCCAAGGAGACCCTCCTTTTTTCCTGTTAGCCCGCTTTGACTGGCCTTAATTTCCCCTGAAGAGGGCCCATAAGATTTCTTCCTCCCCCCCTCTTTCCCCCTTCGGATGCTACGCTTTTCACGATGACATTGTTTTCCCTCTCTTTTTCCTTCGTGGCTGAAGGCCCCCCTCATCCTGAATCTCCAATTGTATAAACAAGAGAAGACTTCTCCCCCCCCCTGACCCGGCGAAGAGCCTGTGGAGCCGCAGATACGCCCCCCCCCCCCCTCGCAGATTGAGCTCCCGAACAATTTCGATGCCATCCGCTGATTTGAAAATCTCCCTTTTCCCCCCCCCCCCTCCGTTCGACGGACTTCCTCCTCTTGAGCGCTGATCCAGTTTTCCTTTCCTCTGCGCATTAGTAACTTTTTTCCAGCGCGTTTTTTTGGCCGCCATCCTCTCCATGAGCGCATGTAGCTTCCCTTCCCCTTCGCAAAACTTTTCCCCAGATAGGACGATGCCCCTCCTCCCGCGGCGAAACCTCTTTTTTAAATCGACGTCGTTGCTTATTCCCTCTTCTGATAAAGGTACTCTCTCCTTTTCCTGTTCGTAGCTTTGATAGCGTGAGTTTCTCGCACGAGTTTTTTCTTTTTTTTTTGATATCTCCTGCGAAGGAGAAAGCGGCCTCCCCCCTCCCGAAGGAGGCTTTTTCAGCGGAGAATTCCGCTCTCCTCTTTCTTTGAGACTTCCGAATTCTTTGAGCTTTTTACACTCAAGAGGGAAGTTCCCCCCTTTCCTAGAATAGGATTTTGAGGAAGTCCTCCCTTTCGCGCTATCCTTCTTCGTCCTTCCCTCAGACTATCCGTTAGGGCCAATTGCCTTTCCTTAAGACCCCTTTCCGCGATACGCGGATCATTTCCGCTCTCGACTGCCCACCTCAAGGGTGCGAACAGTACTCTTTATTAGTTCTGGCTTTTCGGGGAAGAGTAAACCCTTCTCGCAAAATGGCCTCCCTCGAGCTCCCCTTGGTCTGATTGCCCTTTTCCCCCCTTCAAGTGATGGCTTTGCCCTGGCGCGGAGCGAGGCGACTTTTTTCTCCCCGCCTCGGATTTTTTCTTTCCGCTGCACTTTTCACTCGAGGTTTTTCCTTTCCCGGTGAAGCGGATCGCTTTCCTTTTTCCCCGGCGGGAGGATCGGTCTTTTCCCTGCGACGAGGCGTTCTCTTGCGTTCCTTCTTTCGTCGTCCTTTTCTGCAAGGTCAAGTTTCTCCCTTTTCCCCCTTTGGACGATCCCCCGAGAAAGTCCCTCCCCTCCTCATGAAGGAAGCTACCTTTGTTGAGGGTTTTTCGGTGAGAAGAGGACCCTGCTTTGAGGGACCCCTCTACAGGAATCTTAATCGCCTGCGGTTCGAAAAGTGGCTCTTTTTTTTTTTTCCGCCCTCGCGTTTTTTCCTGACTTTCTGAGTCGGCTTCTTTTCTCTCCTCTGAACTTTCGATATAGAGATTGTCCTCCCCTAGGTGTTGAATGAGGTTTTTTCGCCGTGCTCTGTGTCCACATGTATGGTCCACCCCCTTTTTTTCCTTGCGGTGGACTTTTTCCCCTCTACGTTGAAGTGATCCCCCTAAGGGTTTTTTTTGAATTCGATTCCGTGTTTCCAAGCGTAATCACTCAACGACTCCCCCCCCCCCCCCCCTCGGAGAACAGCCCCTCTTTTCCAAACAATTTCCCTGCAGGACTGGTAGAGAACACTTTTTTCTTCCCTTCCCCAGTCCCCTGGCCTTCTTTCCCGGACAGAACCAGATTCCCTTCCCCCCCCCCTCTCCCTGTCGTTGTAATCCCGTTGTTGTGTTGAGAGACCCTTTTTGTTCCCATCGTAGACTAACTCCCGCAGAGAAGAACAAAATTTCTTCCCTTTTCGCGCTACCTTTTTTTGCAAATTGTTTTCCCTTTTCCCCCCCTCACTCGAGAAAAGTTTTTCACTTTTCCTTGGCACCTTACTGTTCTCCTTAAGAAAACCTCCCCCCTTCCCCCAGGTGTCCCTCCTACAGTAGTGTATAAGCTTTCCCCTACTCCCGGAGTAACCCTTTTGTCCTCTCTGAATATAAACTACGCACTTCTCCCCCCCCACAAGTTTCCGTTGTAGGCGTACAAGCTATATCTTCCCCCCCCCAGTTCCCTTCGGCCCGGTTGCAAGAAGCAGAGCCTCCCCCTTCTTCGAACACTTTCCCTTGATTCCCCCCCGTTTTCTTCTCTTCAAGTGTGACGAAATATTCACCTTTGAACAGAAAAGGTGTCCCACGCTAGCCCCTTAAACAGGTTTACTGATTGCAGGAGTTCCCCTCCCCCCTGAGCTTCTCAGAGTCTTACCCCCTTTTTTCCCCAGTGCTTCCCCGAATCTTTTTCGCTCGTGAGCTAGAAACTTCCAGAAGACAGAATAGTATCCCTTTTCCCTTTGAGACTTCCCCCTCCCTTTTAATTTTTTTTCCTCCCCTACCCGACCCTGTTCTGTAGAAGCAAAGGGACCGTTTCTCTCCTTTTTTTCGATTCCTTTTTTTTTTCAGGAATAAGAGCGGTCCCCTTACAGCAGAATACGTCTTTTTCCTGCTTATTCTTCGATTTCTCCCCAATTGAGAAATTCCTCCCTCCCAGGCTTTCCCCGCTAGCGTTGCCCTCCCTTTCTGGCCATTCCCTTCCGATGACCCGTCTTTTCCGATCCGCAGACTACTTTCCCTCACCAAGGATCCAAGCTAAAATAGAAAGCCCCTTTTTTTGCTCAGACCCCCCCCTCGTTCCGCTTCCGGCCAATGCCTTCCTGATTACGAGAGTGTGCATCCCGACAGGTCCGAAGAGGCTCCTTCTTCTACCGCCTGTTGTTCTTCTCCCAATGAGGGGCGAACTTCCTTTTTTCTCAGAGATGCATCTCTTGAGACCTTCCTCCCACTCCCCCTCGAGCTTCTTCCCTTTCCTGTTCTTTTCCTTGGGAAGCACGTTCTTCCCCTTTAGTCTTTCAAAACATCTTCCCCCGTCGAACCGTCCCTTCCCCTCGCTTCCCCCCTCCTCTCTCGCGAAAGAAGACGTTCCTTCTGCTTTTCGAGGATAGCCAGGTAGTTTTGATCCCCACCTCGAAAAAAATCGCCCTTTCTCTTCTCTAGACATATTTTCGAGGTCGGGATGTTGCAGCTCGTTTTTTCTTTTCTGTTCCCTCTTGGTCTCTGCTTCCCTATTTCTCAGGCTGTTGAAGTGCTTTCCCCACCGCAGTTTTCAATGCCGCGAGAACGTCCTCCGGTCTCCGAGACGTTGTCCCCACTGGCGGATGTAGAGGGACCCCCCCTTCCCTCAGTAGCGGATCGCAGGATGGGCGGCGCGCCTTTTTGGGGCCAATATGCTTTTTCTTTCCTCGCTTCCCTTCTGAAGTAGATAGTTTTTTCCTGTTTCCTTTCCTGTTTCTTCCTTTAAGGAGCCCCTCTTCCCTCCCCCCCTGAAGAAACCCTTTTTCGGGCCAAGATGCAGCGTTTTTCTTTCCCCTAGATCCCCCCCCCTCTTTACAATCCCCTCCCCCCTTCTCAATAGGAATTGACAGAATCCTTCCCTCCCCCCTCTCCAAGACCGTTTTTTCCCAAATAGGAAAAGACTGTTAATCTCCTCTTGATTCTCAGTGGCTTTTCCTTTCGGATTGCGTTTCAGGTTTTATGTAGCAACCTTTCTCTCCCCCAGTACTCAGAATGAATACAAGCTCCCTTGAGTCCCTACGACCGATGGTTCCTTTTTTCCCCTTTATAGAATTTCTCTCCCCTTTTCGGTTTGGAGTACGACCTTCCTTTCTCCCGCGGGTCATGATTCCGACTTTCGAGATATAAGTTCTTTCCTTTTCCCTTGGCCATCGAAGTTCCAAGAGAAGATACTCTCCGGGCTCGCCGTAGTTTCTCCCCCCTTCCCATGAGGTACCTCCCCCCCATCTTTTTCTAGAACAAGCCCCCCAACCCCCCACAACCCCCCCCCCCCCTTGCTGAAACTTTTTTTTGTTTTTTTCATACATGCATACCACAATCCCCGAGGTTCCCCTGCCCGCTGGGGATGAACCTTTTTTTTCCGGTAGAAACGTAGAGAATCCCCTTCTCGAGAAAGTTCGCCTTGTGTGTCCCCTATAGTTCTGGGGAGGATACAGTCCCTTAAAGATGGTAGATCTCCCCACTTTTCGTTTCCTTCGTAATATATTTTTGACAGTGATCCGCCCCTAGTCACTTTTCGTCTCCCCCTTTTTTTTTCGAGGGCCCTTCCATGATAGAAGAGGCCTCTTTTTCCCATGGTAGTGGACCCTTTTTCTCCCTGGGCCTCGTCTCTCTCCTGGGGATGGCATTTATTACTTCTTCCTTTTGGTTCGTAGGATCACGTTATGAAAGAGGGAGTAGTTCCTGTCCCCCTCTTTTTCTTTTAATACTCCTTTTTTTCGAATAAGACTACTCTCAGACCCAATCGTCTCCTTTCCGACAACGATGCCGCAGGCCTCCCCTTTCCTCGTTTCCAGATAGATCCTCTTCCCCTTCGATGAGAGGACATACACTTCCCCCAGGGTAGGCCAGATCCCCGCGTCCACCGCGCGGCGAGCTTTTCCTCTTTCTTATCGCAGCCGGGCCTTTCTTCGACCACGACGAAGTAGATTCCCCTGGCTGGCCGGTACATGCGACCTTCATTTCTTCGAATTGTGTGCCCCTTTACGCAGGTAGTGACATTCCTCCCTTCGTTCCCGGCCCCCGGATCTTTTTCCTCCAAGCGCGAACCCTTTTTTTTCTCCTGTCGGAATAGCCACTCCGAAAGGCCAACTGTTCCGCCCTCCTTTTTTTTTAGGTGCGAAGGATAAGTTCTTTTTTCCCCGGACGCGTCTCTTTCTTTTTAGGCGAGAAAGAGGAGTTTTCTGGAGCTGTGCCCAGGCCCCTTTCCGTAGTCCTAATCCATTCTCCTCCTGAAGGCCGAATAATTGCCTCTTCCTCCCTCCATCGAAGCCTTTTTTTTCTTCCAGCGAATAGCGTACCCCTTTTCTCGGCCATGGCTTTTCTGAGGAATTCCCTGCTTCCATTGGAAGGGATGAAAGGCGTTTTCCTTCCAAGCGAATGCTCTCTTCCCCATAGGACTTTTTTTCCCCTTCTCCCCCCCGAACCACTCTGCTCACATTCTAATGCAGCCCCCAGTTTCCCCCTCTTAAAAGGCCATGGGAAGATGTGTCCCCTTCCCTTCCTCCGTTTCTGTTGAAGAGGCTCTTGCTGAAGGAAGGAGCGGCTTTTTTCCCTCTCGTTCAGTAGGTTCCCCCCCTTTTGGTTTCTCCTCCCGACCCGTTATGTTTTCTGGAAGATCTTTTCTTCGGATTCAAGAAATTGGATTTACTATGGGGCGCTCACCGGTTCCACCCTTTTTTCGCGAGGAGGTTCGACGCGCTATAAGGCTCCATCTCTTTCCTTCCAGAAGAAAGATGGCTCCGTTTTTCCTCCCCTCCCCCCAAATACGGCGTTTTGCTAAGAGAAACTTGTGCTTTTCCATAAACCTACGTTTTTTCTTTTTACACCGTCTCCGACTGCCCCCCTAGCGATAGTAAAGTCTCCTTCCCCCTTCCCCCTCTCTGCTGGTGGCCGCTTTTTTTTTCCGCGCGATAGTGAAGACTTCTTTTCCCCCCCCCCCCCCGCCGACCCCCCCCTTTTCTCAAACAAAGACCCGCCTTTCCGAAGAGTGAGGTGCCTATGCAGCCCCCCCCCCTTCGGAGATAAGGGTTTTCCTGCCGAGAGTTTTCGAGAATCTTGACCATTCCCTCCTCCCGATAGCAGCTCTCTTCGCCCGGGATACGCCCCCTTTTTTTTCCAGAATTTTCCCCTTCCTCGTTCGAAATCCCCCCGAACCTCCTCGCCTTGCTGACGACGGAAGCTTCCTCCCAGTCGGATCTTTCCCTATGTGCGAGCCGATCTCAAAGTTTTTATCCCGTTTGCCTGCTCCAGAGAGGGAAGCGTCCCCCCCTTTTTGCGTCGATTTTCTTGAGAGAGAAGTTCCCCCTCGATATTCTCCCAGGCTGCATCCCTCTTTGGGGAATTGCCCTTTTGGGGGGGTTTTTTCTTTCGAGAGGCTTTTTCCTTTCCTCGCGAGAAGGATTTTTTCCCCCCCTTTTTGATTTTTCCCCCCACCTACCCGGTTGTCTTTCCTTTTTCTTTTGAAGGTATGGAAGGAAGGTACTCTATTCCTCTCTCCCCCCCTGGAAGAACTAGGCTCTTTTCCCTCCTTCTGCTCGAAGGGCTTCCTAAAAGTGTTTTTCTAAGACCTTTTTCTGCGAGGAGATGGTAGAGAACCTTCCTTTCCCCAAGAGAGAAGAGCCCAACCTTCGGAAAAGGGAGGAGTACTTTTTTCCTTCTTCTCGAGGGACTTTTTGAGGGAGACTTCGGCCACCGCGCGATTTCTTTCCCCCCCAATGTGGAGGTTGGCCGATTTCCCCCGAGAGGAAATTTTTTTTTTCTCGACGGACTTTTCTTGCAGGTGCGACTTTGTCCTCTGACGTAATTTTCGATTTTTCCCTCTCAAGCTGCAGAGTGCGCTCTTCTGAATCCGGGTGAGCTCTTTCGAGGAGGGACTATTTTCCCCTCCCTGACTTTTTTTCGAGCGAGTCGAGACGGTCAGTTTTTTTTCCCTTCCCGCACTGGTTTTCCTATTATAATCGATTGGGCCGACCACGCAGGAGTTTGATAAACTTGATTCTTTCTTCCGATTAAAATGTATTGGTCCACCAACCTTTTTTTCTTGCGGAGGGGGAACCTTCCCTTAGCTTGAGGACAAGACGTGCTTCTTCTACCCGATGAAATGGGTAGCTCCCCCCTCTCTTAAAAGTCGCACCCTGCACCCCGATCTCACCCCCCGAGGTGAAAGAAGATGGTCGTTTAAAGAAGGAAGGCTTTTTCCTTTTTTTTCGGCGCCGAATTGGGTTTTTTTTTTTTTCCTCAGACGGCCCCTCCGAACCCCTCATTTTCCTACGGATTTCTTTTTTTAATATATATATTTAATCCCCTTTTGTTGTGAGGTTTTTTTTTTTTTGAAATAGTCGACATCTGTTTCCCCTTTTTTTTCCCTCGGAGAAATGCCCTTTCTTCGACCCCCCCCCACATCCCAAAGAAGGCCAATGACTGAGACTTTCCTCCGATAGTTAACCTCTTTTTAGATAGTTGATTCCTCCCTCCCTTTGAAAAGTCCTTACCCCATTGTCCGCGGTTTCGGACTACAAGTAGTGTATAAGAATCAAATTCTCCCCTTCCCCCCCCCCCCAGTAAAACAGGTTTGCCATAAATGTCCCCTATCCCCTGCCGTCACCCTTCTCCCTTTCCCCCCCTTCGTGTAGGAGATACAATCCCTCCCAAGTGGTCGAGATAAAGAGGTCCCCCTCCTTTTCCTCTCAGAAAGCGGTTTTCCCTTTTTCCAATGGAGACACCTCCTCTTCTTTCCCAGTGTAGGAGAGAGGATTCCTCTTCAAGGTCCCCTTTCCAGAGGGCGAAACACGTTTTCATTCCCCGATCGCCTCGTCCCCACCTCACTTGTCCTCTCTTTCTCAGAAAGATTAGAGGACCTTCCGCTTCAGCAGACCAGTTGACCTTTTTGCCCTTGAGAACCTTTCCCCCCCCCCTCGCCCACCCGTCTAGTCCGAAAAAAATACAATTCCACCTTTCCTCCGTGCAGCATTCGACAGATATACAGAGTCCGTCCGTCCGCGAGAGTCTCCCAATTTCCCTTTCCCCCCGCACCTTCCCCCCCCAGTCTCCCCTTAGCAATGCATCAGAGCACGTCTCCTTTCCCAGGACATAGCGCTTTCCTGAGATGTGAAAGCCACTTGTTCCTGTTCCACTTCCGTGATACAGCCCCCCCCCCTGGCACGTAGCCTATCATATTTTTTCCCCATGTGAAGCGTCCTCCCCCCCTCCCCCGATACCGAAGCCCAAAATGGAGGTATTGGCCCACCCCCTCTAACAATCGGACGAGAGCCTACGCAGATCGAGTCCCCCCTTGCAATAGCAGCTCTCTTTCCGAGAGATGGTTGCATCCTTTCCCCCCCCCCCCCCCCCCCCCCACTCCCCCCCCCCACCCCCACAACACCCCCCCCCCCCCCCCACCCCCCCCCCCCCCCCCCCCCCTGAACCTTTAGTCTTCCCCCTTTTTGTATTCTTCTTCCTCCTTATAAGAGTAGCGCCCCCCTTGTCCCCCCTGAGGAACCCTTTGTGGAATAGGAAGACGTGATCCTGCTTATTAGCCTCAAAGCCCCACAAAGCATAGATATCAGTTTTCTTTTTTCCCCCATTTTCTCCCTCAGTCCATTTGGAAGAGTCCCCTCCCGCGGAGAGGGGCGAGCGTTTTTCAAACTTCCCTGCGACAATGCTGATAGAGCCCCTCCCCTCCTGACCTAGATTGCCCGCGAAAGAAGAGTTCCCTTCTCTGCTATCCTTTCTCTTAGAGAGGTTTATTCTTCCCCCTCCAGGACTTCCCTTTAGAGAATAGTAGAAGATTTTCCCTTCCTTTTTGATGAGCTTCGACGATATTGTTGACGTAGAGGTGCATTCAACTGGCGAGCTTCCCCGAGCGCACCCATTCCCCTTCCCGCGAGAAATAGCCGTGTGCTCCTCCCTTTTCCCCAGTCTTTCGATAGAAGTTTTTCTCCTTCCGCCGAGGGGGATTTTTCCCAGGTTGGTCTATTTTATCTTTTCCCCGTAGAAGGATGGGCGTTCTTCTCCCCCTTTCCTCTCCCGGAGTATGTAGTAGACTGAGTTTTCCCCTTCTTGCCCTTCGAGACGTAGCTCTTGGGACCAGCCTTCTTTTTTTTAGACAGAACACATTTTTCTTTTTCCTTGAAAATGCTTTTTTCTCGAGGAAATTCGTCCTCTTTGCCCAGATAAGCTTTTTTCCCTTTTCGCAGCTCCCTTAAATACGTGCGCGTAGAAAATCGTTACCCCCCTCTCCCCCCTGACAGTAACTCCCTCCACGACACGAGGTTTAGGCAACATCTTGCCAAGAAGTCCTAGTGATCCCTTCAGTCAGGAAATGTCTTCTCCCCCCTTTTGAGTCCCTTCTTTTTCGGTAGAACCCCCGACCCTCACAGGTAACTTCCGTTTCCCAAATTCACATTTCTTTTTTCCCGTAATAGAGCCCTTCCCCCCCCCGATTTATATCCCCTTCCGAGTAATGAAGCCCTGCTTGGTTCCCATTCTGCCCTGTCCTTTTTCCTTCTTTAGACAAACCCTCGTTTCCTTAGAGAACAATTTCTGGTAGCCAGACTTTTTCTATGCTTTTTATTTTCGAGAAGATCTTTTCCCTCCCCGAAGCTAATAAGATAGTGGTCAGTTTTTTTCTGTTCATCCTGATCCCCCTTTGACAGCGCTCCTTGAAGAAAAAATGTAGATCCTTTTTTTTTTGGAGATTACTCCCCCCCTCTGCCCCAACAACTTTTTTTGAAGCGCCCTAGTCTACTTTTTCTTTTTTTTTTCTTCTCTCTTTCAAATAAATATTCCTTTCCACCTGACTATAGAAAAGTTTTTCCCTCCCTCCCCCCTTCGAAGGGGACTTGTTTTTTTTGGGCCTTTCCTGTAGATGCCCCTTGGTAGTCTAGTTCCTTTTTCCCCTTTTTCACCGGCGATAAGAAAAAGTCTCGACGCCTTCTCTCCGGTGGAAATTGATTTTTTCCCCACTGGCGGCTTTTTGTCCTAAATAGAACGGCCATAGGAGCGGGCCCCTTTTTTCTTTTTTGCTACTGCACAGGTTCCTTTCCATCGTGTTTCTTCTTCATTTACTCCGTTTCTTTCTCGAACATCTAATAGCTTTACTCCTTCATCCCCTTTTTTTTTTTCTCCTTTTGCTACGAAGATTTTTTTTTTTTCAGACCCTTTTCCCCCTTTTTCATCAGTTCTCTTTTCCCCTTGAATTAGAAAGATCACTAGACGCTTCCCTTCTTTTCTTCGGAAACGATCCCCCCTCGGGACGATAAGGGGCCATCTTCTTCCCCCCCACCCTGCGGGGACAAGTTCCCGTCTCTTGGGCAAAGTCTATTTTCCCTACCACGACGAAGGCGAGAGACCTCCCTTTACCCCTGCGTTTTTCCTTTCCAGGACGATGGCGGATTCCCTCTTGACATCGCGTGCGATTTTCCAATATAGTCTTTTTGTCAACGGATCGCCTGACCTTCCTCTGCCGCGAACTTTCTTTTTATTCTCCCCCCCTCCTCCACATTTTCGACCCGGTTTGATCTACTTCCTTCCTTTTAAATAAGTTTTTCTCCTTTTTCATGACTTTTTCGAACGACCACTCTTCCCCTTCTTTTTTCGATCGAGTTTTCCAAACGAGATGAGCTATCCCCTCTCCCGCGACCCCCTCGAAAGTCTAGAGGAGCTCCCCCGCGTGCTACTAAGGCCCCCCCTTTTTAATCCTTTGGTTCCGCTCCCCCTTCCCCTGGAAGGGAATCTCTTCCCCCTCGAGAACCCCCCCCCTTCCTTCGAAAGAGGTTTTCTTTTATCAAGGAGGAACTTTCCTTGAGCGCTTCCCCCCTTGCTATAGCGCACACTCCTCCTTGCCCATGGAAATCCCCCTTAAGAAAATGGAAAAGGACTCCCTTTTTCCCCCGGCTGGAAGAGGTGGGATTTATGGCGATTCTGGGACTCTATCCTTTCACGATTTAGGAAATCGCGTTTTCCTTTTCCCCTCCGAGATTCTCCTTTCTGAATATGGGACTCTTTTCTTTTTTTTTCTCGTGGATTGCCTTTTTTCCCTGACCTAGAGACACTATTTCCTCCCCCTTTCCCCTTCCCCCCTGGCGGGAACAAGTAGGTCCTCGCAGTTTCTCATGTGGAGCCCCTTTCCTCCGTCTTCCCAGACGCTCCGAAGAAAATCCAGGCTCTCCTCTCCCTTTCCGAGCCCCCTTCGACATAAAAATACGGCTTCCTTCCCCTGATGACAAAGTCTCTTTTTTTTACTTCCTAATACTTCTCCTGGAAAGAGAGGTTTTTCCCCCCGCGAAAGCCCCCTTCCTTCGAGAGATAGTGACCCCCACATCGTCTTTTTTTCCGCCCTTTTGAGTAACGAACCGTTCCCCCTTCTGTTAAGAGATCGATACTCTTTTTCGAAGATTACTACCCTTCCGATGCCAGTCTCAGTCTTTTCCCACCCGTTGTCGAGAATAAGGTGCCGCGAGCCCCTTTTTTCTAGATAGAGAGCATTTCTCTTTTTCAGCTTTTTTTTTCCCCTTCACTTCTCTTATCCCCCCCTTGCCTAAAGCAAAAGAATGCTGGGTTCCTTTTCCGTTTCCGAGTTCTCGAGGGAGTTGAGCTTGCGCATAGCCGATCTTCCGGCCTGATAAAGAAGAGGGGCTTTTCCCGTTGAGAGCCCTTTTTTGAGGTTCCCCCTCCTAGCTCTCTCTGAAGTCCTTTTAAGGCTCCCCTCTTCTAGAGGGCATTCTCCGGCCGCGATCTCTCTTCTTTTTTTCTCATCCCCCCCCCCTCCTAGGGAGTCCTAGAGGGCCGATTTTCCTTTGAACCCTTCCCAGGATAGGATGAGGATAGTCCCCGGAGGTTTTGGTGAAGCGTCCTCCCCCCCCACGTCCCTATGCTCCCCTTTTTCCCGGGCTGATAAACTGACTTTTTCCATTTGAAAGAACTTCCCTTTTCTTGGGAAGAAGAAATGGGGCTTCTTTTTTCGGAGATGGTTCCCATTCGAATTATTCTCCCCTGAGACATGGTTTCTTTCCTCTGGAGAGACCCTCCCTTCCCTTCTCCCAGTTTGAAGAGGTTCCGGGGCACTTTGCAGGAGTACTCTCAGACTTTATGTTTCCCCCTCCCTGGGGGGCTTTTTCGGTCGCGACCCTTTCAGGGATTTCAAGGTCTTTTTTTTTTTGGAACATTTTTACTCTCTTCCCTCCGAAAGATTACGCTACTCTCCTTTCTTCTACTAGGGCAGACGGCCCTAGCTTGTGAAAAGTTTCCTCTCCATAGTCTTTCCTCCTTTACCGCATATCAGAGCAGACCTTTTTTATAAGGTGGTTTTCCGGGAGCGTGGTTTCCTTTTTTTGATTTGCTACTTTTTCCCTGAAGCTGCCCCCTTTCTATATGAGCTTCTCCAACCCCTTGATGAGTCACGGGTTTCGTAGTTTCTAGATCCCCGGGGGTAATGGAGGGGGAATCCCCTTGCTTTTCTTGAGAAACTTCTTTCCAAGATGCATGGTAGCTTTCCCCTAGCTCATCCGAGCAGAGTACGTCCCTTTCTCCCAAAGGGGAAAGAGGTGAACTCCCCTTTTTAAAAACCCTTTCTGGTAGAGCTTGGGCCCCTTTTTTCTAGGAGCTCAGAGGTCTCTGTTCATCCCTCTTTTTTCATGGAAGGTTTATTTTTTCTCTTACATAATCCCTTTCTAGATTAAAAGAAAGTTCCCCCTTTCTACCTTTTTCCAACCTCAGGAGCCTTTTCCAGAGACGCCCCCCCCTTTTAGAACCCCAATCAATTCTTGGTCATTTTTGTCCGCCTTATGGAAACGTTGGGTTTTTTTTGTAAGATTGGCCCTCTGTGAATTCGGCAGATAACACCTTTCCCTCGTTTTCACCAAGTTCCCTTTTTCTTAAGTTCTTTCCGAAGAACCCCTTCTTCTACATGTTCCCCCCCAATACGAAACGTTTTTCCCCCGTTGCCTTTTTCTTCAGCCCCCCCCAAAGGGGGCTCCCTTCCAGACGATCCCCTCTAGCAAGTACGCCAACTTTTCAGCTTTCCTAGAGAACCCTTTTTTCTTCCAAAGGGTTCTCTGATGAAGTTTCTCTCCTTCCAGGTTTTCCGGTTCTCCCCCCCCACATTTTTACAAAAAGATAGCCTTCTGTAATCGGAACTGCAGACTTTTCCTATCTATTACTCCTTTAAAAAAGTGCTCCCTTGAACTTGAAAGATTTCCTAAAAGAGGAGATTCTAGCCAAATACCCCCCAGTTCTTTCTCCCCCCCCGTTGAGAAAGAACGTCCCCCCCCCGCCCGTATTTCGCCAGAGAGAAGATCCCCTCCTCAGAACCCTTTGATTTTCCTGACCCGTCCCCAAGAATTACGCCCCCCCCCCTCGGGTTTTCCCCCGCTTTAGAGAAGAGAAAGGGCCCTTTCCCCTTAAAGATCCCCCTTTTCTCCATTGCTCACCCTGATAAGACAGGCCTCTGCTAGATTTGCCTTCTTTAGGAACATGATTTTCGAGAGTCTCCATGACCCTCCCCTATCCAGTTTTTCTGAGAAAAATTGTACTACAAACCCCCAAAATAGGAAATTCTCGCCCCTCTCCCGACCATCCTCCCCTAGACCTCCCGGAACCTCGGAGATAAGAAGTAGTTTCCCTACAAACAGGGCTCCCGATCCTTTGAGGATTTACTCCCCCCCTTTCCCTAACTATTTCCTGTTTCCTTGACTTTCTTTGAATAGGAAGAGGCGTCCTCCCTTCCTAGATTGGTCCCTTCTTCCAAGTACGTCCCCAGTCCGCGTATTCTTCCGAAGGAAGAATTAGGTTCTCTTTTTTTGTTAGACTGTGACGTCCTTTAGCTACCCCCGCTACAGAGCACTTCCCCCCCCAAAGAGATACCCCTTCCCTGGAGAACCTCCTTTCTCATTTGAAATGAACCCCCTCCCCCTTCTCGGCCTCCCCTTTTTTTTTCCTTCCCCGGGTATCTTTGGTATTCCTTGCAGCCCGAAGAAAATCGTTTTTTCGTCGAATTCCTTCCCTCTTGGGCTTTTTTTTCTTTCTTAGGAGACTTTTTTAGGTTTCCTCGAGAGAAGGTTTTTTTTTTCCTTCCAACAAGGAACTCTTTTCTGAAGTGGTGAATTGCCCGCTAGTTAAAGTAAGGTCTCCTCCCCCTTTCTTAGAAGGTTTTCCTAATTAGCAAGAGGGGGATGTCTTGAAACCGTCTCTTCATTCTGAGCTCTTCTTTTCCCCTCTAGTAGAAGGGGAGCCCCCTCTTAGGATTTTTCCCTGCAGGAGAAACATTTCCCTCTTAGACTTTTCTTTTTTTCTTCCGGTTCTCTCCCTAGTGGAGCTCCTTTCTCCCCACTCATTATCCTCTTAAAAGAGAGGTCCTTTTCTATGAACAAGCTTCCCTGATTGCTTAATTCTTCCTTTCTTTTAAATTTCTCCTTCCCGAAGAAGTCCCCCCCCCCCTCTTTTCGCACTCTTCCTTTTCTTTTTTTAAACCCTCTCCACAATCAGTTTCCTCCCTGTTACAGGTGATCTCCCGTGTTTTTTCCGGGACTTTCTCATTTTTTCCCTTTTTTTGAGAGATAGCATTTCCCATGATCTAATTCCCTTTTGAATCTTTTTTCCAATAAAATAGGGAGTTTCCCCTTTCCCCGATCACGAGAAGGATTGCCCCCCTCTTTTCCCCCTTGACATCCCTTGGATTGCCTAATTAGTCTTTTTTCTAGTAGAACCTTCCCTTTCCAAATTCTCTATACTGTAGTCTCCTCTATTTTCTAGAATATTTTTCCCCCGAAGAGAATAGCAGCCTTTTTCGCTTTTTTGCTCCGCCCCTCATTTCTTAACACCTTAAAGAAGAAGACTTCCCCCCCCTTAGTAACCATTCCTGTGGAGAGTGGGACCTCCTTTCACTCAAGGGGTTCATCTCCTCTTCCGGCTTTCTCGGAATGGAAAATACCCCTTTTCACAGCTCCGGAAATTCCGCCTTTTTTTCTTTTGTCTTCTTTGTTCCATTTTTCCCTCTTTTAGATCTCTTTTTAGTATCGTTCCCCCTCTGATTTTTCACGAGGGTCCTTTCTCATCCCGGATTTCTTTTTGTGGCATGATAGCAGAGGTTCCTTGCGGGCTTTCCCCCCCCCATAGCCGGCATCGGCTTTTTCTAATGAGACTTTCGGGCCTAGTTGGGTTTTCTCCTTTGGGCAAAGTTCATTCCCTTTTGGTCTACATCTTCCTTTCCTTTTAATATAATCGTTTGTTTCCTTCTTTCCCTGAGAAGGAAGATTCTCCCCTAACGTTTCCCATCTGAACACTCTGCTCTTTCCTTCCTTTGCATTAGAAAGATAGTAGACTCCTCTCTCCAGTCGCGATGTTCTTTTCCCCAGTGGAAAAGCAGAAACTTTTCTTCGTGGAGACCTTTCCCCTTGAGTTCCGCTTTCGTGTTTTGTGAAGGATAGGAAGGTCTTTGAGAGATCTTTCCCTAAAAAGAAGTCCTGATCGACCATCTGTGGCGGACCTAACCTTCAACCCTTTTTCTCCCAGTGGAGACAGTCTTTTCTCCCCGTTACGCGGCTTCCCTATAGGAGAAAGTCCCCATAGCCCCCCCCTAAACCCCTTGTGCCTCAACTTTTCCCCCAGAGGAAACCAGTTCCCTTTTGTGCCCGACTTCCCAGGAGGAACCATCCGTTGTTCTAAATTTTCATACCCCCTTTCCTCCAAAGAGCGGAAGATCTTCTTCTCAGGAGCCTGTCGGCGGTAGATTACTGAGTCACAAGACTCCTCCTTTTTGCGCGAAAGTCCTTCCCTCTCTCATGACAGAGGCTCCCCTCTTTTCCGGCAAAGAATCCTTTTCTTCTAGCCTCCTTATTTTCGCGGAATAATTCTTCCCCGTCGCTCTCCTTGGAAGGGATTCCTTTCAAACCCCCTGCTCCTCTAATTGGCGCTTTCCCTCTCCGAGAAAACGCCTTCTAGAACCCCATCCTGTCAAACTTTCTCCTCTGGCAGATGTGGGAAAGGTAGCCCGCGTTTTTCCCCCTTTGTGCGGCGGGGTCCCTTTCCTTCTGCGATAACGGATTTTCCTTTAAATCCCCTTTTTCCATTATCCTCCCCCTCCCTCAGGAATAGACGAGAGTTCCCTTCTTCGGAGATCGAATGAAAGAAGAGCCTCTTCAAAAGGACCCCCCCTGCCTTCAACCCCCCTACCTCTCCCCCTCATGTGGAGAAGAATCCTCCCCCCCCTGTCCCTTTAAGAAGAAGAAAATCCTTCTTCTCCCCCTCCGAGCTTTCCTTGAACTTTTCCCTACCTTGACGGAAAAAGTTTTTTTAACAGTACCTTCCCCCCTCAGAGGAAAGGCGATTTTTTCTCTCTTTGTGGTTTTTTCCTGAGTTTTTTAATCCAACCCCCTAGAAGAAGAAAAACCTAAACTTCCATAGAAAAATAGTCTATCCCCTCTGTAAAGAGTGGATCATTTCCCTAGGAGATACAGGGTACCCCCTATAGAGACCTTCCTACTCGAGGGAGGTTTTTTTTTGATTTTTTTCTTTCTTTTTGGGTGGTTTTTTGAGGGCGGAGTGTTTGGTTTTTAGTAGCGGGGGTTTTTGGGTTTTTTGTGGTATTTTTCTTTTTGGGAGGCGTTTTTTTTTGGTTTTTTCTAATAAGGCCTTCTCTCTTTCGCTCTCCTTAGAAACTTTTTTCTAGAGATGTTGCCCTCATCTCCCTAAGAGGAAAAAGAACCCCTCGGAGGCTCTCCCTCCCTCTTATCCGATTTTCGGGAGAATAGACCCTTTAGACCTCCGCCCCGAGTAAAAAGCCTGGTTGAAGCGTGCTCCATGAGATGGTCGGGGAGAGACTCTCAGATCCCGGCTCGGAGAATTTTTCCGGGAAAGTTCTCAGTCTTGTTCCTGCATTGACGGCGTCGCGTTCTTGCCGCGATCGCGTCTCAGGAGTATGTTTCCGTTGCCCTTCGCCCGATCGGCTGTCTTTTCCTTTTACGCGTACCACCTTCCTTTCCCCACCTTTTCCGAAGGTTTGACTCCTCCCCCTTTCTGAAGTGAGGCACCCCGTGTGGACCCCCCTTTCGCCCTGGAGCAGTTGGCTTCCTGTTCCCCCTTAAGATAAGTTTCTCCCCCTCTGCGTAAAGAGTACCTCGTAAGCCCGTTCGTTTGAATCTTTCTCTTTTCTCGGTGGTCCTCCTTCTTTCGACCTTTCAAAGAGAGAACGCCCTCTGAACTTTTTTTCTTTTTTTTGGAGAGAGAATCGCTCCCCGGTCTTTCCGTTTCTTTCAGGGACACAGGTGGCCCTAGATAGAAGAAGTTAAGATTAAGTTCCTCTGAAGGTGCTCTTATATCGGTGCACTCCGGGTCGCTTTTTTTTTCCCCACTGGAAAAGGATCTCTCCAAAGGGCTTTTCCCTAAGAAGGGAGAGTGGTTCTTCCTTTCTCGATTCTCCCCCCCCCTTGGAAAAGCTTTCCTTACCCTAGGGGTTTGATGAGTTTTTTGTGAAGACTTTCTTTTTTCCATTAAAATGTAGGTACCCCCTCTTTGAAATAAGGCTTCCCTTGTCTCCTGCCCTTTGATGCCCCGCTTTTCCCGCGCCCTAGAGGAATCCTCCAGGTTACATTCCCCCCCTCTAGACCAACCACTTCCCCCCCCTTCTGTTGAAAACTTCCCTCTTTCCCAGTCCCCAAAGCTTTTTTTTTTTTTTTTTTCCCCTCGAAGATTGGGCGTAGCCTGCTTTCTCCCCGACCTTGGAGAAGAACAGGTCTTTCCCTAAGATTTTTTTTCTTTCCCCAATCCCCCTAAATCAGTTTTTTTTTCCGATATTAAAAAGGAAGGGTCCCCCCTATTGGCGGGCTTCTCCCCTCGAGAAGCCTCTCTCAAGCTTCCCCCTCCCCCTCTTTCACCCTCCCCTTCCTGATGGAAAATTGTTTTCTTCAACTTTTCTTTTCAGTGGGTTTCCTTTTTGATTTATGTTGGAGCGTTTTTCCCATTGCAGCGGTGCGCCCCGAAAGTTTTTTTTCCCTAATAAAAGTTCTTTCCAACCCTTTCCCTTCCATTTAATCCTGTGATTTTTCTTACCCCTTAGGCGTAAAACCTTTTTCCTTGTTGTAGCTCCCCTCCCCCCCCGTGGTTCGAGGATCCTTTCTCCCCAGCATTGCCCCCCCCTGCTTCTCCACGTGCAACGTTCTTCCTTTACAAGAGCGCACGTTTGCGCGGATGAAGATTCTGGTCGTTCACAGAAATCTTTCTTCCTCCCAGTCAAAAGGCCCCCCTCCTCCTGGAATAGGTTCTTTCCCTTATTTTCGAGAAAGCTCTTTTCTGAGCAGATCTCCTACATGGTCAAAACCCTTGAAGATTTCCCGATTTGATGAACCTCCCTCCTTTCAGAAAGACGAGAATTTTTTCCTATTTGATCCCCCAGATATAAAGCCTTTCGCCCTCCCAGCATACTCCAGGGAGGAGCCTTAAAGTCTTGCGCCCGACTGAATACTCTTTAGACCCCCCCCATCGAGAGCCTCTCCATTAATGGAGATCCAGAAATTTCGTTCCCCCTGAATGTAGTGATTTTTTCGCTCCCCTCCTTCCCTCTGGAGGGCTCTCTGTCCCTGTGACGAGGACCCCCCCCTAGAACTCTCCTCTCTTTTCCTTCTCCTGTTTATCCAAGTAACTTTTTCAATCTATGACTCCCCTCAGATGCTTCTTCCCTTGCCTTTCGCTCCTTCCACATCTCCTGTTCCCCTGAGGGTGCATCCCCGTCCTATTTTTTTCCCCTTCCCCCGTGGCTATAAAAGCCTTCGCGGCACCTCCCCCCCCCAGATGCTCCTTTGAAGACGTCTTCTTGTATTTCCGCTTGTACAGGATAGAACTCCCCCCAGACATAGAGTCTTGATTAGGACTCTTTTCTCATTATTTTCGGGTCTCTTTTCTTTATACGGCTTGAGGAAGTCTCCACCCCGAGAGAACCCACCTCTACCCCAGATCCCTCTGAGAAAGGATCTTGAAATTGATTGTCTTCCAAGAAGAGGACCCTCCTCATGAGCACGACCCTGGAATTTTCCTTTAGCGGGGGAAGCCCCTTTTTTCGAGCTCGTAGGGATTTCGGCGGAGAGCGGTTTTTTTTAGCTCGACCGCCTTTTTCATATTGGTCTCTTTTTCACGAGAGATTTTTCGTTTGCCTTTCAGCAAAGAGCGCTGGACTTTCTTTAATAGACGGGAACCTTATTTTTCTAAATTTACTTGGCTCCCTCTAGGAACGCCCTTAATTAGCTTCCTTTTTTCCGGGCCTTTCAGTAGCGGCTACCCCCCCCTAGTTGACCCCCCCCGGTCATTTAGAGGAGAAATTTTTCTTTCTCTTAGGCGCAAAATGATTCCGTAATGTTCCCTCCTTGCTTGAAGGTTATTCATAGTGGCGATAGTTACTCCCCTTAAGGCATCCCCCCCCCCCTTCCGGCCCAATATCGTAGAGCCCCCCTTGAAGCTTTCCTTCCCCTATGCGAGCCCCCCCCCCCGTGAAGCTCTGGTTCCTTTCCTAGAAAAGGAATGAAGACACCGCCTTACGCCTCTCCACCCCCCTTCGTCCCACCCAAAATAGGCCCAGCCCCTTTTTCTTTATACTTGTTCAAGGTGATATCAATTTCTGCGATCTTTTATCATGTGATTCTTCTGGTGCAGAGAGTCCTTCAAAGGCGTGTCCAGTCCAATTTTCAGTGTCCTCCATTACCCCTTTCTCAGGACTCTTCTACGGATGAAGAGAGCTCTGTCTCTCTTTGCGATCACCTTTCTTCGTGTTCGGTAGATGCAGCCATGAGAGCCCCCTTTACGGTTATCCCCTTAGACGTTCTCTGTCTATCCGTTGCGTCAGTCTACTAGCCACCTATAGTGTCCTTTTCCTAGGAAGAAATGACTTTTTTTGCTCACACTGATTAACCCCTGCAAGCCTTCTCCCCCTTTCAACCTGTCCTGCTACGGTGTCGCTGTAATAAATGCTACCTCCCAGGAGGTTTAGAGATTCCGCGAGGCCGGGCACGGTTTAGTCCTCCCTGACAACTTAACTCTCACGTACTCTAAACGCTTTTTTTCCATAAGACCTGAGTCTCGGTGCGGGTATGTAGGCAGTTTTCGCTCTACTTAGTCGTTCAGATAATGGCCACCTTAAAGACCTGAGAGGACTCTTCCGGTGGTATCTTTATTAGCCCCATTGGATGGGAAATGGAGGCTTTTTCCCCCCTTGGCCTCCCACATTGAACACCCTTCCCCCAATGTCTCCCCTCCTTTTCCTGCCGGTGAAATTTGGGGCGTCGCCTGGTCCCTTTTTACCTTCGTTAATTTTTTTACCTCTCTCTATTTTTTTCCCTTTTTGAGAGAGATGATTCCGCTCCTTCACGGACGCCAGCGTTGAAGAACTCTTCCCCACGATGACGAGCAGTATTTCCGGCGATCAGTAGACGTGCCATCTTTCTCTGGATCAAGACAGAAAGGGCAGTCCCCTCCCCCTTCCTCTTCAGGTGAAAAAGCGCTTTTTCCCTTCGGCGTTCCCTTTTCCCTTTCCTCGGCGTTGGCTTTGAAGGGACAGGCTTTCAACCTCTTTTTTTTTTTTCCGAATTCGAGCGACCCCTCTGTTCCGGACCTCCCCCTGCAAAGCGACCACCCCTCTTTCCGGATTGCCACGTGGAGCATCTTTCTTTTACCGTTAGTCGAGTAGTGCAATTCTCGATCCCTTCCCCCTTCCCCCCCCTTCCTCGCTGACTTCTCTCAAAGAGAGCCCCCCCTGGTCCCTTCTGAGAAGGTAGGACCCTCCCCCGCGCACCGGGCCTTTTTTTCGGACCTTTTAAGGGAGGAGCTGTAATTTCCTTTTTTCCTGCAGGATCCTCCTTGAGGCCTCACTCCCAAGACCCCCCCTTTCTTCATGAACCCCCTTTTTTTTCGATGAGACAGGACACTTCGCCCCGATGCCTTCCATAAAGAGATTCCTTCTCGACTGCCTGTGATCATGCCTCTTTTCCCTTAGGAGCCTCTTGAAGACGAATTTCC
>Ga0179591_1212540_pt1 | contig 21442 bp, 19 predicted proteins | sample CZOMad2_1_08_16f_FD_182891 | JGI IMG/M metagenome (GOLD analysis project Ga0179591, IMG submission 182891) | Vadose zone soil fungal communities from Angelo Coast Range Reserve, California, USA - CZOMad2_1_08_16fungal (PacBio error correction) | ecosystem: Environmental > Terrestrial > Soil >... | reverse complement strand
AGCAGAAGTTTTTTTCCTTGTTTGAAGAAACGCCCCCTAACCTTTTGAGATGGTGAGCGGTTCGCCGCCGCCTGATATTCGTGATGTCAGTCCCCCTCCTGACAGATTCTCTCCTTCTGTGGTGACGAGAATTAATGACACGTCGGAGATGGGGGGGTTGACGGCATTGCCCTGTTACTGTTTTTTTCGTAGTAGTAGCCCTTCGGAATGTCTCGAGCCATCATTGCCGTCCTGTGAACTTTTCGCCTATCCCGGGCGCGGTTGACACCGGCGTAGAAGAGTGTCGACCTTTCCCTTTACATGTCGCGGGCAGAAGAGACATAACAAATTCCAACCTTCCTTTCCTCAGTCTCACATTTCCTCCCCACCGCTGATGACCCAGACCCAATCCCTCCCCTCGTGACTCGAGAGGCACTGCCGGCAGATCCTCCATTCCTGGCAAGTACGCTATGTCAGTTGTCTTTCGAAGGGGCGGTCGACTTCCCGACAACATTGCCTGACTCCCGATGTGCGGGGCCAGCAGTCGTGTGGAAATTGATTGGACTTTGGTCTTCCCTGTTTTTCCCTCTCTGATTCTGACATTCCAGATTACTTCCTTCCCTTTTAACCTTTATGTTCCTATTTCCGACTGCTCGATCTTCGCTTCTATACCTGTCAGGTCTGAAACCGCAGCTCTCCGCGAGGTTATGGGTTTTTAACCTAGTCCTTATGTCCCCACGTGCAACAGAAGTCCGCTGCTTTTCCCCCCATATTAAGTCTTTTTTCAGCACCAGTCGGCGGCGGGCGCATTCCCCTTCCCCTGTTCGACTTTCGAACATCCCCCCCCAGGACCTCTTCCCCCCTTATCTTTCCGGGACGCCGGCGCCCCGCGGACAGCGTACGCTTCAACTGCGGCTCATGTTTTTAGGTATATCCGCGACATGAACGATGGCGTTTATCCCTTTCCATTTTTCCCTTTGTCCCCCCGGGACATCATCCCTTCTCGACGATACGTCCATCGACTGATGACTTCAAGTCATCACCCTTCCGCCTTTCCCGTGTCTGCATACCCCCTGCCGGATACGACGCCAGCGCAAATGGAAGACTGTTTTCCGAACACATGTGCCCGGTGACAAATTCTTTCTCCGAGCACCGGCAACACCCAGACAATTTTATGATGCGTATGCAGTTAAAAATGGAATGCAACCCTGACCCCTTCTCCCTTCACTACCCCCTTTCTCGAAAATGTTGTGTCGCGTCGCTCTGACCTGCATCACGGCATCCCCGAGTTTGTCTTTCCACCCCCCCCTATAAACCACTCCTTATCCCCCCATTGAATCCAGTCAACCCCCTTCGCTTTTTACCCAGTCTGTCTTTTACACACCGCAAGGAGCGATCTCGGGTCTATGTGACGCATCCGGGGGAGTTCTTTTTTCATGTCTTAGTATATTCCTCGCTTCTAAGAGAAATGCCACGCTTTTACGACTATTGTCCTGATGAGAGTCAGAAGCAGTTAATGTCCCCTCCACCAGTTTTTCCCATTTTTTGTCCTGTTTTCTAATGCGCTCTCCTGTGCTTTGCATTTCTCTCTATTCGAGTACGCCTTTTTCTTATTAAGCTTTGGTCCTCTACCTTCTTCCGTATTTTGAGCGGGATCGGACCAACCCTTGAAAAAAATAAATTAAGATCTCCCCTTTTTTCCATAGTCTCTTGCCTATCACGTCACGACCGATTCGCGCTAATCATCCGGCCATGAAATGAGTCTTAAAAGGTCCCCTTCCCCACTGACAAAGGAACCCCGGACTTGGAGAATTTTTCCTCCCTACTGAGTCTTTCCCCTTATCCGCTTTTCTTCAATCCATATAGATTTTTCGAACGAAACCTCGCGTGTAGATCTTACTCTCGAAATTTTTCGCATTCCACTTAAGATCTCCGCTATTTCTTGTGATCCAGAGTTCCACGGAACCGAGATTTCTCAACCCCGTAGACCAGTCCTGAAATCTTTAGGGTCTTGCCCTCCCCCCCCCAATAAATCACCGTTGTCCTCTTAATGGCCCCCGTTTCAATCTAAAAGTGCTCACTGTCGTTGCATTGTCGGGTAATCCTCTTCGGACTAATATTTTGGTCGTTTGAAGTACCCCCCTTGGTTACTTTTATACGATCCTTTTTCGGAAGCCGTCGATGGAGCGGTCCGGCCGGAGGTTTGCTGGCGAGTGCGGCACGTAAATTTCTCTTCTCTTTGAATCCCCCCATCTCGTGTTGTTTCGTCGGCTCTCTTCCTTCAGTCCCTTCCTTTTTATCGGAACTTCGGCGCCCCTGGATCCATACGTTTTTAGTAGCCCTCAGATTGTATTATCGTAGCCCCCTTTTGCGACCTTTACACCTTGTCCTCAAGTTTAACTTTTTGCCCGCATATTCGATACTCGATCGATGAGCGCTCAGTCAATGTCTCCCCGACATTGTAGAATTTTTTTACGTTCCCCCCGATTGGCCCGGAGTACGTTTTCCTTCTTTTTGGCTGTTTTTCCCCGCCTTTGCGTGGGGTGCAATTGGTTTCTTTAGTCCGCTTTCGTTCCGTTTCACCTTTCTCGACTCACTCGCCGTAGGAGCCCGGAGAATCTGCTCGTTGCTCTTGCAGCCTTAGCTTAGCTCACTCCTTCTTGTTCCCGTTTCCGTCTGACCAATATATGGAGAAGCAGAGCGCGCAAGCTCGATTTTCGCTCTCCCTAGAGGCCGCAATGGCGCCCCGGAGGTTCCTTTGTTTTTTGGACTGGGATTACGTTTTTTCCCTTCCATTAGTTTCCGTCTTTCTTCTTTCATTTCTGACGGATGAGACGACCTGCGAAGCACCGTCGGGTCGGTCGCTACTATCGGAATCGATGGTCTTTGGTTCTTTTTTTCCCGACCCATTAAATGACCCTTTCCCCCCCAGGGACCTCATGTTTCTTCGAGGCGGGGATGAAATGAACGCGAGACGCCTAGCGCGGAGGCTGCGAGAAGATCATCCACTCTTCTTATTTCCCTTTTAGTCTTCTCCCCGTTGTATAGGCGGTTTGCATTTCTTAGAAACGCAGGTTATTGAACCGTCTGAGACAGAACCCACTGACGAAACAGATATGAAAGAAGTAGTCCTTTTACTTTCTCTTTTTTTCATCTTTCCTGTGCCTGGTCGTAGGCGATCTTCGAGATGATCGCGAGGATGAGTTTTAACTGTGCAGACCCGCTTTTGGCTTCCCCCTCGTGTCCTTTCCGTAATTGCTCTTTTCCGCTCAGACTCCATTGCTAGCACGCTGCTTCGAGCGTATTTAAAGTGTGAACGGTCTTTTAATAGTTGGTTGGGATCGGAAAATGAATTGAAATAGATTCGGTTTTTTTTTTCCCCCCATTGTTGCGATCAACCGCGCTTGAAGCTTTTTTTCGCATTTGAGACGAGCTTCCACCCTGTCGTTTTAGGACTTTTTTTTATGGGTGTACTGTCTTTTATTCTCTTTTCACGTCAGTCATGACTGCGTCCTCGATATGGATTGGTTCCTGCTGTCTGCCGCAGGTGGGGACAGGCGCTGTTTTTAAACAGATTCCCTTCTCTATAAGACAGTCCGCAGTTGAAGTCCTCGTCAGCCCCTCCCGCCCGTCCCTCCGTCACACCTCACCCACCCCCTGCCACCTTACCCCCCCCCCCCCCCCCCCATCCCCCACCCCCCCAATCCCCCCCCCCCACCCCCACCCCCCCCCCCACACCCCCCCCCTCCCCTCCCCCCACCCCCCCCCCCCCCCCCCCCCACCCTGCCGCGGGTGGGTTTTTCCGGCGGACCAGTGCCGCGGCCCTCCTCATTTCGTGGAAGTGATGTTACAGGACACTGCGCAGTTGGAACTTCGTGCAAGTCCTCCGTCCCGTTCTGGCGCTCTGCCTGATGGTGGGTTTTTCCCAGCTCCTTTTTACTTTTTTTCCTCGGTCCTATTGCCCGCCTTTGATGCCTCTCTGAGATCTGCTTGTTGCAGACATGACAGGTAAATAGAATTTGCATCGAAAGTTCCCCCCTAATCCGATCGATCCCTGCACAGTCCTTATTCTTACCCACTTCTTTTTTGATAGCTTTAGTAAACCGGAGAATACAACCACTCATTTCCCCACCGGATGTTGGGCCGTAACCCCAAGATTTTTGACCCCTCATTATTTAATCTGGAGGTATTTCATGCCCCCCCATTTGTTAGTGAATTCTTTCAAGACACTTACATCCTTACCAATGGAGGATCTGGACCTCCGGGGCACCCTCCTTGCAAGTTTAAGTTAGGTTAGGCGTCATTTGATCGTTTTTTTTGCCTTTATATTTGTGGGCGGAAGCTCTGTTCGCGGGGCACCTGGTGGACGATGTGCTCCAGCCTCCGTCTTAACCGTTGCCAACCTTGATGAACCCCTTGGAGAACATTTGTCCCGCTCCAAGGTAACTCCTAATTTCACTGGCCATGAAAATGGACTAGGCCCTTCCCTTTGTCCCACTTGCCGGGACGGCGCGTACAGCAGACGCAAACGGATTTGACCCTTATTGCTTAAGTAAACGCGACTTGCCGTAAACCCCCGCTTCTCGCCTTCTTCGCCCCACCAACGCGCCCGCGGGATCAACGATCCTGACGGAACTGTATCAACGAGACTTTTTGCTCTCCTTTGTCCACCCTCCAAAACTTCGTCGGCGCGCGAAGGGTCAAGTGCTATGCCCATACGACTTCCCGGATGCCAATAACGTTCCGGGCGTCCTAATGTTTTCTTCTGGGCCATCCCGTCGGGAACAATCTGGCCGTTAAGCGTGTCTTTCGGTCATGGTCCAGGAGCGTGTCACTGCGAATCGACCTTTAACCTTATTACTCCTTCTGTGTTGTTGAAGTGCTCCGTCGTCAGTCGCGCATTCATTGCAAAAGTTCGTCGGATCACTCTGTCTTTCAGAGATTTTTTTCCCTCATGGCCATAGTGATGAAAGACACCGCACCGTATTGGAATCCCTTTTGAAGTACTTCCGTTTTCACCCATTTCCATGACAGTCGTCGCCGAGTTGTCTTGACGGAGCCGAAAGTCGATACCCCCAGGGGCTAGGTGTTCTGCTCCTCCCCCCAAGTTCAGTAATTGGAGATTCTTCTACTGCCGAGAGCCCCCCCCCTCCCAGGTACCTCACACAACATCACGTATTCCTCCCCGGCCCCCCCCGACCCAGTGCGAACGCACGCCCAGCAGCCACGCCCCCAGCAAACCCCCCCTCCCCGGAACGAGCGCGACAATGCCAGGCGGGAGTTTCACCCCCACGGTCACCCGTACCCCCCCCCACCTCCCACCCCTCCCCCCGCAGGTCCCCCACCCCGTGGCCGGACATTGCTTGTTAAAGAGCTTAGTCCATTATAAACGTTAAGGGCACCTTGTTCCATGAATGCCTGTTCTTGGTGGTCCACTTTAGAATAGATCGTTTTGCGGGTTTTCACCCCCTTCTTTCGTTCTCATGTTGTCAGTCCAGTTCACCGCATGTCGGCCACGCTTGCCAGAGAACCTCAAACAGGACAAGGCTTCCAAGCTCCTTATTCCCGCATGACCCCCCCGTCATCCGGCACTCCCTCCCCTTGAAAGACTTTCGATGAGGATAAATTCACCTTCCTTCTAGCCTCCCCATTCCGCACACGTAAGCGATGTCATGACCACGGGAGTACGACGTACATCGCAAACACAGTTCAAAGGCACGACCTCCCCCCTCTCAAATATTCGGCGTTTTTTTGGTTGCCAGACTGTGAACTGATGTATTATCGTTTAGCGTTAAATCGTTGGAATTTTTCCCTTGAAGATGAGACGAGTCCTAAGAACCTTTATGGCGTTCTTCTCCCTAGTTTTGACTCCATTTTTTTAGATTGTCTTGATTACACCTGTTGAAAAGCCGCTTAGAAGGAGGAAATAGACAGGGAAATAGTACTGCGTCAACATTTTGACGACCGATCTCGATTACAATCCTTCACTGAGTTTTCCGGACAAATCGAAGGGAGAATCGGTGTCCGGGTAAATTATTGACCTTGTAACCGACCACGGGCCCCACTCCACGCACCCCCTTCGGGAGCGAGAAGAGCAATTCCGGAGCCAGTAGCCCCGCGGAAGGACAACAGCGTTCCTGCAATTCTTAATCCTGTGTTCGGTTTTCTCGAAGTAATTGAATCGCTGGCACGCGAAAGAACTTTTCTGAAATTTTCCCCCTATGGCCACCTCATAATTCCCATTCGCTAGATATTGCAGGGCCCTTTGACCCGACTGACAGGACAAGATCATCACCCAATTACTTTTTACAACCCTCAACGTGCAGCCCTCCGGCCGCCTGCCGTGATGCGCTCTTCTGCCCAAATTGCGTCATTTTTTTTTTTGAGCTCAAACAATACTGTGCCCCCTCTTTACCCCATTAGTCTCAGATACCCCGAACAACTCAAGCCGCATTTGAAGTTCAAACTTTGGAATGGTAATCAGAATAGCACGGCAGCGGAGAGCTGCCCCTTTTCTGTTCTCTCTTCATGTGACGTTTTCATTCATCCCCGCGTCACATTCGAAAAAACATTTTCCTAGCGAACTGAGACTCACCCTTTAACCCCTTAGTTTTGATGAAAGCGGATTACAACACAGGGAAAAGGACATGGGAACGACTTCCCGCGCGGATGGAGCACCCAGCAGGGTCCCCTCTTCCCGGAACGCTGTGGGAAGCCCGAGGCGGGGGACTTAAGTGGCAGAAAGAGGCCAGTTGCTTATCCTCCCGGCCACAGCATGAGAATAAGATGAGGAATCTGGCAATTCGAATTTCCTCAAGAACATTCTTTTATTTTCTGGAATCCACGGGCTTTGGTATCGGGGCGTGACCTTTCCTCTTATTTCGCGTCGTATATTCTCCTTGGGCCTCCTCCTGTTCTTCTTGCCTTTTTTTTTTTTGAAAGAGTCCAACTCCCCCCACCCCCCCCCCACCACCCCAACATCCCCTATACATCCGATATGTTTACTCCCGAGTCGTGCAGCAGTGTTCACTTTTTTCCGTCACCCTTCCCCCTTCCTTACTCTTTCCTGGACACGACCTTGCCGTGAAACGGAAAACCTTTCCAACCGCCCGTTACGGAGTGGCGGTTTTCGAACATAGCCGGCTGAGAGCCCTCCAGTATTTTATTCATTGTGCTTATGCGCTTATCAACTTGTTTTCTCGAACGACCAATTGGCAGGGACTTCCGTTTCTTCAGATGGCTTGTAAGCAGTGATCCAGATTATAAGCCCTCCCCTGGTGGTGGACTTCAAGCCCTGCCCCTCACTTTCCCACCCTTTTTCCTCCTCAAACACGCGCATCGTCTTGGACCTCGTCACCCCCAAATTCCCGTACGATGGGCCACATATGTGCCTCAACCGACCAACATGGTTGTGGAAGAAATTTTCGTTCCTGTCTTGTTTCTGTCAGGAGCGCTTCTTTCTTTTAGACGGATATGTTATTCCCCCTGGCTGCAGGCGTTAATGTATCTGCCAGAAACTTCCTGCCAACCCCCACCCCAGACCCAAAGATGGACCTTTTTCAGGAAGAGCTTTTAGAATTGTCTTCTAGTAAATAAAGTGATCTACCCCCCTCCTACCTAAGGTTTGTTTTCTAGTCGGACGAGAGAACGTATCATTACCTGCCCAGAGCCATAGAAAACCTGACAGGCCCTTAACCGGCAGCCGCGATGTCGCCCCCCCCTCCCCTGAAGTCTCGTCTATGTTGTCGAGGGGAGGACATTTCCAAAACGGTCCCCTCCAGTCACTCATTTGACCCAATTATTTCATATCACTCGTCTTTCTCCTCTCCTGCCCCCTTGAGCGCTTCCGTTTCTAGGGACGGTCCTTTCCCGTGATTGAGGTTTTCTGACTACTTCCAACTCCTCCTGGTCGTGGCGGGGTTGAGATTCGCGTGGTATCGTCACGTTTGTTTGCCCAGGAACCCGGAGGCGGCGGAGAATCTGTCGTGCTGACGCTACTTTTATCAGCTCTCCTTCCCCTCGGTTTGCCTAGTACGGCCCCAAATATCTTTTCGCCCAGGCAGAAGCAGCGAAGCTCGATCCCCGAGTTTAGTTTTCCCTCTTTTTCCACCGTTTTCCTTGTAATTTTTTTTTTCAAGGGCTTCTGTCGCAATCTCGTATGATCCGGTACGTATTGAACGGCATGCGAGACCTGGCGAGCTAGCGAGGTCCGTATCCTCCTCATTTCTTTTTAGATTTTCCTCTTTTTTGAAGTTTGCCGCTCCGCGTCTCCCGCGATCTTCCGGCCCCCTGAATCGGAAGCCTTTGGGTGACCGAGTTTCCAGTCTTTCACAATGACCTTTCCCATCCCTTAGCGAGGAAGCGCGCGAGAAGATACAAACATGGATTTCTTGAATGCCGTCGTCTTCTCAGAGTAAGAGGTCGTGCAGAGGCAGGCGGGGGGGTTTTTGCCAGTCTGAAAAGCAGAGCATAGACAGGAACGGAATCCAAACCCCACCTGCCCACAACATGAATTTCACACTGTGACTTCCACGCGATTACCAGCATTGCCATTTTTGTAACCTCCGATTTTTAGACCCTGGTTGAGCCGATGACTCTGACCCTTGAATTCGGAGACGACTTATTGGACTGTGCTCAATGTGCACGCGGCGGGGATGCTTTTTTATTTCTCAGCGACTTTTATTTAGACTCCACAATCCATTGCTCGCCCGCTTGGCTTAGACCTTCTAGGGCAATTACCAACTTGTGCGTTTAATTCTAACTCTTGCCTTTTTGTTCGCGGATCGGGCTCCCCTTTTTTCATGAGAGCGGGGGCCCACATGCTGTTCGATCCACCGTTTCCGCCGTCTTTGAGCAGGCAGACCGAGATACCACTTAATTTCTTCAATTCCCCCCTGCTTTTTACTGTTTCCTCATCGGCGAGAGGGTCCTCACGGAAGATTATGGGCCGAGGATTTCTTGGAAGTCCAGGAGGGGAAATTGGCCAATTGCTTTGATAGACATAGATGTAGCTTTGAGACGACCGTCCTCAAAGTCGCCCTCCCCTTCCCTACCCCCTAGTTCATTCCTGCTTTGGGCCCGGGAGCCGGAAGGCCCGCTGAGGACGATCCGAGAGGTCCCTTTTTTTGGAATTTTTCTTTTTTCACCTGCGACCCGTTGACTGCGATCCCTTAGGAGTTTTTGATTGCGCTCGCCGGCGGCCCTTTTCACTTAAGGTCGGTCCTTTTTTCCCCATCTTGTTTTGCGCTGCATCATCGGAGAGCTGCGGTTTCCTCCACCTGAACCGTGGCCCTATCCTCAATTTGACCTCTCTGAGAGAGTTTCTTACGACCTTTCCATTTTGAACGATGATTTATCCCCAAACACCTTGGATCCCCCACCTGGCATCTTTCCCCACGACTGATGGCCAACAACAGAGACTTCCCGGATTTTTCCCCCTTCTTAGTATCCTTTAAGGGACCAGGTACTTTCGTCGGCAGACAATCTACGTTCGGAATGGATGATAGGAAAGCAGGCAGTTTTACATTAGTGCCAAGCCGTTATTCTTCTTTGCTGCTTTTCTGTCTACCCCCACTTTTGTGTGGGACCGAAGAGAATGCTTCTCTTTTTTTGAAGGTGAATGCCCTGGGGATTTCGACTACAGAGACTCAATTCATTGTTTTTTTTCCATGGTCCTGTTCCCCCAACTAAACCTGGTGTCACCCTATAAAGATAGTCTCTGTCCCATACCCCTTTTCCCCCTTCCCATGCCAATGCCGTGACCATACAGTGCATGCCGGAAGTTTTTCGTACGACGGGCTCCCGACGCCCCCCGTTTTTTTTACAAGTGGCCATGCCGTCACGAGCGCGGTCAACAACGCGTCTTTTCGCTCTCTTCACAGACACCCCCCGTGCCGTTTTTTCCGCTACTCACATCCCCCCCTGATTTAATGCTCTCCCCTCTTTGGTGACACGGTGTCACCGTAAGACAATTCCGGCAGGCGAGCCCCTGTATTAGTAATTTTTTTTTTTCTTCACAGCCCTTCCCCCGGTTTGCCTCACGTTTCACGGCGTCTGTCATCCGGTGATTCTGGCTACCGCCGTGAATCATTAAATATGTAAGCTTTTTCTTCCCTAGCCTTTGTGGCGGCAGCTCTGCGAATCTTCCGCTGGCGCAAAATCTTTTTTTTTTTTCCAGAGCACGCCTTTTTTTTTTTCGAGGTCTGTTGCGTCGCCAGATTCGTTGATGAGCATACTGCACGTCGTTGACACCTTCCCCTGGTTGAGTTCTGTCATTTTTGTTTATTTCCAGCAGATCAACGTGATGACAGACCCTTGAAACGTGCTTCTGCATCCTGAAGTCTTCGCCTTTTTGCCCCCCAAGTTCCTTTACCATCCTCGTCGGAGAATACGTGGTCTTGAAGGGTGACGACCCTGTTTCCTCACCGTCCTAGTTTTGATCTCACTTGCCTCCCTTTCCTGTTATGCTCGCGCGGCACGTCGCTCTTGGCGTTGAGCCGGCTAAGGTACTTTTTTCCCCCCCCTGTACCTTTCGACGGTTTGATGCAATTGCCGTACCGTCAACCGTGCTTAGGACTTAGTCCCGTTAGGAATCGTGACCCTGTAGGTACCCTTTGTTTAGTTTTTTGTTTTTCCTTTTTTTCTTTTTCTTTTTCTCTCCTTCCTCCTCCTCCTTTCCCCTTGGAAGTTGCACGTATTTTCCCCCCTTTCCTAAGCTCCTGCCTTGTCCTCGGTGCCCCCGGCGTTTCTGTCAAAAGACTTTTAGTACGGTTTAAACCGCCCCCCTTCCCCTAATCCTTCGGCCGCGAGTGTAAGCGCAATAATTTCCCCGGTCGGTCCCACTAGCCCTTCCTCTCCCTATTCTGACCGCGCCCATCACCTCGACAGAACGGGATTGTCCGAGGAAATTCCTTCTTTCCATTCTCCGAACTTCTTCCTCTGCCTGAGTCCGTTATGAGACGGGAGAGTGAACGAAGATAATTTCCCAAATGTCCCCCATTTTACCAGTACCCTCTTTTCACTCATGATGCTTTTTACCTTTTTCCAGTTGTCAAATGACCTTGGTATTCTCCGGTTAGCGTAATCTCGAATTCGGCTGAAGATGAGTAAGTCCATCAATTATTGTCCCTTCATCTCCTGCAGCTTCCTTCGAATGGTCTCTTGCTCTTTTGTCAGGGTCTCAAGCCGAACTCTCCGAGGAGAATAGCAGTTTTTTTGTCAACTCTCAGATTCCACGGCTTCCTCCCCTGATTTCCCTGTATACTACCCTTTAGCATGAACACAACTTTTTTCTCGGGGGCATCGTCCCGGTTCCCAACCTTTTTTTGTCCATTTGCAATTTGTAAAACCTCCACCGCCTTGATGATACTCTTCAACTGAAGGAAACGGCATACACCTCCCTCTTCCACTCCTCCTTTTATTCCAACGCGGATACTGATTCTTCGGTCTCCTCGAAATGAACTTTGGATGGAGATTTACTTCAGCGAAGTTCCCCCCCCACCTTTGGGCAAAGAAATCACACCCCCTAGATCGATACGGACGTCAGTAAATTTAAGTCCCCCATACTACACCCCTCCTGTCACCCCGTAACGTTCATTGTACGCAAGTGAAGGTGGAGCGCCTTTTTTCCATATATCACTCTTCATCAAGGTTTTGGTGTGGCAGTCACCCAGTGACACGCGCATTCCCCCCTCTCCGACCCTCCCCCCCAATCCCAGAGTTTCCTTCATCGACCAACATTTTTAACAAAGTTGACTCCCCTCCTTCGTCCCGCGGTGGCTTCGACAATGGATTCGTGTCGCCGTCTTAGTGATCGAATCATCGGCCTCCCTTCTTTTTTGCACCGTTCTTTCCCCCCCCCCCTCCTTTGTCACTGTTTTTTTTATCATCGGACTAAACGGCGAGCAAGCGGATGTCACCCCCGGCACAGAGGCATGGGATTCCCTGTCTTAATATGTTTACTTTTAATCCTTTTTTTTTCATTGTGGTTGCTGACTTCCTGCCGCTTTTTACGCTGCTTTTCTAGAAGACATGCAACCGAAGACGCAGAGTCTTGGTCTCTCTGTCCCTCAAGACTCTTTAGCCCCCAAGTTCCCCTTTTCCTTTCTTATCGTCCGTCCACTAGCGATTGCGTCTCGGCGGTTGCATTTTTCTCTCTTCCTAGCCGCCTTTTCCGCTTCAGGTACCCCTCCCTCACGGTTCTCTCCTTTTTGACGTGAAGGATCGGTCCCTCTCCACGATCTTTCTACCGATTCTTAGCGAAGACCTGCTTTCGACCTGGTCTTTTTTTCCCGTTTTTCCTCCTCTTCTTTGATTCATCCGGCACGAACTTGCGATAACGGAATAACTTTCCCCCAACCGGCAGTGTTAGGTCTCATTGCCCTCTCCTCTATTCTCTCGTCCCCCCTCTCCCCTGATCATGATCCATATTGTTTTCTCGAACGACGACTTCTCTCTGCGTTCGTCAATCCATCTGATCAGATATACCGTCTCCCCTTGGTCCCTTTTCTCATCTCCCAGGCCCTCCGTCCATTTTTCCTATTCAACCCAGTTGCCAGCCGTCATGTCTTGCCCCGGCGTCACCCTCCACCCAATACTTGCCCTGCTCCATTCCCCCACTGATACCTCACACTTTTCCTCCTTCCTGTTGGCCAGTTATGGCCTAGGGTAAGTCGATGATGATCTTTTTCCTGGCGGAGTTCTTTTTCCTTAACCTTTTTTTTGCAGTTTTCGACGATAATCCTGATTTCCCCTTTGCGTCGTTCCCGTAAACACTTCTGGATCCTTCCCTTCTCGCGTTCCGATGGCGAGTCGTGCACGTAATCTGATCTCGGGCGACTACCGACGTTGTTTTGTTGCTCGAGACGTTCCCCCCTTCTACTGTTCCCCCTCCCTGACCTTAAACTCGGCACGTTTTCACCTTGCCCCCATCCTCTTTCCCTGCCTGTCCGCCGATCGGTTAGTTAAGCGAGACATCACCATGGCTTTACGAATCCTCCCAAAGATTCCCGATCCATTCTCGACAGATCTCATGAATTTGTTAACAGACTTTGAGCAGCTTTACTGATTTCGGCCTGGCTCGTTTGACCCCTTGTTCTTTTGCTTCTTTGATTGAATGCTGGCAAGACGTGGAGCTTGGCGCTGCGGTTGACGATTCGTTCCCTTTTTCAGGCCTTTCCGTGTTGCCATCAAACGCGCCGGATGGGAATGCTGGTAGAACTCTTTTTCTTCTTTGATTTTCTTAATACCCGAGCAGATTCACGGCCGATTAGATGGACCCAAAACTTCTCTTTCTTTTATACAGAAGCGAAGATAGATTCGCTCTCCGCGATGAAGAGATAGACCGGGGAATTTGTGAACTGTTTGCCTGTTCTTTTACGTCTTTCTTTTTTTTCCTAGTCACTTTCTTTCCCCTTCTTCCTCTCTACGTCGTTCGGATGAGACGACCTGAGAGACCTTAGATGAGTGCGTAGCCTCGGAATTGGAGGTTCCTACGTTTCTATCCGCGGGTGAAGCCCCTTCCACTTTACCTCCTATTCATTCGGCGGCCCGAACCCTCCGCCGAGTTCATGAGAAGGAAGGGTCCCTCAGCCTATCTTCTCCTTTTTTACCACCTGCCGATGAAGCCGAGAGCGCTTGAGGAAGAGACTAGGAAGATAAATACCCCCTATTTCTGAATTATCGGCCGTCCTCTCCTAGGCGCGTCTCGGCGGTTTTGCAGTTTCCCTTAGAAAGCAGAGTATAGTCAGTTCCCTGTTAAGTCTACCCCCCCACCCAATGACACCACCGATGACTCCCCCAAACAGATGTCAAGATATCCAGAACTCCTTTTCCTGGTTTGCCCTCCCTCCTGGGCTCTGCTTTTTTTGCTAGAACGATGATTGCCCCGATGATCAGATGCGGTTTCTTCCCCATGTTCCCCCTCCCCTGGTTTTGACTCTTTTTTCGTTTTTGGAGCAGACGACCGCCACCATCTATCGCCCCTGGTTTGGAGTGAGTCGTGACTTACCCCTGGTTTAAACTTCCCTCCCTCCAGTCTCTTGCTTCCTCTGTTGGTCTTGGAATAGAATGGCAGCGCGTTTCACTGGGTTTCCCGATTCCCCGCTGAACGCAGGATGCGCGGAGCGATAATGAAGCAGTCGTAGATCCTTTTAGGCTTCTTGTATGCTTTTCCTGTTAAGTTGTCCTCGGGTAGATGCGTTAGTTATAGAGGATGGGAATTAGTGATTCGTCGACGCGTGTTTCAATTTTACCCTTGTTCCCTAATCTACTTTTCTTCTATTCGACGAGAGAACAGTAGCCTCCCCCCAGACGTCTCGTTTCAGTTTGAGTGCGAACGCCTGCACTTCACCGGGCAAGCCTTTGAGCCCTATTCTGACCTGTTTTGGGGGAAGTGAGGTGGACTGCGAGGGGGCGATGAGCACAGCGCAAGTTGGTGCTGGCTCATTCCCAGTCCCTCAGGTTTTCTTGCCTCGTCCCGCGTAGTAGGCACCCTTTGAAATCGGATTTTCCCTACCTTTTTCCCTCCGCGGATTGATCTTGGTGCCGAAGCCCTTCACTCTTTTTCCATGACCCCCTTTGATCTAATCACCTATTCGCCTTTTTGAAAGAAAGTTCTTACATTCTCCATCTTTCAGCGAATTTCGAGATTACGACAACTTACGAATACCAAAGGCCACTTTCCAACCGAAGGCTTTTCCCGTTCCCCCCCCCCACTTCCCTCCAATTCTTCCCATCTTCGTATTCTTTTTACTTGTTCTTCGGGGACTTTCGTTACTCATTACCTCCAGACAATGACAGCTACGTCTGTCCGGATGGATTACTCCTTCCTTTCCTACCAGCAACTTCCTTCGGAGGCTGGATTTGATGGCTGGGAGCGCGAGTCCTACGGGTGGTCGAGACTGGGCTATTTTGAGTGCCCCTTTGCATTGTTCCTCTTTCCCTCCTAGCCCTTCCTAGACATGGCTTACAAAATGGACTGAAAACGCTTTTTCGCAAATCGTTTCTCCTTCTTTCCCCCCTTCCTTGCGAAATTTTCACGGCAATGCCACGGGTCACGAGACCATCCCTTTGGGTCAAGATTCCAGGAACTTGTGAAGTTTCCTTTCCCCCTCCCTAACGTTGACCACCTGACGTCAATGCCCCGCGCACGGACGGTAACGGCTTTACCCTGCCTTCCCTCGACTGAACCCCTCCAACCCGCTTGCCGGGCTTGGCATAGAAGAGTCTCGCGGTGGCTGCGATCTTCTGTTGGCTTCTGAAGTTTCTTTTCCCCTTCCCCCGAGGACAATCCCCTTGCGTGCGCGAAGACGTTTCGTCCAAGCTTGATGCCGCAACTCGACTTAACAAACGGATTGCCCCCAAATCACGTGACTTTTTTTTTTACTTACCCCCTTTTTTTGCTTTTGAAATCCTTCTTTTTATCCGCCTGCAGATTCAGCGTGTTCTACGACTTTGCAGGATGCGCTCATTGAGATGGCGAATTCTTTTTCCTCCTCACTACGTTCGTGTGTTTTTTTTATATATCTGGTTTTCCTGCCTCTCCCCCTTCCAGATTTCAGTGAGTTCGCAATTGGAATCACGCTGAGCAGATTCTGACGTACGGGATTGACAAACTAAACGTGATTCCCCTCCCACTTTTAACCTTTTTTTGTCCATACTGTTACATTTCGAGTCGAATAAAGATTGAATCCCGTCGTACGAGAACTTTGTTCAACCGGTGACAGACTGCATCCACAAGGGCGCTATTTCTCGCAAGTTTCCCTCCCCCTGGCTTCCCTTAGGTAGAAGAGGCCGTTTTTCCTTTTGTAGGTGCCGAGATGGTTACCGAAGGTACTCGGTTCCTTCGGCGCCCTTTTTAACTTTCTTTCCCGGCCTGGTCCAAAGTGAGCTTCTTCGTCGTCCAGTCACTGATCGGGACCAGTATGAGGAGCATTGGTCTTGAGATGAAACTTTGCCTCGCCTCTGTATCCTGTGTCCCAACACCCCCCCGGTTTGTTTCTGCCGCTTTTTCCCCAGTTTGAACGACAGTCTCGCTCGCTAGAGCACCAAGGCCGAGAACGAGCCATTTCGCCCCACCCGAGATGACCGCGCAATACCCCCCCTCTACATCTCCCCCCGCGGAATGTTTGTATCCCACGCCGGACTTTCCCGATCCTCCCCCTTCCGAACGTAAGCGATGGCAGTGTCGCCGACGGGAGTGTAACCGTCCTGCGACCACTTTGACCCTTCCAGACATTCCCTCTTCCCCTTTTTTTGACTTCCCTTTTTTTGGGTCCCCCCCGGCAGCCGTCGTGTGGGCATGTGGGCCTTTGGTTTCTCCCGGTTTAGCGAATCTCGAAGCCGGCTGAAATGAGCGTTCTTACTCAAACTTTTCCTTCATCTTCCCTGTGTCCCTTTTTCTTCTTATCGTGCTCTTTGAGTGCCCCCGGTATCTGCCGCAGTAGCGTTCGGGGCAACACCCCCTTTCTGCAATTTTCATGCTCAAGAGTCCCACAACGTGCATTCCTTACGCTTTACTCTTCCAAGGATGAGCTCCAGCAAACACTAGCGGCGAGGGTTATTTCTTTAACGTTCAGGTGGGAAAACATTCACCAATAATCGGAGATTTCCTCATTCCTTCTTCTCCTTAGCCACACTTTTTTTTGCAGCGGAAGCGCTCCATTTCCCCACTGCGACTGTTCTTCGCGTCTCGAAGCTTGGAACTCGAGGTTGATATCCCCCGTTCTTTTTCCAATGCCTTCACCTCCACCTCCTTCATTTCCCACTGATTACGGCGGACTCATGACACGATCCGTCCAGTTCATAAGCAACCTCCATCCGTGCCTGACACCTCCTCCTCCGGTTCAGATCTTCCCTTCATCTTGAGTCCCCCTCGTTTTGGGTCTTTTTTAAGTGAAACATAATTTCCCTTTCGAATTTGTCCGCTCCACAACTCACTCCTCTGCGGCCATTTTGCCGTTCACACTGTCCTCCCGTGACGAGAGACGACCTATTTCGTGACTAAGTTATTTTCCGTTAGCTAGTGCTAGTCATCTCGATCCCCGGTTCTGCACAGTTACACCCCACTCCCTCGGATATCTTTCCTCATATTATTAAACCTTTTTTTTTCGCCCCCCTCCGGCTGTAAAACCCCCTCTGTAAAAACTGAAGGGCCCCCGTCGCTTGGTTAATGTGTAGTAATATGTGGGGGCATTGGTTGGCTTCCTTTTCCTCTCTCCGACGGATTTTTTACCGAAGAAATACCGCCGAGAGCCGAGTTAATGATGCTTTTCGCAGCACTCGTAATGAAACTAAAGAAATTATTGGATCTTTTATAGAGTAGAGGAGCATGAGCTTTTTCGTGTCTCGGCTTGACATGGCTCGAGCGTACGCGCGCTCTCCGTTGGGCGCAGATTTTTGTCGGAGTGAGATCCTTCTCGCAACCCTCTTTTTCCCCCTCCAAAAGAGCCATTCCTCTTTTAGCTCTTTCACATCTTCCCTCTTTTCCTCCCCCCCCCCTCCCCTTTCCCAGCCCTACGCCCATCCACCACCTCCACTCTTATCACAGCCTCCCCTACCTCCCTCCTCCCTCCCTCCTCCCCCCCCCCCCCCCCCATCACCTCCCCCCCGCTTCCTCCCCCCTCCCCCCGCCCCCCCCCCACCTACCTCTCCACTAGCCTAGTTTGCTTTCATTCTAGTCGCGCTTCGCGGACAGGCCCTGAGATGGAAACGGAATCCCTTCAACAAGAAATCACCTGGCCTTGGAGATTTTCTCCCTTTTTAGGAGATCCTCCTCGTAGATCTCATTTTTGCTTCGACATAATGTTTTGCTAGACCCGCCTCGCCGTGGAAAATCTCTCGCCCGCGTCCAGCAACGATGATATGTCCTCCTCATTTCTCGTTCTGTTAGCATCCCCTGTAAGAAGGCACCTTCACTCCTTCCCCCACTAGCCAAATTTCCGTATGCCCTCGTCCCTCAATCCGCATCGTGACGCTCCGGGCCACATGAACGTAAGAATCACCGTACGACCTCCCTTAGTTTTTTTCTTAAGTAGAGGATGATCCTTCCCCCCCTTTTTTATTTCTGAATCGTTTGCATGTCTCGTATTTCTACGCCGATCGGCTCGACGACAGCGATTGTCCTTCTTTGATTTTGCAGATTTTTTTCCGATGTGCGGTCATTAATGAACTACTATTTACTAATTACTTTTTTGTTGAGCACAATTAAGTGACTCAGAGACATAGACCTTTCGTGGCCAATGCCATCTCCCGCTGTCGTCGACCGATCGGGATTATCCGTAGCAATTCCCAACATGTACTCCTAACCCTCAGAAAATTATTTCATCCTCTCATAGATACTTGTTCCCATGCTATCAGTACCTTCTTTAACCCCCTCTTGTTTTGAGGAGATTTTACTTCGATGGGGGGACCGGAAGCTTCACGGGCTTGGCGGATTGGCTACGTTTCCCCTTGTCCCTCTCTTTTCGATTGGATCCTTTTTCCCCTGATTTTTTTTACTTTTCCTTCTTTTCCCCGTTTCTTTGAACGCTCCGGCGGAGGTGGAGGAATCGTGGACGTCTCTACTGTGACTTCCTTCCCGGCGAGGTTAGTTTTTAGAGACCCCCCTCGATTTGGATCGAAGCCTCTCCTCAGAGAATTCGATCGCTCTCCGCGATGACTCGACGCTCGCCCGGTACTTGGTCTGGGGGACTTTTTCTTTTTCTCGCCCTTTTTTTTTTCTGTCTATTCGTCCTCCTTTCGTTCTTTTTTCTGTCTTTTTTGCCCCATGGCGAGCACGAGCGATCGTCGTCCGATCGGAAGTGGTTAAGTGAGAGTTTGCGGCTCCTCCTATAAAGCCTCTATACATTCTTGGCCTTCTCCGGAGGCCTCTCTTCTTCCTGACTCTCTCGAAATGCAACCGTGACATAGAGCGATGAAGGAAGCCTTTTTTCTCCTATTCCCCCCCATGTCTTATGTATCCCTTCTTTCGGACTCATCTTTCCCCTGGTCGTATAGGCGGTGAATTTATTATTCCAGCGTATTAGGACCTTTCCCCCGACCATTCCCCCCATGACCCCACCTTATGACGCCAAGATGATCCTTTATGATGAATTTGGTTTTTTTTACCCTCCTCCTTTTTGGATAGAATTTTTCTTATTTTCTGACCGAAGCTTGATTCTCCGATTCCAGGTTGGCCCTGTCAGAAAGCGTTTCGCACTTTTTGTCGAGCCACGTCTGCGTATCCGACACAGAATCCGGCGCCGGCTGGCTTGTTCGAATTCATTTGTTCCTTCAAAACCCTTTCCTCCATTTTCTTTTTTTTTTTTTTTTTTTTTTTGCCGGTTTATAGGGTAAATCTATTCAGAGCGGGAATGTCCGATCACCAGGCTGTCTCTCTTCTCTTCTTCCGATCCCCCCGGCCTCGGATTTCGGCCTGTAAGGGTAAGGGTCTGTTGTGCCTGTTTTCGGGTCGATGAGCTGCTCTTCGATCCTATTTCCGGGACCTGCTGTTCTTCCGAGTTTGTCACTTTCCAGCTGGCTGACATCCATTTCGAGAGCGTAGGCGTTGAAGAGTTTTTTTCTCCTCTTCGGGGTTTAGGCTCCATTTGGGAGCTCTTTCTTCGCCGAGGTCAGATCCGTTGGGTGTTTTCGTGTTTCATTTTCCCTTCTCGGTCAAGGACCGCTGCGCCCATCGCTCCCTTTGTTTGGGCCGCTTGGGTTCGCTTTTTCCCTCTTTTCCGTTTCCTTGAAGAGTTGCCCCGCACCTGCGACTCCGCGTTCTCTCTTTGGTTATCCTGACAGGAAAGATCAGAAGATCCCACCTTTTTTTTTCCCCTAAAATCAAACGGGTGGGTATTCGATCTCCGCAGTCAGACCTCATCTTCAGCTCTCTCTGGCAGAGACCACCTTGAGAAGACAACTCAAAAGAATTTCCTCCAGCTGAGGCTTTCCCCAATTTTACGCAGCATTCTGTGACAGCGGCCCGGGTCGGCCTGTGGGACCAGTGTGCGGGGGTTCGCCGTCGCAACCTGTTGCTTTTCTTTTTCTTCTTGAAAGCCGCCTTTCATCTATTCCCTTTTTGTTCTATGCGTTTGGTTTGATGGGCCGGATTTGTTTTTGAGAAGCTTTTCGCCCATGGCAGGTTTACCTTTGTCTTCCGCCGCGCTGTCTTGCTTTGAAATGGACTACCCCGATGGCGTAACCACTCAGGTGTTCCCCAGCTGGCGACTGCTCCCGTTTTCTGGTTATGCATGGTCGGATCCGTTTCAAGCCGGCGGGTGAATCCCTACGACTCTTCTTTGGAAACATTTTCTTAAATGCGTCAACCGCTTTCCCCCATTTTTTCATTTCTCTCCGGCACCGAACTCTCGGCAGTCCCGAAGATCTTGCGCCACTGTTCCCAGCGCAAGGGGATTGCCTTTTTGTACCTTCAATCCCCATCTTTTCTCGAGAGTCAAGCTGATTCACCGCTTTCCACGGATGACATCATCAGGTTGTTTTGTGCCTTTCCCCTTTTTTATTTTTCGTCAATCCGGTTCATCAGAATCTGCTTTCATCTTGTCGACTGTGCAGGAGGCCCAGAGAATCTTGCCGCATGTCCCTTCCCCTTTACTATGTTACTCCTCCCCCTTTACATTTGTTGTTTTTGATCTCTCTTTTCTCCCCTTCCAGCCGCCTTTTTCAGCTCCGAGTGAGGGAAATCTTTCCCCCTGGAGATATGATTATTTCTTTTATTGCCCCCATCAGAATCAACCTGGACAGACCCGTGAAATTTGATTTTTCTTCCTTTTCCGTTTCTAGTAGCCGGAAAGAATAACGTAGTCGCGCATGCCGAAGTGTTTTTCGGTTATCCCCCTTTTTACCTTCTACTTTATCCCAGTCGCAGATCTTTCGTATGCCGCGCCTTCAGAGTCTGCCTGGTGAATTTTTTGATTCTTTCTCCTGTCTTCCCCTTTCTTTAATTCGGTTTCCGGTAATTGCCAGTCCTTTTTTCACTTTGAGCTTCGTATTTACACATTCCGGACCCTTTTCCCCTTTATTCTTTTCCCTCTTCATTTTTTCCCTTTGCCCAGAGGGAACTTTCCCTCCTCCCCTGGTCTCTGTAGCTTTCAAGGCGTTTTCCCGCGTTGTCGTTCCAACTTCAGTCGGCATCGGCAGATCTGATCACCTAATAAATTTTTTCCCCGGCGCCACACATTTTCTGCCACCCTCTCTTCGTCCTAGACCCTTCCCCCCCCTAGCCCCTCTCCGAACTGTCCTTGCGAAGGAACTTGACGGATTTAGATTCCCCCCCCCCATTTCCGCAGTCCTTTCTTCCTCTCTGTGTTGGAAGATGATGGACCTAAGTCACCCTCCCAACCCCTTACCCCTTGACGGCCCTCCGCTGAAATATGATGCGGAGTGGGTACGCCGCAGTAGTGTTGGAGGCGGGTACCTTTGGTTTCACGGTGTAGCGTACCCCCCTTCCCTCCTTCCCTTTTTC
>Ga0179591_1283482_pt1 | contig 21458 bp, 32 predicted proteins | sample CZOMad2_1_08_16f_FD_182891 | JGI IMG/M metagenome (GOLD analysis project Ga0179591, IMG submission 182891) | Vadose zone soil fungal communities from Angelo Coast Range Reserve, California, USA - CZOMad2_1_08_16fungal (PacBio error correction) | ecosystem: Environmental > Terrestrial > Soil >... | reverse complement strand
ACCTCCCCCCCCCCCTTCCCTTCTTCCAAGACTTTCTTCCAGAATTTCCCGACCATTTAAAACTAGGTTCTACATTAGCAATTCCCACAAAATCTTTTCTTTTCGAATCAAAGGATTTTTTCCCTCGACATTTGTCAGCCCCCCCCCTAATTCTTTATTCACTTTCCAGTTTATATTCTACTGACCCAAAGCCCGTCTTTTAGTGGCCTGTCCCCATTCCATCCCCTGTTGACCCACTGAGAGCATTTTCTCAGGCCACTGTTCTTTCAATGAGTATAAGCCCACCCCCCCCCCTTGTTTTTTCCTTCTGTCTCCTTCGTCCTTTGTTTAGGCAAACATTTGTCTTACCTACGGCCCTTTAAACCCTCTCCTTATTGAGCGAGTCATGCCTAAAACCTTTAAAAAGGAAGTCTTTTCTTCTTAGTTGCCTCCCGGTGGTTTTTCCTTTTTTTTTTTCCCTTCCTTTGAGTGTTGTTAAGCCTTCAAACTCATTTCACATTGGTACCATATGCCCCAGACACTCAATGATAAAAACTCTCTGACCATACCTTTTTTTTTCTTTTGTTGACCCCTTTTCTTTTCTCCGGCTCCCGCCCCTTAAAATACACACGCCCCCAACTTTTGACCATGTTGAAATTCCAATGAGTGTACACATACTATCTGTGGTTGACACAGTCCTTTATTAGGAATTGCTCCATAAGTGTGTAGTTCTTGTTTCGTTCCCCTTTTTCTTGCTGATCCCCCATTCTACCCTGGGGTGTCTACATTTTTGCCACTGACCTTAAGACGTTACCCCCTACAGTACAGACATTTCCTTTTCTGTCAAGTATATGTGGCTTCGATGTTAGTCCCTTATTTTGATTCCCCCACGTATTCTAGTGCCTGACTTGCACAAACAGAATGTGTACCTTGAGTAAGGACCCCTGACAATTCCTTTGGCTCTTCTCCCTTTTTGGAGAGGGGGATTAGCCCCTCCCTCCCTGCCGTTTTCCACTGTATGGATATCAGAATATTCTTCCAACATAAGGTTGCTTTGGACCTCTGTCAAAACTACTGATTCCCTAACAACTCAATTCCATAAATCCCCCCTTGTGTTTTGTTTAGGCGCTTCTGGAGGTCCCTTCATATTTTAGTCAATGTACTTCATCCAGGGAGCCTGAGGAACTCTGTCAGTGAATAGTTTGTTTGACATTTTTTTTTCCTAAAGTTAATTCCGCTTTTTTCCCCCGCCCCCCCCCCCACGGAGAGTACTTACAAATTCCCCTTTCCACCCTCCCCTTTCTCCTCTCCAATCTTCCGTGTCCATTCCTTTAAATCCCTCCCTTCCTGACTTACCTCTCCCTCTCTCCACTTTTTCTCTCCTTTTCCCATCTCCGATGATCTTTTCGATCCTCATCTTCCGATTCTCGCTCGGATGCTTCTTAGCTTCCCCACATGCCGATAATCCTTTAGTGGTTTGCTGAACACCCAGTCTGGGGTAAGTCCCTTTCATCCGCGCACCCCCCTCTTTTGTTTGTTGTCAATACCTTCTCTCCCAAACATCCCCCCTCACCAAGCTCCCACTTACTCCTTACTCTCCCTTACTCCCTCCGTTCCTGCTGAGAATTGACACTCTCACTCAGTATTCCCTCTCCCTTTCCCCCCGTTTTGGGGTTGCGGCTATAATCAAATCCTTCGATCCAGTCCGCAATTCCAACGTTTCCCCTATCTAGGTGTCTGTAGTGGGACTGCTGTTAATTTTTTCTTGGATGTTGGTTATTGAGTAACCTTCTCACCCCTCGTAGTGATAGTAAGACCCCCCTTCCCTCCCCCTTTTTTCCCGTTCCCCTTTCCTGAAGGGTTCCTGTTGCCGTTTCTTAGCACAAAGTAAGATCTCCCCTCTAGCATGTCTGATATCAGCAGACAGCTTCATCGGATCTTTTAAAACCCCGCCCCCCCCTTCAATTACAATTACCATGATCCCCTTTCCTCTTTCTCCGTTATTTACCCTTCTTACCTACAGTCCCACTGGCGAGGGGTTTTGTACCCTTTCAAAATTTTCCATCTGAATGTCCTCCTTGGTGCAATAAAAAACTTCCAACTGTTGCACCTTCCACGTTCCTTCCTTTCTTCCTTCCCCCCTCTGATGCAGTACATTGCCCTCCATTTCAAAATTTCCCCTATCCCAACCCCCCCAATGTGGTTTCTACTTTATTGGTCCGTTTTCCAATTATTCATTTTTTGACAGAGGTACTCATTCTAATAAGGAACCTTAGGTTTGGAACTTTCCTTTCCCCCCCCCCAGTGCCAGTAGCTTCAGTCCGTATCCCGCAATAATTCCCCCCCCATCTCCGAGGAGAGAAGAACGCCTTCTCTTTCTTCGGGTAATCCTGTCACGCTGAAACACCTTTCCACACTGGGTTTAATGCATAACCTCCCCCTTTTGGTAGGAAATCCCTCGGAATGCTGCCTTCCCTCCCCAGCCATGTTTAAATAATCCACAGCGACTTAGCCTTCCTTTTAAACCAACTCTTCTTATCCTTTTTGACAACTTATTACTTACTGCGACTTTTTCATTTTTTTTTTGGCTGGTGTCTTTTCCCCCCCCCCCCCCCCATGAACACCGCCCCCCCGCTTATTTCATGCTCATTGCTCTGTTGTCAACCCCCCTAATTGTTGGTGATTTACATTTCTAGTTAACTTTTTCCCATTGTTGGCTGGTAATCCTTGATACAATGCATCTTTTTCCCCCTCTTATTGCTCTTTCTCTTTATTCGATTAGGTCGGTGCTCTGGACCAATTTATGAGTTTTGTTTTATGGGTGGACTCTCTAGACTTACACCCCCATTCAAAAATTAGGGAACAGCCCCTCTTCCACTCTTCCCTTACCCTCAGGCATGTCTTCTCTCCTAGGTACCTGATAGTCAGCTTTACCGTGCTATGTACCTCCCCGCACTACCCACCTCGCAATGATAAAAGGGATTCCAAACACATTCCCTCATTGTGGTTCACCTTAATGCAACTCCCCCCCCTTTTTTTCTTTTTCAGTCACCCTTCCTTCTCCCCCGGTCGAGGGCCCGCATATTTGTAACAGACCTAACCCCTCAATCTATGCCTCAAAGTCTCCTTTCGATACTTTTCTTTAATTGATTCAAATTTTTTTCCCACTTGCCCCTACTTTGTACCTCCTAGGAACCATGATTTTTTTTTTAAAGCCGCATTTGCCACTTGTGTTTTTCTTATTATTTAATGCTTTTCAAGTATTCTTTTAAGCAATGATCTATATGGAGGTACCTCTTTATCTTCTTTTCAATAAGTGTTGTTGTTGCCTCTTTTCCCTTCTTCCCCCTATACTTTGAACCTCTTTTCCCCCCGACTTCCACTGAACCCATCGTAAATAATTACAAATAGGTTTCCCCCCCCTAGCATAACTTTCAAAAAAATTCTTCCTATTAGGCATACACCGTCTGTTCTTCATTTTTCAAGCCTCCATTTGAATATATTCCCGTTTTTTAGGGATCTCTCTTGAAAACGTACTTTCTTGTCTGTCATCTTTCGCCCCGTTTACTGCAGAGTCATGGGTTTTCAGCAACCTGTATTCTCAGCCTTTTTTAACCTAAACCCCCCAATTCATCTTTGTTGGGCCATTGGACACTTTGCGCTTTTTTCAGGCTTTGAGGACTGATTCCACCCACCCTTTTTCCAAACGACTCTTCCTGTGCTGGGAGACTTCCACCTGCCCCCCAAAGAAGAGTTTCATCTTTGGGGACTTTTTCCTCATCAGGCAATGTTTCAATCCCTCTCGTCACCGCCCTCATAGAACACTCCTACATTTGGACATTATTCCCCCCGACATATTGAATAAATTTATAAATAAACTCTTTTTCCCCCATCTTTTCCACAACTCATTTCGCTTTCCTTTTCAAAAAGCAAAACGCCACTTTTCCCCCCTTGACCTCTGAACAACACTCCCGTTACCCACTACACAGTCCTTATAGCTGTTACACCGAAGTCCTCTTTCCCCGTTTGTAGCGGGTTTTCATTTTTCCGCCAACGTTTGCCTGAGCCCCCCCCCAACCTTTGGTTTTTTCCTTTCTGTTTAAACTGACCAAGTCCCTACCTAAAGACGTTTTTTCCAGTAGAACATACGTGATTTACGGTTTTCTGTGGTCTGTTCTTTGGGTAGCTGAGCCTACCTCAGATTCCTTCCCGTCGGATCTTTCTGCATTACTTTCCCTTTTTCCCCCTTTGTTTCAGTTTCGTCAATTTGCAAATTCTTTTATTGTTCTCTTGAGAAGGTTTTCTGTTACGTTTTCCCAAACTGCGGTCTCAACTGCCAGTTTTTTCTCATACCCAAATAATTTTTCTTTACCTCTCAAATGCATTTCGGGCACGACCCACCGGGATTTCCCTTCCAATCTATTAACCATTTGTGGGGTTTATGCTTCTGCCTGGAGCTTAATATTTGTAATTTCCTTACTAATAGTGGGCTCCCCCTTCCCCTTTTTTCTTTGCATAGTGTTTTCCCATGTTCCCAAGGAATTCATCCCCTCCAGATTACGTCTTTTTTCTACGTACTTACAACTTTCTCCCCACACCCTATTCTCCTTCTCCCCCCCTTTCTGCTTTAATTAAAAGTGACCAGACAGCACCTGGTCTCATCCTCTTGAATTGATGAGCTTTGTGTGGTGCTTTTGGTTTTTCCCAATCCGCTGCAGGCTGTCTGTTGCTACCCATGTATTCTGTTGCTCTTTTTTAGTGAAACAGACGATCCTCCCTTTCCCAATTGCCGGAACTTCTTTTTTTTCTTTCTACCTTGCCATTTCTTGTTAACATACCTTTCTATAAAAAAGTCAATCACCGCATAATCCCCCAGACTGTACTTCCCATTATTTAAACCTAGATAGGACTTGAAGTCGACCGGTGTTTTCGGACTTCCTCTCTCGTTTTTTTTTTTTTTCTCGACCATCCCTTTCCTCCCCCCCACTCACGTCATTCTCCACTCCGTAAATAGGAGTATGGGGCTGTTAATTGCTGCCGGTGATTTTCTTTTAACCACCCCCCTCCCGGCTTTAGTGCTGCAGTCTGAGACGGTTCCACAATCCCCTTCCCCAGAAACAACCACCTGTCTTCCTTGGATGGAAGCGAAGAACAGATCTCTTTCCCCTGATCGTCATACTTAAAGATGCTTGCATGAGCCTTCCGATAGTTCATTACCCAAGCCTCCCACTTCCCTAGTTGTGATCCAATTACACTTTAGCTGTCAAACTCTGAGTCCTGCTTCTTTAACTTGTAATTTCCAAGAATGGAGAAGGTGATTCTTTTCTTTTAACCTTTGACTTTTTTTGTTCACTCAGTGAACTTCTCCCCGAAAGGGCTTGGTTGCATAAACTTCCAAACCAAAACCTATGTGCCCCATCAGTTCCTGCTTTTCTTCACCTTTTTTTCCGAATTGCACTCCTAAGTGACAATCTTGACAACCCCACACAAATTTTTACCATTACCGTGGGTCGCTATGCATTTTCTCCGGTACGAAATCATACGGACTTTTTTTTTCACTGCTATTTGATCTCTTCCATCCCCACCAAGCGGTCAGTTGGTCTTACCCTAATCCAACCTATTCCGAGGTGATCGAAGACCCGTCCTCTTCGCCCAACTTTTTGCACGGCTCCCCCTTTCCCCCCCCAACATTATTTTGGCCCATTTCCCCTTTATAAAAGGTTTTCTGAAATAACTCTCGGGAATGCTCTCTACTCCCAGAGACTTAGCCCGTGTCTGTTGGGTCTTTCGGTTTACACTTCTTATTTCCTTTTCACCAAAGATGACATTTATTTTACTTTGGGCCTTCCCAAAGGGGGTGCACACTGAAACCTCCAGCAACGTCTGATCAATGCGATTTTCCTTCTGTGTCAACCCACCCTCCTTCCTGTATGAGTGGTCAAATCAACTTTTGGTCCCATCTTTTCTTTTAATTTCAGCTTTTCCCTGGTGCTCATGCTTTAGGCACCCCCGAGTTTATGTCTCTCCTTTTTTATTCCCTTTGATTGTTCCAATTATGAGTTTTTCTAAAACCCGGCGTGACTATCTATGCCTTAACAAGGGAAAAACTCCTCCTTCCCTAAAAAAATAGATGACCAATTTCAAATGGTTCTCATGTTTACGTCCTTCTCTCCCTACTCAGCCTTTTTTTACCTGGATTAGTTTTTCACATGTGCCTGAACAAAGCGCAAGTTTTCCATCCCTTATTCCAACACATCTCCTCTCGGTTACCCCTAGTCAAAATAAATTGCTTTCCTTCCCCCCCCCTTACCGTTTCCCCCGGCGGCCATATTTCACCCCTAAATTGACGGTCCCTTCTTTTACCTTATCCTTCGAACTGAGATAATACCCCTGTGGCTTGACAAATTCTCCAAAGTGGAACCAATAATGATGATTCCCTTCCCCTGCGGTTCCCCCTCTGTTAACATTCTAATTGTTCTGGAACATATTGACATCTTCCTTTACTCCCTTCCCAGGCCCTTAGTCCTTACTCTTATGGAGCGTCATCCCTTACAGTAATCCTTTGTTTGTTTTGTTTTTTCTCGATGTGAATCTTAGATTTTTCTCCTGACACCCTTCCTAATCTTTCCCCCCATAAATTTCCAACTAGTTCTACCCCCTTTTCACCTGTACAAATTAGATAAGTTCCCCCCCCCCCAAATCTTTCCCTTTAGCCTCCCCTCATGTTAACTTTGGCCTAATAGCTACATTTGAATTATATTATTCTCCCCTTTTTTATTATATCGTTAGGTTTCTGGCCAAAATATGGCCCTTCCCAAGTTGAACTGCAAGTGGGGGCTCCGTTCCCCCCCCTTCCCCCTGTTCGTTTATCCCTTCCCTTTTTTCACCGACCACCCATAATATTTTTTGGACCCATTATGCCCCTTTTTTTTTTTCCGGCAACATACCTCCCCCTTAAAACGCGACTTTTTGACAGCTAGGAGCGATCCCCCTCTAAACACACGGAATAGTCCATTTGGGGCTTCCCTCATCTTTTTAACGTTCATAGAGAGCGTTCCTTGTTAGAAAAACCTTCAAATTTGGCCCCCATATACCTCCCCTCTCCTCCCTTTCATTTACACCTCTTCTCTTCACTCCTCTGGTTTTTTGTCCCTTCTTACCCATTTACCTCCTTCCCCCCCGCCATGGGACCACACCTTTAACCCTAGAACTTCCCTTTCAGTTACAATACAGTAATATAATGATGTTTTACCCCTCCTTTTATTCTCCATGGATAACATACGTTTTGCGGGGTTCTTTCAGCCCCTTTCTTTGCTTCCTTCTGCATCTTTTTTTTTGCTTAAATGAAAGGCCCCCCATTCCAGTTTTTTCCACCTTCCCTCCAGGTATGTCACTTTCTTTCCTTCCTATTGTATCTTCCTATATGAGTTATGAGCCCATTTATATCTTTTATGCCTCCCCCCAAGAATTTTACGTTTCCTTCGTACCCGTGCAATCCTTTTCCTATAGTTCTTTCTCTCATTTTCTTGATAGTTGATTCTTCAGGAGAGTAATCCCCACTGGCCTTGATATCCAATGCCCGTCTCTTCCGCCTTTCTTTCACCCCCACTCCCTATTGATGAGTACCTTGTCCCAAATAGTGGTGCTCCCACCTCCCCCCACACTAAGACCCCCCTTTTTTGGTTTTCCTTTTTTCATTTTGTAACTGAGTGAAATACTAATAATGTTCCTCACGTCCAGTCCCTATTTTGTGCATAGTTTAGTTCTTTTTTTGCACAAGGCACACTCCCGTTGATTTACTCCAATTCCCCGAGTGCCTTACCACCACCCCCCCCCCCCCGTTCTCGAGAACCCTCGGTCGACTTCCATTTAAGCCCTCACTGCTCTCCTCATTGAAGCTCATTGTAATTGATGTCCCACTATTTGACTTCATTACTTTGTTTTTCTTTCAACTTCTTCTTGGTGAGCATCTCAGAGCCCTCCCCTTTCTTTCGTTTGCTATCATTTATAGTCTTCAACCCCAGACTCTCTCCCCTTCCCCTTCCTTTTGTTTTTTCTCACCTCCTTTCTTCAAGCGCTTAACCAGAGGTTTTTTTTTTGAACCACTCCTTCTAACACAGACACACATTTCCTCCCTCCCTACCCTCCTACACTAAAATTTTCTTCGTCTTACTCAGCGTTATGATGAGGACTTGGAAGCGCCCGGTTTTTCTCCCCCTCTTCTTTTCAATCCCCCTTTTTTTGAACATCAATCAGTTCGATCAAGCCCCCTATCCCCCCTTTCCTTCCAGAATTTGATAACAGGCATGCGATGTGTTTTCCTCTTCCCCCCTGTCTGTAACTAGCTTCTTTTGCATCGCTTTGAGACGGCCTAAGCCTTTCCCTCCCCCAACCCTGATAGTTTCCCTGTGAAGTCGAAGAAAGAAGTCCACAGTCCCCGATCGCTCCTACTTAACCGTCACATCCCTGCACGGATCTTTTCCTCCCCCCCCCCCCTATAAAAGGAAACGTCTCCAATAAATGAGCTTTAAACTCAGGGATCAATTGACCTTCCCTTTTCATTCCCCGTACATCCTAGTGAAGGGAGACTGTGGGATACCTGCCATTGAGTAAGCCCAGGGCACCTTTTCTTTACCCTCAGGGAATCCTTGGTGACATACCCACTTCAATAAACCTATGCCCCCCAAGAGTTCTGCGTTATTTCCCCCCTCTGATGAATAAATATTAAGCTCACAAACCTCTGAATCCCCCAATGTGGTTCTATTCTTTGAATTCCAATCCTTTTTTGGCCCTGATTTTTCCTCTTTCCCATCATGGGACCTTATGTTTTTGAGCACTTTTTCTTCTATCCTTGCCTGACCCGAGTCAGTGTGATGAAATTTTACCTCCTACAGCTTCTCGATCATTATTTTCCCCAGTTTTGTTGGTACTCTTATCACTGCTTCAACTCCACATTTTTTTCTCCCCCCCCCCACTATTAAAAGTTTCTTTGACAAAAAAGCTTTTTTGGCCTGTTTTTTCTCCCCCTCCCCCCAGTCGAGCCATCCACAGCTTAGCAGCACGTACTCTTTAATGCCGGTGAAAAACTTCTTTTTTCCTGATTGGACAAAGCTATACACCCCCCCAGTCTGAGACTGGTGCTCCCTCACTCGTGGGCCCTGAACAGCCCTCCCCACTTATACAATGCCAAATTCTTTGTCCCACTCATTATATGACTTGCCAACTTTTTGTCATTTCTATGTTCCACATTTCAAGTTTAATTTATAGTCGTCACCTCTTTACCCCCTCTGCACGATTTTCTTTTCCGGAGTTCCATTATGATGTGGGCTGGTTCCCCAATTTTATTCTTTTGTTATAACCTTATTTTCTTCCCCAAGGTAAACAACCTTCGGTACGCCCCCCAACCTCTGATTTAACTCTTCACTGTAGGCATTGTCCCTTTCCCCCCCTTTCCAATGACTTCGCGTTCCTTCCTTCTCACCGCAGAAAATGTTGTTCTGTAACCATTTCCCTCCCTTTTCATCCCTTTCTTAACCCCCCTTGTGTTAGACAATACTGAGAACAAGACTGCAGTAACACATTTCTCCTTCCCGGAAAGAGGGCACTTTTAACTCCCCCCTCCCCCTTTTCATTCTTTGTTCTTTCCCAAACTGAGGCCCTTGAGATACGATTTTTCCCCCCCCCCTGTCTTTTCCCAAATGCTGCAAATCCTTTGTATCTAATTTTTGAAAAGCTTTGAACTTATCCTGAATTTTCCATGTGTAGAACTTTTCCTCTCTCCTCAGTTGAGTATTTGTCCGTTTTCCTGATCTATGAGTACATCGTTCGTTTTCCCTCCTTCTTCCCCCCTTTTTTTTTGTGGGTCGGTTTCTCAGATCCCGATTCAGTCAACTGAATTCCAAAGACGGTTCCCCCCCTTCAAGAAGTAATAATAATTACAACTTAGGTTCGTACCATCCACCTTCCCCCCCCCATCTTCCTACGTTTTAAAAATCTTTCAGCTCATTACAGATGGGTTATTGGGCCCCTTTCCCTTTTTTCCCGCCTTCCCGTTTCCTTATCTCAATTCTCCAGTTTGAGTCTATGAAAGAATTTCTTTCTAGTCCACAATGCCCCTCCCCCTTTTGTGAACACTTGTAGCTGTACCTTCGGACAACGACTTCATCTTCCCATGTAAAGTCCCCCCCCACTGCATACTGGTTTGCGAAATACTTTTCGACATTTGCGTGTTTCAGGCCTATGTATTATTGATCCCCCCCCTTTCCCCTTTCCCCTAGTTGGCATCTACCCTCCTAAACAAAAAATGTTCCCATTCTAGTTTATTCTTGGCGGTGGTTTTCCTTTGTCCTTTTCATCTCCGACGACTGAAGTTCTTTTTCCCCTCCCCCCCTTGTAACAGATTCCCCTCTCGAATTTTTCCTGTGCCTCACTTCTTTGATTTTCAGTGTAAAGCATGTCACTATTTCTTAAACTTTTCCCATCCACGTGCAAACATCCCCTCCCCTTTCCCATACAGTTACAATACAAGTCCTTTGTTAGTGTGACACAGTATTCTTTTCAGTTCTCCATCCGTTTTTTCGGGTTTCATTTTTGTGCCCCCTCTTGCCAAGTAGCATTACTTGGTTATCATTTTTTTCAACTGAATTTCTAAGAAAGAATTTTTTTTCCCCCCCCTTCCCCCTTTTTCCCAATTACGTGCTGTCGTCTGATGATATTCTTCGCGTGGATCTATTCCCTCCTGTATATCCCCCCTTTTTCATAGTTTATTGCCCCCCCAAAGCCTGTGTTAAACGAGTTTTTTTGGTAAGGTCGTACCGCCCTTCCCCTTTTTTTTTTTTTTATCGGTATTCCTCTCCACTCTGATCTTTCTTCGTCGTATTTACTCCCATTCAACTGCCTCTTGAGACCCCCTGTTTAAGGCTCTCTCCAGTTCTTTCAAAACCCATTTTCTTTTTATTGATTGTATGTACATGCCGAGCCCGCCCACCGTATTGGACACCCACCTAAATATACCTTTGTCTTGTTCTGGAATGTGTGAGTAATACTTTGAGTTGCCCCATTTCCCTTAAATAGTGGCCTAAACAGCCCTTCCGTTGAAGAGTTTTGTTGTTCCTTTTATTGCCCCAAGGCCATAACTCTTTTCCATTACTCCTTTTTTCAGTTAATCCAATTGCCTTTTAACCACCCCCAATTCATTCTCCAATTTGTCTGTGTCGTTAAATAGCCCCTTTCTCTCAGTTTCGCCGTATGGTTTACCCCCTCTTGTTGGAGCTTTTTTATCAACTACTCTTCCTTTGCTTTCTGCCGTTCGACTCCCCTCTCGTATTCTGTGCTATCTTCTTTTTTTTTTTTTTTTAAAATGACGAACTCCCAATTACCAGTTTTTTTCCCCTTTTCTGTTTTCCCTTTTTCTTCCCTTGTTTTCCCAGCACTAAGCGTGGAGGTTTTGGAACCTACTTTTTTTCACCCCCTCTCCCGCATCAATTAAAGAAGTCACTCCTGTACTCGATTATTTTACTTCGTCACTTAGAAAGTTGAGGATTCCTCACTTGTTTTGTTTGAGAGGTTACCTCCCATCCTTTTTACCCTTCCCCCATCCAATTGCCCTTGGCTAACTTTTAGTAGTGGGACTGCTGTGAATTTTTCTGTGCTGTTTGTTATTTTTTTTTTTTTTTTGGAGACACAACACGATCTTTTCTTCCCTTTCCTTCCTTGACCCACAACCCTCCACTTCCCCCGTTCAGCACAACACTGAAAAGGATTTTGTACTTTCCTCTAAGAACTCCTCTCCGATCCCTGATAACCTTAAAGATGACCCCCTCGGTTCCCCTTCCCTCTTCATAGTTACTCCCACACCCGGAAAGAGTTGTCCCCCCTCCCAAATGAGCAACTTCATGAGCCATGCTCTAACTGAATTTCACTTCAAGATTTTTTAGGAGAATATTTTGTCCTGCCCTGGAGTACTTCACTATTGCTTAACCTCTTCCCTCCTTGACCATAACCATTTTCCCCCCCCCCCCCCTATTAATGAACCATTCGCTTGAGGCCGAACTCCTTTCCCTCCCCTCTTAAGCCACCCAGTCTTCTTACAACCCCCCCCAATGTTCTATTTATTGCCTTCCCATTAGGGCATCTTTTCCATTTTTTCCCCCTACTCCACCCTTACACTGTGTTGTGTCAACATGATATTTTTTCCCTTTTTATCCCCCTAGGCAGTTTTGTTTACGATCTCCGAACTAATCACTCATATCTCCGAGGATTACCCCCACGCCAAGGAATTTGCACTTCTCCTCCCGCTGAACCCCTTTCCCACCTTTTGTGATTGCAACCAATCCCCACCCAAAGTTTTCGTTGGAAATTCACAGACTTTTGCATCTACACAAGCCCTGACCTCACAGAGGACTTTGACACCTTTACTGGAGAACCTTTTTCTGCCTTTTTTAAACATCTTATCCCCCCCGTATGCGACTTTTTCTTTGCCCATTTCATTTTTCCCCCCCTCCAATGTGAAACTATAAACTCAAGTCCTTAATTAATCTGGCTCACTTCTTTCCTTTCTTTAACTTTTTCTTGTTATTTCCCCAAATGGTGGCATTGCGTTTTTTCCCCTTTTTTCCGAGTACCCGTCTTTTTCTTTTTAGGCCACCAGAGTGTATTACGAGAGATTAACTTTTCTTCTTTTGTCCCTATGCGTCCACCGTTTCAACAATGTGGATGACTATCTACCTTTACACAGGTCCCACACCCCCCCACAATCATTTCCCCCTTTTTTTGTTTTTTTTTTTTTTTTACCCTTTTTCTTTTCTTTTTTTTTCTCACATTCTTTTCCATGTTTAGGCCGGACTCGCTCTTCTCCTTCCCCCTGCCGTAGATCTTCCCCAGGGCGTAAGCAGCAGAAATGTCAACACAGCAAAGTGTTCATTCATTTCAAACCCCGTATGCCACTTTTTTTTCGACAACTTTTTTACTCACCCAGGTTGTCCCCTGAAGACAATGCTAATCTTTTTTCCCCCCCTTTTATGAGGGCCCACCCAAGCCAAAGAAGACCTTACTCCCCCGATGAATGTCCCCCACGGTGACTCCTGGCATACCAGAAACCAATTCTTTTCCCCCTTTTTTCCAAGTGACCCATAGTATGTTTAAAGGAAATGTTCTTTCTCTTTCCTTTTTACCCTTGCCCCTCACCTAGTTGTAAGTATGATAATCCTTTTCATTTTTCTTGTCCAGTCTCCTCGAGGGCGTTTCCCATATCTCCCTTTTTTTTCCTTGGGTTGTGTTGTAGATGTACCTCGATCCTTAACTGCCCCTACCTTACCCCCCTTGTACCTCCCGTCCCCATTAACCCCTAGGTTCTTACAATATTACAAATTAGCTCCTTTCTTGTGGCATCTCAAATTAGGTGTCCGTTGGTGACTGTTCAAGCCTGGACAGTTGAATTCTCTCCGGTCCCCTTTATCGATTGAAAACCCCGGTGCTTTCTTCGGGTCTGCTTACCCCAGAGGGCACCTATTCCCTTTTTTCCCCCCTTCCTTTCCCCTTTTCATTGCAACCTGTTTGTGTCCAGTTTTCCATGGTTTCCTCACTAAAAAAATAAAGTATGTGTTTCTCCCCCTTCTTCAAAGTGTCTTTTTCTTCCCCATTTCTGTGTCCCTATCCCCTCCACCCGCTCTTAAGGTTAGGAGCGAGCCATACCCTTTTTCCAACATTTCCCAAGAAGAGTTTCTATTTTTGACTTAATAAGGTTTTGTGTAAAGTTAAGATTTATTCGGCCCTCGACAACACTCCCTCCTCCTATGCACCAGACATATGATGTTTGAATTTCTCAACTCTATGCTACCCCCCCTGTCTAAATCATTCCCACTATTTTACCTCTATCTTCCCAGAACGCTGTGCCCCCCCCCAACATTGATCCTTTTCTAACCCCTTTCCCCAGTTTCCCCCACTTAACAATGAGTTGCCACCTCGCTTAGTAATCTGCAGTTCAAGTGGTGCGGGTTTTCCTTTCCAGCTTTTTTTGCTTTCTACACAAATTTGGGGATCCTCTGTTTTCCCCTGGAAAGTCTAGAAAGAGTTTCACCTCCCCCCCCCGTACAGAACATTTTCCGTCTAAGTTTGGATGATATTCTGTCTTTGTCTCCTTCCTCCCCTTCAGCTTTCCTCCCTTTTATATAGGTTTCTTCATCACAAGCTTTAACCAGTGTTTCGCTTGTCTTTTCGGAGTGCCATTTTCTCTCCTTCTTTTTCTCTCACTTTTGCTTTCTTTCGTGAGATACTTCCAACAAAATGTTTTCTCCCCTTGAAATGCATCTTTCACAAACAATGAAGTCACTTCGTTGAGGTACCTCTTCCCAACTCCTTCGGAGTCCCCCGGTATGGATCCCCTAAATAGAACCTGTTTGGGTTTCTTCTTATGGAATTAGTTGTTCAATTCCTTCCTCCCCGTCAAAAGGCCTCCCTTGTTCATGGATCTTTGTTTTTACCTCATTTCCCAGGCATCCCTTCTCTCCCCGCAATTTTAACGTGACGTTTCCCCACTTTTGTCCATAAAAAATCCACTCTTTCTCCCCCCCCTTCTTTTCAGTGTAATTAAATAGACAGCATTGTACTTAAGTGCCGGTTTCCAGCTTTTTTTCCTTTTTTTCATGATATCCACTCTGACTTTGTTATGAATTAACCATTTCTTTTATGAAGGCTGTCTGCTTATATCTATTCTCAGCTGTTTTTTCCTCGAGTTATTCAACAACGACCTTCCTGCAGTGTTTTTTGTTTCTTAAAAGGTTTTTTTTCTTTTTTTCCCCCCTTCTTAACGCAAAGTGGTGTTGGTGCACAGACCTTTCTCTAAACAATTTCACACATCTCCGTCCTCCTCCTAATCCTACTTACTCCTCCCCTACTGGATTTCCTTTGATGTCCCCTCAGGTCCGTTTTTCTTCTCTCTCTCTTTCCCCCCTTCGTTTGCTGAGATATACCCATACCATTTCGTCCCCTCAATCTAACTTCCCTTATCATACCTTACAGTAGGAGTCTGGGGAATTTCAAATTTTTTTTCTTTTTTTTTATGACTGTTTTCCCGCCCTTTTTTTTTTTGTGAACCCTATTTCTCCTTCCCCCCCCCAGAAATACCTTACCACCCCCTTTTAAGGTTATAGCATTGGTTCAGAACCCCCCCCAAGATAGCACCATGCATCCCTCGATATCCAGATGAGGATTAAGAGACCTCCCCCCCTTCCCCTTCTGTTACCTAACCTCGCAAGTTGCTCATCAATCCCTGACTCCCTTTTTCCTTCCGTTACCTTTTTTCCCCCTTTACAGTACAGAACTTGGACTTCTCATTTATGGAGTGTGTATAAAGTTGGAAACGTGAAATCTTTTCCCCTTCCCCCCCCCCCCAGGCGTGCATGTTCACCCTTTTAAACCAACCCCTTTTCACTCCCTAGTTCCTGCGTTCGGCCTTTGAATACATTCCCCCCAATCTTAAGCCTAACAACTTCCAGCCTCATAAACCCCCACACAAACTTGTTTCTCTTTTTCCCCGGACCCAACGTGGGTACGGCCCTTCTTTACTCGGACTCATCCCATAAAGTCCACTTTTGTTTTAGAATGTTATCCTTCAGTTTATCCCCAGAGTTCATTTTTTTACGCCCCATATAAACACTTCCCCCCCCCCTCCCGCGGACAAAACCATGAAGTCCACCCTTAATTCCTTTACTCAAGCTGAACATTTAACCCCCTTCTTTTTTGAACACCTAAGTACTTGATCTCCCCCTTAGGGTATTCTGCATATAAACAGGAGAATTATCTCCCAGACCCTAGCTCCCCCTCTTTACCTTAGGTGAAAAATATTATTAGCCTCCCCCTTTTACAACCTGCTTTACCCAAAGTACTGAGAATTTGGGTCCTCCTCCCTTTCCCTGAAAATTCACCCCTGCTCCCCCCTGCCACTACTAATTCCTTCTTCCCCAATCCCTTTCTTCAACTGGGCTTCCAATTCCCCTGTTCCATTTCGTTGCTGGTAATTCTCTCGTAAAATGAGTTGTCCGCACCGATGTAGTGCTCGAGTTCTTCCCCCCTTTACTGTCTGGGAACTGTACCACAATTGCCTTTTTTCCCTACAGTGGCTTACTCCCGATTGAACTTTTACCCCTAATACGGTAGCCCCAACTAGAATGAAATTCCGTGTTAACATGTTAGGCATTTCCCGGATCCGCCTGCCCCAACGGATTTTCTCGTTTTTTTCCTTTTTTTAGTAATAAGCAAGGTTCCCCCCACAACAGCGCCAAGGTTCCTTTTTCTTCCCCCCCCAACCCTTGACTCTTCTTGACCATTTCTTGAGAAACTAAACAGGTTGTTTGCCCCATGCTCTTCAGTGGTCATTGCGGATATTTTTCCCCCCCAAGGTACCAACGAAGCCTCTTTCAAGATATCCCTCAACATGTTTCCCGAGCGGCATCTTTACCCTGAAGGCACTTTCCATCCTTTGTATGCTCATCAGTTGAACGGATCTTTGTCCCCTTTCGCCTCGACCCCTGTCCTTATTATTTACTTCCAAGTCAAGTTTTTTTCCGTCAGTTACTTCTCGAGGGAGTTACATTAGCTTTGCTTCGTGCCGTGTTTTTGTTGCGGCTTTGAGAGAGAGAAGTCTCCCTTCCCCCTCCCAAACGTGCCCGCCTCCCCTACATTACAAAACTAGTGTTTCCGCCCTCTCCCAGCCCATTAATCTTGAAGGGCAAAAAATTCAGTATCTTACCACCGGATTGTTCACTTGGCGTTCCCAGTGTCAAGATTCTCCTTAGATAATCTTTGGCTCCTTTGCCATGTCTTCTTCTGGGTTTTGACCCCCCCCTATTTTCCTCCGCCACGTTGAACCTTGAGCATGTTACTTCAGCCCCCTGTGAGTTCTTAAACTTTGGGTCCTCAAACCACAATTGGATATGTTTACCTCTTTCTTTTTGCTCTTTTGTTTTCAGTTTCCCTCTGCCCTTTTTCCCCCTCCTTTCGTGGTCGGTTTCCATGACAAAACAGGCCCAAAGGGAAGATTTTTTTTCATTGACCCATTACTTTTTCCTTGTGTAACGTTCCAGTACGCATGCATTCGACCCCCTTAAAACTTGGTCTTACACAGAAGTTTTGCCTTCCCCTCTTCTTATCCTAATTTTGAATAAGATTTACCCCCCTCTAGCCTCACAATACCCATCCATTGGACAAATTCCTTCAATGTTCCCTCCCCCCCCCCCGTCCCAATACAAAGTAATTATACCTTGGTTTTTACCCCCCAGTACCTTATGTGCTTGTGTTGGTCTTTTTTTCTTCGGTACACCGTTCTGAGCAAGTTCATCCCTTTGTTGATACCTTTTTGTTTCAAATTTAAAGGCTCCCTTCACCCCTTACAGTACCAGAACATTACGGCTGCAGTCTCTGTGTATGACATTTTGTACTCGCTGTTTTTTTTTTTTTTTAGATGCAGCCTCTCAGAGCTTCCCTCCTCCCCCCCCCCTTCTAGTTACACCCCCCCTCACTTGTTTCAGATTGACGTAAGGAGTACCAGTGCCCGGGCGTTGTATCTAATGACTTTTTCTCTTTTTCACGCAACTGCCTCTTTTGATAAATGCCCGCTTCTACTAATATCTTTCCAAACCAGTTCCTTATTATACCTCTGTCCAAATGATAGCTGTACCACGGTATTAATAATAGAACCCATTTGTTTTTTTTTTTTCTGGAACTTCTTTTAATTTGCTCCCATTTACTTCACGTTGCCTTCTTTCCCTTTCTTTTTCATTTTGTGCATTTTAACTTTTTTTTTATTGCCACAAGGCCCCCGGCTTTCAGATTACAATCCACACCGGGCTTCCTTTCCATCTTTTAAACCCCTCATCTTCCCTTTCCAAGGTCCCTTGCCCTTATTTTTTTTCCATTCCCCTCCCACGGTACTTCTAATGAAGTTGAAGCTAAGGAAGCCCTCCTTGCTTGGAGGTCTTTTGCCCCCCCGATGACGGCTGTACTAATTTCCTTTATTCCTCTTTTATTTAGTGATCGGCCTGAACATGACGATACTCCCTTAAATGCCCTTTTTGTTTTGGCTGGAACAGGCGATTTTTTTTGGGGTCTCTCAATGCTGCCAGCAATCGCCCTTTTTTTTTTTCTAGAACTCAGTACCACCCCACACCGCAGTTTCACTCGTCCCCCCCCCCTCCCCCCCTTACTCGCCTATACTGAGTTTGAGGCTTTTTTAATAGTTTTCTTTTCTTTATCTCTTTCTTTTCTAAACGTTGTGTTGTTGTGTTTCCCCCCAGTTACTCTTCAAAGTCCTCATCGTCCGTCCAATCGGAGTAACATTCTCTCTTTTCTTTGTTAATTTTGCTGGTTTGAGAGGTATGTTCACCGTTTTCCTTTGTTTCAGCGCTTTAGTCAGTCCCCCGCTCCAGCAACCCCCCTTTTTTATAAGTCCTTTTTTACGCTAAGCATCTCAGAATACCTCCAAATCCTCAAGATGATTATCCGCTACCCCCCTCCCCCTTTTTTAATTAACACAAAAGACTCAAAGACCAGTGGCTCATCCCCAATTACCCTTCATCTAAAATTCAACCCTCTTCCTCCTAGTACAGAACTTGGAGACTTTGATGTGAGTGTTATATGCCCTGTCCCGTTTCCCCTCATCAAAAAATCTGAAAGGCGGGGAATGCATGCCAAACACAGTTCCAAAATATTCCAACAGGACCATCTTTTCCTTTCTTTTTTGACCCCCTCTATTATTTACCATTGCAATCAATATTCCTTCCCCCCCCTTTCACTCCACCCCCCCCCCCATGGGTTTCTATTTATTGAATTTCAATCCGTTTTTTTCGGCCTTCTGCATTTGACCTAAAGAAAGACCTACTTCCCCCATGTTTTTTTAAAAATATTGATTGCAGTTATCCAAAGCGGCCCCCTGGCGTCCTAACCCATTCAAACCTCCTCTCTTAGGAGCCGAAGCCCCGTCATAGCCCAAGAATTTCCTTTTCCTTTTTTCCTACGGACAGCGGCCCTTACACAGGGCGGTTGCTCCTCAAGCCCCTTTTCCTTACTAACTAGCCTTTTTTTTATCAGCTACACATCGAGCTATAGTCCAGAATGAGCTCCTTAAATTTCTGGTCCTGTAGGATTTCGCTTTCCTGCCCCCTCTCCCCACGTATGCTTCATACTTAGCCCGGGGGCAACTGCAAAGTCACACCCGTCTACCAACTTCTTTCCCCTGTGTCACTCATTATCTTATGGTCACCTTGTGTGTTAACATTTTCGTAACGTTACTTTTTCCTTTTGGTCCTTATCTTAGTATCATGTCTTAGCACAAGTGTTATAACTCGGTTTATTCCCCTGCTTAATATGGTCCCAAATTTAGTGTTTCTCCCCCTCCTTCTTTCACCTCCCCCCCGGAACCCATTATTACCATAGATGAACCTTGTTAACATGTTTTAGGTCCTCGCGATCGCCACTGATCGCTTTTACCCTTTCTTTGTAGGTAATTAAGAAATCCAGTTGCCTTGAAACAAGCGCATTGTCTTTTTAACTTCTTTCCCCCAAATATTGCCCTCCCTATTTGAAGAAATAACGGTGCTTTTGACCCCTTTCAACCATGCTCCTGCAGGTCAAATTGGACAGATTTCCCAGCCCCCCTCCTCCGTTTCAAGATCTATTGACCTAAAATAGTCCCCTTGATGATCCTATCCAAATGTACTTACCCCATTCCTGCCCCGAAATTCTCCAGGACAATCTTTTTGAACTATAAATCATTCTTAATGTAGAAACCTTTGCTACTATGCCTTTTTCCTTTTTTTCCACCAGTTCTGATCTTATGGGCACATATTTCTCTCTTCTTCTTCCGTTGTTGAGAGGAGCTGTTCTTCAGTAAGGATTCCAAAGACTTCATTGCAAGACAGTCATTCACACCTTAGCGTTTATTCCCCCCTTCCCCAAATGAGAAGTTTCAACCTATTCATACAAAATGGTTTTCCCCTGTTCCTCCTTTGTCAACTCTTTTCTCCAAGGTCTCTGAGGCATATATCCTTTGTTGAACCCTTTTAGAGTGTTCCCCCCCACCTTTTCATCATTTTGAACCCGTTGTTTTGTTCCTTCCTCACTTCTTCTCAGTAAATGCAACCACCCAATATTCTGTTGGAGACCCCTTCGAACTTTGCTCTTTTGTAACCGTGTTCGTACCTAACCCTTTCACACGACGTGTTAGCTAGGAGGTCATTCCCGAAACCCCTTTCCCAAAGGAAGATTTTGCTACTTTTTTCCCTTTCATAATTGTTCCCTTGTTGTAACATAGGATCAAGTGCCTTCCTCCCCACAAACTCATACAAACCCCCCGGTCGCCCTGCATCTTCAGTGGCCTCTTACCTCTCCCCACGCTGGGGACTTCAAGTCCTTCTCCATTTCTAAAACCATGTCCCCCTCCCTAAAACCCTTTTGAACTATACTGTTCCCCACCCCCTATAAGAGTTGACAAAGAGCAAGTTATTCATTGATACCTATTGGGGGTTTCATTTTTCCGTTGCGATTTTTTCTTATGACTCCCCCCCCCCCCACCAGTCTCTTGTTTCTGCAATGAAAGGACGTTTCAAGAGTTTTTTCAACTCAGAGACGTGCGCCGTTTCTTTTCTTATTCTCCGCGGTTTAGATGCAATCCCAAGAGTTATAAGGCCAACACCTTTTCTCATTTATGTAAACCCCCTGTAAAAGTGTTCAAGAAGGCCCTCATTCTTGGGCGATCTCCCCCCCCCTTTTTTCTCCTTCAATCTGTTGATTTCATGGCTCTTCATTCTACACCGTCTTTTTCCACTGCCCGGAATAAGATCTTTCACACCCATAAGTAACTGATTCCCCTATGTCCCCCGGCTCCTCTTCAGACACCACTGGTTTGGAATCCCCACTCCTTTCCCCATTGTTGTGTTTTCTTTTTGGACATTTGTGAGATCCCTTTGTGTGCAATGTACTTATTCATGCGACATTCCCTCTCTGTGCTAGTTTTGTTTCCCAGTTATTTTCAAAAGTCATTCCCCCCCCTCCTTTCCTCTCAATGGGCAATTTTCCTTGATCCTACCCCGTGACGTTACCACATCCCATATTCTCCTTCTCCGTTCACCCTTCTCCTTCCCATTTGTTATAATACCAGTTTTCAGTCCTGTATTTTGCTTCCCTTTGCCTTGTTTTCTTTTTTTTAATTACACACGATGAAGGGTGTCCTAATCATCTTTCAGTATTTTCGTATCGGTTTAGTGAGATCTTCTTCCTTTCTCCTCCAAACACGAAATATTGTTTTTGCTTGACACATATTCCCGTCCTTTCAAGTCTTGCAGCACTAAGGAGTGTTGGTGACCACTAACTCTTTTTACCTTTTCCCCCCCTCCCACATCACACCCTGCGTAACCGCAGTCCCACCCCCTTTTCTACGGTCCCCCTCTTCTATAATCCTTTTAGATTTGAGACTACAGGATTGAGGT
>Ga0179591_1228602_pt1 | contig 21465 bp, 16 predicted proteins | sample CZOMad2_1_08_16f_FD_182891 | JGI IMG/M metagenome (GOLD analysis project Ga0179591, IMG submission 182891) | Vadose zone soil fungal communities from Angelo Coast Range Reserve, California, USA - CZOMad2_1_08_16fungal (PacBio error correction) | ecosystem: Environmental > Terrestrial > Soil >... | reverse complement strand
CGGGTAAGCACCTTTTTTAGCCCCCCCCCCCCCCCTTTCTTTGAGACCTATACACCCGCCGCAGCGGCGGAACTTCGCCTTGCTTCTCTGCTCCCCTTTCCAACCCGTTTTGGACAGGTATTTTGCGGGAGCTCCCCTTCTTTATCTCCACCCCTCTTGTTGGCGTCTACGAAAGACATGCTGTCCATAGGCCCCCAAGAACCCCCGGCCGACTTCGTCCCGTACCCACCCGAGGTCATAGTCTGCGATCTTCTGGCCTTGTCGTTGGTTTTTTTTGTTGTTTGTTTTTTTTTGTTTTTTTTGTTTTTTGTTTTTTGTTGGAACTGTCCAGTCCACCTGCGAACGCCCTCACAAAAGGCCAAGACAAGGACCCCTCTCCCACGAAGGCATCTTGGATTTTTGAGACCCTTCTCCCCCCGCTCTTTGTCTCTTGATGCCGAAAAAGTTCCGTTTTTCCTTTCCCCTTGATCCTAAATCTCCCAACCCCTAGGCCCGGTTGGACTAAAATTACCTGATTCGCCACCTCAAGCACACTCCGCCAAGACGCGCGCTGCTCCCCCTCCCCTTTACGCGGACCGCGGGTTCCGCTGAAACTGATGCTCCGCCCCTTTAAATCCATATCGACCCGCCCGCCTCCCACGTGATGTTTTTGATGGCTCGCATTGCTTTCCTTTCGAAGATCACGGCCCCCCCAGACTGTTTGTCCTCCTTTGACCCATTCCTCGGCAGTTCCAAGGTCCGGTGGCCGGCCGCCCCGCCGTTTCCCCCAACTCCCCCTATTAATTCTCAATGTCTATCAACCAGCTGACTCTCCCCTCCCCAATACGGCGACAGGCAGCACACCTTCCACCCCCGAAGGTTCAGCTGCACCACTGCGCACACCACCTTACTGTTAATTAGAAGACGACCCACCAATCCAGCTGACAGTGTGCCCACCACCCGTCCCCTTTCCCCCCCCGGTTTGCTCCAAGTATCGAATTCTAATCTGTCTTTTGGGCGGACGCTGCGCCCTTTCCTCTGTGTAGCTTGCTTTGTATCTGCGGCGTGTTAGAGTTCTCTATTTGTACGGGAGGCTGAAACTTAAAGTCGGGCATCACCGTTGCCTTCCACACCCTCGTTCCAGCGATCCATGGAGAGTATCCGCCCATTGCGTTAGATAAATTTTTAGAAAACCTTCCCATTCGTCTTTTTAGTTCCTGCGATCCCTCTGTTGCGATAATTTTAGACCTCAATACGGAATGAGATAATACCTCTGACTTTGTAGCACCGTCCCTAGGCCATTTTGTTGTTTCCAGCACTGGGACTGTTTAGGGAGCCAGAGTAACCATTAATCAGACGGTGATTGACCGTCCCCTACCCCCTACCCCTTGTAGTATCCCCGCCCCCATACCACGCCGGTGTGCTAGCGGAATGCTGTAGGACCCTTCCCCCACAACCCTTATGGGAGCATCGACCCCTTCTACTTTCCCCCCGTTTAAATCCGTCGCCTATTGAACTCACTTGCCCCACAGGGCCCCCTACTTCAAGACATCCGCGCCAAGGGTACGAAAATGACCCTCTCCCCCAGTTGCGTTCGCCTCCTTTTTAATTTTTTTCCTTTCCTTTAGGACACCTGGTTGTTAATCTTTTCCCCCCTAGAATGGCAGTCCGAAATTCCCACCTGTAAAGCAGAAGATCTTGCCTTGGGCCACCGAGGATCGCGGCACTATAGATGGTAAAGGTTCCAGGTGCTGCCTCCGTTGTGGCGTTTTGTTCTGCTTTAATGGCAGATAATCTTTGTGAGCCGCGGCAGGTTCTCGTAGGAGGTCTTTGATTTCCGGCGTTCACGAGCATACTTTATTACTCCCCCGTCCACACCCCCCGTAAACGAAAAACCCCGCCCCCTATCTGATCTTTTCGTCGTGGGAACGTTCGCCCCCCCCCCTAAATTCCCCTTCTTTTAGAGGTGGCGATCCTAATGTGGAGGTCCCCCAGAGCTAAAGAATTCATCTGTCCTGTTGTCACGAGTTGGTTTCTGAGACCCCGGCGGAGTCAACTGGACCCGGCTCAGCGTCACCCCTCCCTTTTCTGGACAGCCTCCCCACTTATGCCATGTTTGTTTGTTCACGATTTCGAGAAGTAACTGGGTCAGTACCCGTGAGGCACTATACTACTTTCCTCACTATATGGTTCTTTCTTTTCCTCTCTCCGTTGTTTTTTTTCTCTCGCTATCCCTTCGCGGATCCTTCTTCTAGTTAATTCCCCTCCTCTTTCTTCGCGGCAGAGCTAGGCGCTTACAAACCTTGGCATCCGTTGGGGCTTTCCCACAACCCTTTAGTTTTTGGGACCAGCTGGGGAAAGTCTTTGCCTCCTCCCTTTTTTCCCCCGAACCTCGTTTCACCGTACATGTTAAGGGAGTTTTTCTTTTTAGGTGGAACCCTAAGTTGAGGGCGCGGACACTTTTTGACCGTTGTATTTTTTTCTTCCTTTGTTTTCTGGGGTCAGTCAGAACTACGCGCTTTTTCCCCCTCTGGGATTTTTTTGTTCCCTTCTGATTCCCATTTGATTGTTGTATTCATAATGAGTTTGGAGCTGGTCCAGAGTTTAATTCCTTTTTTCCCCGTTTATCAATGCGCAGGCTCAAATCACTTCTTATAGGCCCCTAAGAATACGAGACAGGACGCCCGCTTGCCCCTCCCTGACACCTTACAGAACGTGGACCTCCTTACAGCATTTCACTAGTCGGACACTCAGTCCTTTTTTACGGATAGGCTTCAGTGGGCCTTCGGCTGCTTGTCGATATGACCCCGAAACTGTGTCTCCGCCATGACCCACCAATTTCTTCGCTCACTGAATAGTTTTTTTTCCTTTTTTTCTCCTCTGTGGTTTCCCTGTTCGGCGGCTGTAGGGCGGCCTTGGAGACAATAGAGTTAACTCCCTCTTTTTGAACATTGACCACTCCGCCGTGGTTCTCTTTACTAAAGGACATTTTTAGCTTTTTCAGCAACAGTCCTAGATGCCCACCCGCGCAATCTTTCGGATAGGGGTTCTACGCCAGTGCAGTGAGAAAATCTCTTCTTGTCTTGCACGCCTCCTTACCCAGTCGTCTCTGTCCCCCCACAATTGCGCATCGTCCTTCCCCAGTTGTGGCCGACTTCCGCTTGGTTACGATTAGTAGGGTCTCTTTATCTCCCAGCCCGCCTTATGAAAAAAGTCTATGCTTTTCCTTTTTAGGTTTGTGGGGGTTATGAAGTTTTCTCTTTCCAGACATCGTGCGTATCCTGCGTCATTTTCTTTTTGCCGGTCTGGGTTTCTCCCTTTTTGAGCATACTCTTTTGCAGCAACTCAAGAGATATCCTAAGGATCTTCTCACGCCGCGCTCCCTTCCCCCTTTTACAAGTTAATTCAACGGAATCGTCCTCCCCCCCCCTCCTGTACGCCACTTGCCTCACCTACACCTGTTTTTACGCCGGAAGGTATGATGGCTTTTTGTTTTTTTCTATGAAGACCCGCCGGTGGTAGAGGTTTGGGGGCGAGTGCCTTCTCTTATTAAGGGTTTTTTCCCGGTTGTTCGGTCCTGGTTTTTTTATGGAGTTCTTTTTCCCTTCCTTTTTTGTGCCTTTACGATAGCTCCCCTGCTGGCCCGTTTTTGGTTTGCCGGCGGTGCCGGCCTCAGGTGAGGTTCCCACCCCAAGCTTTCCCCCCCCCGGTTGGCAGATGGAATCGGTACGGTGCGGCGACAGAGACGAGCAGCAGCGAGTCGCCCCTTCACAACAGCGGTGCTCGATTCGTTTAGAGAGTTTTTTTCGTATCAGGGACTTCAGGTACGCTTACAAAAGAGCCCTTTCAGTTCTTTTCGTTTAAGTTAGCCCGCGCGGCGTATTTCTTCTATGAGTTCGGTTAGTGGTGGAGATCTGTCCCTCCGCTTTCTTATTTTGGTTCCGGTCTTAAAAGAGGGATTAAGTTGACTTTTTTCCAGATTCAGACCCATGCGGGAGTGATTCCTCCCCTGTCCCAAATTCCTTCTTGTTTTCGCGGCCCTATTGAGGTTTTTTTTTCTGATTTTTCTGTTCCGTTGCGCCCCTTGGAGGGAAGCTCTCTAGAAGGAGGTCGATTTCAGTCGACCCTCGTTGTGTCCTAGCGGTCGGCTTGTCGTTTTTCCTCTAGGAACCAGTACAGTCACTTTCCCGTTTTTCCCTCCCTCCCCCACCTCCTTTTGTTCCCCGCAGTTTTTTTTCCCTGCCGGTGGTTTTCGTTTTTTCCCCCAATACCTTGTCAACAAGGCGCGCTTCGATGAATTTCCCTTTTTTGAGCCATTACCTTGCGGTCGGTGGATCCAGTGCCCTCTTTCAACAACCTTGATGATTCCCATCTCCTCCTCTACTCGTTTGGTTGGAGAGCTTTCCGTCATCTTTTTTGTTATGACTTCTCCCGCCGAGAACCGCCCTACCTGCGCTTTCAAATTCCAATCTCCTTTTCTCCCTTGAACGGACCCCCTTCAGGATGTCCCGCCAGTGTCGCTACAGGCCTTTGACTCTAACCTCTTTCAAGTTTGGAGTCCTACCCTTACACGCGTTCTTCCAACCCCTAAGGTCCCTCCCGCGGACCCAACCACCCTCATCGCCTCCCCTCCGCATCCGAGCTTACACTTGCTGCGCTCCAGAACTGCCCCTCCAGCCCGAGTTCTCGTCAGCAGGAGCAGGCATCCTCAATTTATCTCAGTTCTCGATCACCCGTCAGATGGGTTTTTTTCATGAGTACTAGGTCAACCGTGCATCTCGTGATCGTTCCAGCCTCACCCCTTAAACCTCTGGAGTTTGTCCTGAAGTTACCTGATAGCCCCTCCGCACCCCTCTCCAGAAGCCTCAGTTCTTTTTCCCCCCGAAAATTCATTTCCGAACGAGGTCCTCGACTGATTTGTCTGTTTTAACGTCTCCCCTCGCAGCCCTCTTTCCCTCGCACACGTGCATGTTGTTCCTTGGCTCGCTTTGATAGTAATCTTAGAGAGACCCCTCACGGCCCGGCCCCTTCTCCATCGACACCCCTCTTCCTTCCCTGTTGTCCCGTCAGTGCCTTAAAAGAAGGCCCCCCAAAACTGCAAAGCAGGATTCCCGGCAATGTAGGATCACCCCGCTGATTGAGTTTCCCCCCCGACATAAACCGGCCTCCTCAACAAGTAAAAAACCTAGTCCTCGTAGTCCACACGCGAAAAAACACGAATTAAGGTTCTTAGAGCTAAAAAAACCAATTCCCTTCGCCCCTCCCTTGAACCACCATGCGGAACCGGTTTAGGTGAGACCACGATAGAATTTAGTAGATTGATTTTTTTCTTCCTTTGCTCCTTTTAACGGTGCGGGTGAATATTTTTTGTTTGCAGTTATCTCCCTTTTGGGGTGTGTGTTGTTTCTGTTCTCTTTTGTGTGTTTTTTTTTTTTTCTTTTTTTTGGCGTCTCTTTTTCTCTGCCCAGTGACAAGGATTACACCGTGAACCCCTACCTTTCCGCGATCCCGAATCCCGTTCTACGCCCTTGGGCCCGTTTTTTACCTGCAGAAACACCCCCCCTTACCGCGATGGTTTAGGTTTATTATCCCCCGTTGGGCGCTTCCCGAGCCCGATACGTGCTGGCTCCTTTCACATCGAGTCGCCAAAAGGTTTAAGCTCGCATTCCACCCCTTGTTCCTCCTGCCGTTTGCCCCTTAATTTATTCCTCTTTTCACCCATGACGAAGGGAGCTTCCTTTCTCATGGGACGCCCCCCCCCCACACTTGTCTCCCCCTCCCCTCGCGATTGTCTTGTCCCCGCGTAAGTTCCCTTGAATTTACCTACAACAAAGGCTTTGGAGACCCTCGAACTTGTCACCCCCTTACTTGCCTCGCCCTTCTTGAAACTCGAGTCTCAACTCATTGAAGCCTCCGAACGAGTTCCACACGGTACGACCACCTGATTACGTTTCTGTTAGGCGCCGTTAATTGGTGGGTTTTTTTTTTGTTTTCCGTTCTGTTGCCCCGGTTTACCTTCGCAGCAGCCGATGACAAAGGTTTCAATGACCCCAGCTCACTCTTGTTTTAAATTTAGTCCCGTGAGGCAATATGGGAGTCCACCTTATTAACCCCGGTCTTCGGCGTATCAAGATGCTTCTTTCTGATTTCCTACGTTCGCTCAGTTGTTTTTTAACCGTTCAACAGCTTTAAGGAGTTTTCCTCGCCGACGCATGAGCTTCTCTCCCCCCCAATAATGCCAAAGCAACGCCCACCAACAAAATAGATCCTCTCTTTCTTTTCTGACCTGTCGACCTACAATGAAAGTATCTGATTGTCTCCCTACCACAGGGGTCGGCCCCCTGTCTCCTGAATGATCATCTGTACGGGGTCACGCGGGGTGATGAACAAACATTCTTGTCCCCCTGTCCCCTTCTCATCTGTAAGTGTGCCGCCTCCCCCAGGATCATGTTGGGGCCCCTGATACCGCGCTTTTAGAGCATCCTGGGAAAGGACTTGAGGCCAATATAAGATGATTCTCCCCCCCGAGATGGTATCCTTTTTTATTTATCTTTTGAGATTCCAATCCTGAGTAAATAGTTTTCGAGTTACTCTTTCCCCGATTTCGAGCGCTCCTGGGTGATTTCGCTGAAACCAAACATTTTTTTTTTTGGGCGTTCATTCTCCCATAAAACAATTCGGCCCCGCTGATCCGTTTTCAAGTTTCTAAGTTATTTTTTTAAGTTGCAACAAAAGAGTTTCCCAACTTACATTTTACTTCCCTTTCGGCTATGATGTTCTCCCCCGTTTCCGTTGGGGCGCAACGTGATATACTTGTAATGGTTTGTCTGATCCTTTCGCACGACTCGATAGGATCGTTGTTGATTGTTTTTAAGTTGCCTTTTCATTGCTTTGTCGAGCTTTCCCTAGTAGGACAGGTTTCAAAAGCTGGGTCTCCGTCCCCGTCAAGATTCTAATCCGTATCTCAAACGTTTTCTAGTAGTTAGCGCCACCCGATGACTCCCGAAAAATTCCCCCTATTGACCCCTGATATTGACGTTTTCAGTTTTTTTTTTCTTTTTCCCTCCTTAATCTCGCCCTTGTACATTTGGCTATTATTCGCAGAATGTAACTCCTTTTTACACACGACAGTGGTCTAACCCCCGGACACCCCCAGCGCGACACAGCATCTGTTTGGTAGTAACGCATGTTGTGTGACCGCTTCTTCTCGTAAGGACCCTTTGGGCGTCATTCGCTTTCTTATTTTGGGCAGTGACCCCCTCCGGTCGACGGTGCCCTCTGTTCCCCCCGGCCTGTTGTAGTTCGGGTCTACACAGCTTTAGATTCCCACCTCCTAAGCATCAGATGACGCGGCCCACCCCACCCAAAACAGTCTCCAGTCCATCGACCACCTCTTTTTTTTCTCTCTTTTTTTGACCGCGAGAAGGCAAAATTACCAAGTAGTCGTCTCCCGCGCCTCGGGACGTTGTGGGCACAGATGGTTATTCGTCCCCCCCCTGATAGTCAGTCTTCTTTCGGTTCCCCTCTTTGATCATTCCCTACAACGGTTTAGCATTTGGGTTTTCGCCTTCTCTTTCTCAGACACTGGCACACTTGATTCGGTTTACATTATTCTTAACCGGTCTTGTTCCAATTGATGCTTTGTCTTGGGCATCAACCCCCCCCCTCCCGAAGAGACAGACCTACTATCCAAGTCCCACAGTCTCCCTGATTCAACTTTAGTTCACCTCGTCAGACCAACCCCTATAAAGTTATATAATTGCTAAAATCCAAAAATGGTCCGCATTGGTGGTCACATTTGTCGTCTCTTAAGTCTAGCCCAATTTCTTTTTTTCTTTAGCCCCTGTTTGCTGCTGTGACCCCGAGATGGTCGGTCGGGTTTTTCCCGGTTTTGTCTGCATGGTAATGCTTTTTTATTGATTTTTTCCCTCCGATTTGATTGGGGTTTGATTCACTTCTGCGATAGCTTACTATCTTCTTCTCCGGTTGACGGCGGTGCCTGCACGGGGACCTTTTTTTCTTCCAAGGTACCCCCTATCAGGTTTCGCTAGAAGAAAGGTATTTTTTGTTCTAGTATAGTTTCTTCCTCGTCCTAGACTCAGCGCGAGCCAGCACAACCTCCAAGTTGTCGAGGACCGTTGTAGCGTGGTCGGGGGTCGCCTCCTTTCCCTCCTTAATTTGACTTTTTCCAAAATCGGTTTGCTTCGAGGATTTTCTTTCTCCCGCGCGGGTCCATTATTTTTTCGCTGATGTGCGGGGCTTTTGTTTGGCGACGGACTCCCCTCCTACCGGTTTTGTTTCTCTTGGCGCGGTCGAATCAGGAGGAAGTCCTTTTGTGAACCTGAATCCCCTCGCCCCATCGCGGGGTTGATCTTTTAAAAGATCCCTGAGTCCTTCTTGCTCGGCCTGCGTACTCTTTTATCCGTGTGGCTCTTTGCTGTTTTTGGAAGAGATCATTTCTCTTCCCCCCTTGTCAAGCTGGGCCGATGACCTAAGCGCGTTTTGGTTTCTCCTAGGTTGACTTTCTTTTTTTTTCCCTCTTAAATGTCGGTGTCGTCGACGCCAAATCAATTGAAACCGGTGGTCCCCTTTTTTTCCCTTCCTGGTAGAGTCCGGCCCTTTGTCCACCCCGTTCTTTTTTTTAATTCGCTACCTTGCGCTCTCCTTGAGCGGTGAGTCCGTTTTCATACGTCTTCTTTGGAGAAGAAGAGGTCCCCCCATTTTATGATCGGCCATTCTCTCTCTTTTCCATTATAATGTTTTTGTTTTTTTTCTTTCACTTCTCCTTAACCCAGTTTGTGCGGCTTCTCCTCCCGGATACCTTTACCCTTTTGCCCCGAATTTTTTTCCATTAACTTTTTTTACGGGACTTAACGTTTGTTTTAAAAGGTATTGTCCTCGGTGGCGCCTTCAGGGATAGACATTATTAATTCAGTGTTCTCGCCCTCCCCCTAACTTCGGTGTGCCACCACCCCGAACAGGCCTACCCTTCCCAGTTAACCCAAATTGTGGATGTCATAGCCCTGTCATTCGTGAGATGGAAAGCCCTACCAAGGGAGTCGATCCCCTTTGAAGCAAGAGCCACAACTTTTTTTTTTTCCCCCTACTTTCCTCCATCGCACAAGCGTTCTTTTAGATGATCACCCCAGATGTGGATGTTAGTCTTGATGTCTTTCAGCCTTTCCCCCTTTCCCTAATATCCTCGACCAGAGCCAAAATAAAACGATGCAACCTTCATACGTCCCTTCCTTATCTAGCCCTACAACCCTAGTTCCCTCAGAGCTCCGAGGTCCCCCCCTCAACATACAACTCCTCCCCTCGGGTTACGCGTAATCCCCATTCAGACCCTCTTGCTACCGCCCCTTCCCACCTTTTACTCTCGACAGCCTACCTGCTGTTGTTCCCCTCCCGCTGATAGCGCTTTCGCCGCTCTCTCACGTCCCCCCCCGCCTGCGCGAATCGCCTCCTTCCTGCGTACCCCTCTTTTCCAATACCCGCAGGCGGCACAGCCTGAAAAAAACCCCATTTACCAAGCTTTTCTATCGAATGTAGATCCCCCCCGCCTCCTGTTTTCCCTCAATCCCCCGGCCTGACCATGTTCCTTTTCCCCCGGAAACCCAAGGAAGCTCGTCGGCGCCCCCCCACCTCTACCCTGATCTCGCTCAACCCCAAAATCCAGCTCCCTTTTCTTGCCCCCCCCCACACAATTTGGAACCGGGTTTAGTTTTTTAGAATTCCTACCCGCTGGAGATAGCTTTTTTTGGCGGATCCCTGCTCCTTCCCTCCTGGCAGCAGTGAATATGCGGGACGTGCTCCCCTTTCTCTGCTTTAGGCTGCTCGCGGACCTATGTAAACTTTTTTCACGGCACCGTGCGCAACCCCCCAGTTCCCCATGTCCCGTCTTTTCCCTCCCCCCTTGTGCGTTTCTGATACCCCCCGTCCGTCAACACGAAAATTACGAGCTACTTCCTGGACGCCCCCTCTTGTCCTGATTCACCCGACCGATCTGGGCTCCCCCTAGGAATTTCACCCCAAATGCTAGGCGCAACTTTTTTTTCTTACTTTTTACGGGGGCAGGTTAGTTCTTAATTTTCCCCCCTTACCCTGGCGTCTGCTTTGTTGAGAACGAACTTGGCAGTTGTCCTTTTTCTCATTGGTTTGGCCTTTTTTCTCCTGTGTCGTGCCCGAACTACACCGTTTTTTTTTCAGTTCCTTCGACCCCTGCCGTCTACGGGTTAAACTTCCCGGTAATCTGGACACTCCCTCTCCCTTCCCGCCCAGGCGGCCTGACAAGCCCGCCTCTTTGGTCACCCACGAGTTTACGACCCTCGCCCACTAGTAGTTTTTTACCAGGTCCGATGTCCATGGTTTCTTGGATTTGTGATGTTAAAACGTCGTTTCCTTGAACAGTCGAGCCCCCTTGAAATGTCCCCCCGTCACTGCAGGCGCTCGGCCTCGTTCAAAGAAGTCCTTTCCTCTCTGCACATACTTGGCGTCACGATTTCTTCCCTTTGTAGGTCTGCATCGGTTTGGGTGCGTCTATGACCTATGTACGATCCCGTGCTGTGCTCTCTCACTGGGTGGGTTTTGTGCGTAGGCCTGTCCCCCCCTGGGTCCGTTCAGTTAATTCATTTGACTCCTGAGACCTATCTGACCACCTCAATGACCTTTGAAAACCCCCGGTTAACCCTCAACCCCGATCTAGTAGCGCGTTTTCCCTTCGCACACCAGCCCGCCACTTATAGCGTTTTGCGGCCATACATTACGGGTTTACAGCGCCGCCCGTTTCCTCCTCTAATTTAACGCGTGGGGTTTTTCTCCACAATGTGTCTAAAATGTCCCCAAAATTCCCCCACAGGTGCTTTCTTTTTCGACGACCCCCCTTTGACCGGTGTGTAGCGCCTACCTTTAATCGCAGCAACTCGTTCTTTCAATTAACGTTGATAACTCTATTCTGTGACGAAGCCACCCCTCCATTACTCTTTTAATCATCCCCCATAATTTTGTTGATGAGTCCTTTTTCGACGTTTTTCTTTAAGAGTTCTTTCGAGTCCGTTTTCCCCATGGACCCCCAGAGCCTTTTCTTCCTCTTTAACCACCCCATGGCAATCCGGTTTTGGCAGGCGATCATACCCCTGTTCCCTCTCTTCCTTGTACCAGTGCTTTTGTTCTCCTTGACCAAACCTCCCTCCAGATTTTACTTAGTTCTATCACGTTCATCCCCGTTTTGTGATTTTCCTAGTCCCAGAAGTTAATGGTTCTGTTTTAGACTACGAAGACGCGACTTCTTCTTCCGATTGTGTCGTTGTTTTTTGCTTAATTGGGGTTTTAGAGTCTCATGCGTCGGCGCTTTTCCCCTAGAGGCCCGCATTTTGAGTCAGAAGTCCATGCTGAAGGAAATTAAAGTTCTTCTTCTATCCTTCCTTACCGGTGCGCCCACGATGCACTCTCCACGTGCACATCCCGTCAACCATATTGCAGAATTTCGGTACTTCTTCTCGACCCGAAGGCCTATCGGATCTATTTTCTGGGAAACCCCACCCCTGGGTCCTTTCGGCCTTTTGAGATTAACCGAGTGACCACATTTTCCCGTGTTCTTCCCCCCCGAACTTTCCACCAATCCCCCCACTTTCTAATCCCGTCTATTTGCCGCGCGTTTAAAGAGGTGACCCCTATTTTGCGTTCTGCTGTCAGTTAGTCCCTTTGGCTCACGACTTAGTTCACCTTTACTCGTGCCTTCCCCAGCATTTCCGAATTTGCGAATTAAGTAAAATTCACTTTTTGTCTTGCCTCCCCATTTACTCATATTGACCCAACCGCGCATAGTCGCTTCTGGTACTTACTGACCAATGCCTTTTATAAAACATAAATCGCCCTGAGTCCGTTGACACCGCTACTCCCCACTGTTTTCCCGCTTCTACCACCATTTCAGGCCTACGTGAGTCCGTCCCTCTTTTTCGGATCATAGTATAGTTCACCATTCGCCCTCTGTAGCCATGACCTAAAACGTTTTGCAGAAATTAAGTCCTTTCGTGTGGTTCTGCGTTTCTCACATTCAATTTTCTTCGAGGATCGTCGTTGAGTGTCAAGGTTGTCTGAATAATTGTTTCCCTTGTGCAGACCGCCGCGAAGCCGTTTCGTCTCGACATTCTCACCTCCCTCTCTTCCGTCCACACACTTCCTACCCCTTCCCTCCCGACTTAAGAAACATCAATCTTTTTCTACCCCCGTAGATAAGATCCTCCTCCCCCGGGTTCCAGCAGTTTTTTGCACCATGTGTCGCTGGATTTTGGTTTGATCTCTATCCCTCCCCCTTGAGTTCTGTTGGGTCGTGTGTTGCTACGCTGCCCGTGATTGAAGTTTGGTTGCCTTTAGTTAGTGTTTTCTTTCGGTGATCTCCCGATTTTTTTCTAATCGAATAGTCTGCACCCCCTGTCCCCCCCTTTGTGCCACTTTTCTCCGGTCCTGCGGGTCAAACTTGTACCGTCCTAGTTCGCGATGCGCCTCCAGGTTCTTTTTTCGGTGTTTCTTTTAAGAGCAAGAGCATAGAGCTGCCCTCACCTCGGGGAGAGTTATTCTTGCTTCTATGTCCTTTGTTTGAAGACGGGCCTCTCGCCTTTCTGTTCTCCTTCCCCTTTTCTCTTAAACCACGGCTTCGATGCTTTTATGGTTACCGCTCGTCTGTTTCTTTTCTTGTGATGTTTGGGTCGCGTTGCGTCCTCCCCTTGCCGTAAATAATTCTCGGTGGTGATATTTGCGGGCGAGCACGCAGGACTTCAGTTGGACCTTCTGGACGCATAAAGCGACCCCCAGGCAGGGGTGACCCTTTGCTAAAAGATACCTCTTCATTTTTTTTAGTTTTCCGAGGCCGCAATTTGAGTTTTTCTATGTGGGGATTGATTTTCTCCCATTTCTTTTGTCGCTGCTCCTTGGTCCGATTCCCAGCTCGATTTTGCAGGGGGGCTGCGCGTTGTTGTTTATTTGGTCCTTTTTTTGTTTTTTCCTCTTCCTCCTCCCTTAGGTTTTCCTTCTGGACTCACAAAAATTCCTGTTGTCTTCTTTTCCGACCCCCGTTTTGGTCTTAACTGGGATTGACCCACATTGTCCCCCAACCTTTTCCTTCGCATTCTACCCTTCTTTGGAATTTCCCGCCCTGCCCTTCGCAGTAGGGCCGGACGCCCGTCCCCCCTTTGCACACAGTGATGATATGAAACCCTTTTCTTTCTCTCTTTTTTTTTTTAGAGAGATGGCTGGATCAGCACGGTTTTTGTCCCTCTTCCTTCCTCCGAGCCTGGCCTACCTGCTGCCGCAGCTTTTTCCCTACTAGACTGGTCCTGTTCCTTCTGACTGGACACTTCAAGTCATTGTCCCGCAGTTTAGATCCAGTTCTTTTCACCCCCTGTGTTGGTAAAGTGAAGGGCGTTTTCCGACACGACTTGTCGTTATCATCTGCCACAACCCGTGACCTTTTTTTACCCCCCCTTCCAGTCCCCCAAAACTTTGCCATCGCCCGCCTGCAGCCGATCGCGCAAGGATCGATCCCAACCTCTCAACTCCGAGCCCCACGAACTCCCGCGTCCGACGAGATACCCTTTCCCTTCCTATTGGTGTCTGCGGCGCGATCAAGCGATTGTATTTTCTCCAAGTCTGACAACGGAGCATCTTGATCGACGGTCACCCCCCCCTGGCCCCTTATTTCCCCGTTACCAGTCATTTGATATGACCCTCCCCTTGTACGAAGACAGTCCCCCCTTGTTATAAAAGCAACCGAAGCGAAGCGTTTTTCCTCTCCTCGACTTTCCTCCCCTTTTTATCCACCGTGCATCCTCTCCCCCCCCCTTTTTTTGATTTCTATCCTCTTTCGTCTCCCTGAGATACGCCACCGTGCAGACATGGTCGGCGCATTAGCCCCCTCAGAGTTGCCGTCCACGCGGGGCCCTCCCACTGAGTGCCGGCCAACCTCCCGTTACAACCAACGCACACTGATCTCATTTCTATCCCGTAGTCTTGATCACCAGCCCTCTGCTCACAGACCTTTTCAACCCGGCCGACCAGTGCACTTGACAAACCTCCCGTCACAGCCCCCGTAGGCCCCCCCTAGAACCCCCCTATCCTACCGGTCCTTTTGCTAAACCCAAATACATCCCAGTCTGTGCCAAAAGGGAACCGGGTTTCGGTCCTCCTCCCTCTTCTAGACCGTTTGGCGGGCCGCGCATGCCGTGGCCGAGTGACTTGATCGAGGCGTTCTTCAGAGTTAGCGACTCGGTGCTTCATTCCTTACTGGGCCAAGGACCAAGGAGGCCCCCCCCCCCCCTTGAAAAATACACTTTCCGCGATCCATTCCAGCCGTTGACCTTGCTGTGTTTTTAACCCACCTAGAAGGAAACCCGACACTTTTCCCCCTCTCTTTTTTTCATGGCTATCCCGCTTGTCTACCGATCCTCCACCTCTGATGGGATCCCCCTACCATTTCGTTGACGTTCGCCCCCTCTTCCAGAGGCGCAATTTGGTTTCCCCCTTGACTCGCCTGGGGTGAGGGGTTACGCGTTCCACCCATTGAAGTAATCCCCCTTTCAGTGGTTTGGAGAACTCACTTGCTACGCTGGCGATTGCGGGGGGTACTGTTAGTGCCAAGAAATCCCACACGTTCGACGCATTCGACCTAGACGTGGCTTTTTCCCCTTTCACGAGTATATGGAACTCGCCGCTTTTTTTGACTCCATGTTACCCCTACGAAGACCCTAGTCAACTCTTTTTTACTACCAGGCGCCGATTCGTGCGTTCGGCCTTCCTGGGTAATTGTGAGTTCTTTTGTCTTTGCCCCCGGGGGTCCCTGGAACAGTAGCAGCCCTCCGACCTGCCCATGTCAAGCGAGCCTGCTTCCCCCCTCTTTCCGACGGACCCTTGTCCTATCTGGTTCAATGGTGTCTGCGTTGTGGCTGCTGGTTTCGCTCTGTCATGATGACGTGCCCCCCCTCCCCTTTTTTTCTTGCGCGCAGGTGCTTCTTTTTCTGCCCTGCCCGCGTTCCCTTCCGATTCCTCGACACCTCAATGTACCCAGCAAACGGCTTTCCGCCAATCTACCCTCGAGAGTGCGGCCACGTCCAGGACCTGAAACTAGCTGTGTCGGCCCCTCAATTTACAGGTTTCGGCACATCAGCAGCAAGGTACGATCTTTCCTTTTGACCGTGGGTGTGCTGAGCAGCGAAACTGTCCCCGCTACCAGGTCCCCTATTAGGTAGGGCTAGCCTCAAAAAAGGATGCCACTGTGGGTGTTAGCACTTCCCGCTCCGTTCCTCAGACTCACCTTTGGTTTGAACCTGCCGGATTGGACGATTCTTCACGCCGCTTCGCGTTCTCTCTTTTTTCTCTTTTTACGTGTTGTGGATGCTAGTGCTCCCCATAGATTCCGTCCTCTCTTTCCGTTCCATTTCATTTAAAAGTTTTTTCGTAGACGGGCCCGCGGTCGTCGCTGACCACACAAACATTGTCCCACTTTTCGTCCGCCTCAATCAACCGAACTTCAAGATTCTACGGGGACTTTTCTCCGCTGGTGCTCAGCGACACGTCTTTAACCCGTACAGAGGATGCTTGGGAGGATCTTGATGTGCTCCCCCCGGACGGTAGGGCGCAGCCTAAGAATTTTTTCCTGGTCGGTGTGCGACGTTTAGAGATTGAGATGTGGTTTCCTTTTCCGTGCTTTTCATTGATGAGCCTAGACGAGATAATGATTCTGTTCCCTCCTGGACTCGTGACAGTCCGACGACCCGAGAAGGCCAACATTATTCTCGGGCCAGTCCTAGGCCCCTTATCTCCAACGAGCATCCGACACCGGCGAACACACGAATTGACGCGCTCCGGCCGTCTTGCCGAAGGGGAAGTCTAGGGGCTCTTGTTGAAATTTTGTTTGATTTCGGTCTTGATGAACTGTTCCGACTTGTGACGCCCGTGCTCAGCCCAAAGCAATGGCCCACCAATTCACCCAGTCTGCGCAAGAACATCATTCTGGCTCTTTTGGTTACCGCCGGTTTGTCAAGAGTCGGATTCTGTAAGTAGGGGAAAGATCTCCTTAATATTGAAGGAGGGCAAGTGACACCGCCAACGTTCGACCTTGTTTCCGTCATGAGCCAGGCCTTGTTGTACTTTTTGTGCCCGCCCCAGTACTCGTGCACCCCCCGCATATTGAGGATCGGGTCTAAGAACGTGCGTTATACCCGCCGCTCCGCGTCTTCATTGGTTGACTTCGCACTCCCAGCCATTGACCCACGTTATTCCAACGCGCCCCTAGGCCGACTTTTTTTTTTTTTCCGAGGAGCCCATCGTAGTCGGGCTCGGTCCTCCAAGCGGGTGTCTTATGTTGACCTCCTACCCCCTTCTCGCCCGCCGTTAATTTCGGTTTTCTGCGGCTACAACGTCCGGGCCACAGGCTATCCGTGGGTAGCCCTTTGTGATTAGAGAACGGTAGTTTTGCTCACGGTTCTCAACTTGGTCTTTGCATGCAGCGATAGCAAGCCTAACCGCTAACGCTTGACAGACGCCAGCGATAAAGCACTCTACCCCTGGCCCAGGAGAAGCTTCCCAGCAACCCCACCCCCCTCCTCTATCATTCTGATTTAATTGCTGTCCACCCTAAACGGGTATCCGCCTTGCACATTACTGCGGATTTGGGTTGACTGCGCAAATGCTTCTCTGATTGGGTTCTTTGTGAGAGTTGTACGCGCTGCCGGCGGTTGTGAAGGTGTTGCAATTTTTTCAATGCGGTGGGGGGTTTATGGCGGCCTTTGCAGATGGAGGGGTGATCCAGACATTCCGCGATCGACTCTCTGTGAGGTGGGGTGTGTGTGAACGCGGGTGGCACTGCGTTTCTTTCAAAGAGTTCCCCGGCGACTGTGGGTTATCTGAGAATAAAGTTCGCCGTTTGACCCCTCTGCTATCGGAAGCGGACCAGGTCAAGCAGCGCCTGAGCTTACAACCTTGCACGGTGGCTGCGGATTGCCGGGTTGGTGTGTGAAGCGTTGTCTCTGCCTGAATGCCTCCTTAAGTCGTCTGAACGCTTCGGCTTCGACTGGCTTTCTTGTAGCAAAGCGTTGTTTTCCCCCGCGCTGATGTGGTTTTTGAGATATGCCGTCCAGCCGGGGTGCTATTTTGTTCATCTTTGGGAGCGGTAGATCACGTCTGTATGCCGTCCTTCTTTCAGAAAGCCAGCGACCAGCTTTTGGTTGTAGCTAACGCGACGCTTCGTGGCCGGCCAGAATTGCCGTATAGCCCCCCTTTGGCTCTTGCTGTTCCGAAGTTTTGTCGCTCGCCTGTCCCCGCTCCTTCAGTCTCTTCGCAGGCGGGCGTGCTCGTTTTTGGTTAAGGTCGCGTCTAGGGGGTTGTGGCATGGGTTTCCGTACCGCAGGTCCGGTTTTACGGCCACCTATGACAAGCAGGTTCCCACCTGCCTTTTTAGCGGACCCTTTGGTGCAATACCTCCCCCCCAAACGGGTTTCGTTCGAATGGCATTCCCGTTGAACAGTGTCCTTGCCGCTTTTTCTTCCTTCCCTTTTATAGGCGGAGGAGCTGCTGGTCCACCCACCTTGATGATCTTCACTTCTTTCCTCCTTCTCCGTTTTTGTGGATCTCGCTGGCGGATCATCCTTTTCCCCGCTCTCTTCTCTCAGAAGCACTCCTACCTGCGCCGCCGAGGCGACGACCGGGATTTCTATCGCCTTCTTCCCCCCCCTTTCTGGACAAGGATTTGTCAGCAAGGGTCGCCCCCGGCTGGTGAGAACAACGGGTCAGGATTGGCGTCGCTAACACGGACATGCCGGTACGTCCTCTTTGCCACAACCCGAACATGCCGTCCCCCCCTTCCCCCACCCAAATCGCGGATGTATCTTCTTCAGCCCCCTCTGTTGGACCTATTCGCCCCGCGCGACCTGACGAGAACAGTTAAGAGACCCCCCCGCGAAACGCCTGCGGAGGCAGCTCACTCCTTACGATGCGCGGCGTTTCACCGCGCTGGGTCTTTTTTTCAGCAGCCCGGCTCGTGAGACGCACCACCGATGCCTTCCCTGCAAGTACCTTCGCCCACTCGACCCTGCACAGCGTGCCGAACTCCCGTCCCCGTCTTTTGCTAAAAGACCCCTCCTCGTAAGCGGGAACGAGGGTCCGCTACTCTTTTTGCTACGCCCTGTTAAAAAGGATGATGCACCGCATCCTTCCCATTTGTTTTTTGTCGCTCGCGCGGCTGCTCGTCGTTAGAAGAGATGCCTCACCCGCCCCAGACTTGGCGTGCGCACGCCACGTACCTACTTCCCTTGTAACCGCTTGTCACTTCTTTGCCGGAACCGAAGTTTGAACACCGAAAAATCAGTCCCTCCTTTCTCTCATGTCGGATACCACAGACCTAGATCCCCGCCCCATAAACCGGACTCAGCACCCCTGAAAAAAAGCGGCCGCGCGTATGCCCACGCAACCTGATCCCCTCCCCTGCATTTGTCGCAGCTCAAACACAAACTTCCATCGACCCTGCCTGGACACAAATTCTTGCCCATGGTTAGGTGAGCAAGCTTCTCTCTGATAGATGACTGTTTTGTTTTCCTTGCGTACGTTGCAGCGTTTTTCAGATTTTTTTTCCCCCCTGATCGGCGTGCGCGTTACTGGATTACTGGAGGCTTATCCTCGGAGGATGATGGCAAGGAGGCTCCACATTTTGATTCCCCCCTTTCCCCTTTTCGCTATAAATCGCCCTTCCCCCCCTTGGGCCTTCCAGGCATCAAACCTTTTACGTGCGTTACGTTTTCGGTAATGGCGATCCGCTGTGCTATACATGAAAATGTTGTGGCTCCTTCCCCCATGACGTCGCCACACGCGGCCGATTCCCCCATGGGTTCGCCTTCACGGGGTCCATGGTCCTTTGTAAGAGTTCAACTGAAGGTGAGATGCTTTAGCCCGAACTTGCCTAGCAAGATCTCGCGATTGCCTCTTTTTTTTTTTCTCGCGTACTTTTCGGCCCGCACTAACCAGGCCTGGGTGAACGCCTCCCCAGTCGAAACGCGGTGTCTTGCGAGCCGGCACCCCCCGATTTGCCTCCAGGTTCTCACGCCTTCAACGCTGTCCCCCCATCTTCTAACTCAACCTATTCGTGCGTTACTCATTAGGTTTTCCTTGTGAAAGTGGATTTGGGCAGCTGAAAGGCGTGTTGCATGGTTACTACTCTCGGCCAATGTCCATTTTTCAATCAGACCGTATCTTGGGCCCGCCCTTACCGTATCTCAGCAATTGGGGTTCCTCTTCGGTTTTTCTTTGATTAATATATTTTATAAGTAAGAATGGGCCTTAGTACGTTATGGAATGAGAACTTTTAGTCTTTCCCCTGTCCCTTCGTCCAGCGTTCCGCCCTAACGCATGTCTCTTTTTTTCTAGACACCTTTTTCCAAAACTCAAAAGGCACCACAACGCCACATCTTCTGCGCGTAGTGAGGAACGTGAAACCAGACATGACACGTCTTATCTTGTTGAGATGACATCCTTCACGGGGTAGGCACATATGCCGACCCCCCTTTCTCCTTATTTAAGGTGGTCTCTTGAGTCACCAAGGCTTTCGAAAATGGCAAACGTACGGTAACCCGATGGTGATGTCTCCCAGCCCCCAACTGATCAAGTGGGGTGTAATCGCACTCCCCATGTTATGTCTTTAAGCTCGGTCTATTCTCATCGGTGGGAAAGTATGATTCCTCAACACTCTTATTCCCTCCATCGCTTCGCTTCCTCCTCATCTTTTGTTGTTTCTTATTCTGATCATAGAGATTCCCCTATAGTGTTCCTCAATTCTTCCCCTGACTTTTCGTTCTTCCCTCCTGTTAGTCTCTGACACCCAAACATGGCATGGGGCGGAGGTACCTTCCAATAATCGGTTTGCCGAATGACATTTTCCAGTTTTTCCCTGGTTTTCCCCATCACCCCCCCCTCAACTCCCCGATGCCTCACTGGCGAGCTCTGTTTCATCCGTATGTCGGGCGCGCCACCGCTAGGATTTTTTTCCTTGGGTTTTCCCCTATGCCCGGTTTGACTCCTCTCTCTGTGGGTTGTGGGTTGCCGGTTCTAGGTTTTCCCCCCCGAGATCTGTCGGCGCTTTCCCCCTCTTTCCCTGAAGGGTCTCCGACGCCCACTTTTCCTGTACCACCCACGGATTATCTTCCCACAGTCATCAGATATCCCCCCCACTGATCCTCCCTCCCCCTGAAGACGGCCCCCGATATTGCCGCACCTTTACCTCCTTAATGCTTCCGCTCTGATAGGTTTGACCTTTTTTCATTTACCTTCCTGCGAATGGTCATATTACACGCCCGTGCACGCATAAAAGTTTCCCCCCCCCCCCGCTAAGGTCTCAACGCAACTCCTCGTTTGTTCTTTTAGTACCTCTTCTTTCACTGCGTGCATCGCCCTTGGCTAAGATAGCTGGTCCCTTCGCTCGGGCAAGTGGGACGGTTTTCCCTGATGCGTACACTTATTTTTGTTGTAGAGGCCCGCCCACTTTCCCCCTTCCCGATCGCCAACGCGGAGCCTCGTTTTCCCCGCCAGGGATTTCCCCCAATTTCCTTCCCGTCCTATCGGTTACCAGGCACTCCTTCACACCCTGCCCCCGGCGTCTCCACAAAATAGCCTCGGCGAGTTTTTTCCCGTTTTGAAATGGTATCATCTTAGTGTATTGTTTCAGCCCCCCCCTCGGATAGCCCATTCCCCCTTACAACGTTTTTACTACTCGGTTTCGCCGGTATTCTAAGGAAAGTTGAACCTTTGCGCTTTTGATCTTCCTGTTTGGTGATCAACGGAATCTTTTCCCTTTGAAGAAGCAGCCTATAGCCCGCATGTAAAGCTGAAGAAAGGCCCCAGCCCCCCTAGTAAGCTGCACGGCTGCACGTTGCCCTTTCCCCCAGAAACTTCATATATAGCCCTTTCCCCTAAAACAGGGTGCGGTGGGAACATACGGATTGTGTTTTTAGCGCAATGCAGGGTTTATTTCTTTGGGGTAGTTTCTTCCCCTAGATGAAGGGGGTACATGTGTTCTGAATGGTTTTCTTAGTCTGTGTTTTTCGCTTTCGTGTTTTCATCCTTACTGATTAGAGCTGTGGTGAGTGCATTTGGGCCGCCTGCGGTTTTTCCACTTTTTTTTCCCCGACGAGTATTTTGCGCGCTCCCAGGTGTATGGAAGTCCTTCGCTAGACGCGTTTTTCAGTTGCTCTAGAGCAGCTCCAGCAAGCCGTGTTCCTCTGGAGTTTCCCGTCGGTGGTAAGAAGGTTTTCTGTCTCTTTTCGAATTCATCAAACGCTTTCCCCCTTCTTCTTGCTTTTTTTAGCAGTTCATGCATTTTGTTTTGGAGCTACCTCCCTTTTTTCATCTGTTGTGATCTGGTAGCGTAGACCTAGTTTTTTTGTTTCATCATCCCCCCCCTCTTCTTGGTTTCTCCTCTCCGCTCACGGCCGTGGCTGCTCCTGTTCC
>Ga0179591_1255797_pt1 | contig 21476 bp, 18 predicted proteins | sample CZOMad2_1_08_16f_FD_182891 | JGI IMG/M metagenome (GOLD analysis project Ga0179591, IMG submission 182891) | Vadose zone soil fungal communities from Angelo Coast Range Reserve, California, USA - CZOMad2_1_08_16fungal (PacBio error correction) | ecosystem: Environmental > Terrestrial > Soil >... | reverse complement strand
CCCCCGAATTTTCCTGGCCGTCCTCCTGAGATCTTTTTTTCTCTTTCCCACCACACCACCCATGGCAGCTTTTCTTTTAGGACAGCTGATAGACTTGAGGCTTTTCGGCGGCCTTTTTTAGCTCGGAGTCGTCACCATTTTCCCCTTTTTTACTCGGCTCTATCCATCAGAGTTTTTCCCTCCTCCTGGTTGAGGCTGCCATCCGGCCTTAAATCCCGCGGGCGCCATTCAGGACAGCTGCCTCCTACGAGTGTGGATAGGCATGGAATGTTACTTTCCCGGAGCCCGCGACATTTTCTCCCTCTTTTTTTGCTCGTTTCCCCCTCCGGACAGGCGACCCCCCTTTTCGTCTAAAGCCGTCTCCCCATGCCTAGCACTTCCTGGGCAGTCGGAAAGGACCTCTTCTTCCCCTTTTTACCCGTCCCGATGGTTGCCCCTGTCCACAGCAATCTTCTCCACGGAATGTACTGGCCCCTAGCTCGCAAGCTCGTCCAAGCTGTAAGCACCATCCTTTTTTCTTAGAGATAGTTTCCGTGCGCTTTTGTGCGCGACCTTGGCATCTTTTTTTAGTTAGAACGTCCTTCTCATGCCCTATGGAGACCCCCTTGCCCCTCACGGTGGCCCTCTTTCTGTTCCCAAGGGTGGGGTTTTGACCCTAATCTTCCTATTCGGTCTCAATCTTTTTTCCACGCAACTTTGTTGATTATATGACCTTTGCGTCTTTGAGCGGCGAATCTTCGCCATCCAAATTGGGACCCCTTCCCCTTTAGCCCTTGACCCAATGCTCGTCTCCCCCTGCACGTCGATGCGTCCTCTTCATTCCTCCCCAGTGACTCCTCTCCCAGTAATTTTTGGGCCGACCCCCACAATGTCACCGTTCCCCCTTTCCATATCTTCTGACTTTGGGATGCATTCGACCGCTTTCCCATCTTTCTTTTGGGAGAGCGGGGTTTTATCTTTCGTGACTCTTTTATAGAATGGAAACTTGCCTTATGCTTTACCGTAACCGAACCCCCACCATACCCTTTAAAAGTTTCGTTTCTCTCGGACCGAACTAGACCGTGATTAAGTTTTCCCCGATTCAGGATTTCCCCTTTCCCTCCGCCCCCCAGTTTCTTTTCACAGCCCGCCTTTATCTTCTTGCCCCAAGTCGAGAGGATCCTTTTTCCTAGAGGGCGCTCGGCGACTCTGCTGGAGGATCTTTTGCCATTTTCCTCTTTTTCTTTGCGGTCACTTTCTAGGCTGTCTACAGTATTTTTTTTACTCAGCAAGCCCCCCAGCTCACCTGGCTTTCTAGAAGGTATTCTTCCGACGACCGTTAACCTCATGAGCGTTTGCCGATATTTTCTTCCTTTCCCCCTTTAGCCGTCTGAATTTCTTTTTTTGCCCGTGTCGCTGTGGAAGTTTTGCGCTTTCCCCCATGGTCAACCTTTCTCCTCTATAACCTTGCCCCCCTGTCTAACCTTCCTTTACTTTTCTTCCCGTTGATTGCGTTGCTTTTAATAGGTCAATAATTCTCAAGGGTCGCAGCTTCCCACCCCCCATTAGATATAGCGATTTGCCGTTTTTGTATCTTAACGTCCTAATCCTCCCCCCTTGCGAAGTTTGAGAAACCGCTTTTCCTACTCAGTTATTGGGTACATCTTCTTCGTCAAGCACGAGAGAACCTGAAGAACCGCCCAACCCCCCTTTTCCCTTCGAATTTTTTCTCCCAAGGTCCCTTTCCGCTCGTTTTGCATTTTATCCTCCACTTTTAACGGTTATTTTTTTTTATGTTTTTTTTCCTGTTCTTGGCCAGCATTCCCCTCTTGGGTATTTTTTGGTGGCCGATCCCTTCCCGCCACGGTTTGGTTGGATCAAACCCCATTAGTGCTGCCCACCCATTTATTTTTTTCGCTATTCAAATCCTTCATTGATCGTTTTATGCGACGGGCCCCCGATTCTCCCCGCATAATCTCAAAACCTCCATTGGCTTCCACCCAGTTTTTCCCCTTCTCCCTTCCTGCTTTTTCTTTTTTTCATGTTCCATCCTTTGCTCCTCCTGCCTTCGTTTTACCTTCCCTCCGCGCTTGTGACTCGGTAGGGAAATCTCGCGCCCGGTTCGCGAACTTCTGTTCTGAGCTGCTTTTTTTTCAATGTAAGCCTTTGCTTTTATTTCCCCCGTCAGGATTTTTTGAGCTTTGCCTTTAAATCCTCTTCTAGCTACTTAGGGTCTTCTTTTCTTTTCCACAACCCCTCTCATCCACCTTGGCAGCTCCACCCCATCGAGTCTCTTTTACGACTTTTTCGCCTTTGGCGGCATACCGCGCTCTTCTTTTTTCTAGCACATTTCTGACTGGTTCATCCCTCTTTGCTCCTATTTTAGGGAGTTGCTTCTTCTGTCTTTTCCACCTGAACTTCTGGTCAGTTGCCAGACTTCCTTAGGAGAGTTAGCTTTCCCAAGCAAATTGTCCCAGCGCCCTCCGTCTATCCCTTAAAGTTACGCCCCTTTGAACTTTTAACAATTCCCTCCTCCCCCCGTGGCCCAGATCTCTATTTAGAATGCCTCTCCTTTCTTAAAGGAAAAGTCTTCCCCCCCAGTTAATAACGGTTCTCTTTCCCTTTTTTCGGCCGACACCGAAAATCTCCCTCGGTGTTCTAGACCGTGGTCGTTAGACCGATTCTTTCGGAGGTTTCTCGCATCTTCCCCTACTTTCGGCGAGTAACCCTTCCTATTTTCCTCCCCTTAGTTCGCCAGGAAGTTTTCCTTCATATTACCCCCGTCAGGCGCGAAGCCCTTCCTTTATGGCGCATGTTCGTTAATGCCACGATCCCCGGTTTGCAACGTCTTTTAAAATCTCACAGGCACTCCGAATCGTGCTGAGAAAGCCCTTTTCCGAACCTCTCCCTGATACTGGTCCATAGCCTTCCTTTCTGGTCCCCCAGACACCACCAATTCTTTTTAATTCCTTTGAGAGGTTCACCCTTCTTCCTGCGCCTATTCTCGATCTGCTCTCCATGAAGCCTTCATAGACCCTACACTATTTTCTCTACATTAAAGGGACCATATTTCGATGCAGAAACGTCCTTGTGGGGAGGATTCATCACCCGCAGAAACCCCCTGCCGTTTCTCGTTGAGATCCCCTCCCCCCAGAACCCTTTTTCTCCCAGCCTCCCGAGCATTCACAAGTTGGGTAAATAAACCACTCTCCCAGCCCCGCGCAGTAGGGAAAATTTTGTCGCCCCTTTTTTACCCAATTAACCCCCGGCCAGCCCCTCCAGGTCCCCTTTTCCCGGATGGCGTAAACTTCCTTCCGAAGCAATGTTATTCTGATGATTCGGTCGCCTGATCTCGTCACAGCCCGAAAGGAAGCGTTCAGGGATCCCACCTTTGATCCGAGAGGCTCCCCCCGGTTAGGAGAGGGGATGTATATGCATCCCGGCCAATTCCTGAGAACGCGGAGTACCCTTCTTCTTTGCAACCCTAAGCCCCTAATTTCGGGGTAGGACTCTTTGTGGACGTTTACTTCGCCATTCACTTTCCCTCTTTCTTGAAGATGTTGACGCCTACCCGTCTCTCTTCCCATAGAAAGTCACCTATGCTCAATTAGGAGCCCGTCAACGTTCCGCGTGCCCCATTACGAATTGGGACGACAGCGACGCCAGCAGTATTTCAGAGTCAACTGTGACTGTAGAGGACTTAGGAGAGGCTACTCCTTTCATTCTCCGCTTCCCCCCCCCTGCTACCCGATCTCGAGAAAGAAGGGCTGGTATGAGCCTTCCATCGCCTGACCTTGCTTCCTTACAATTTGTCAGACTTAGCTTCTAATGAGTAGACTCACGATTCCCCAACAGTCAAACCCCACATGCACTCCCCCCTGTTAAGTTTTTAATAGCCCCCCCTGTCGAATCTCAGCCACCGAGCCCCCCTTCGAGAGATTTTGTGGCGACTCATATCGTGCAGAGCCCCAGCTGTCGACATTTTCCTTTTCTGATAAGTTCTGATTTCCAACCCCACAGTCTCCCTCTTTTAGATCTCGTTTTCTACAGAATGAGGGCCCCCACCCGCCGAAGTAGCGTGACAGTAGGGTCCCTCTCCCGGAATGCGTGCTCCCGTCTGTTGCCTTCTTTTTCCTTTCCCTGCCCTCCAGGAGTTTTTAGTCCACCTTTAATATACAGTTTTCCGTGCGGGCGCAGTTTCCGCTCGGCGGGCAGTTCAGCCCCTATAGAGGTTGAGCTATCTTCTGGTTCAGCGGTCAATCTCGCTCGGCCCGACTCACCCTTCTCAGGCCACTGAATAGATACCGCTGTCCGCTTCAATCATGGAAGGATCAGTCTTGCGAGCCCCCTTTGTTCGTTAGGTAAATTTGTGCGCCCCCTCAGGAATTTGCCAGCAAGCCCAGAGTTCGCCTGCTTGTCCTCCTCTCAGTAGGCTCGCGGCAAGGGTCTTAGTAGACCTTCTTGTGCATGTTGTCCAGTCCATGACCGATGGGACACCTTTGGCTTATGCCGAGTCCCGGCCACGATTCGAAGCCGACCTCCTTAATTATTATGGGAACACTCCTCTCTTTTTTTTGCAGGTTCCCCCCACGAGTTTCCTTCTAGCTTGGCTTCAGGCCCGAAAGAAGAACCCCGGCCTCCCCTTACGCAAACAGAGAATACTCCCCTCTTTTTTCCCGTGATCTGCGCGCGAGTTGACTTCTTAATAGAACCTCTACCGGCCCGGCCTCCCCCCCCCGATCTTCCCTCTTTTTTACAAGTCTCGATAAGGCTCCCCGCGCCTCTGCCCCCTTCGGCTTTCACTGATACACTTTTTCCCCGATTCTCAACCTCCTTCTAGCTTTAGCGATGGCTTCCTGATCCAGGAAAGGATGACTTCTTTCTCCCGTACCCTGAGGCTTCTCGACTTTTTTCACACAAGGACGACCCTTTTTTCCTCACCTTCCGGCGTTTGTGATGCACGATCCCCCCCCCGTTAAAAGTCCGCTTCTCCGGCGCCCCCCCCGACCCCTTCGTTCGTAGCCCGGCCTTTGATCTTTGGCTTGGCATCCCCCGTATTTCTTGCGATCCTTTTTTTTCCCCCCCGGTTTGAAAACTACTCTAAGATCAGTGGTACTTTACACCTGCTTTTTTCTTCCGGCACCCCCCCCAATTTGCCCTTCTTCCCTCCTCTGGAGTGACCACCATTGTCTTTAGGTCTTTCTAGAAGAACTAGCCTCGCGCAGGTGCATGGATGCTCCCACCCGGCTTTTAGGCTGGATGAACGGTTGACCCCCTCTTGTAAGTTTCCCCCTCTTCCAAGATGACCTGGCGTTTCTGAGATCCTGACCCTCCCTCCTTCCTCCCTCGTACCCCGATTGAGGAAGTTGCTCTCGCCTTTCACTATCTATTTTCCTTTTCTAATCCCCTTGTTTTGTTTGGATGCTTTTTCTCGTGCCTCGCGGCGTCCCTCCTTTCCCCATCGTGGCGATTGGCTCCTGGCTTTCCGGCTTTTTCCTTGATCTAGACTTCCCCGGCCTTCAATTTTTGGTTTTTGAGCTGAATTCCCGCCCTTCTTTCACTTCCTCCCCGGCCAATAATCAACTCTTTGGCTTCATCCCCTTGCCAACTTTTTGCTGCTTGTTAATTTCCCGCCCCCTCCTCAATCCCTATTTTGTTTTTCATAAATCTGCCTTTCTCCCAAACAAATGAGGGTTGGGCAGACCTGCCTCAAGGACGGTTCTTCCTGTTGAACCCCCGTGCTCGTTGTCCTGAGTTTTTGGTCAAAGGGTTTCCCTTTCTTTTTTAAGCTCGTCTGTTCCAGACCCCCTGGCGGCCGTGCACGACCTCACTTGTGGCTTTTTTTTTTTAGGGCACTCTGTTCCCTTTTTACGGTTGTTCCTCGTTTCTCTAACCATCTCCCTGGTCGGTGTGAAGACGATCTGTCGCCTTTCACACCCTCCCGATTACTCCTGCGTATCCGCGATATCGGTCCGTGCACACGTGCCCCCCTCTTCTCTTGCCCGGTGTTCCTTCCGCACTTAGAGTGAAGGCTTGTGCCCCTGAGAAGGGTCTCCCTTTTTTTTTTCTTATCGAGCTGGACGTTCCCACCTGAGATCTTGAGTTACTTCGGGCCCCTCTTTTGGCTCTTCCGCGATCCTCCTTCCCCCTCTTTAAAGTTTGCGTGGCCCAGAGGATTCCTTGTGGTTGGATCTGGTCCCTTTCTCGAGCAGTGCCGCGTCTTTCATGAGTGGATGTGGTGTTTCTTTAGTCTGATACCAACCCCCCACTGGTATTTCAGTTCACGGTTTGTTTCCTCGATCCAGAATTGAAAACAGATTTTTGTCGGATGGTTCGACACGTTCTTAATTCTCTCCTCCCCCTCCAACGTTTTCACTCGGCGTCGGCAACCTAAACCGACTAGAAGTTTTTTTCCCTCTGACCCTCTTTATTCCTGTTTTTGCTCTTTAGTTCTCCCTTTTTTCTGTCCGAAGAGGATGAATTTTCTGACGGGGTGAGTACTCCCCGTGCAAAGGACGAGCCGGGCTCCGCTAGACAGAGGGAGTCTTCCGCCCGACTTTCCCACCTTCTCTGGTCTAAGCGGGATTAGCCCATTTCTCCTCCTGACTTCCTCCCCGCTTTAGCTACCCTCCCCGATCTTCCTCCGGTCCAGCTTCTGACTTTAGCATTTCCCGAATGAGGAGTTCCGTCTCCCCTGCCGCCTCGCCCCCGCTGCGCCGTCCTTCATTCGATTCTTGTGTCCGTTCCTCCTTTTGCTGTTCACAGGCTTGGAAGACATTTCCGCCGTTGCGCTTTTTCCCCATCCCTGAGCGCGGTGCTTCCATAGTTCTTCAGCTAGCTGGGAGGGGGTTGTACCAAGGAGAGGGTCGTTCTCCACAGCTATCGACTCCTTCTGTTGATAATTGGCGTAGATCTGCCCGCGTCGGGAGCTGCGCGATGTCATGACCGCGTGTGCGCGGTTCCTCTTATTTTCAGTAAAAGCCCGTACCGATTTTTCTCCCGTTGTGCCTTATCTTTGTCTCCCGTCTTCCAGTCTTTCCGCTTCGGAGTCCGCCCTTAGGACCAGTGAGACGGTTTTTGAAGCGTGAGCGTTTGACGCTAGCGTGCCCCCTTGAAACACCCCGGAAGGGCTTTTCTCTCACCGCCATTCCCGGGCGTTTCGCGCTTTGGGGAGTGCTTGCCCCGTCCGCCCAGCCTTGTAAGTACTATTCAAGATAGCACGTTTCCTCCGCCCTCCTGCTTGTCGGAGAGCCATCTTAGTCCAGGTCGGAAGATAAACTTTTTTTCCAGCCCCCGGTCGTCAGCGGTTGATGTAACTACGAGTTAAGACAGATCTTTTTCCATAGTTGCCCCCACTGATTGCTGTCGAGGCACAAGCTGCTGCAGCCCTGAAACACCTCTTCCCCTTGACAAGACATATGAGCTGTTCTTTCGATGTTAAAGGATGACTCAGCAGGTAGCCTTTAATGGACCGGGGGACCGAATCCCCCAAGATAAAGACCCGCTGCCCTTTAGATATGCACCACTCCTCACCATGATTATTTCCCTTTATATGGACTGCTTTTCCCCCTGACTCCCCCGGGTTCTCATATAGTCTAAAATCCATTCTAGGAAGATTCCCGTGAGAAAACAACCCTGTCAGGTACATGAAAGATACTCTTTGATAATTTGTCCGAGCGTGAGAGGTGCCCGAAGCAGGCTTTGAGGGGATGGTTCTGGTGGCGTCCCGTGTTCTTGAAGAGGTCGTTTTACCAGTGAGTCTGCTGGGAATGGGGAGTTGGAGGACCCAGCCTCCTCCTGAGATTCTTGGTCCGCGGTTTACTATCCCCGCCCCTTTCCGGAGTGCTGTCAGCCGATCCAATGTAATTGTTCTCGATCAATAGGTAGAGTTAGTGAGTCACTTCTCCAACTCCTCCTCAGGACCTTCCCCCTATTGCTGCAACTTATGGACCACCTCAATCCCTTTTTAAATCCCGCCCTCCTCATCTATGGATTAAGGGCTCCAGTTTAATGGGGCCCCTGCCTTGGAAACTACTTGAGCCTTATGAACATTATCACTTTTTCGAGTTTCCCTTACGGGGCCCTTTCTCCCATCCCTCTTTTTCTTCGGTCCTGGTGTCACCGTTGGCGCGTTCTCGCGTCGCCCTCGTACCCCTGATCAGTCCCCCTGGACGGTTGTTGCCTTTTGCCCTGCTTGTACTTTTCATTACGCCCCTCGCCAGAAATAACGTTCTCCCCCTGCTGTTCGGCTTGGACTTTTACCCCTTTTGTAGTATCTTGATGCGAGCCTCCGCCCGCGTCACTTAAGGGCGACCAACTTGACAAATCGTTCTTTGAAATATTTTCTTGACTCTTCTTTTTGGGCTGCCTCTCTTCTGGTCGGTTAAAGATGACTATGTGGGTTTTTGAATATTTTCCTCTTTTTATTCTTCCTCCTGCTAGGGCCCGCTCCCACGCACTCTTTGGCAAATGCCCTTCTCTGAAGCCTTTTTCTTTTTTGTCTCGTTCCCCCCAAGTCGCTTAAGGGTGATCCGCGGCCCTTCTCCTTGTGACAATTGTAGGGAAGACCCCCAGTCATCCGCCCCTTGGCCCTTCACCTTCTTTTGTATGTTTGCGCCTCCTTTTGGGTCCACTGCGACTCCTCTTCTTTCTCAACAAATGTTTTTCTTTCACCAGTTTCCCCCCACTGGGCCCGATCAACCCTTTTCCTGAGAGCGTTTCTTCAGACCACCGTCGCCCTCCCGGCACAGGTCGTGTTTTCCGTCGGTCTTATTTTCCGCGGACCCACTTGTTTGACTGGACCTATTGTCCTCCAAGCCCATTATATTCAGAAGAGTTTTCTTTCAATTGAACCAACGCTCACCTCTCTCCCTTTTTCCCCCGACCTCCTAAAGAACTTTCTGACAATTCCACTAGGTCCCGAGTCTCCAATTTAGCTGACGGTGCTTTGTTGCGAATTTCCCCCGAGACTCCCCCTTGACTGTCTCCTTACTCATGACGGTCCTCCGCTTCATGACCGAAGCCGGGCACGTTTTGCGGGCCCTTTTTTCCAGCTATGCGGTTGGCGGTTGCGCGGCGCCGAATAGTTTCTTGCACGCTCTAGGAGCGTATTACCAGCTTCCTGAATTGTTTGAGCCCCCTATCGCTACATTACCCGCTGGGTACGGTCTCTTCCCCCCATCGGAGACAAGACTGGATCTTTTCCCATGAATTGCACCGCGTTCATCCATAACCTCCCCATTTTTCTTATAAGAGCCGAGATGAACGCCCTTCTGTGCGATGACTACTGTCAGGTTGATTGTTCGTTCCTTTCCCATGGTGTTGATTGACGAATCCCTTTCTTCCACCCTCCCTCGGTTAAGCGACGCGGTTAGGGGAAGTGCATCCCCTATCTACGTGAAGATAATTCCACCCCAGCCTATCGCGCTTGGTTTTAGCTATTACTCCCCTTTTATCCTCACCACCCCCATCCCCCCCTTTCGGGGACGCCAATTCAGGTCCTTTCTTTTACCTTTTCTCTTCGACACCCTTCGTTTTTCCTTTTTTTTCAAATTTTGCTCTCGACACCCTTCCACTTCTCCCGTTCTCCCCCCCACACCCGCAAGTTCTTCCTCCGGACTGTGTATCTTTGACCGTTCACCCTTTTTAGTTCGCGCAAGAGGTCATTGAGTAGGAGACAGAAGACCCCCTCTGCCCCTCTTTTTCTCTGGGAGGTGTCTGGCTCTGTCCCCCTGTTGAGTCGATAGAGACCTAAACGTCCCTCGTCTGCGCTCTTAGCCTTCCCTCCCGGTCAGATTAATACATGAAGAGGGCTGGACCTACTCCTCCCTCGGCTTCAACACTCCGATAGTATCGCCCTCCCTTTCCCCCCTTTGTAGCTACTTTCGAATACCCGAGTCACTCCCCCAAGTCCTCCCCCATTTCCCAATGAAATATTTCCCTACTATTACTTCCGATGCGTGTCAGTGATTAGACCTTCCATCTTTTTTTTAGTGTCTTTTGGTTTCCCTTTCACAGACCCCTTCCTGAATGTCCCTTTCGGATAAACCGACTTCACCTCATATGGTCCACCAGTAAGCGCCCCCTCTGTTCTTATGGAGTCCCGTTCGAATTCTCCCAAATTCAGCGAGATTGCGGTTGGCCGGTTACACTTTTTTGACCCCATGACTGCTTTTTTCGTTCCCTTTTCCCTTCAGCTTTTTTTCTTTATATCGACGTTCTGTTTAGAAGCTCTTTGGGTCTGTCTGGGCCGTGGTCGGTGTAACAGTCCTAGTGGCTGGCGTCATTGCGACCCAGATCCGACGCTCCTGTTAATATAGGGATTCCGGCCTTCCTTTTTTTTTTTGGAACTGATTTTTTTCACCCCTTTTTTCTTTGTTCTGCTGCCTAAACCCCGTTTTCTGGTCCAAATGGGCGGCCGGTGTCTTATCCCTTTCGCATCCTCTGCCGCGGCTTTGACTTCTCCCCAAACCGATTTTTTCCCTCAGGTTTGGAGGCCACTTCCTAAGAGCCGATCCTCCCCCCGGTGCTGCCTTTTGCATTATGGACGAATTTTCTGACTCTTGGCTTATACCTTTCGGCGATTTTTCTTTGATGACCTGCGTCACTCCTCACTTGGACTTGCCTAACCGGCGATCCTTATGGAGCCGAAGGAGCAGTTCACACGTTCTTGTAGGCCCTTTGTCTAGTTTTCTTCTTCTTTCTACGAGTTTTCCTCCCTTTGGATGAACGGCTCTCAATCTGCATTGGACGTTTTTTTGCTATTTTTTACCCTCCATCATTCTCCTTCTCCCCCTTTCTTTCTAGCGATCGGATTCTCCCCTTTCCACAGAGGACGTTGCTTCGTAACCTCTTGTCGACCAAAGGAGCGGTTCCTTGCTTTCTAAGATGGCCGAGTTCCATGGCTTTCCTTTCTGCTAAGGCCGTCCCTCAAACCGCCTCCTTCGAGCTTCTCCATTTTCCCCTACGGGGGGCTGTTTTGCGTAGAGCACCTATTTTCGATTGAAAGTGGAAAATTGATCTCCCTCTTCCGGTGTTGTGTTAGTAGAGATCTATTTTAGGCAAGATCTGAGATCTTTTCTTTCTTCCCCAATACCCCAAATGGGAAGCGGGGATACGGCCCTGGCCTTGGTTAGTCTGGTCCCGTAGCTCGGCTTCGTACCGGAACTGGATAGTACATCTTGCGGCCTCCCTTCCGATTCTTGAGCGAGGATCCCAAGCCGTCTCCTTGGGCCCCTTCGGGCATCTCTACGACGTCTTTTGCCCTTCCTTGCGATGTCCTTCTCCAAACTAGGAGCATAAGATTTCCCGGCTCACCTTAATAATCGCCGGTACTTCCCCCCCCCCTTTCCGACCACTTCTCAAGTTTAGCCCAATGATTACAGAACTTTCCTTCTGCCGTCGGCAGGTACTTTCTGGTCCTCAACGCCCCCTCGGATCTCCTGTCGATCCAACCCTCTGTTCAAAACACCTTTTTGACCCTGCCTTCCCCCAAACCAGCGCCTTTCCCCCCCCCCATGATCTTCCCATCCCCAGGCAAGCCCCCAAAGAGCACGGCTGCAGATTCTTCTTTCCGGCTGCTTGACGCCAGGACTTTGTTGCCTTCTGGTTTTGCCTTTCTACTGCTTTTCTTTCCCTATGTTCGACCAAGACCCCTAGCTCAGGTGACATTGACCTTTTTTATCAACCCCTCAGATCTATATCGCCAAGAGCAGTTTCCCCCCGCCCCCCCTCAGTCCTATATGAACTGCTTTTTTTTTGGAAGGGTTATTCTCTCCCAGCCTTCAATGTTTGCACATAAAGGCCCCGGACCCCCAAGTCCTTTCTACCCCCTGTCCTGTACGCCTGCATAACGAGGAATTATCCGGGAGGAGCGTCCCAGACGTTTGAATACCCCTGTCACCGGCCAAAAAGCCTCCTTCGACTTTTTATGAATTTCACCGTGATAACAGTTCTTCCAGTGTGCAGAGCGGCGGGGGTTTAATTTCCCTGTGCTTCTCCTGAGTCTTCCCTGGAAGGGCCATGACATCGGGGCCCGCCCAGCACCCACCTCCCCCCTTCGCTACAAGAGTTCATTTTAGACATCGACCGTTCCCCTTTTACTTCTTTACGTATTTCCTTTGAATTGACACAAGGACTAAAGTCTTCGCCTGATCTCCCCCCCCCTACTTATTTGCTTGCCATCGCCTCTCTTTTCGACGTCTTTTGGTTAGTAGGCCATCTCCTGATTTTTTATCTTTTTTTCTTTCTCTCGCAGACTCGCTTTGGCAGTCTCTTCCCCTTTATATAGCTGTCTCCTTTCGCCCTCACCTACCATTAAAGGGGGTCGTTCCTTTTCCCTCGACCAGCACATTCAACCGCTTTGCGACTTATTGTGTTTTTCAGAGATACACCTAAGTCTCCCCCTCATTTCCTTTCCTTGCTGTTTGCATTTCTAATTGGCATGGTCACTGATTGAGTTTCACCCCCCTTTCCCACTTCTCGAATTTCTGATTTACCTTCCCCAAACCTTGTTTCCCCAAGTCTTTTCAGTATGGTTTCCTCGTTTGCTTTGGATGTGCTCAGGTCGTCAATTAATCTCACCTTGTAAGAAGAGGCCCCCCCCCATCTCTTCGCTTTCGTCGATCGAGTTGTGACTTCACTTCAGCCGTCCCTCACACTTTAACTTCTAAACCTCGTTAGTCCGAGCTCTTTTCTTCAGCAAATCCCCCTTGGCGCATACCGGTTAACGTTTTTAACTTTGCCCCCCCCTGCGCAACAGTCGACGTCGATAAGGTCCCCTTCTCGTTGTTTCTTATACTCAAAGTGGTTTCCCTTCGCTTTCGTGATGAGTACTTCCCCTCTCTTTGTTTTTTTCCAGCTTTTTCCCTCCATTTCCCCACGGTAGGCCTTTCCACTTGATGGCCCCCCCATCTCGGATGGCAGCCTTGTCAATGCAGCCTAGATCGTCGGCCTTCCCACATTTTCCCCTCCCCCCGCATCCAACTCCTTTCTTGTTCCCTTCCTTCCCCCCGCCCGGCAGCTTTCCTTTCTTTTCAACTTGCATCCGCGGAGATTCGGCATCCCTGGAAGTGTATCCTTGATCCTGTCGCGGGCCCTTCTTCCCAGCGACGTCTCGAACCCTAGCTTGGTTGCCCCCTCACTGTGCATTGTCAGCCCCGTTTTCTAAGGATTTAGGTAAGTCCTCTCCCTTTGATTCCCTCCAGCCCCGTTCCTTTTCTAGCATTCGGTTTTCTTATTCTTCAATATTTCCCGTATCCCAACACTTTCCCGCTCAACCCCTTCGACGGCCCCGAGTCATGGTTAGAATTAGCTTCAGCCAGCTGGTTATAGTTTTGGTCACCTTTTCTTTGGTGCCTGCCCTTACTCCTTTTCGTTTTTTTGATCAGTTGCCCCAGGCGTCGCACCTGGATGGAAGTGGAAGTCTGCCCTTCGGCTTGAGCTTTTTTTTCCCTCAAAGGGTCCCTCTCCGGCCTCCTTTTCCGCTGAACGCCCCTTTGTTACGACCCAAACATGCTTCTCCAAGTTTTGCCCTCCAGATATTAGCAATTGACCTTTTTCCTGATCTGAGTACAAGGGAACCCTCGTTCCCCCCCCCACAGCTAACTCTCCTAAACTTAGTCTGAAACTTTTGCCGAGCCCAGACTGCCTTTGCGACCCCTTCGTGGTTTTCGCCTTGTCCAGGGCCCCCCTTTTACTTTCCTATCCCTCTTTCCCCCCCCCTGACCCCTCTGAGCCGTCCCCTCCCCAGCCCCCCCCTGAATCGGCTTCATTTCGGGCCCCTGCAGGATTGATCCCTCCTTCCCTCGTGCGCTCAGTTTTCCCCCCTTTCTTTTCCTTTATGGGAGTCGTTACAGGCAAAGATCACGGCCCCCCCCCACCGGTTTTTGTCCCCCAAAAGGACTCCGTACCCTAATCCTCCTTCTCTTTCCCGAAAGACCTCTTGCTAACCCCTCCCTGAATGAAGTAATAATAGCAAGCCATTTTAGGTGGCACCCCACTCTCTACAACCTAGATTTTATATAGGTAGGAGAGTTCCCTGTCGGAATGAGACGTATGCTCCCTCGCTGCGGCGCCTGTCCTAGGAACCATGTTTCCTTAAGATATTCCCTCTTCCGCCTCGGAATTCTCGCAGCACGCCTTTCCAGCGTCTGTTGCGCTTTCTATACCCCCTCCTGCCCACCGAGCGCTTCATGCCGCGTTCTCCTCCCCAGTCCCAGCAGACGCGTTTGTCCCCTCCCTCCGCGCAGAAATTTTTCCAACCACAGTCGTAAGAAAACGCACCCTCTCGTTCGGGCACCCCTTCGTCGTATAAGGCCCCGGGCAGCGGACATTCGCCTTCCTGGTTTAACGCCCTTTCAATGTTTCCAGTCCGAGAAGGATCCCCAGCGTCAAAACGCATGCCCCGCCCGCCCCCAGGGCTTCGTTCGAGGTCGCGGCGCGAGGGCTGTCTCGGGCGTTGCCAGTCCATGAAAGTTCCAGTACCCAGCGTGTTACCTCGGTTAAGTCCCCAGCCATGAGAGAGATGCGGGCCCGTCCCTTTTGCAGGCTCCTTTTTCTTTTCATTAAGAGAACTCTTGACGCTCTCGACGACCCTGGTCTCTCGGACCGTAGCAGAACGTCACCTACCCTCCCTTCCTCCCTCCCCCCCAGGTTCCTTTTTTCACTTACCTAATGGCTTTCTCCAGAGCGCCCTCCAGAGAAACCCTTGCCGCCTTTCTGGATTTTTTGGAGGGACCTCACGCTGCAACCCCTTTTTTTCAGCTTCAGCATCTGTTGTTCTCGTTCGTTTGCTTGCCTGTGAGGGGCCCTCCGTGTGGCAGCGAGTTTCCAGCGTAGATTTCCGAGCCCCCATTAATTTCCCATACGTTCCCAGTCCTCCCCCCCCCATATTCCTTCCTCAGCCCCAGATCCCTTCTCCACATTAGAGACGGAAGCTCTTCTTTACGAGGCCCCAGTTTATTGAAGATCTGTTCGGTAAGCCCTCCCCAGAGGCGCCCATTCACCGTCGGCTATCGCTTTGAGACCCGAATCGTTTTTCTTTTGATTCACCCGTAACTTTAGCGGTCCAGCGCGGGCCACTCCTCCTCAGTCCCCAGGACTGGCTGACCCCTCATTTTTTTTCTTCCCTGCCCCGTGCACGCCACTAGTTCGTAGTCCCTTGAAAAGCTCCTCGGTTCGTGCGGCCGTTTTTGTTTCGCGTTTGTCTTTTCAGCCTAGACTTGTGATGTCTTATTGACATCCAGATTCATGGTGATCTTTATTTATCGAAGACCGTTCGATGCTGAGTGCTCTTTTTCGATCCTGGTACCGCGAAATGATTCTTTCCGAAAAGATTAGAACCCACCCAGTCAGAGGTTCACGTCGCCCTTTTTTTTTTCATATTAACGGCAGATCCCTCTCCCTGCTTCTGGAGAGATCCCGAGATCTTTGAACTCGGTTATAGCAGTATCCCTTTTTGCGTGTCCGTCGCACGAATTTTGACCCAATTTTTGGGGGTCCACGCTTCGTGAGCCCGATAGACCTCATGTCTGGAGTTTTCTTAGCCACCACCATGACGTTTGTTTCTTTCCTTGGTCCCCGACTTCACGACTACACCCTCGACCCCATTAACCAAACATATCCCCTCCTCCTTCTCTTCTCCCCCCCTCGTGATGAGTCGAGATGATCTGTGAATCACGTAGATCGTCCCCAGAACTCTGATCTCCGCGGTTGACCCCCCCTCCCCAGATCTATCCCGGATAACCCCCTTCTCCTGTTCCCTTTCTCTATTCGGTCCCTCCCACGCTGACTACGTAGAGCGCTTACCCTCTCGAAGCTCGTGAGGCCTTGATGATGCCGGACCTTAGGATTCCTTCCTTCCGACCTCCTTTTGATGTCGCCCTGCTTTTTTTAAAGGACCGCCAGATTCTCATTAAAAAATCGGGATCGCCGTTGCGCACTTTCCCCCCCCCCCCCGTAAAAAAGTCCTTTGCCATAGTCCTTTTGAAAAACCTTCCCCACGGTGATTAGAGTCAGTGAACTCTTTTTCCCCGCTGATTCGAAGGTTTTCTTTTTTTTTCTTTTTGGGTTTGTGGGTTGGTTTTTTTTTAGTTGCTTTGCTTTTTTTTTTTTTGGGTTTGTTGTTGCCTGGGGCTGTTTTGGTGTGTGTTTTTTTTCTGTTTTTTCCCGGGCATTTCCCGCCCCGAGCCTGTAATTTGAGAAGTACTTTAAGCAACCCCTCATTTTGTCTGTCATTCTTATGTAGGACTCGCTGGCAGGGATCAGGCCGAGACCGTCCGTAGCTCCCGCTGTAGCCACAGTTGCTTGAAGGTTGCACCCTGTGTTTTTTTCGCGTTTTTTTAGGAAGCCAGACCTTCAATGGGGCCTGAGTAATCAAAGAGCCCCGGCAGCAAAAGCGCCCCGATTTTTGCTTATTAGCTCCTTCACGATCTCTTCTTCCCTACTTTGTTGTGGTTTCGATCTATCCTTGCGTTCTTGTGTCCTGGCCCTTCCTAAGTTTCTCGATGGCGCCCCTGGGGGCTTTTTGATGAGAACTGAATCTTTTCAACAGTAATCGTGGAGCTTTCTACCAGAAACGTTCTTTTTCCCCCGGTACTAAAGGCCATCATCACTTTCTCATGAGGGCGCGCGTCCCCATTTCTTCCCTTCTCCTCCAGCCGTCTTTTTTTTTTGTCTCCATCTATGCAACTCCCTGGTGGTCCCGCACTTCCTTTTCAAGCTTTTCAACGTGAACCCTTGCCTTTGGTTTACCGGCTCGTTTGGCCGGCTCTAGTACCGCTCTTCGGAACCCCTCGGGGGCACACCCTCACTTTTTATGGTGGGAGCCTGAGGGATATGGGCATGGTTCCGTTTTGCTGCTGCCTTCACCACCCATACCGTAAAGGTTTTTCTTTTGAAAGGAACTATCTGGCGTATTTACCACATCGGTTTACTCCTCTGATGTATCAGCGCTCCGGTATTCCTCCTTTTCATTTTCGCGCTATATCTCCCGATTGTCCTCCTCAGTCTCGAGGCTTTTTCTGCACTTTATCCTAGGGTCGCGGTCTATGTTGCTATGATTTCTCTCTTTTTCCCCCCGCGGAGATCGATTGCGCTTTCGGGCCGATAGATTTCTCGATATCCTCCTCCCTCTCGCTTTCGATAAGTCTTTTTCGCGTGATCTTTCTCTCTGTAAGGGTCGTTTCGCGTACGGAGGCGGCGGTGTGTTTAGGGAGAGCCGTCCCCATGGAGGAGCGGTTGGCCTTCCTACTTTCTTAATCGTAAACCCAGTCCCTCTCATGACGTAGACGGCCCCTCTGTCGAGACGGCCCCTCACCTCAACGTGTTCCACGCGGTTCTCCCTCCCCTACCCAAATGATTGATATCTAAGCCTCCTTCGGCTGGCGATGAGATCTCATCTTGGCCGCACTGGTCTTCTTTTCGACTTCTGGACCGGCATTATTTTAGAAAGGGGTGGGATCCCCGAAACTTTGGACCTTCCTGAGTCTCTTAGATTATACACCCCCTCATGTTCGCTCCTGCTAGGATTAGGAGAGCAGACCCCTTCCCTGAATCAATTTTAAGCTGATGGCATTCGGCCTGGCGTCTTCCTGCCCTACTCGCCCGACCTCTTACCTTTGATCTGTCTCGTGTCCAGACGGGTTCGTTAAGCTTTACATCCCGTTCCTCCCCCTCTTTTTCGCTAGTCGAGTTGGACCCCAGATAACGGGCCAATGGGGATCACCCTCTTGTTATTTTTCGCCCAGGGGCTCGTCTAAGCGGAGTGCTTTCTTGCCGTCGTGAGCCCAGGCGGACGCATGAGATGGCGCTCCAAGTGTCTCTTTCAGACCTTTCTGCCCCAATCCGCCCCTCTTCCGGATCTTCCGTGTGTGATGATAAGGGCGGATTTCGCCGTGTCTGAGTACCAGGTCTGAAGTTTTCCTCCGGTGGAAGCTTTTGAGCCCTAAGCGGTCAACAGATCCTTCCCATCAGACGCAACTTCCCTCAGCTTCCTCTCCTCCCAGCACGGCTAGTGACTTATAACTGAAGAGTGGTGGAGTGTTGACCTAAATCCGCTCCCGCTCTCTCCCCCCTCTCCTTTCCACCGTGATTGCCTGACCTCCTGCTTCGCCCCCTTGCGCTTCGTTAAGTCGTTGCGTCAGATAAAATTCTGTTCGGTCGTTTTCAAGGGTCTACTCCGTGACGACGCCTGTGGATAATATTACAAATATTCTGATAGCTAGCAAACGCGCGCCTCCCACCTATGCTAAAATAGACCATGCTAGTGTGCGGCTGTCCCCCTTCAAATCGGATGACGCGACGGGAGACCATGGAAGGGTTATGCCCCGACTCCCATCTTTTTCATCCCGTCATTTCCCTCCAGCACTGCCTCAGCAAGAAGCTCTGAGTTTTGCTTTGTCGGTGATACATCCGGGCCATACTCACAATCCTTGCTGTCTGACTTCCCACCAGGGTAAAAGGCTAAGGAAGGGAAGTTCAGGATCTCTTCACGTAGAATCCACGAGTGGGCTTTTCTTTTAAAGTTTTTTCTACCTTGATGATCTCCTTTATCCCAGGTCTTCCTTGCAATGTGTGTCAGGGATAACGCCGTTTTCTTCTGAGTGAGGGTCTTCCTTCTCCCCAATCATTTCCCCCGTGTGGATGAAGATTCTCTTATCCTTTGATATCTTTCTAGTTTCTCCGACCCTTGTCCGCTAAGTACCGTCATAGATAGTCAGGTCCGCAGAAGCAATCTAACTGGAGATCGGCTTCTTCTCAGGGTACCTTTTCTTCCCATTCCACCCCTACTTGCCTATACGGTAAAGGGCGAGTTAGATCTGCCCGGGCTTTTCCTCCCTCACTGAAGATTCTATTCTTCGGTGGTTGGCCCTTTTTCTCTCTGGGCCTTCTAAGAAAGGACGCCATACATAACGGTTGAGCGCTGCTTAAAGCTGTATATGAATAGAAATTTTCCCCTACCTTACCTCTTCAGAGGAGTCTTGAATAGCGGGTTTGTAGGTTCATATATGATGAGAGCACTCAGATTCCTGATCTTTCTTCACTTCCCATGGCTTCGCCATCTATATGTGCTAGGATGTGGGTGAATGAAGCTCTTTAGACCAAGTGATGAAAGCTTTTTTATCGTTCCTTTTACTCCTTCTCCTTCCCTTCCCGAGTAGCTAAACCATATCGATCTCTTGAAACAATTTCATGCATCTTTTTATCGTTACCAACAGGATTTCCTTACGGTGATACGTCCCGGGATCTTTTTTCCCCCCTTGTTTGCAAGACCCCCCTCCAAGTTCCCTCCCAATCCCCTTCCACTGTCAGTTTCAGGTTTGAGAAACTGGTCACTTCCCTTCCAATTAAGGAGAACTTCCTCACACTCCATTTCCCCCTCGCACTCTCTATTGTCTGCCCATCTTTCCTAAAAATGTCACATTTTGGTACTAATTTTTTTTCTTTGACGCTTTTTCGCTGTAATGTGTTCATTGAAGGATAAACCACCGATCTCCTTAGGTTAGGGCAACTCTCAAAAGCTTCGAAATGTAAATCCTAATCCTGCCTGACAATTCACTACTTCGAGTAGAAACGATCGTGTCCCGGTGATGGTTTGACTGCTGTTATAACCAAATTGAATTTATTCACTTCCGCCCAATCATACTTGGCCCCCATTCGACGACTCCTTTACAGACTTCCTATATAGGTCAACCCTATGAGGTTGCGCGTGGGGAGGTAGGAAGGCACTCTACTTGGTCCACCGTCCTTCCATTCCTAGTGAGTCCTCAATAAGTGCTCCCCCCCCCGTTATACGGCTATCTTTCCCCCCTCACTTTCCCCCCCAAATCAACTTAGGCTGGATCCCATTCAGCAGATCCCTGAGGATAATCCTATAACATTAGCCTCTCCTGACATTTTCTCCTTTTTTCTTGCAGTAATCTGCGCACTTTGCGTTTTTTTACGAAATCCAGCGCCCACTGACGGATTCGCTTTTGGGAATTTCCGCCTTATATAACTTTCAGTATAAATTCCCCCCCCCCGTCCTCCTCGCACTCAGCTCTATAGTAGTTGGGGTTAGCTTTGCCCCCCCGTTTTTTCCGTATTTCCTACACTTCCCATGGATACCCCTAAGTCCACTAAATGCCCTTTAGTTTCCCCCACTTTGGTTCCAAATTGATCCCTGAAAATTTTTTTCTAATAACATCCACTCTCGTCACCAATGAACCCGTCCAGAACCCCCTGCGACCCGGAGTCGTTTATCGCTCTACCGTAACCCTCTCTTTCGAGCAAGATTTTGACGGGATCCTTCTTAAGAAGACCCTAGAGCCGTTTTCGATGGGAGTGGTCTGAAAGGGTTTCTCCCCTCTTATCTGGTCCCCATTCACTCATTATCTCTAACGAGGACAGAAACCAGATGAAGTGCCCAGACTCGACCGTCTCCCCCAAAGCGCTTTCCAAGCCAGAACCCTCTGTCGATTCCCCTAACGACGAGGTACCTTTCAATTTGAATCTCACGGAAATCGTTAAATATACTTACATCTCCGTCTGTCGTGAGCTTTAAACGCTTTGAGCGTACGTTTTATGTGCTTAGAGGCCCGCCACTTTTAACTTTTTCGGATGAAAATCATAACTACAACGCATAGGCCGTCTCTCTCCCTGGTACTCTATTTTTTATAAGAATCATCCCAAAAAGGGAGCGAGATGGGGTCTATGTCCTTAGTGACTGCCTCTGTCCCCAGATCATAAAGGGTTTTCTCCTCCGAGGGACTTCCTCTCTTCCCTGTTAATGTGGAATCCTCTTTTGGTAAGTTCTGGCGTTTTTCGGTTAAAAGATCTTGCTGTCTAAGATGCCAGTCGCCCCTTCTCGCCTTTTTCTTCTCTTTATCCAGATAGTTGGTAGTGGATTTCTTTGTCTAACTAATAGAATGAGGGTAGCTTGATCCAAAAGTGCCGTGTTATTGTCCTTTTTCTTTCTCATCTTCCCTTTCGCCGTGGTTCGAAGGACCCCAACCCCCCTTCTGAAACTGTACTGGCCTCGGCAAAGATCCTACTCTTTTTCCCGGTTCTGCTTGCTTCCCTTATGGGTATTTTGATTTTCCTTACTTTTGCCGCCGATTTTTTCTGTACAGCTCTCCATCGGGCTTTTTCCCTCCAAGAGATCTGAGTGTCTTGACGACTTCCTCGAATTTGTAGTAAGGCCATTGGATCCTGCCGGCCTTTTTGCCTTAAGGGGTCTCCTTGCTTGGGAGGCGATTCCCTTCGATTGCCTCCTTTCTATTTCTCTCGTCCTTTACCTTCCATCCTTCCACTTTTCGCGGCCCTTTCCCCTATATTGCCCGCGGGACGGTCCCGCTATGCTCCGCACGGCTTTTCCCCTTACCCGGGAGGTCCGAGCCTGAGGCTGGGCCGACCTCCTTCTTCGCCGACGCCTCCCTGTCCCTCTCCTCTGGTCTATCCCATCTTCCAGGGGGTGGATGTAGTTCTTCCTCTTTCTCCGAGGATCTGCCTTTCCTCTG
>Ga0179591_1460438_pt1 | contig 21477 bp, 18 predicted proteins | sample CZOMad2_1_08_16f_FD_182891 | JGI IMG/M metagenome (GOLD analysis project Ga0179591, IMG submission 182891) | Vadose zone soil fungal communities from Angelo Coast Range Reserve, California, USA - CZOMad2_1_08_16fungal (PacBio error correction) | ecosystem: Environmental > Terrestrial > Soil >... | reverse complement strand
ACGCATCTTCCGCTCTCTAAGCGGTGCGCACCTTATTCAAGCCCACGCGCCACGCGAGGTAATACGATCCAGGGCACTTCTATCTTCGGGATGTGGACTTCCTCTATCTTTGTTCCCCTTTTTTCAGCTTACCAATCCTTCCCCGTCCCTCCCCCCGGACTTTTGAGGTATTAGCCAGCCCGGTCAGACTCTCGCTCCATTATCCTTTCCCACTCTCGTCTTCTCCATGCCCTATTTCTCCTCCTTCATCGACTTCCCGCTTTTTTCTCCTCCTTTCCGGCTAATCCCCCTACTACTTTGCGTGTTTCTCGCCCCTTCCTTCACTCGGCATGTCCCTCGCCAAACGGTGAACCTCTGCTTTCCTTTTTTACCCATCCCTGGATCCAGTTCACGTGTCGCTTGAATTGCTACACGAATTATTTGACCTGTAATGATTTCGTCCTTCCACCAGATTTGACTGCCTCGTCTCGTATATCCCATCACTTCTCCTCCACCCTCCCCGAGCTTTCCGGCATGCAACCACGACCCTCACCGTCCAAGTCTCTCAGACACCCGACCCCTCCTCCCTCTCAATCTCTTAACCTCCTCCCCCCCGTTTAAGGTCTCCACTCTCCTCTAACCTCTTCTCAGGTCCTCCTCACCCAACCTAATTTATCCACTCTCGCTACCATATGGCTTCTCTTTCGTCTTACCCTCTGCCCCCTTTCCCCTAGTACTCGCTTCCTACCCGCGATTTTCTTCTCTCCCTCGGTAACCATGTCTCCCTATTTTATTTGCAAGGATCCCTACTTCCTTCCAACCCCCAGTCAATCGTCCGCCCCACGGCCCCATACCTCTCTCGCCCGCCTTCCCCTCCTCCTCACCTGCCGACACTCACACCAAATTACGCCTTTCTACTTCGACTAAGCCGCCTCTCTTAGAGCACTCGCCACTCCCCCCCTTATTACCATTCCTACATTGTGTTAGACTTCTTCTCTTACCCTCCACCCCTCCCCTTATTCTATCGGTTATATTCCTTCACCTACTCCCTTGTATTCTCCCCCCCTTCCACTGCTTACTCTCTAGCCCTTTTTTTTTTCCTTTTCACCGCCCAACCAATTGATACTGTCTCCCTCCTCTTGCACCCTCCTCCCTCCTTCCCTACTTCTTTCCTCTGTTTCTCTCCTGCTAATCCCCCTCCCCGTCGAACCTATTTCTGTAGTCTATCTCCCTTTACATACCTCATACTTCTCTCTGTCCCTCATTTTTGTCTTTTCGATTTCCTGCCTGCCCTCTATCATCATTCCCTCCCTCGGCCCCGGCCTCCCTCTCCTCTTCGCTCGTAGTTTATCTCATTTTTCTTCCATTGGCGGTCTCTCCGTATCCTGGCCCCTATGTCCTCCGCTTTTATTTTATCTCCCGTTGCTGCCCCTTCTGTACTTGCCGTTTTTTTCCGTTACTCACTATCCTTGTTTTGATATCCTCTCTTTTTTCTCTCGTGTCCTAAGGCCCCATGCCTTGAGCCTATATCGCTGTGTTATTCCCGCTCCTTTTGTCTTTCCCTCTGTTGCCTCGTGTTCTTTTGGTTATCTTAGCTCCTGCCTTTTTTGCCCCTCGGTTATTTGCTCGTTTTATTCCCTTCCCGTTCTGCGGCTCACTGCTTCTGGCCTTTTCCGTTCTCCCTTCGCTAGTTTCGTTTAGGCCCCCTCGTGCTCGGCGGCGGCGGCTTTTCTTGTACTCAGTTCCTTTTTCGCTCTGTTTTTGCCTTTTCTTCCGCTCCTCGCGGAGTGTTCCAGCCTTTCTTTTTCCTTGCGTTGGGACGTACTTGCTTTGCGCTTCGCATTCGGGGTTACCCCCGCCTTGTTCCTGGATTTGCAACTCCTTGAGGGGGGCTTCTCCTCTTAGGGGATCTCGCGTCCTTTTTTGTGTTCATGTTTATGTTACGCTGTACGCTCTGGGGTTCGAGCCGCGTTCGTTGGTGTCCTAGCGGCCGACTAGCTGGGGTTCGTCGTCTGCTGGTGTCGCGGCGCAAGTTGGTTGTTCCTTGTCACATGTTGCCGAGTTAACGAGGGGTCTTCACTTGCGCCTAGTGCGCTGTTCTAGCTCTTCGTTTTTCTTCTCCTCTCTACTTCGCTCTACCTTCGTCTCCGTTCTCTTTAGCGGGCCGCAGTGTCTCTTCTTCCGTCCGCGTTCCGTCTGTCCGTTCTTCTTCCTTGTCACGTTCCGCCCTTCGGTCAACCTATTACCCTTCCTCATATCATCATTCCCAGTTTGCCTTGGCTGTTTTCTGCTTTTATTTGCGCCTGCCTCTCTCCACTCTGTCGTACTTCCTTCTATGACTAACTTTTAGTTTTTTACACACCCTCTGATCTCTCTGGATGGCACGAGCTTTCCCTAGGTCTGTCTTAGACAACTTTTAACCTATCAATAAAAATTATCTAGTTCCCTTTGATCCCACATTCGCACTGTGCTGTCTCGCTGGAGCCTTTCCTGCAAACTTCACTGAGTGCCCCTCACGTCTGTCGTCCTCTAGGAGATTTTGCATCTTATTTTTGTGATAGCGCATCACTCTTCCATTAGATATGTCTGCTTCCCCTTTTCGTTTGTACACACCTTCGCGTTGTCTTCTTCGTGGGCCTCTTTCTTGATCTTTTACTTTTTTCTTTTCTCGATTCTTTACTTCTCTGTACGCGTTATCCCAACTTGGTTCCTCCCATTCATTTTCGTTTTTGTTGATATTTTTTTTTGGCTTTTCCTCTCACATAGACATTATCTTTATCCACTAGCTGCTTTATCGTAGTCTCTTGCTCATCCACCACTATAGCATTGTGTCATTCTTATTGAGTTCTAGTATGCATCATCGTGCTCACTTTCTATCCCTTCCATATTTCCACTCTACTTGCCTTTCCACCTGTTACCGCTGCCTATTCCTTTGACTTTTTCGTCTTCTCTCTTACCTCGGTCATCTTTTTAATCGCTTTTGCCAGATCGTCCCTCTCTTTTATTGTTTTCTTTTTCTCTAACCTCCGTCTTTCCCTTATTTCGGTACAGTGTCTTTAACCAGAACTCTTTGTATTCTGGTTTTTTTCTTTTCGCATGATCCAATTTTATTCTGATTCCGCCCCTCATGGCTAAGACTTCTCTTCCCCTCGTGCTCCATCTGATTCTCCCCCTCGGCCCCTGTCCTTCTGTGACCAATTTGCCTTCTTTGTATTTTTTCCTCGTCTCTATTCGCTTATCCATTCGTAACTCACGGCAGTAAGATATCTGCAGCTTCACTGGGCCTGCCGCACCCACACGTGACATACTCTCTGTCGTGCGTCGACTCTTCTTCCTCCCTCTGTCCCTACTCCCGTCTGTCTTGCTCTACTCGTGGATCTTTTTGGATTATAGTAGGTACCTTATTTTCCACTCTCTAGTCCTTGTTGCAATTTCTGTTATTCGTCATCCCGATTCTGCGATCGCCTCTCTTGTTTCTTCCCTCTTTTGCTTTTTGCTCTGCTTTGAATTCTTAGTGAACTAGATGGTTCCTCTTCCCTACCTATCCTCCCTTCTGCCCTTTTCTCCTGGTGTCAATCACCTCCTGACTCTACGCATTACATTCTCCGATATTTTTGGTCTCCTTATGAGCCATCAGCTTGCATTCTCTCCTGAAGGAGTCAATCTCATTCTTCTCCCTATTTTCCAACTGTCTGCAAGATAATGCCCTTAATAGGCAACCTATAGGACCAGTGTCGCTAATTTTGTATAGCAGGCGTTGTCTTCTGCTTCATATTTGAACCTCACATATGGGAGGCTTCACTGATCGTTTGTTTTACTTTCGAATTGCTCTACTGTTCGTCTCGGACCATTTTGCTTTTTATCTTCTCGTGGTCCTTGCATTCCTTTTTCTGCCTTCCTCTTTTTTTTCTCTCCCCTTCTCTCTTACTTCCTTTTCTGCGCGCGTGCCGCCGATCCGGGCCCATGCGAGCAACTCCCCCCCGGCTGTATTTGATGCATCCTCCCTGGTGTGCGATCCATCTTTGTCTTGCGTTACATTGTTTTGGGAGGTCCGCTGCACCATCCTGTGGTCTGCCGATGCGCTTCTTGCTACCGCCTTCTTTATTTTTCTCTCCTTCTCTGACGAATTCATCTCCTCCTTCGTCATGTCTGATTGTTTCCGCCAGCGCCATGTCTATCCAGTCGTACAGCACGGTTCTCCCTCCACGTGGATTCGCCTGTGGTATACCCATCTGTCCGTTAAATCTCCTTAAATCCATCGCTTTTCTTTTCTATTATCGCTCTACCCTTCGACGTGCGTTATCGGTCATTCGTTTCTCACCGTCTCCCGTTCTTTTGCGCACTTCTTCCCCTCCTTTTGTTGTTCCGTTTCATGTTGATATGTTATATGTCTCACTTCCTATGGATACCCCTCGTCTAGCACTTTTACTAGTTTTTTATCTGCCGGTGGCATCCAACACCCTTGATTCCGACCCTATCATAACGGACCGGTGATGAGATGTCGACTCGCTTCCGAGAATTCGCTTATAGTGGATCATCCCAACGCCCGCCTAATTCCTGCTTGCACCGGTATCGCATGCAAACTCAGCCTGATGGAGGCTTGCCGGTCTGGCGCTCGTTCCCCCCGGTGACCAATCTTCTGACACCGCCTTTACTAGGCACCAGAATTCCACGTTTGAGATTAGTCTATTATTTGACGTCGCTCAAGACTTTCTTTTTCCTCTTGTCCTCGCTTTTTCCGTGGGCCATTTACTTCCGCACGTTGCCGACACCATCTCAGACGTTATTTTAATGCCCTTCCTGACTAACTTCCCCCCTTCTTATTTCGGCAACAGCATTGTGTGTTTTCTTTGGCTTTTCATCTGTTTTTCGCGCTCATCTTCTTCCTTCCCACCCCTCTTCTCTCTTATCCTTATCGTCATCGATACCACTGATGTGCCTTCCTTATCTCTTTACTGTTATGTATATTGATCTTGCGCCCTTTATCTCTCTTGTGCTTGCTTTATCTCCGTCCTTGCTACAATCAAGTTCGAGCACGCCTCTCCTTTGGCCATTCCAGCTGTCTGAACAGTTGTGATCCGTCTGGATTCTAGCAACGACATGAACGAACTTCTAGTGTCTTTCTTCCGTTTTCGCACTTCAACTTCTGTGCTAGCTAGCTGCATCGCGGTGTCTCAATCCCTTTCGGACTCTAGGTCATGAGTGCGACTCTGTCCCTCGCAGTATTGTTTGGGTATCGTCCCGTGCTCCTGTTTTCGTTGATTTACCTCGGGCACATAGAATCCTTTGGCTCGTAGCCCGTAAGTGTTATTCTTAATTCTTCTGAGACGACTTTTTCTCAATTCCGCGTCCTTTTGGACCCGCGTTCATCCTCCCGCCTGATTTGATCAATCCCAATCTTTGCATGAGGATCCGAGCTTATCTATAGTTTATTCCCTTTCGATTGATCCTGACAGCCATAAAGATCTATTCGACGCAGTATTAAAAAACTTATTGGATTCAAGTCCGCCTCCGCATTCGGCCCATTTCTTATCGTTTTGCCTTGTTGCGTCGATGCTCTCCGTCTCCGCGCCCATAGCGCTCCTGTGATGGATTTTGGGGCACACACTGACCTGACTGATTATCACGGCTCGACACTCGGCGGCTTTAGTCTAGTGAATATTAATGCGCTTAATGGCCACCCCGCTCACAAATTCCTTAGACAGGGGATCAGCTGCTGCCATATGTCTTTGTGGCTCCCCTGAAACGGCCTGGATCGCCCAGCGGGATTGAAGTTTTAAGCGTGCTTTCCGTCGCGCACGTCAATCATGTGTACTCGCACCGAATAAGGATTCACCCTGGCCAAATAACCAATTTCATAAATATATTCGACCTTGCAATAGCGTTCGAGTCGCGTAGTTTGCCTCGCCGTATCTTGATATCACATGCTTCCTGGCACAGTCGGATGCCCGGTGTCGACTTGTCTGCCGCACAATATTACCTTTCATCGATCTGGCAACTCAATTAGCCGATGGACGGACGAGCTAAGGTGCCGGCCTCACAGCGAAATACCGCGTCAGAGTATATCATACTTGTTTCTCCTACCGAACCTCTCTCGCCTCTGCGTTCGTATCATTGGTTCGGATCAGCGTCATTATTGCGTATTAAGGGTAGCGGTTGCTCCTTAATCATTCTCCAAATTCTGTATCTCTCTTGCTACACTATATAGCCTTAAGTCTGTCAATTGGGCGTGTTTGCAGCGTGTTCTCATCCTCACAAAACGCTGTCCGCCGATAATCCGCCAGAGTCCTCTGCGCCGTTTGCAGCAGCTATGTTATGTGACAGATTCGAAGTTTCTTTTTCGTAGCCCAATCCTTCCCGGTTCGCATTTCACGTACTACTTCCCTTAAAGTCCAACGAGACAAGCTACATGGTTCCCAGCCTGGTCAAACATCCCCCTGTCTGTCTGTCTTTGTTTTGGTGGTTCGCCGAAAGTCTCGAACTTCGGCCATTTGATTTCCGTCACGCCCGCATTCACTTGCTCGCGCAAGGTCGACATTGTATCCACAGATCCTTGGACACAGCTATGTCTGGACCGATTTGGAACGATGGTGCGGAACGCAACGTTTCTCCCCTTGATTCTGTACCCAGATACCATGGTTGAATGTGATCGGATTTCGACCCCCTGCTCGAGGCGAAATTTCGATGCGGTCCCATTGCGAGTACTTGCCGCTTCTTTTGCTCAGTGCCGCCCGTCATAATACGTTTATCGAACCTCTCCTGTGTTAGGGAAGAATTCGGCTGCCCCGCTCGTAATCATTCTTTCAAAAAGTTTTTATCCAGACTGTCGCCTACTTACTTCGACGACATCTGACCGTCCGTTTCGGCGAATTCGTTTGGCAAATCGGAATAAGTCTGGCTGCACCCACTATTGACTGACAGAATGCATAGGCGATCAGTTATCACACACCTACATATCTGTTCTCTTCGTAATGTCTCTTGCTTGCCCCCTTTTTCCCCCAGGACTTATCAAATTACCGCTATCGACTTCTATCTGCACGCTTATGTCCACGCTTGTTGGGATTCGGGATCTCCATTGGTCTACGATCCTCACGCTTGTACTTTTCTTAGCTTGGTTCTGTGATTTCTCGGTGACTTTCTGCTCTGCGTCTCGTTCCGCTGAAAACGATTCACGTGCGAGTCTATCCGCTTGTACGACCGACAGCAGATGTTAACATTTGGCTTAGCACTATTAATTCGTGCTCTGTCCTCCTTGTACCGTTGTTCCTTTTTAGCATTGCATCGCGCTCTGCTTTTGGGCAGTCGTACAGGACCGGCAAACTAACACACAGGCCCCTTTTCTCCAGAGAGCCTAGGCGTCGTTGAGACACATCTGCCGCCCTATGAGGTAGTCACGCAGCGAAACCCGTCGTCTATTGTGTCTATGGAGAGTCGTTCGTCAGTGCGACAACTACCAAGGCCTTGGTTCACATAAGCTTCGCTTGCATGCGGGAATCGTTTTTGTACACCAGTTGCCGATCATGGCTGCCGTCCTGTGTGGCCGCGTTCTGGGACTCTGTACGCCGCTTGAACCTGCCGACAATTGGACGAGTCTTGGCTTCTACACAGCTAGGCATCCGTCTATCCGCTCCGGACATTCACTGATGGATGAATTTAACACAGCCAGATGCATTAAGATTCTCTTAATACATCTAACAGTGCGTTATTTCTACAAGCCATAGAGATTCCTGCTGAATCGTCTAACCGTTACTAATTTCCTCTCCCTGTGTGCCGGAGCGATTTACGGGCTGGTCAAAGTAGCTAACTCCCGCCACATTTATCCAGCTGGTCTATGAGCACTTGAGGGAACATGCAGCCCCTTCATTCTGCGCTGGGGATTGGAACCTGTCGCTTCCGGTGACGCCTATTTGTTTTTTTCTATTTTCACCACTGTATGTAGAGCCTGCAACTGCTCGTCATTGACTCGCCGGATCTTTCCCTTCTTTCCTTTGGCACACCTATTGCTGTTCTGGCAAGCCTGCTCGAACCTGCTGAATCGTGGATACTGATGACGTAACCAACATCCATGAAGCGCCAGAGTTGCCCGCTTGAGACGCTCGCGCTACGCAACTTATGGAAGAAGTAACCCTCATAGTCTTGCGATGATTTCTCTATATTTATGTTCACAATAGGCGGGCCCGCTCGCTCATTAGGCCAGGCTCTCCTCTGAGTTCAAGCCACGGCACCGTTGTCAGATGCGTACGCGAAACGACGAGTCGAAAAATCAGGCTTGGCGAAAACGTGACAGAGAGTTTAGAATGCCGTGGTCTCCATTGGGGGTGCCATTATTTCAGTACGTAGCCACGCTCAGTAGGCATGATCAGTCATTTGATAGTCATAACGCTGAGCCTGCCTCCCCCTCACTGCTCGCTCTTGACTCTCCCGTTCAACTTGTTTTGTTTTGTAGCTACGTGACTTAACGTTCCTCACTGGAATAGGTAGGTTTTAATTGGCATGCGTTCGCTTGCCTTCCACACCGGTACGCATTGGACTTTGACGACTCTTCCTCCTCTGCTCCTTTTTCTTCATCTTTTTTGCTCTCTTCTCTCTCTCTCGTTCTTTTTTTGGGCTGCTTGGAGTTTGAGATCTTCTACGATGCAGTGTCGGGCGTGCACCCTCCCGGAATTACCAATTTCGCGACTTCGTACCTGTTTGTCCGGCAAATTACTCGTGTTTTCAAGCGGGCCGTAGTGTCCCTTTCCCCTTACTCCCCGTCTTCCTCTTCTATTCCTATCGAGCCGCCGCCTGACTCCGATACCTGGTCTCGACGGAGCCCCCTTGTTAGCTGCTTCCAAGATATGTGGGAATCGCAAATGCTTTGATTACCTGGTTACGTCTTCCTCATAGGTCCTCATGCCGATGCTGTCCTCAGCCCGGAAATTTCTTGACTCGTAGTTCTGATGAGTCTTGTTCGCTGCCCCTTAGTTACCTCTTCCGTCCCGGTCTCACGCATTGTTCTCTGCGTCGTCGCGGATGGACTCTGACTCCTTTAGTTTGCCTATTCGTAACGCGGCTGGTTTCCAATACGGCTTCGCGCCTAGTTTCCTTGGGAATATCGCATGGCGTCCATAAGATGCTCCGTTGCCACAATCCAGCCGATGAGCGCTGCCCACATTTATCGCGCATAATTAACGTGGTCTAGGTCTGAATTGTCTGAGTCTGCCCCAGCCGCATCGCTTCTGCCTCCTTTGTAATTATGTATGCTCACTTCTTATCTACGGCCTGCAATACAGCTTTCTGCCTCTTTCGAGAATCTCGCTTTTGGCTCTCTACCTGCCCCCTTTTTCTTTTTTGCGTTTTTGTGACGGTTATTCCTCCCTCTTGTGAATTTCTTGACACAATTCCGTAAATCCGTTAACTCCAGACTGGTCATTCCCTCTCCCTCGTGCTCCTTGATTTTTCTTTGCTCCCTCTCCTTAGTCTTGTACCGGTTCCCAGTTAGTCCATGTCGGATCTCACACAGATTCGGATACAGTCCACAGACCGACGCCGCTGTAGTCAGGCATGTTAGCTACACTCTGTTTCTTGGCTCTGACACATCAATATAAAGATCCTTGCACACACCATGTTGTGCCCCGTACCTAAGTCTTATCCGTTTTGCCTCCGCCACACACTGTATTATTCAGTTGCTTCTATCTTTACAGGACCTACTACTTGTACAGACGGGTGTCGAGGTGCCAATAATTTCATACTGCAGTATTGTGTCACGCTCTTGTATTTCCTCCTTTATTTTATCTCTCCCTAGCTCGTCTCTTACGATTGGTTGCCCTTTATAGCGGCTTTTTTTCTGTTACGTTTGTCATCCTTCCCTCGTTTCCTTCGCCGGCAGTCCTGACGCGTCCGATCTCGTCCCTGTGCCAATGCGCCGGGATTCGCTTAGGACTCCTCTTCCCCTCTCTATTTGCGGCCAAACATCTCTTATGTTGCCAGCGCTTTTCGTTCATTCAGGTCGCACTAGCACTCTGAGCGGTTTCCTGCCACATGTCGCGCCAGCCCATCATACCGATTTTTTTCATGAAAATTGACACACCATAAATGACCTACTGTACCCTTCTTGCGATCTATGATCGTCGATTTGACTTAGGTCGTTCCCCTCCGTTACCACCGCCCCGAATACTACCTCCGGCGGACGAGAATTTACTGCTATTTAGCGTATCAGCGGCTCTCTGCGGACTCTGCAAAGAATCGATTTATTCACAAGACCATGGGCTTGTTGTGTTTAATGGACTGGCCGTTTCTTTTCTCCATTAGTTTTATTTGTGTCTTCTACACCGTGCCTATTTGCCCCTTCTCTCCCAAAAGATAGGATTCCGTGGTATCTTTTTCTTGTCTTCGTATTGCTGGCCGCTGTTGCTCCTATCCTTCGGGTCTCTCACTTCTTTGTCTGATTGTTTTTCCACGGGCGCTTATGATCGTTTTATTTGCCCAATGCTTATCGTGTTTATAGCGGCGCATCATGGCATAATCATCTATGTAGCTGCTCTCGCGGTACTTCATTTGTGTCTTGCGCAGGCTGTTTAGCCTGGCCGGGTTTCGTACCTTCGCTCTTTTGTCTTCAACCTTTTCCCGTTCTATCCTTCACTGGTGGTTTCTACTGCGGATCTAGTACGGCAGTTTATTCTGCGTTAACGCAGCTTCTCGTGCTCCCTTAAATTCGGCTTGCACACTTGGCTTATCTCGTTCTTCTTTCATATATTTGCTGACCTGTCACTCACACTTCGATCACTCGAGCTCTGTTCACTGCGTCACTTGCGTACGACTCTAATTGACCACCCAGTTTCGGCCCCATTAGATTCTCTGTACAACGCGGTGTACCAACCAAGCATTCTGCGACAGGCGTCTCTTTTCACTTTTCCTGCAACCTTAGACATTTCCCTCTTCGCTCTTTCTCTCCTGAACACCTGATTCATTCTTGTCGCTCTATTTTGGCCCGCCTTTGTTGCCCTTGAGTTTGTTTGTTCTTTCCCCCTTGATTGCTTTGCGACGGAATGGCGTATCACCGAACCGGGACTTTCCTGTTGGTGATTGTTTTACGGCATATCTCTATTTATTGTTTTCCCCCCCAGCTACAATCTAGTTCTGAGATCCTCCTCGCGTTCTTTTTCGCTTTCTATGCAGGATGTTCGCCCTCGTTTTCGTTTGCTGTAATACTTTTTCTGCAGTCTTTTACCTTTTTTTCCTGTTTACACTCTATCCTTTGCACACACGCACTTTAAGGCAGCCTTATTGGGCCTTCTTTGTTGGACTTATCAGCACTGGTTCGTCCGTGTTATCTCGATTCCGATTCTGCACATGTTAGTCGGCTCCCTTTCTCATTCCTTCGTGACACATTATTCCGCCTATTAGTGAAAGGTCGGACACCGGTTTTTAATAGTACTGCTTTATGACTTCGGTTCCGTCATCTTTTTTCTCGAGACTTGGTCTCGCCTGGCTCTATCTCACTCTGGCTCCTTCCCCTATTCGTTCCCTCTTGTATCCCTTCGTCGTACAACAGCTCTTGCAGTCTAGTGTCTATGAGTCGTCCCGTTTTTTTGGGTTACTTGATATTGCTCGTGATTCTTCGCTGTCTGCGTTTCTTTTCCCTTCGACGGTAACCGTGCGCACTTCCCTTTACTCTACGTCTTTGTGCCCATATGCATTGCTTTCATGATCGCTCGTGCGCGGTAACCAATCGCTTGCTCGTCGTTTGACACTCTCAAGGTCACTCCATCTGCGACGTTTCTATTTTCGAACTCTTTCCCCTTCCCCAATTCTCATCTTCTTATTTCCTTCGTTCCATTCCCTTGTTCGTCGGCCCCCAGATTAAGCCCTCTCTTCCCCCGCTTTTCGTCTCCCTTCCCGCTCCCCCTTCTCTCCTTCTTTCCTGGCGCTAAATTGCCCTATGACTCTCTGGTTCGTAAGGCATGAATCTCCATAAGTTCATTTCATTGTATTTTTGTTGTCTGGTCTGTGCCCCTTTTGCCAATTTTCCTGAATTGTATTTAACTGTTACGCCTTACTAGTTTAACTAAATGACCTCCACTTCCAATCGATCCTCCTTTCCTACTCTCTCACTGCGTTCCGATCTCGCTAAGAGGGTCTTTTTGTTGCTGTCCTGCACTTTTTCGGTACTTTGTACCTATTGTTCATACGGGTATGTTCTTTCTTGTTTTTTTTATCTTTATCTCTTCTCTTCCCTCCTTTTTTTCTTTTTTGTCTTGTCTTTTTCTCTTTAGGATGCGCTTAGATCATTTTTATGTTGTGTCTTTGACGTGTGCTTTATTCTATTCGCTCCTTCTTGTTTTTGCGCCTTGTGGCCATCCAATGTCCCTCACCCTATTTGTCCTGTTCCTTGACGTGTTGCCTCTGACGCTGTATTCGTGGAACTACGGTCAGCCGGCAAATGTCCTTGGTTCCTACCTGTCTTGTTCTACGTGATTCTTTCCTTCTTCTCCAGATCTTGAGCGCCGTCTCATTACCCTCTTGGCACCACTTTTCCCTCTCCCTTCTTTTTTTTTATCTTGTTCCTTTACTTGCTGCAGCATATCTAGTAGTGGTGTGATCAGACTGGATTCATTTAATTGGTTCGCCGGAGGAAGATTTTGATCTTTCTACTTTTACGTACGAGTCATGTCTGTGGTGCCTTTCTTCACTTCTTGTTCCTTTTTAATCTTCGGTCTACTCCCTCTTAATACTTTCTGTGGTCGTTCTGCTCGTATGTTACTCCCTTTAATTGCCATCGTTTTCCTTTTCCAGCTCTTTTGCCCCGCTCGTGTATATATTTGCTTCTTTTCTCCTTGTCTCTTCCTCCGTTAGTCACTGTATATCTCGTTTTTGTTGCGCGTCTCCCTCGGTCCTCTCTCTTCTCATGAAAGTCTCATTTCTCCGCCGTTTTGTTCCACACTCCCAGGTCTTACCGTGCTAGTATAGCTCGGCAATCCCCCGCATGGGATCCCGCCTTTCAGATGACTTATTTTGCTGGCTCATCGCCATAGAATTCTTGCACCGGCTGCGCCTGTGTGCTTGCTCCCCTTTCCTCTCTTGATTCTCTTAGTACACTTTTACGCCCCTCCTTCATCGCTACCTACACCGGCTTCCCAGCGCGCGGCCTAAGCGTCAGCGCCCACTATTGTTCGTTTCCCCGCCTACCTCAAATGACTTGTCATTCCCACCGCGATGTTCCTTTGTATTCTTGATTTGCTGCAATTCCACCCTGTGAAGATTTGATTTATACTTTTCTTTCTGTTCATTGTTTTCCCCTTTTCTGCTATCGGGCGGACATTTCCCTGTTAATTAGGCAGATTCACAGCCTGGTGACTTTTTCTCTTTTCTGACGCGGCCGCTCAGCATTTTGTACTTGCTCTGCCCTCACGTTAGCAACACATCACCTAGAGTTTCCTAGTAATAGCTAGCTTGTGTTCGCTATTCGAATTGATTGATCCTTGTTCTCCAGCCTGTACTCCCTGTTTGCCACTTATTGCCCTAGGTTAGCTTCGAGTCCGCGGATTGGAGATCGTGATGGATGGATGTCTTTGCGCCCGCATGATCTTCCCCTCATGCCAGACGTGATTATAAGGCTGCCTCAATATTTCGTTCGCGTCCTCTTGGGTATCGCACTCCTTTCTCTCCTTTTTGTCTCTTTCCCTTGGTTCTTTGTCTCACGAGTTCGTACGTCACCAAAATCGCTGCCCCAATTGATGCCAAAGCCATTACAGCGCTTTGGTTTTTTTTTCCCTTGATCAGCCATATCCGGTATTTCTCCCTCTTTCATCATCCGCTCGATATGCTTCCTCTTTCCTCCCCGTTGTCAATCGCGCCTCCGTGCCGATCCTTCCAGCTCATCCACATCGTGCACTGACTTCTCTGTTCCCGTTTTTTACGCGGGCTTCTCTTTTTAAGATCTTCGTCTTCTACCGCTCGATCCACTTCTTCTATCTTTCATGCAGTGCTCGATCGCGTTGTGCAGCAGGCGTAACTTAAAACTGTTGCTGCTGCGATGTCAATACCTGTGCGCATCTCACTTTCTAACAATTGCTCCTGTCCTTGATGACTATGTGACCCGGTCCCCACTTCTTCTTTCTGTACCTATATGGGAACAAGATCGTTTCATTAGCATCGCGGTCACTTGTAAATTCTGGACGACGATTTCGGCACCTCCCCCCATTTTCACCTCCCCCTTTGTAACATATCTTTTTAAGAGTCTTATTTCTGTCCCCTGCTCTTCCTTTAGCGGGCCTATTGACGGAATTTCGTAGTGCTCTCTCCTTTCTGAGGAATTTCTTTCTCCAGGATCAGCGACCTTCGCCGCATGCTTTCTGGAAAATGGTGCAGCGTCATCACAGATCACTTGGATCTCATTCCCGGGGTTTCTTCGCTGATATGCCGCTGTCTAAGGCTCTTTCTGACGCCCTTGCATCAATCAAACGGTCCAGTAATATTCTTGTTCCCCTTCCTTTTCTCTTGTCCTCATTAGTTAGGTCCCCTTGCGTGCTGTGCTTAGTTAGATCACACGGTGACAATGCATCCCCGGTGTCAATGAAGGCTTTCGATGGACTGTGAGGAGGCCTTACGTTCTGCCGCTAGTACACTTTCAGCCATGGTCGCTTAGCACCCGTTTTGGAGCCCATCTTTTCATTATCGTACATCGATCGTCACTGCACACGACTCGTGGTCATCCGCCCGTTCACATCCCCTAAAGACCGAACCTCTGGTGAAGTGCTACTTAGGATAACATAAAAGCTCGTACGTTTTCCCTTGGTGTTGTAGAACACCTTGCCTTCTGCTTGATTTGCACTGCGACTTCTTCGCACTTCGATCAGCACATGCTTTCCTGGGTGCAGTTTGATGATTCGCAGCTACGGTCTGTTATTTGGTCCATCGCGTCAGCTGTCCCAACCCGGGTCAGTCCACGACTTCGCCGATGCCACTTTAAGGTTTCGATGGGTGTGATCTGAGTTGATCTTGCAGCCCGATATTTGCGTTGCAACGTGAACTTTCAATGGGGGTATTTCACTGAAAACGAATCTAAAGCGATGTCGACGGGGACTACTTCGTGTATAGTTTTGTAAGCTTGCCCTCTTTTCCCGGCAAAGATGCCTTCTTTGCAGTACCGTGTCGGGATTCTAAGCCTGCTCCATGATGGCCTGGTATATTACACGGAGCGGCTTAATAACTGTTGGGGTAGGTCCATTACGGCATATACTTAATATTAGTGTAACGATTTTTGGTTGTCTTCGCTCTTCTATATTTTGTGCTGCCGTTTTCACTTTTTTTCGCTGCGGGTAAAGTCCAACTAGTTCAAAGCCGTGCAGATTGGGTATTCAAACGCGTCTTGTTTATTATAGTATAGGGTCAATTGGCGTTGAGATATAAACGATCAATCTCAAGCGTTGTCGAGACTAAGTGTAGAGTTAGAGGTCAGGCAAAGACTAGCCTAAAAAATCGTAGCATCAAGGGGCACAAGGTAGTATTTTGTATATGGAGGAAAATAGGCAAAAAACTGTAGTGTATTTGTCGGCAAGGTAAGATTGACGTTAGGCTTTAATGCATAATAGAATTCATATACTGTTTTCTTACAGCTATGTCAGGCTAGTCATCTAATAATGATCGAATTTAGTTACCACTTAAGGAGCAAGTAGATTTTTAAAGGATTTGATAAATTTGTTTATTGGTGAAGAGTTCGATTGGTATCGAGAACGAGTGCATATTTTTAGATGTAATCTAGTAAGGGTGCGAGCTCAAGACTTATTGGTGGGATCATGCAGATATCGTTTGATGATTATCAGTAGGGAAATATATTTGAGAATTATTGAAGTCAGGTTGGCGATACTTGAAGTTGTGGAAGGTGAACTGAGTTAAGTATGGCAAGCCATATATCATTTTAGCGAAATAATAAGTTATTACTATGGCCCTCAGCTCGTATGGTAACTCCGCAACGTTCAAATCTTTGTTTGAGGAGTAGTTGAATTATGATTCAGTGTTAAGTACTACAGTACCTGGCAGTCACGGAAGCAGGTGGAATGAATGAAACGACGAACTAAATTACAGGAAAAAGGAGAAAGGTATGCAATTCCATTCTCCATCCTTAGACCTTTCCACACTACCTTTTTCTACCCTCACACCCATTACTAACAAAAGTATTAATTAACCAACTCTGAGAACCATACTAACGCCTTTCATTTTTCTCTCCAATATTTTTCTCATTACGCTACTAACTTTTTCTGTTTAATACCCACCCCTAGTTTGAAGCCACCACACCTGTCGATGACTCGTTCCCTACATCAGCTACTAGTATTTTTATTTTCTCCTAGCCTCCTATAATCCCCGTAATTTTTCTACCCATTCCATATCCATCTTTTCATACCTCGCTCCCTCCACCCCTTCGCTTCCCCTATCTCCTCCCTCCCTTCCCTTCCCTTATTCCCCACAACCTTCATCTCCCTTTTCTGTCTTCCTATCACACCTCTCACACCCCTACCACCACACCCCGTTGTTCTATCACCTTCCTCATCGACTCCACCCTTATTTCCTGTTTCACCCACATTTTCTACTCCCCCACTTTGTCCCTTTTCTCCTTGCTACCCCTTTCTTCGTACTTATTTTCCTCTACATACTCATCCTTCCAACTCTCCCCACACACCTTTCCTACTCTTCTACCCCCCTCACTGATTTCTTCCCTCGATCACCCCCCCCAACTTCCCCTTTTCCTTTTCTCATTATTTCTCTACCTTTTCCTCCGTCTAGGGTTCCCTCCCTTCCCCTTTTCGTCGCCTGCCTCTTTCTGTACGCCCCCGCCATTTTTCTTTTTCGTTTTTGCTCGGCTTCTATCCTCCTACTTCGAGTCCGTATTACTCTCCCGTTCCTTTCCGCTTTACCTCTTCTCATTGCTGCCCTTTCCCCCCTCCTCCCCATGTTCTTCTTTTTCTCCTTCCTGCTCTTATTTTCGTTTCTTCCATCCTGTTTGTTTTCTCTTGCCCTTTTTAATTCTCCTCTTCTCTCTGACTCTCTCTTTTTCTAGGCGGTTTCCGTATTTTGCTTGTTTTTCTCTTTTCTTCTATATTGGGCTTTCCATCTTTGTCCACTTTCTTTGTGTCTCCCTTCTCGTGTTCTCCTGTCGCGCGTTCCACATCTTTATATTCGCATTCTGTGTCTGCTTCTCCCTTTGTATCTTTTGTCCTCTCATCTCTTGCGCCTTTTTCATTTCTTTAGTCTGTTTTCTCCTTAACTCGTCTTGATTTCCTTGTTCTCATGTCTTCGAATGTTTTCTAGAGACAGGCGACGATGACGCTTTGAATCCTCGTATAGGAATCCAGCGCGTTAGCCTCCCGTCTCACAGGCTTACAATTTGAGTAGTTTGCGTTGGCATCGATAGCGCTATCCGCATCTGACGGTTGCGAGCGTCGTGCGACATTGCTCATGAGTCGCCCCCGCTGGAGATTGCATTGCACGACTTGCCCCATCGTTTCCTTGTTCTTTCGACATCGCTTCGGTAGGTATCGTATTAGCCGTTCCGGCTTTTGTAAGATTTGTTCGGACTGTCCGTGAGACGCGTCTATTGTACTATTCGGATTATTCGAGCGTCCTTTCTTCTCCTCCGCTTTAAGTATCGTTCGCCGTTTGTTTGTTGTTTTCGTCTTTCTCTTTGTGTTTTGTTGAGCGCTGATGAGTAATCGGACCTCCATCCTAACTCTGCCCTCTCTCTCCTCCCCGATAATCTGGTCTGAATCGGGCATTCCGATGTATTCTCCTGGACGGATGGGATTTCCAATGGCACTGTCGCTATCGTGGCAGATCGCTGTCTGGGCTCTTACTCCTGGCACCTTGCTGAGTGCGCCCCCTCCTTACGTGACTCGTATTTTCGTCCCGCCATATACATCTGGTTCTGTTCATTTGTCAACTTGACTGTATCGTCCGGTTTTCTTTCCGCTCGGTCATTTCCAGCTCGTGTCGGCTTCCTCCCCCTCTTCTCTCTTTTTCTTCTCTGTCATCTGACCTTTTTCTGTACTCATCGCTGCTTGACTTTGACAGCGCTCACTCGCTGTAGGTTCCCACTCCTGCCTATGTCTAGGCAGTTTCCCCTTCATCGTTCCTCGTCATTCCCCCCTCGTCTTTATCGGGCTCATCTAATATCGTTTTCTCATTGTCTATATTTTTTCTCTAGGTTTCCAGTTTAGTCGTGGGTTGGTTGTTTCTTAGTGCCTGACAATCCTTTATAAGTTGTGATGCCGGCCTCCCTCCAGACTAGAACACAGAGAGCTGAAGGATAATTAGGAGCTATCCTCTCATCTGCGGTCTGCGACCTGCATAATCAGCCGATTTCACCCTCACGCTGGGCCGTGGATCTTGCCACATGTATGAATGACAGACTCAAACTATTTAGAATTTGTTTCAAATTTTTTGTTGACACGTAAATTAGCGCGCTACTAAAGAACTCAGATCACCTAACCGAAGGGTCGGAGATAGAAGCGGTCTGCAGCTGTGTTGCTTCCTTCATGTGATCGCCTACCTCCGATCTGATTTCTCTTACGGGATAGCATCTCTGATTATTCTTATCCGGCCCACAAATGATTAAGTTGCTGATTTGGACCTCAGGGACAAGGTCTGTCCATGGCTCGGGTTATGCTGTCTTCCGTGCTCGTGTGCAGGATTACTTCAGTTATCTTCAAACTCGTGCTATCGACTGCGTCTATGCCTTTCTTCGATTGTTTCTTTTTTTGTAGGTATCATGCAAACTGATCGGCTCCTATATTCTTTTCCCTTCTGGTTGACGCCACCCAGGCGAACGGTCTTTTAGGGTCGTGTCGTGCGACACTCGGCCTACGCACTTCAAACCAGTCCACAGACTAAGCTAGACTCACTTAGTTGACCGACTAATTTTCGAAATTCTTACGCTTCTTCCCTCACCCGTTTTCCCTCTGGGCTCTCTTACCTTTGCACCCCAGTGGGACTCCTTTTATTGCATCTGTTTTTCTGATCCCCTGTGGGTGTTTGATTGCCTACTGACTGACCCCTTTTGGTGCAGTTCCATCGCAGCAACCCGATGATTGTAAGTATTTCCTTCCTCGCTTCCTTGGGATCTCTCGTTTTCTTCATTCCCCTTGCATGCTCTTCTTTTCTCCTGTCTTGCCTGCGCTCCAACCACTGCCGTCTGCTGGCTTCTTGCCACTTGTACCCGATTAACATTCATAGAATAGCGATTCCGTAAGGCCATGCCTACCTCTAATCGATTTCTCACTCGCCGCCACCCTTCCTAAGCGTCCGGAGCTATTCTTTTTTGATTTTCTTTTTTTTTTTTTTTCTTTTTTTGCACGCTATCTTTCCTTGTTGACCATTATTTGCGACAGTCGTTCCTGATGTCACCGTACGGGACTTACGGGGTGACTGTCTTCGATGGCTGCCATTTTGTTGAATTGACTGAATTCCAATATGGATCCAGCGCTCATGCAAAGTTTATTCGCCGGCGGGCCACAATACTTTGTACGTCGGACCATCATGAAGTGAGTATTTGGCTGTCTCGTCCGACTCCAGCCTTCTTTACTTCCTCGTGTCGGAATCAACCCGTCTCCGTTGAACCTGTTGACTCGAGCAAGGCATAACCTAGCGATGGATGTGTCTTTGCTCCGGCCCTTTCGGATTCGACATGTTTGGTTGATGCCAACTAGGACCCACCGCTTCTGTACCCATACCGAAACTCAGTGATATGAGAAGCCGGTATCTGACTGGCTGTTCGATTTGTCGGCCGCCCGCGCCTCATACCCCTCTCGCGCGAATTACGACGCTAGTCTCTCGCAACTTTTTATTTGGCATTATCAGATCCGCGGTGCGTACAAACCTCACTTGCCAGCGACCCCCTCGCTGCGCTTTAACTTCTTATGAGGATGTGCCCGGACTTCGGTTTTTTTTTTGTTCCGAAAGTAAGCGCCTGTACGTGTATCTGTGCTCGGCCACCAGGCTGTTTCTTGCCACTATGATCGGTATTCAATAAAAACGCACGAACTTGCTGACACTATGATTTTAGCGCATGTTTATAGGCAACATACGTGAGCTCACGTCTGTATCATGATATTACCGACGTTTCTGGCTGCATCTTTACCGTACGGACTACTTGCTGTTCCGTACTTGCGCTTTGCGCGCAAGCGCACAATTGGCATTCTCACTTCTCGAAGCCGTTTCCCTGTCTTCAGCAGTCCTTTGCCTGTCCGGCTTCACTTTTGTTTGACTGGCCTTTAATGAATCGTTCGAACAGCGCAGCTGCCTCGCATCGTGCCCTGGGATCCATTCGCATGACTCTCCACTTGGCGGTTTTTGACTTCTGGCCGACACTCCGCCCAGTATTGCCAAACAATGCCTTGCAGGTCCAGAAGATGCCATGTCATTTACCTCCTGACTTCGTTGTATCTTGCCCTTCGCCATATTTCCAGTTGTCATCTTCGCGGATACACGACGCTTTATATGAATAACTTCCCGCACGATTCTGGTCACCTAATTTAGTTCTCTATTCGAATTCTTTTTTCCTTTCGCGTTGCTACCGCTCAAGCATAGCGCTTCTGAGATGTCTTGTAGTATGGATGGCACTACAACTCGATCACGGAAACAGCACAGGCCTTCACCCTCCGGTGCGACGCGCGCGATCTATTCAGCTCTACTTAGGCAATCGAAACCGAGGGTTCCCTTTGCTTTCCCTTTCCATAGAGATAGTCTCACCGTTGTTGTTTGAACGGACAGCCTGCGGCTTGCCACTCTGATGTCGATGTCGATATTGTCAGGACGCCGCACAACTTGCAAGTTATTTTTAATGTACGACGCCAATGCGATGGCGGCCAACTAACAACGTTCAAAATTCCGACCTGCAATTCAAATTGCGACCGACTGATTTTTCATTGGCTCAAGAGCTGTAATGAATATATGATGCATCTAGTGGAGGCCGGCGCCCTGGCTTCTTCTTTACGAGATCATCATTGCGCAGGCCCCCTTACTCTTTTCATTGTAATTCCTTTTGTGCGCTTGTTTTCCCTGTTAGGTCTCTCATTTTGTGCCTCGGTATTCGGTCCGCGGTTAGCTTTCCCTGCTACGTCTTATGACCAACAAATTAAATCGGCACAACCAATTAGTTCTTCCGCCCGTCTGGTTTTTCTGTGGCCCGGCACTGATGCTCAGTTTTTTTTCCTTTTGGGGATCCAGGCCATAGCGCGAATTACGCGGCGTGTACAACAACGTTCTGAACCTTTTGCTCTTATGGCGTCACGCTGTGTCCTAGAGCCATTGCTTATAAGGGGCGGGTCTTATGCACCAAAGGTGACCACATCAAAAGCTCCTATATTGTCTCTCGCACGGGCTTCCCCTCCCCCTCCTCTCTCTCGCTGTTGCAGGTTGTTCACATTCAACAAAAATACTTGCGCCGCGATATCGCTGCAGGCGAACCGAGACGTGTAATGGGAAGATTTAGTAGCACATCTCTCACGGCTTTCCGTTCTAATCACT
>Ga0179591_1282682_pt1 | contig 21479 bp, 20 predicted proteins | sample CZOMad2_1_08_16f_FD_182891 | JGI IMG/M metagenome (GOLD analysis project Ga0179591, IMG submission 182891) | Vadose zone soil fungal communities from Angelo Coast Range Reserve, California, USA - CZOMad2_1_08_16fungal (PacBio error correction) | ecosystem: Environmental > Terrestrial > Soil >... | reverse complement strand
GGAAAACGTCCACACGACCTATCTGTTACGTCTCAGCCGTGCTCATTCGGATTTTTCTACTTTAGGAGAGGCTTCGATCGCGACGGATACCGCGCCCCTTCGAATTTTATTTTTCGCAGTCAGTGCCCCCAACGTTATTCCACCCATGCCCCTTCAAAGCCTTGCATCTGAGAGACGAAGGTCATATGATATTGCGACCGTTCTCCCGTGGGCTCCACGTCGCCTTCCCAGTCTTAAAGTCGAACTGACCCCCTCGGCAAGACCGCTGTTCTCCCGCCATGCATTTTCTTTCTTCTGCATGTCTTAGTCCGTCTTTTCACCCGGCAAACCCCTATACCCTGGTTTATTTCCGGATTTTTCCAGACCGATTGACTCCTATTCGACGTAAAGACACCTAGACCCGCAGCCAGTGTGAAGACGTCGCCCCTTTTGTAGGGGAATGGCCCACCTGAAGACTCCGCCCGCGATGAGGCTAAGCCCAATTTAAGTGTTGAAGTGTTTTGCTTTGTCATGACTCTGAGGAGGAAGTATTGCTTGTTTAATCCGGTGTCTTGAGGACCTCCATTTCTTAATCCCGCATGCCTATTGCCCTTGATTGGAGAAACGTCCCCACATGGCCTCTTGAGCTTATATTTTTCCTTTCCAACTTCATATTCCCACTATCCCCCCATTACCTATTTAATTGAGCCCCCAGATTAATGTCAGCCCAGACGTTCCTCTATTAACCTTTCCATTAAAAACGACTTAACTTAGATTCTCTTCCCCCAATTCGGCCGCACCTGAAATTTCGGAGACTTCTAGGGTTCGATTTTTTCCGTCGACGGACGAACTAGGCCCCCAGACTTTTCACCAGATGCCACCCTCCCCCCAATATGAACATCTATATCCCTTGGAGTCACCTGTTTTATAGCCTGACAGTATTGTATAGCCCCCGCGCACCGCTGTGGATTTGTGAAAAGGTTCCTTGCTTGTCCCAGAAGTCTGTTAGATTTCCCCCCCCCGTTTTCCTGTCCCCGCTTTAGTCCCAGTTCGATAACACCGTGCACCCTCCTGTTTCTTACCCATTTCCCCTAGTGAAAGTTCCATCAGGGCGTTCTTCAGGTGTCAAGGAATCTGATCTTTTTTATTGCGTTCGGACCTTCTCTTTTTCCCTCAAGTGTTGACTAGTCTGCTCTGCCACCTGCCATTGGTCAAACCAAGTGAGCCCTCCCTCTTCGCCCTTATCTCTTCTTTCTCCCCCTTAATGGTAACTCAACAAGTGTCCATTCGAAGGCTACTGACTGGACCCACCCAATCCTTTTCAAGCAGAATCTTCCTCTGCATGAACTCACCCCGGTAGACTCACAAAGACCAGTTTATCCCCTACCTCTGGAAATCGATTGGTGTGTCTTTGGATTAACCCCCTTGTAAATATTTAAAATTCACTGAGTATGTTCCAGAAATCGCCTTTAAGATTGCATCCGACCTGCCCGTTTCCTCCTCCCTTCCAAGCCTGTTTGCATCGCCCTTCTTTACGATTTCTGCAAATATATTTGCAGAGTTGTTCGTGCCCCCCGATTTTCCCCCTGCCCACCTCTCTCCTCTTTTCCCCCGCCAAAAGGAGGCAGGATTTCTTTTTTTCACGTCATGAGGATCTCTTAGAAAGTCATAATTCGGACCTCTCTCGTATCGTTGTGAAGACATGCTCCTCCTTTTCCGGCTTTCCTGTGTAGAGTTTTAGTCGACTATCTCCCCACTCTTTTCTTATTTTCCTCTGCTAGAGCGAGTATCTCGGCCGCCAAAAGAGTTCTGACGAACGTATCCCCTTGCCCCTGTTTCACACATTGGAATGCCGAATCTGATACTGGACCATTGCCTGTTCCCTCAGTTCTTATCCACTCTTTCCTCAATTTGATCAACGGTCTCGTTTTCCACAGGTACATCTTGATCCGAAGCAAGATCCCAGATCCCTCTGTCAGTCCTTTGAAGCTAGCTCCCCCTCTTCGTGCTTCAAACGTTTTTCCCCCAACTCAGAGGTCTCCTTCTGGCCGCGAGAAGAGTTTTTGCTATCCTTCCGTTCGAATGTAACGATCCCCGGTCTTCTTTCTACCACTAGTTTACTGTGGACAGTATGATGTCCCGACAGCAAAGATATTCCTCTTCCTTCTTTCAGGAGTTCAGTTTGGCCCTCTATATATTTTAATCCTCTCATTGGTTGAATCCCTCGAGAGAGACTGACTTGCCTAAGACTCCCCCCATCATTTTTTGTTCTCTTTTATAAGTTCACCCCGATTTCCCCCAATATCTAGGTACTGAGCCCCTTCCAGCCCCCTCCCGCCCCCGCCCCCTTTTCCCCCCCGCGCACTGTTTCGCTCAAAGAGGCTTTGGCCGTTTGCCTCCCCCTACCGATTATACTGATGCTGAACAAAGCGGTGCTTTAGTCTCTGTCTTGCCCTGATCGATACTAATCCCTTACCTTCGAGTGAGATCCTGTTTGACCCTACCGTTGATGCCCTTTTTTTCTGATCAGAATACATAAGGAGGTTGGGCAAGGGGCCCTGTCTCCTGAATGACCCATGGGTTTTCCCCCAGTGAAAGAGAAGTCTTTAAGGCGTAAGGAATCTATCTCCATAGCATCGCTCTGGCGCTACCCATAACCTCCCATCTGTTCCCGATTCAATACGCCCTCGCCTGAACCTTTCCGATTAGAGTCAACCCGACTTCATGAGATCTCCAGTCTCAGTCTGAATATATCCTCCTGACGTCCCCACGAATCCTGCCCTTTTTTGCCTCTCGGTTCAATCTCTCCTGTATGTGTTATCGATTTTTCTCCCTCTTCCCCTCCCAAATCCTCCGTGAGACTACGATTTTGTTCTACTCAAATACTTAAGTGGCGGAGTGACGGACTTCTGGACTCACTGCAGAAGCAAATGCTTTTCTGGCCAAGTTTCCGGTGTCGCATTAGATGTTCAGTGTTCCCAGTTTTCCCATAGATAACAATACGCACTCCTCGCAAAGAGTTCCTTCTTTCTCATGTCTTGGTGTCTTTTCTAGATTCCCGTACATCAGCATGACGCGTTCATCGTCTTGAGTTTTCCATTATTCGTCTGTAAGGCTAGTTCTACAGACTGGCCATGGTTAGTGTGCCCCCCTTTCCCAAGACAAGAGGACGGTCGTCCCTCCCATGTTTTTTCTACTATACAATTTGTGTCCATTGTTTCTGTGCAGGGTGCTTCAAAGGAGCACACCCCCTCCCCAGCGGGAACCAAAGCCGAGCTTTCTGCTTCAAGACCGTAGGTCACATCACCCTTCCCTCTTCATTGGTATTGTACCAACTTTTAACCTTACAGTTTTGACCCCCCCGGTTTCTTCCTCTTAGAATCGAGAAATTTACCCTTTCACTTTCAACCATCCCCCCATCTCTTTCTGAGAGCGCGAAAGGTTCAACCTGACACTGCCCCCCTTCTTCTGGACTGAACTCCATGTCTGCCCCCTCCTTCGATCCAAGCATTCTTCATCATGCTTTTGCCTCTCGTCTTCTTCCCCGTGTCTTTTCGTGGTGTATTAACGTATTCCCCCCTTTTTTGTCTCGCGTCCCAAACCCCAACGATAGCCTGTCCCTTTTTTGCTTGAGGCCCTTTGTCCACCTACAACTTTCCCGTGTGGATGCGCCCAGAAAGCCGACGCCTGCTCTCTTCACGTAATGTAAGAGTAGCTGCGCGTACAATCATGGGGATATATCGTTCTAATAGCGCTTTTAACGTCTCCCCCATCTCTGCGTGAACATAGTGAGAAGGACTATTCCAGCAGGTCAAAGGAACGGACCCTCATAATATGAAACATTCGCGTTCCCCCCTCAAGAAACGTGGAGGCGTTCAACTCTCGGCCCCTTCTCAGATCGGAAAGCCCCCGTCCCGTCCCGAATCGATGCTACTTCCGGGCGGGCCTTTCCCGGACGTCAAATTGTATCTCTGCGATTTTCCCACCGAATTTTATCGCGATTTTAAGAATGCAGCCCGGGGCCGCACATCAATCTTTTTTCTGATGCAAATGACGGTCCTGACCCTCAGACTTTGTTAGAAATGTGAAGTAGCCTCTTGGGACCCCCCGGTTCTCCAATTTCTCTCTCTTCCCTTCTGGCTTTCCTTTTCTCTGATGTTGAATGTTTTCGTCATTAGTTGAGCTGCGGACCGGTTTTGAATGATAATAATTCTCCCGGGCCCATCGTGTAGTTATTCAATCCCCATCGCTCACTGAATTTTTCCTCCTCTCGGCTTCAATAATGAAGGCACGACGTCGACTCCGTTAAAGGAAAGATATTATCTCCCATATATGTTTTTTGTTCGAGAGATCGTTTCCCTAGGTGCCAATTTCCGTACCGACTTTTTCTATTTCCCCCCCCTGTTCACCGACGTGCTAGAATTAGCGAAAGAACTACTTCACTGTCTCGTTAATATACTTTGGGGACGGCCATCATAAACGCTAAGTGACTCCGGTCCTGATTCCAACCCCCCATCTCACCACTAAGTACCACAACTCTCTAACCACCATCCCGTCCCTACCCCACCCGAGGGAGATCCTCCTCAGGCCCCTATGGGACAAGTTTCTCAACGGTGACGTAGCCAGGCTTAGAATTACATCGTTCTCGAACGGTTATTTTCCTAGGTTCCTCCCAGCTAGGTTTTGATCCGCAGTATATTGCCTTCTCATTAAATGGCAATTTCCTTCCACTTTTTCTAACCGTCGATGAGCCACTGATTACTTTTTTATAGTCAGGCTCAGACTCCTCTTGGGGTTCGCGGAATTACTCAACTTCTTAAGAAAGAGCTCCTGTCAAGAGCGTGATGCGACTTCCTACGTCCTCCGCTCATCCCCTTTAAACCCTAGGTGACCTTCCCCAGACTTGGCATCTAAGAGCAGTATTCAGGAAGTTTAAATTCCCGACTTTCTTCCGACAAGATCCCTCCCCTCTTTTAGTCATCGTATTGCCTTAGCGCCGCCTTCCCGTGAGGAACGGACCTGCCTAGTGGGTTTCATACCTCTTTTCTCACCATTTTTATAAGCTCTTTGAACCTGGGCGAAGTCCCCCAGTTCGTGCCCGTTTCTTGTCGTTGCATCCACCCGACCCTTCCCCCCCGCGTTTTAGGGCCCCGAAGGGCAACTCCCCTTCTTTCGACCTCGTTTTACGCACCTCTTCATTCTTTTATTATCTTTTTTTCATTCGATTCAGGCAGCGATCCATCCACTTGTGAACCGCTTCTTTCATCGGATTTCCTTTTGCAACGTGTATCGCATGTTCCCCTATACATCGGTTCTGTCCTGCCGCCGTCTCAGTGCCACCGGTTTCTAGTTTGGTTAAATCACCCATTAAGTATGGTATCTCCTGCTTAAGATAGCCTTTCTCCTATTTCGCAAAATTGATCCCACAAAGTGCATTCCCTTTTTCCCTCCCTAGTTCCACAGCCCCTTCGTTGCGGGTCCCCTTCAGCATCTGCTTCGGTCTTTGTTTTTACACCCCGTTCTGGTTCGCTTTAATTCCCGTACCGCTTTTCGCATTCGCTTGAGCAAGATCTTGTCTCGTCCCCCTCCCCGGGTTCCCTTTAAATTGGTGTCCCTACATTGAAGTTTAGCGTTACTCACGAGAACCGCACTCCCTCACATCCTATGCGCGACCTACTATTTTTTTCCCGTAAGAAGGGCCTCCCCTCTCCCCACCAATCTGAGAACTGACCCCTGTCCCTTCGTGTCTATAGATTGAGGATGTTTGTACATGATGGAAAACCCATTTTTCACTAAAGAGACAAATTAGAGATTGCCTCCTCTCCTTTCCTGATTAGGAGATTTTTTACGTTAGGAACCGCTCGCCGAATACTTAAGTACTGTAACATTTCGTCGATTTCGTCCGAAATGTCTTTTGCAGAGTTCTCTCTCGTCCCCTCCACCCAGCACCCCTTACACAGATGGAGCTCCCCCTTTCCTCACTGGAGCCCTGCCGGGGCAATCACATCTTGAAGATTTCCTGGCCTAATTAGTTCCAGATCTTCGGTATTTTCCGGTTTTCCCTTTTTGAAAGGTTTTCTCATCTCCCTGTCTGTGGTCTATTCAGTAGTCTCTATAGTCAAACCTATTTATTGAGATTAGCGCTTATATAGCCCTGCTACTTCCGAAATACGTAGTTCTAGTCAATACCTCCCCCTTCTTTTCTTCAAATCACTTTTCCCTGCTGACAGGAACCCTTTTACTGGCCTCCGTGCTTAACTCCCATTGTTCGACTTTGAACGGATTTCGCGCACTTTCGATGACGATCCCTGAAATATCACCGCCCCCGCACTATTTTGTCCTGATTATCCCTTCCCCCGGTTCCTGATTCACGCGTTGAACATTGAGAATTTTTCTTTTGCTGTATTGTCCTGCGTTATCCTTCCTCCCGAGAGTTCCTTTTTGATCAGTGTGTTTTTCGGTACGCTCCTCCGACAACTCCCCCGATATTTTTTTTATTATCTTATGCAAATCTGTATAATGAATGCATCCTCTCTTTCGTCCTCTTTCTGTGTTGAGATACTTGGCCCCTCTAAGACTCCTCTTTGAAACTCCTCATAACCAATCTCTTTGGTTCTGATCTAAGACTGTCTCACCCGCTTGGTAAAATATCCCCTGGCTCTTTCTATCTCCTCCGGATGGCCAACTTCAACTTCTTTGCTCATCCGCGCCCATTGTCTAACGCGAAATTTGAAGTACAACGCAAGGAGGCGGGTTCACCAATGAGTTCTCAGTTTTATCCTGAGATCGAACATCAAGCCTTCCCCCCTTCGGAATAATGTTTTCTTTTTCCCTCTTCTTTTCGTCTATTTTTTATCGGAAAGCAATTTCAATTTCGTTGAAATCGTGCACAAATTTTCCTGATTTCCGTGGCTCCTAACTAGTTAGTACGATATCTCTTCTTTTACGACCCTCCGAAAATCTTGTCGCGACTTGCGTCCTACCGACTTAAAGAGACAGCCCGAGCCGATTCTCCTCCATTTTTCCAAGACGATCGTCATCTGTTCCGCCTTCCTCCCGATATCTTCCTACGGCCGGTGAGCTGCCCACTCTCAGATCCTTTGGCGTTCCCCTCTCTTTCGATACCGGGGGTTGATCTTTTACCCTAAGACCCTATTGCTTCCTCGGTACGCGAAGTCCCCTCCGGGCAAACACTTCAGTGGTAGTCTGGATTACTTTCCCTAGGGCTTGACATCTGATTATTCGATTTGATGTAAAAGAGAAGGTCCTTCATGTTGCTGATTCCACAAGTTGGTTTTCCCCCCCCTTCGACAATCTTCCCTCGGTACTCCTTTTCCGTTTTCACGGGTGGTTGAGAGCTCAGGAACTGGGTGAGGTTATTTCCGCTTAAGAGTCTGCGCTGCACTTCTTTTTGGAGCCCTTCCTCGCACTCCTTCTTTTGATTTAAACTTGGACTTAACACTGTGACGGTCTCAGTCCCCTTCCCCAATAATCCGGCAGTTTTCATCCCAGTTGGCGTTCTGAGGGGAACTACGGTCCCCCCCGAACTACAGGTACCCTCCCCCCCCTTTTCCAGAGGATGATTCCGTTATTTCAACCACCTCAATGGCTTTGCCCTCTGGTTGCCTTTTTCTTTTAATTCCCTCCCCGGTGATAGAATTCTTGCCGACCTGATCAGATTGTTTTCTACCGATAATCTTACCCTTCTGTTCGCAACCATCCGTCACTCAAACTGCAACGCTGCTGTCTCTCCCCATCAGTAACGTTCTCGTAGGACGACAACAGAATACGATGACTTTCCCTATTTGACAGTTCTTGGTTTTAGGTCCCTTTGTTCCTAGGGGATTACTCATACGCATTAGGCCGACTATTTGAACACATTTCCTCTACGACGTCCCTGAATTCTTTTCATCCCACCTACGACAAACGCTTTTAAACTTGTGTCTGGTCTACTAACCCCGGTCCCCCCGGCCTTCCATTCTTGAATCTGCGCTTTTTTCCCTGACAACAAATCTTTTTCGCCCTCCCCCGATTGCGTTTTGTGAATTGTCTCCCATATCCAAGTTTTGCCGGTCCAACTTTTCCTTAGATCCACGTTCCTCTGCCTCGTCCGAGACGAGTTTTACAAGGTCACGTTAAGACCTCTCCATCATCGCAGAGCTCTTACAAATGTCCCTGCCACATGTTGTGGACAAGTCCTTCAGCTTTATATGCAGATCGCTCTATTACAACCTACTCGCGTCTGACTGTATCGTGCCTTCTCCCTTAAGGCCAAGTCCCCCGCGAGAAGCAGCATCTAAAACGCATTTTGAAGAAGCAACTCTCCCGACTCGAGAAATACCGATGCTGTCGTATCACAACGTTCGTTACCTTTTCTCTAGGCTGGAAAAGTGCGTGATCCTTGAATTACGAAGATGCGGTTTTTCCCCTTTGCTACCCCCAGGATGGATTCTCTCCAGCCCCTCTGTTTTCTTGACTGTTTAATTGTAGATGGGACGTACAGGGATGCTCTCGCAGGCACCCCTACCCAGAATTGGCTACTTTTTCTCGTAAACCACAACCCCGCGCTAGCTCTCGGCTGTGAAGTTCCCCCTGAATCCGGCCACTAAGTCGCTTCCCGTGTCCAATTGTTGACCGATCCTATTTCCTTCTCCCTTTGTCTGGATGAGTAGATCTTTACTCCTTTCACCATCGACGCGATTTAGTGACCCACCTTCTGCCCCCTTTTTCCAGTTCACTTCGGAACCGCAGCTCCTTTCCCTTCGGATGAGAGAGTTGGTTCCTTGTTCCCAAAGGCCCCCCTTCATCCTTAGGCCCGGCTTAAATTCTTCACCTTTTTCCCACTCCAAATTCCGAAAACCTGGAGTCTCCCCGCCCAATCCTGTCATATATTGGCATTTAAGCAAAGGTCGCACCCTTTCCATTAGCTTCGCTTAAGGGCGTCGAACTTTTCCAACTAGTAGTCATTTAAGTCTCCCCTCTTTTTTGCCTGCCTCTGCTCTGGCTTAGCATTCGGCCCCGTCTGTGCCAGGCTCGAGAACGATTTTGATGGATCCTCTCGCTGTCACTTCCAGATAGAGCCTGGCCTCTCAGCGATTCGGTCCCAGATAGAGCTCCCTTTCGATGATCTCCCGGACAGCCTCTCCTTGCATTTTTCCAAACCGTTTTATGCGCCAAGTGAAAGACCTCTTCAATAGAATCCGGTTAAGGAACGTTGCCCGGGCTCTTTCCGAGCAGGGGTGAGATCCATTAGACTCGTGCGCAGGGACAATAGAGACCGAGGCCTATCTTGAGAAAGGTCGGTACGGGGCGCACCTAGATACTCCCTTAAACGCCTCGTTCACTTTATTGTCCGTGTCCCTAAGATTTAATCTCCGACGGCCGCTGTCGTACATTGCCACCAGACGTTCCCTTCTTTGTTGCCAATCAGGACCCGCCCTCACTAGATCTTTAGTGTTACGCTCATAGTCCCGACTTCACTTTACCGAATTTTACCCCCCCCATAAGCACGGACCAACAAACTCTTCCTTACATACTTCCATATGATTCTTTGACTTCTTGTCTCCTAGCAAGCCTTGATGTCATCCCGCCGCACGCCCCGTTGGCAGAACCGGTAGCTCTTTCCGAAAGCCCCTTCAGATTGACTGCTAAGCTACAGGTATCGTTCGCCCTCCCCTTCCCTAAAACTTTGGCCCTTCGTTCCCCTCAGAGCCACAGCCCCAATTGTCTTGTTTCTAGTTAAGGCTGCATCTTTGTGCTGAGAACGTCTTTTCGGGTTCGCTTTGAAGTCTCGCCCGATGAACGAAATTTCCCCCCCCCGCATTTCTTCGCTATGAGCAACTCCTCCTTCTTCCCTTATTCTCCCTTTTCCATGGTTGCAATGGCCCTCCACCCTTCCTGAAGGCTTAGACCATCGCACATGACCATAATTTCAAGAGCCTACCTGATCTTCCTTGAACTACCATTTTCCGAAATACCCCTTTTAAAACGTCCCCCCCCTTTCTAGTCGTCCCTGTGAGTCCCCCCGATCTGATGGAAACCTTGGGAACTTCTTAACATTCGCTGCCCCTCTTTTCCCCCATTTGAGGTGCAAGTCCACTTCATTTCCATTGCCTATTCGCCTTCGCCATCCTCCCCCCCCCGGTTACTATTGGAACATAGAACTTCTTTGATTCGTCGCAATACTCGGAATTTGCCGTCTTTTTAGGCTTCCCCTCCCCTTTCCCCACCCCGCCAAAACACAGTAGGAACCGCCCTCGTTTCCCCCCCCGTAGTCAGTTTTGTTTGAAAGCTCACACCTTCTTCTCTTCTGCTCCTCTTTGGACAGATCGCTCTATTGTACGACCATTTCCGCTCAGATTTTTGCCCTTTGGCGATTTTTTCTTTATCTTTCACCTGAGTCTTTCTCCGGGGTTGTCGCCTCTCGATCGTTAGACTACTTAGTCCCGTCCTTCACGTACTTTTTCTTCGTTTAACTTTCATCTTCATATAGCAGGCCCTTACGGTGCGCAGCGTACTTCCATCTCTCTGCGACTTCGTCCCCCCTTTCTTATAGCGCCCACTGTAGCTGCTTTCCCTTTCCTCTCCTGTCCCGGCTAACCCTGCGCTCATATTTCGCTCGCTTTACTTAAACGTGCAACCGCCCGATTCCTTTACTTCTCAGAGTTTTAATTTTTGCCGTGGAATGTCGCGTCCTTAGTACCGAGCCCTAACGACTTTTTATTGGAAAGTCTGAAGACGCCCACCGTACTTCTTTCCCTTTTTCGTCGGCAAATGTTCTCTCGCTTGATCATGACATTTCTATTCTTGTCCCTTTGTTGGTGGGGCCGAGACATTCATACTAATCGATGCCCTACTGCCCGCGAACACATCTTGTCTTTTTTTTTCCCTCCCAAAATAACGATTCGTTCAACTATGGGTCTCTCAGGTAACACGCCCACCATCCTTCGAGCTAATCTTCGCTGCACTCCGGCGGCACGTTTGTTCCCTTCCCTCAGGTAGAGTTTCAACACGTACGGCTGCCTTCTGCTTTTGCGTTTTTTTAGATCCTGAATGCTCTACGTCCGCTAACTCTGGTTTCCTCCTTTCGCGATTGAACTACTGGTCAATTCCAGGTTCCCTGTAGTAATGGTTTTAAACCACTTTTTGTAAAACTGGCAGAGAAGTAATCCCGGTCTCCCCTTCCGTAAGAGCAAACGCTATCTCCCCCCTCGAGTTTCACCGAAATTGTGATTCCTCGCCTCTACCTCCCACGAGAAAACCCTAGCCTTTCCCTCTGATCAGGTCTCCCGTCTCCGATCCCCTATTCCTTTTCCGGAGGAGAACCCCTGAAGGGACTTTAGTTTCCACCCCCATGCCTGGTATTCACTGAGCGGTTTCCCATCTATACTCATTTTGGAGGTTTGATCGGTTTTTTCTCCTCTGCCCCCCCCTCTCCCAACCAAATGCCTATCCCCCCCGACTCAGGTCATAAATTGCCAACGAAGAAACCTTTGGGGAGGCGTCCAGATCTTTTCTTTCACGGCCTCGAGAGACCGTCAATGAGTACCGATTTTGGCCAGCGACGGTAGAACGATGTTGATATTTCCCAGTTTTTACCCCCCCTCGCCAAATCGAGCCCCTGCTTCTTCATTGGTGGCGTTTTGGATCTTCACTTTTTTTGATTTCATTTCCTAAGTTTGCGCTGAACAGGATTCGGCTTCTCCTTTTCCTTAATTCGACGGCCGTTTTCTCTTTGCCCCGCGGGTAAACGAGGACCTTGTCGTAGATCCCCATTTCGCTCCAAAGTATTGATTGTATGACTTTTTTTCATTGTTAGCTCCTTTGATACTCTTCAACGTTCCTTTAACCCCAGACCTTCCCATCACCCCACAGCGGTAAGACTGACTCTTTTTTTGTAAAATCACCCCCCTGCAACTCTGGCATATTGGCTGGTGGAAACAGTAATTCTTATTCTCTTTTCTAGAACTCTCCGCGACCCTACACGTATATCTCTTAAGGCCCGTAACCCACCCCCCCTCCTCTGTTTCTCTGAACCCCCATCGCGAAAGGTTCAGAGAAACACTTCCCCGTCTTTTTTTACTCCTTAACTGCTTTTGAGGTCACCTCTAGCGCCGACAACATCCGTCTGACCTCTCGCTGAGGCCACGCCGATTTATTAGTTGGCCTATCGGGGTTTTATTATTTCTGCACGGATCATTCTTCCCGAATCGTAAAAAATCTCGAATTCGAAATTCTGGCCGGGTTGGGACTACGACCACCCGATCAGCTGGTGTATGCTGCCCTCCTGTATCCCCCCTATGCCCGGCGCGCTTCCCATCCAGTGAGAAACTAGAGCCGGTAGCTGTCTAAGAGCCGATTCAGCCTTTTCTCCCCAGCTCTTAATCCCCTTCCTCGGCTCTTCAAACACGTTCCCGGTACCCCGGCGGCAGAAGCCTGACTCATCTGCACCCCCTTGGTTACCAGTGCCACTTGGGTAGGCGTAACCTTTATTTCCGGATATTAACTTCAGCGTGACAGAGTTTCACCGATGTATTGTTCCGACTTCTGGACTTCCCTGATCTATACCCCCCCTGCTCCAAAACGCATTGTTTATTTCCCCAACAAGAACTGTTCCATTGCGCCTGCCCTCAATTCAAGGCTTGCAGGAGCCACCTTTGCGTCGCGGCTTCCCTCTTCATTTTCGTTTTACTGCCAGGGCTCTCTTATATGGCGCCCTGTGCTCCTAGCCCTATACTTATGAGAGGATTCCAGCTTTCTGCCTCCCTTTCTTTTGCTTGAGTACGTCCCGGTGCGCCTGGACGTCCGGCCCTTCCCTTTCCGAATTGAGACTGGTTGAGCGTTATCCATTACCCACCTTATCTATATGAAGGAGGCTTTACCACGCTTGCAGAAGACGTAACCCCCCTCTTCTCGGAAGATGTTCCCCTTCCACCTATTTTTTCCCCCTCCTTTGTTGTTGTTCTCTTGAGTTTTATCGTGGAAAAACCTCCCACGATCTTGCCGTCTATGTTAGAATTCGGCCCAGACAGCTCCTTAGTTTCTCTGCTCAGAGCTTTTTTTGAATTCGAATAAAATACCCCGCTCTATTATTAGTATTGTGCCCGTCCCATTCTCCCCCGTACGTTCAACTAGCAATGCGACATTTCCAGCGTCCTACTATTTGGAGCTCCTCACCGAATGGTATAGCGAACTTTTCTCGCAACTTGTGAAACTTTAGCCGAGTCTCCCTCAAGGACGTCGACTTTTCCGAAGTCCCGCGAGAATTTGTGTCCCCTGAACTTCTGCTCTTCTTTTCTGACTTCGTCGGCCTGTCTTTTCCGTTTTCTCGCGGAGAAAATTGATATGATTCTTAGCGCGTCTCCCCTCCTGACTTTCCCTCCTTTTCAAAAGGACTAAGCGCGCTTCTGGTCCCGCGCTTTGGCTGAAGTGAAGCTCTGACATTATCTTTTCCAGTATTAACCACGGTTCTCCTTCATTCAAGGGGTTAGCTTTAACGTTCCCTTTCCTTCCCACACCCTCTACTTGGTTGTACAGAACTCCGCGTTTCCTCCGTTGAGTTGCCATCTCCTGAGGACCGCCTTGGCGATCCTACCATACATCATCTTTCTAGAGCCCAGATTTGTTTACCCTTCAGATCTCGTTGCATTTTCTTTTTTTTTTGGATTTATGTAGCCAGAACTCAAAAAGAATTCACTGAGTTTTAGAGTATTTTGCCCCCCATCGAAAGACATTAAATTCTTCCTCTCTTATTTTTTTCATCCCACCTTCCCTGAATTTACGTTGACGAACCACGCTCCCACTCCCGCGACCCCTACTCCCAATCCGTTAGAAGTAATAGGTCTTTTTCGGAGATGCTGCGTCGTCGTCTATTTCACCCCCCCGCAGCTTTGGCCCCCGTTCGATTGTCCCCCCAACACCCCCCCGTTTTTCGCGCTTTTTTCATCGATTTTTATGTCGGCTTGTCATATAGATGTCCCGGATGTAAGAATCTACCCCTTTTTTCCCTTTCGGTTCCACCTTCCCCATCAGTTCACGCCAAAGGTTATGAGGGTTACCCACGGTCTCGTACGGCCGGTGGGTACGGACCTGTCGTTCTGGTCTAATTCTTCAGTGTTTCCCCCGCTGAACGCTGGCCCCATTCCTCAATGAAGCTTATGAGCCCTCCCGTCTCTGTCTCCCAGTCTGTTCCCTGTCAATGGTCTTTCCCCCCCCCCCCCCTTTATCTTCGCCTTTTCAGGACGAACCTAAAACAACATTTCTCTCCCGCGACTCTTAGTCGGGCCCACTCTCCCCCCCTTCCCATTTTCCGTTCCATCCAAAATAAAAAAAGTAACTGACCCTCTCTTTCCTGTCCCCCCCTGCTTGAGTGTTTTCGTCCGGATGCAACAAAACTTTTTTCCTTCCCAATAGAACTCGTACTCCCTTCGATCTTTTCAAGAACAAGAATCTGGCTTTGTCCTATAGGTCCTTCACTCAATCCTCGACCTTATTGAAGAAAATTGCGCCATTCGAGTTACCCCTCCTTACTTTTGAGAGTTTTCTTCTTCGTTTCCAACCCATCCCAAAATTAACCCCAAAATATCTCTGATTTGTTGGGGGGCCCGTGTGGGGTGGGTGGGAAACCGATAATTTCGCACCCCCCTCTCTTTTGAGCCGGTCTATTTGGGCAAAAGTCTCACCGTAATATATTCGACCTGATAAATTCAATGCATATAGGCCCCCCCTGTTTTTCCCTGAAATGTTGCCTCTCTTTCTTTTTCTTCTCATTTTAGCATTTGTATTTCTGACGCGACACCTCTTCTTGATGGGGTCCGCGCGCCTTTCGTTTTTTTTGCGCCGTCTCAATAATTGAGTTCCCTTTCTTACCGTTACACTTCGTTTTCCCATTTTCATGCTCCCCTTCCTTACCCCCCCCCATTCCTTCATGATTTAGTATTCAATCTGCTTTTGAGAATCGACCACTGGGACTCCAGTGTACCTTCTTTATTACTCCATACAGCTAACCGGCTTTTTTGTTACGGACGCCCCTTTGAACTCTAACACGTTCCCCTCGAGACCTGCCCGACGTCTTGCCTGTCGAAAATTTTGGCTTGTGAATTGGCATGACTGGCCAATCCTCTCCCCGGATTCTTTGCTCCCCTTTTTATTTTTCGACTTTTCCCTAAATAATTTTTGATACTTCGGCCAAATTCCATACTTTATGCATTGCATCTCTATATTTTTTTTTCACTCTTTTTTTTTGTTGAGTATACTAATTCCGAGAAGGCCATTCTGCGAAGCTACCCATATCTTTGTTTAGGCTCCCAGTTCAACACGACTTAGTTCAAATAATCATGTTCTCTCCTCGTCCGTGAATTCCCCCCTTCCCCGAACCACTCGTTCTCGGACTCTCAAATGTGCACGTTTTTTCCTTTTCCGAACTCGATGCTATCTTTGACAAATATGGACGCCTTTATGTGATATCTGCCGCCCTCCTCTCCCGCCGAGCCCCCCCACCCCCCTTTTTACCGTCTCACTTAATTCCTCCTATGCAATACTACTTCTATGGTGGCACGTTCCGTATTTTCTCCTGCCCAAGTTTTTGTAATTAGACGTAAGTGAAGGCGACTCCCCATCCTGATCTTCTATAATCTCTCTCGCTCACCGTCCTATGTGTGCACCTATCGGACTAAATCAACCAGACAAAACCCCCAACAGACCCCCTCATGAAACTTTCTTTAGATTTTGTCTAACCTTCCTATACTGAGATCGTCCCTTTGTCCAGGGAGATGTGTACTCTAGCCCTTCGATTGTTCCTCCCCCGAGATAATGTATCCTTTTTTCATTCCTTTTCCATCGATCTATCTTTGGTCTGTTAGATTGAGCCAATCGTTAACCTCGATTGCGACTAATAGACTCCGGGCCTCCCTTTTCCACAATTCCCTCCCCTTGTCTTCGTTTTCTTCTGCTCCGTACGATCCCCCCCTTAGCGATGGCTTGCCCAGTCTTTCCGTTTGATGTTCGTCTGTTCCCCCCCCTTTTTCCATCCTTTGTCCACCTTACCTCATCGAGGATCCCCTTTTCCTTTCTTCTCACTGTTGTAGTTGATCTCGTTTCCCCTTGGGCGGTTCAGATGCCCTCGGACCTGCACAGTGTTTTCTTAGCTGTTTCCTTTTTCTTGCAAATCCCCGTTTTTGTTGCACCTTGAACGGGTTGAACCGCGGACGTCTTTCCGACGACCCAGAGTCTTCTTTATATTACCCTGTGTGACCATTCGTGACACCCTTTGTTTTTGGCGTGTAGACTTTCAAGTCGACCCTCACCGAATCCAAAGTTGCTCCTCTTCGACTTATCTTTTCCAATCCCAAGCCCTTGATGTTTAACTTTCGTCATGGACCAGTACGTGGTGCACCCCACTTTCTCCTAATCTTCTTCCCCTTCCGTTTTCTCACGGTAACGCTCAATCCCCAGTTAGTTATGCTCCCCTCGTCCTCCCCTTTTCCACTTGACCCCCACGTGAGCGGTGACCTAGTCACGCCCGGCCAATCGGCCCGGACCATTTCGCAGCCAAGAACCGCGTGAGTCCCCCCCGCGGTTTCTTTCTGTGTTTCACTCTTTGTTTTCTTTTACTTTTGGAGCAATATTCCTGCCCCTGTTCCCCAATCTTGCCCTTTGACTCAGTGATGTGCGTCCTATTGGCAAACCTACCGCTCGGGACGTCTGTATTTCATTCCCCAGAAACGGCCTCTCTCAATTTTTCCCCTATGCTGAAAATGAAGAGCGCGCTCATCGACCCTCTTCGGGAGTCGAGTTGGCACTTCCCAAGTTGATTCCTCTTCAACCTAGCCCGCCGCTGACGAGGCCTTACTTCCCTCTAGAAAATTTTCCCCAATGCCGGAGACGCTGAATCCTCTTGCAACTGCTAAACGGATTAAACTTTTTGCGGCAATCGTCTCTTTTTTTATCTCGTCCCGTAGCAGTTCCAAGTCAGAAGTGTAACCTCAGCTCTTCTTAGTTCCGCGACGCTATTTCATGTACCAATCTCAGCCTCCCCCAAAAAGCTTATATCATTCAAATCCGGCCGTCCTCCATGCGACCCAGTCATTCAAGAATGGCGGAGCCCCCAACGTGCTGCTCCTCTCCTCTATTGCCCGTTCTAAGAAGTGAAGTACCGAGTCCTTGCGCCCCGGTTTCTCACTACCCATAACGTATTTTCTACTTCCATCTATTTCTTGTTATTGCATTGAGTCTTCCGGAGTTGCCGTGTGACTGGACGCTGTCCCGAAGAAGAATTACGTTTCTTGATTTCTCCTAACACCGGCTTTATAGATCTGACAGTATCGGAGGCCACTTTTTCCCCTCTTCAGATTTCGTCCTGATATTTTTTTTTTTTCCCCTTGTTTTTTCCGTTTGGGGGATCTACTTATATTAATCCTCCTCGTTGTGTTGTTTATTCTCATTTATTCCAAAAAGGACGCTCCCTTTTTTTTCCCGGCCTCTTCCTTCTTAGTTTTTCCTACCTTCCATACGATCCATGAAGTGACGAGGCTCGATGATATTTGAATGGACTACTAACCCCCCCTCCTCCCGTCGCAATCTTAGTATTGAAGGTTCAGAGCCCCACGACGTCAAATCTCCCCTTCTCCAATTCCAGCGGATCCCTCCCTAGCTGGAGATCCTCCTAATTTCCGATCAACTTCTAGTTTTGTTACAACGAGCGGCACGACTTCTCCTAAAAGGAGTAAATGTCCCCGGTCGTGACAGCGAAGTCCACGTTGTTTCCTTCCCCCCTTTTTCCTCGGGTTCCCATGTGATGTTCGCCATTTCTTCCTTCCGTCGCCTCCTTTCGGAGAGATCCCCCTTCTGCTTTTGCTAGAGGATCGCCGACGCTATTCTCCTTTAAGCAGGCGCAGCTAAAGAAGAAGCTTCTGGTGTTCAAACCCGCTCGGTCGACTAGATCTCCGACCCCTACCTCTTGGAGTCCCCCCCCAAAAGGTTTTAACTTTGACAGTCAACCTCCTTTTAGCTCTTGATTTCAAGAGTTACCGGCTTGACGTGTATTGACCATTTTTTTCGACCCCTTCGCCGCTTTATCGAAGGTCATTCCCTCGGAGTTTTTAGTTAGACTCCTTTCTGATCTGCGCCTTCGATCTAACCTGTTAGCGATATCCATTTATTTGTCCTGTCCGAGAAGATCTGAAGTAGCAGTTCTGGCTAGAAACCGAATCTCCACCCTAAGTCCCCCCCGTCTCTTCGTGCCCATTCCCTGTTGCAAACCTTACCTTTTCCTTCGCTATTATGAGATTTGTTAGCTTCTATCTTCTCATCCTCTCCGCCAACCATTCCCCGCTAATATACAATTCTTGCCAATCTGAGTACGTCTCTGTTCTTCGGATCTCTGTCCGCCGCGTTAGTCTGTATATTATTCCAGAAGTCTTTGCCGTTCTCTGCCCGTAGCCTCTTTTTTCCCATACAGCCGTAATCAGTTCCTGAAGATACGCTTAGATTTAAGCCTCGAACCCACTTTCCATTCCGTTTTCTCCACATCCCCCCCCTCTGTTACAAAGCCCCTTGAGGGTTGTGTGATTTACCTTACTTTTGGTTCTAGGATTTGGTTGTCCTTGCGTTTAGGGTACGCACTTTGTCCTGAGTACCCGCTTAAAGAATGTTCACGCTGTGAAGAACTGCCGAGGGTTCCCTTTCTCTCCCCAGCCCCCCAGCTTCCTTTCCGCCCCGTCCTCTTTCCGCCCTTGGTTTGCCAGACCACTTTCAAAGGTTCAGAGTCCTCTCAATTCTGGACTTTCACCTCCCCTAAAATCATTTTTTCTCGAAGACTCCTGATCATCTTCTCATGAATCAAATGTGTCCTACATATATAAAAAGCAACCTTTTTGAGAAAGACCCTTTCTGGGGAACCCCCCCTGATTTCGTATGTGTAAGAGGTGTCCAACCTTTTCTGAAATATTCCTCCAACTTCCCCTTTGATCTTTCCCTAAATCAATATTTTATCTTCTCTACCTTCGTCCTTCAGCAGTCTTAAACGTCTGTTGCCCATTTCCTCCCTTTCTTCTCTTATGTCCCCACCCCCCGGACCCTTTTGTCCCGGTTGTTCTTCTGATCCATCTGCTAAAAAGACCACGGATACCTCCTGAACCCCCCCTGAAATAAGTTCCGTCCACTTCTCATGTTCCAGCTCCACCCTTCTTATCTGAACCTTCCCTTCCGGGGAATCTCTTGAGAATCCAGGTTGAAATGACAGAGTTCCTCTTGTCGTTTCTTTTATTTTTGGAGATGCTGATCTCTAAGTCTCCCATTTAGGCCTCGCGTACGACTGCTTCGATCTTCCTGCCCCTGAGTTCCTTCTCACGACTTCTTCCCCCGTTTTTTCACCACATTTTCGACTCCTTAGGAGTCACCCTTCACCTATTCGTATCAATCTCCCTCCGAATACCACAGGATATTCGACCTCCACCATGTAGAAGTATCCCTTGATCGTCCAGAACATCTTCCCCATCTACCTAGGAGCACTCCGTTTGTTCCTATAGATCCTTTCCTGCCACTAGAAGCCGTGCTCCCATTGCTCCGTCTCGCGACATCGCTCCGTTTTGGCTTGGATTGCTTGCATAGAATCTTTATTCCCCCTCTCTGATGATTCTTACCTAATCGTTTCTTTGGTGCTTCTGCGAAGAACTCCCAGAATCTCTTGTATCCCCAGTCCATTGTCATTCGAGTATGAGGAATGAATCTCTCTTCCCTCCTTCCGGTTTTTGTTTTCTCGAGAGGGGGGTTTTTTTGGGTTTGGTTTTTCTTTTTGTTTTGTTTTTTTTTGTGGTATGGTTTTGCACCTCCTTAAGCGAGCGCATGCAATTTTTCCTCATCAAAACTAAGATTGGCATCCCGTATTACACCTTCCACCTTACACCTCTTAGTTAATAATGGATAGGTTTTCGGTCAGGCCCCTTAAAAGACACCATCTTTCGCGAGAACTCTTCCCACCTTTTCTGCACCCGCGTTGCTTGGCCCGATCCAAGTCAGTTTTCTCTGTGAAAACCTGTTCTCGATGGCTCTGAGGAATCTCTAATTCACCTTCTACCTCTTTTCTCGAACTTCCTGTTGGCGTCCCGAGCCCCTGATACTCACTTTTCCTCACTGCATGCCTGTCCTCTCCCCCCGAATTCGCTGACCAATGGGATGAAACCCCTTTGAAGCCCTCCGAACCTCCTTATTTCGTCCCGATCCAGCGCTCTGCGGACAAACCGAAAATTTTGTTCTCCCTCTCTCGTCCTTTGACCTAGTTTACCAAAGTGCAACCCTCCTAGTAACCCTATGTCGCTTCGAAAAATTTGACCCCTAGACCCGAGATCTTTATTATTAGGTTACATAACTACGGACTCTTGAGCTGTCCCCCATATAATGCTATTTCTTCCCCCCCCTTAACACGCGAGGTGACCTCGTTGAATATATTTGGGCGGTGGGATCAGTTCTGAACCCCCTGCCCCCCCCAAATGCCATGCGCAAACTCTACGAAGTGCCTGGTTGGTGAACCTACTTAACCGTGGCGGGGGAACCGCGCTGGAAGGTTCCCGTCCTCTGACCTCAAATGAGTTTGCCTTTGTGTCCCCCCCTCCGAGTAGCCGATTAGTCTTTGTTTGACGTACCCAGGTGGTTTCCATCAGTCGACACTAGTACATAGAGTGCTCCGGTTTGAAGTTCTTTTTCTCCCTGGTGTTGGAGTTGGAATTTCAGGACCCATTTTGAGGTGCAGGCTCCGGCTGTTTCTTTCTGCCCTGCTGGTTCTTGCCACTTCGTCCGTTTCGTCCAACTCGCGGCACTTTTTTGAGTGGAACATTTTTGTAACACTCGTACGGTTTCATGACCGAGTCTTTGCTCAAATCGGGGCCGTCTTTTGCTGCCTCTGTCCCAGGATTGCGCGGGGCTACTCTTCAGGTCCATACCTGTCACCGCCATTTCCACCCGCGAGCAGCTTCTCCCCTTACTGTAACTCACGACTGCGTGCTTTAACATGTGGGAAATGGGAACACCTTAGTTTCACGGTTGGATAGGAATCTTTACTGACCTCGAGACATGCTACCACTTCCCTATAACTACCGTATTTTCTTATCAACCCCCAGGCGCCCGGTTCCCTAGAAAGCCAACTCGTTCCTCTCCAGCCGGAACTCGTTAGGAATGCGTCCGCCAACAGTCCCGATGACGATGCGAGGCCGCGCTTTCTCCGGTCGCTGGATCTGGCTCCTTCTCTTTCCGATCTTTGGGACCCCAACCGACATGATCCAAGACAGTTGACACACCACCCCCTGGTGGTTTTCTTCGTCCAAACGAAAACAGCGCCCACGTCTGTGACTGCAGGTACCCCCCAGAACTTCCCGACATGAACGTGGAATTGCTCTCAAGGCCACCTACCTACCGAGAGAGCCACGCTTATACGTGGCGCCATCCCCAAGCTTTCTTTTTTCTCCACCTGAGGCCCCCGGCGTCCTACGATTGAAGAGGACGATTCT